>Ga0065711_1049086_pt1 | contig 11478 bp, 5 predicted proteins | sample Hoacrofraction12_FD_59098 | JGI IMG/M metagenome (GOLD analysis project Ga0065711, IMG submission 59098) | Hoatzin crop microbial communities from Cojedes, Venezuela - Epithelial fraction 12 v2 (version 2) | ecosystem: Host-associated > Birds > Digestive system > Esophagus > Crop | place... | reverse complement strand
CGGAGCTGGAAAGAAAGACAGTAGCAAAGTAGAATTTAGCATTGATTATAAGTGAAAAAACGTAACTGGTTAAAAGGCATGAGTGGGCTAGGAGCTTTGCATCTAGTAATATAGTTCAGACAAAATGCTGTCCCTGAGTCAGGCTGAGGAATTTGTTGTCTGGGGATATGGAAGTACAGCAGTTGTACTTGGTACAGGCTGTAGAGTGGGGGAGAAAGCAGGAAGGAGAGGAGGAGAGACCACATCTCCATTTCTTTGCTTTGCACTTTCTGCTTTGATGAAAATTTGGGGGCTGAGGTGTACGTGGCGTTTACTACATAAAGCATGTAGAACAATTACAGGCTGTACAGGAACATACAGTAATGCATCTGTTCTTAAATTGTAGGACAGCAGTGAACAGTCTGCATACTGCGATTAGTTAAACTGTTGCTTCTGACTTAAAACCTTTTTGGCTGCCTCAATTGTTTCTTTCATCTCTGCATACAAGAGGAAGGCTGGGAGTCCAGAAGCCTCACCAGTACTAACAAAGCTTCCTTCTACTCTGCTTTGTAATTATATTTGCCTGTATTCGTGACGTTCAGAGACTTGCATAAAGCAGATCTCTTCACAACATAAGTACTTCAAAAAAGGATGCTCTCAAGGCTGCTTAGGATAAATTTGGCCTATTTTTTCCTCTAACTGTTTATGAAATGCATTTAATTCTTCGTAATTTTTTCCATGCTCAAAGAGGTGATACAGTATTATTTTAGGGGGCTAACACTGATGAGCACCACACAGTAACATTGTGCATGTGTACCTCAAACTTAATAGTGAAGAAAATCTGTCAGTAAGTCAACAGGTTTTCACTTAATGTTTTTTGTGAGGAGATGAATCTGTTCAGTAAGGCCTCTGGCCAGCAAGTGTGTAATTCCCCTTTTACCTTGTGGAAGACACTAAACCTCTTCCAGCATTGGGACTTAGCCATGAATTACTTTTCCACAGCAGCTGTGTTCCAGGAGTAACCCCTCCTGAACTTATGTGGGAATGGTCTTGCCTTCATGCAGCAACTCTGGGATCTGTGAACTCTAAGAAACCACTGCCATTTTAATTTCATCAACAAAAAATTTTTGCAAGGCCACTTTTAAGGGGCGTTCCCTGTAGGAAAAGCCATTTGTCCTGCAACTTTCATCCTGCATGATGCAGACTTCTCTCAAAAACAGAGACCTGATTAACTCCTTTTCTTACAACTGTCACTAAAAAAAGTGATGCGTCCTTGCTGGGATGAAATATTAGAGTGATTGGGGCTTTCAATAAACAGAAATGTTGCAATGAACCATTCAATATGGGCTTGATTTCATAATTTTAGCCTAACATCGATTTAGCACTGTTATAATTACATGGGCAGTAGAAGTGAAAAAACACTTATGTATATGGTAAAATATAGTTACTGATGTATTTCAAGTTCCTGTATGAACTATCAGAAGGGTAACAGCTGCTTTTCTCTCAAGTGAAAAGACTATCAATACATAACAACATTTTTAAGTAGAACTATTGGCCTCCACATCTTGTCTTTGTTGTACTTTAAGCTCTTTGTTAGGGAAAAAATTTCATCATAAATGCAAATATATTACATTTGATAGTAATAAGCATATGGAAACTATTTGTCCTAAATAAGAATTTAGGATAGGATACATAACTACAAAATTATTACGCGTTACGATAGCATACAAAATAGTCAGATAGGGTGGATGTGATAAATAAGCACTGTAAATAGCCTCTTTCACTCAAATCCAAGATGCTCATCTTGATTTATGTAACATTTTATTACACTTTATTAATTAATCTTATTCAAAAACACAGGAAAGGTAGTGACTGTTCTCCCACAGAAGTACAGCAACACATGGCACACAGAACACATCACTGCCTACTGTAGATTTTATCGGTGCCGGCTTTGCTCCACAGAAGGGCAACACTAGGTGTGTAATACAGCTTTTCTGTACTGGATAAATCCTGCACTGTAAAAGCTAGCAGTAGTCCACAATACCTGATACTACAAAAACCTTTTTGGTCTTTCGTGTATTTCATGAAAAAATGTGGGTTAAACAACAATGACATGAATAGTTATGTAGATTTCACTTATATGAAATAAACCAGTGCCACCTGGGAGTAAGCTTTATATCCTATATGATCCTGAAATAAAACATAGTAAATAAATTATGTTATAGAAAGCGCAACAGCTTCTACTAGAAGTTTCCATGGGGAAGCAGCTGTTCAGTTGATTGGTCACCTTAAAGAAAACCCTAAATGAAAGAATTATGCATTAACATCTTCAAGCAGTAGTTGTCTGTAAATGGAAATGTCAGCATGCAAAATCTGATTAACTTCTCTAAGGTCAAAGGCAAAGTAATTTAAAATAATATAAAATGTAAATTTCCCAACTAGGATGAAAAAAAGTAGCAAGGAGAAAGGCTACCAATAATTCATTTTTTTCAACAGACAGTATTCAGAACAGCAAACCTTTCAGTAAATGCAACACATAGTACAAAGAACATTTCTTGCCATATGAAATAATATCTCAAAACAACAAAATGCCTTTACAATTTCATCTCACTTCTCATTTGCAGACATCCATAGGCTTTTAACTCCTTCACGTGCATAGAAAGATGTTCCTGGTGTCTCTGATTCTGTACCGTATTTATCACACACTGGCTGTTATCAAAATATTTAAACTAGGGGATAATGACGTTGCATTTTCAAAAGACTGCAACCAGTGGTTTGGTTTTGCAAATGACATATCCATGCATGTAATCAGCACGTGGAGTCACAACTGCATTTCAAAACTCAATTGCTTGGCAGTGCAAAACTTATTGTGCCCACAAAAAGCTAAAAAACTTTGCTCCCACCCCTCATAATCCCTGACTACAAAAATACCAATATGTAATCTTGGCGCAATTAATTGGCCACATAAGAACTCTGAGAATCGGCAACAGCTCAGGCATCGTTTCAGCCACATATATAGCTCTGCATAGCTTTGAGACTGGTACAATATGAATATTCCCTTCTGCCTCTGTCTATTCCCTTCTGAGAAATCCTGTTTGAGGAAAAATTAACCATTCAGGCCTCTGTGTACGTAGCAGCTGCTCTTTGAAAATCTAGCTCATTATGTTTAAAAAAAAAACAAATCCAGGATCACAAATCTATTCTATTCTTATATCCAGTTGTATCACAATATTGAAACAGTTTTTTTAATCTTTCCATCACAAAAGCATAATGCAAGTGTGACATTCAGTTGTCCCATACAATCAGAAGAGTCGTGTGGTAAATAAAATTCAAGAAAAGAGGAAAATGACCCCCCAGCACACAAAGGACAGAACACCAAAACATTCCCCTCCCTTCTACAAGAGCATCTACTAAATACAGCATATTTCAATACTCACGGCTGTCGTAGCATATATTGCCCAGGGCACGTCCTGTTTGAAGCAACACTTCCTGGTCTTTGCAGTTCAACAGCTGCACCAAAGGAGGGATCAACCCAGCATCCACGCATGGGTTCCGCATAAATTCTGCAAATAATGCAAAGCCTGTTAAAGCAAGCTGGCTATTTTCAGTGTCATCCATTCCAGTTACACTGGCATTGCAACTGGGCCTTTTGTGAGAATAAACTTATGCAGAGACAAACAATGTAAGTTCTCATGCATGTTTCTAGAGAATAAGCACAGATCAGGATTTGGGCTTACGTTCTTTCCATTATTTGTTAATTTAGAAGGAATTAAGAGTATTTAATTGACTTCCATGCAAACAAATTTAACATAGCTTAGACGGAGCACGTTTTTAGCATCATAAAGAAGTGCTGAAAGGAACAGTGAATTCAAAACCTTTTTCTCTACCCCAACTTCAACATAAATGAAAATTTCTAAATAACACAAAAGATGACTTAAAACTAGTATTCATACTTCAAAATGAGCAGCATTTTTTACTCTTTATTCCCTTAATTAGAACTCCTGAAAAGCTTTTGCTTTGAAAAAATTAACAAAAAGGATTTAAACGTAAGTAACAGGCTCTTTATTTGGAAGGTAAGGAAAGGAAAAGAAAAAGAAAGAATGAGAAATACGAGAGATTATATGAGTCCAAAGGCCTGTACCTTTCCACAGTGTAACTGATGCCCAGCATGGGAGAAAAGCTAGAGGATCCACCTGCTGGGAAGCTCCCTGCCTTTCTGTCCTTCCTTCCTGCTATGGACCCCAGTCACAGAAAACCAAAGTATTATTTCACATCCATGCAGGTTATAGATAGAGAATTATCCTGGTGTCAGAGAGATAAAGGACTGGTCTCCAGAAGGAGCTACATTTTGGCAGGCAGTGTGCTGCACATTTTACAAGGGAAGTTTACGGAAGCAACCACCTGGTACACCAATAGTGTTACTTAATAGTTTACTACAGAGCACTCTTCCGAGACGTAGCATTGCAATAGGCAAAAGGTCAACACGTTTTTTTTATTTCTTGTGACTTGCAAATTATGCCTCTTCCTGAGCCTAGACTATGTTCGATCTTCCAAACCCAGTTTATCTTTGGGTTAGTAATTTATCAGACAGAATCAACCAGGGTGTACAATCCCCATGAAAAGAGATGTGAAAGATTTTGTGATTCTGAATCAACAGAACCCCTCATGCCAATAACTCAAAGATTTCATACAATGCCTGAAGTACAAATACATCTTCTTAAATACTCTCTTTGTTGCACCTATTAGAATGTTCTTTGATGTTTCTGTAGATACAAAATCATGTATCTTTTGTAGATTTAGAGGGTAGATTTAGATTAGACATAAGAAAAAAAGTCTTTACTATGAGGGTGGTGAGGCACTGGAACACGTTGCCCAGAGAAGCTGTGGATGCCCCTCCCTGGAAGTGTTCAAGACCAGATTGGACAGGGCTTTGGGCAACCTGGTCTAGTGGAAGATATCCCTGACCATGGCAGGGGGGTTGAACTGGATGATCTTTAAGGTCCCTTCCAACCCAAACCATTCTGTGATTCTATCATAATCTTGCAGTGTTATTTTAGCTACAGAAATAATTGTCATAGAGGTAAGCAATCCTCATGTGATGATACACTTTCATATATCAACTGGCAATTCTTAAGATACTGTAACATTTTTAAAATGTAGACAGATGCTATACTGTGATAAATGGTGATGGTATCCGTCATAATGAACAGAACAAATATCAGATACATCTGTTGTTTAAAACTGGTCTTGCCATGTCCTTGTAACTTTTAATCTATTTCTTTATCACTCACTTTCATCTTCAGCTCAGTGTTTATTTACTAAATATATTATGTTCCTTCCTCTGGCTTCTCTGCCCCCTCAGCCTCTTCCTCTCATAATTGTCTACAAAAACTCCGATCTATTCCTCAGCTTCTCCCTGCATGACTTTCTTTTACACTCACTAATTTACCATAGTCTCTACATCATCAAAGTAATTTTTTTTTCCTCCTAGTCTGTGACAGGAAATGGAACTTGTTCTCTTCTAAAAGACTGAGAGGTCTCAGTCTGTTCTGTTGTATATTTAGGTTCTTGCTCATGTGGTGAAAAGGAGTAAGAAATGTTTCCTCTATGCTCCCCCCATTTGGAGTGAGCAGAAGCTTTCAGTCTACCCTTCAGTAACAAAATAATTAGTCAATAATAGGTTGAGCAAACTTCTATTTATCCAGGTCATATAAGGGCAAGAAGTAAAAGAAATGGTGCCACATATAGCAAAATAGGTCTGTGAGACAGCAACAAAAATGTAGTAACTGCAACTACAATTGCAGGTGATACTACATAGAAGTAATAGGATAAGGAGAAACTAATCAAGAACAGAGTCATTTAGAAGGTTTACACTAACCTGGCAGGGAAATGAAGCAGAACCTTTGAAGGAAACAGCGAAGAATTGCTTAAGAAGTTAGGAGGAGAACCATTGAGGACAGGGTAACATAAACCAAAGGAGGACAAGATTGCAAAAGAGAAATGTAATTGTGGTGTTGTATTACAGATTGTGAAGATAATGTTCTCTTTCCTACACCTGACAAAGAGGAGGAGACTAAAGACCTTGGACAAGGGTTTAAAAGGTCCACAGTGGGGAGAGAAACTCCGGCAAGTGCATCTGAGCCTTCAGTATGCTCACAGTTGGAAGGGAAATGCCTGTAGGTGGAGAGACAAGAGCGGCTAAAGGGACTTTTGTGTGTTTGGATGTTTAAAATGGGAGAGACTAAAGCGAGCTCATGTTGGGAGAAGGAAGAGTCATGGGAGCTGCAAAGGTGAAACACAGCGAGAGCAAAAAGAAGTGGAAAGGAGATGAAACATGACAAAACTACTGAGGCATGTAGAGGGATTTGATGTGACCAGATGTGTGTGCAGGACCAGATGAGGGCAATGGGAAAGGAAAACAAGAAGTGGGGAAGAAAAGGATGCTCTTTTATCAGTAAAGCCCAGAGTCAGAGGCACTACTCGCAGCTCTGCCAGTGCTGCATGGCATGACCATAGGGAAATCAGTTCAATTGCTTGGGTTTAGTGCCTGCTATCTGTAGGATGTTGATAACACAAATTTCTCAGTGTCCTGAAGCTTGTTGAAAAAGGTGCAATATAAGCATGAAACACTTGTATTCTTATGTAAGAGGACAAAAAAAAAAAAAATCAAATGAGGTGTTCCCTGCTATCCTGCTTAAGCAACTTTTTCAACAGAGTTAGAATCCAAAGAGAAACACCCAGCTCATCTGAGTCTTGAAAGCACTGTGCACCTTAAATAGCTTCTGAATGCCTTCACTTTAACCTTGGCTGCCAGAGGTCCCAGTTACACCTGCTAATAACCCTGAAAAAAAGATAAAAGCTATTTTGTATGATGAAGCATGTAAAATGCCAGTTCTTCTGAAGACTGTACTCATAACAGCAATTTAAAAGCTAGCAGGGAAAAGGATACATTAGACACTATTGAGAGACTTCATGTATTAATTTGGATTTGAAAGACACTGGCTAAAATGCTCCGTAAGAGAATCTTGCATGAAACACTGTGTAGTAATCAGTTAAGCTATTGAGAACATTGCTTTTATTCTTAACTTTCCCCCTTCTGAGGTAGGAGCTAAAAGGACTAGCTGTGAAGATATACAGTTGACTGCAATATTCAAAATATACTTATTAATTTATTAAGTACAGAAAAAGCATGTAATACAGTTGCATGAATCTCTATCAGTCTGAATAATTTCTAAGTTTAAATTTCTATGTTTACATTTTTTACTGGCTATTTATCTAAATTATTTTAAAACTTAAAAACCAACAAAGTATGTCTTTTCTTGTTAATGTTGTTTCTGAATATCCATATATAACATTGTCTCAAAATCAGTGAATTGGCTGGAAGAGGTCACACAGGGATTATCAGTAAGAAGCTGTAGTACTGTGATTCCAAAGAAAAGGTGGAAAAGCAATGTGGAAATAGTCAGCAATAACGTAGCCCCTTCTCTGAAGAGGCACCAGCATGAGTGTACAGAAGGAGAGAGATACGGCTGCCAGGCCTGCATGCAGACATCGGTTAAGAGGCATCCTACTTTCCTCTGCCTGGTCTCTGTGGAAGGAAAGTGCAAAATACAATCTGTATGGCTCTTTATGTCTCTTTGGCTGGGACAGCAGCAAGTCAAGGAGTGAGAAAAGTCAGTCACAAACCTCCTCTACCTTCGTCACAGGGTCTTCCAATACTGCCTGCCTGCAGATATGAGGCCATTTTTTTTGAGCTTAAGGTATGTAGGGTATTGGGTGAGCTTTAAGATAATTCTTTCTAAAGAAAAAAAATGTAAATAGTTTTAGATTATCACCTACATTGTATGACTGTATGTATATCATACATACCAAAATGGACACCTGATTCTTATTTGGCATATTGGGCTTTTACTTCAACACCTATAATGCTCTTTAGGAGTAACTGGTTTTGGTGTGGTATCAAAGGCCTCATAATGGTAATAATGTTATCATAGATCTCAGATGAATGAAACAATCTACTATCCCTTAACCATCTGTATATGTACTACTTTTGTAACCACATGCACTATGTATAACTGGATGCCCAAATGATGGACATTGTTTTTTTTTCTATAGGCATTTCATAAAGCCAGTGGTGTGCTACTTCTGCCCAATAAGTTATACTATTGATTGACTTAAAAACTAAATAGCATAAGAGTAAGGACTAAAAAAATTCCAGCAGCCAAATGCTGTTTCAATTGTATAAAAAAGTAGAGAAACAAAATTTGACAAAACAAACAGTGAAAGGGAGGGACATGAAAGGTGTCTACACTACAAAATGAAAACATAAATGAGTAAAACATACTGACAAGTGAGGTGAAAAACTGAAGATGTTCCAGCAGAAAAGTTCTTGTAGAAAACCTCACCATTTCTGGCTACTTCTGCTATGATGTTAGCTACTTTTGCTGTGCAGGAAGATTGTGGCGTCAACAGACTTGCAAACACCTGAAGAACTCCACTTTTCTGGATTTTTTCACTTGTCTCCGTATCTGAAAAACACATCACACAAAAATGACTTGTGCATCAGCTTGCTTTGGGGAAGAAAAGGAAGAAAAGTAGAAGGGAAGTTAAGCCTTCTCAAAGGTAATTATTAAAGTATTTATTTTCCCATATAAGAAGCCAACTACTATTTCAGTGATCATATTTATTTTATATGATGTGCTCACAGAACTTAATACTTTGCCATTCTTAATCAATTGATCTTTATACGGTGACTCTATAATATAAATAAATGCTGAAACATACTCATGCATACATAGGGAAACTACTGGAGAGACTGGTAGAAAGACTAAAGGTCGTGGAGTGATATGCAGTATCCTAAAATATTATGTAAAAATCAAGGAACTTTACTCCGAATTGATGAATTATTGGAAACGTTCAAGGAATGATGGGAAGTCCTTAGAGCTGAAGGCACAGCTTAATGCAGTGTAGGAGTCAAACTGGAGAAGAGGGAGAGCTAAGCAGATCCTTGTCTAGACTCCTCTTACACTCAGCTTGAATATCTTTTATGTTACTCTGCTAAGCTACAGTAGCTCCAGCATAGTCTCAGTAGAAGAGAAAGGAAAAAATACCACTGAGTTTCTTGTAATAGAGATCAAAGATTCAGGACAAAACTTTTCCTCTTTCTGCCTGCAGTAGGGAGGAATAGTGCAGCTGCTCCATAACAAGGCCCCACCTAGCATCGCTGGCCAACAGCTCTGTAACAATCTGAAAATTAACATTGATTCAACTACAATAATGTACTAAATGCTAAAACATATTTTGCTAATGCTTTCAAATAACAGGATATTTGAGACAAGTGTTAGTGTGACCTACAATATGATTAGATGGCAGCTATCACTTTAGAAAACAGTATGACTCCTTAAGCCATTCATAATGGAAGTTACTTGCGTTCTCCGAAGATGGCTGTGAGATGCTCTAATTTATGACTTTTGCAAAGGAAAACAAATGCATCTGAATGCAAGTCTGTTGTTCAACAACCCTGTCTCATAGAGGAACTTTTAAGCACTACACCATGAACAAACCCCCTCACATCACTTAAAATAAAAGTTTTACAGTAGATGCAAGGTAAAATAAAAAAAATTCCTAGAGCTTGCCAGTAATGGTGAGAAACAGATACAGATGTTTCAGAGTTGAGAAGATAGGCCTCTGAGCATCACTTTCTGCAGTTTCTTAGAAGCACCCTTACTCTGGTGTAAGAGCTATCAAGACAGTCAGGCTGGGCAGCAATAGCAGTAATCAATGGATTTTGTTTTTATATAGTATATTTCAAATCTGGGAGAAAAGGGAGGGATATTATATACTCTTGAACAGCAAAGGAGGAGCCTTAAACTAATCCAATAGTTTTTTCAAGACAACGTTCTCTGTTTTCCCTCTAAACACGTAAATGTGTATTTTCTGCACAACTAGCTAATCTTCTAGAGCAGCAGTTTGCAACCACTCTTTAGCTGTGCTTCACCTGCGAGTTGGTAATGACATGTCACTGGGCTCACCACCTCCTCTCTCCTCCCTTTCCCCATTCTCAGGGCTGCAGCTGATTTTTGACTTGCGGCAGCTCCACGACAACCCCTGCTGACTCCGAGTGTGGCAGAGATCCATCCGAGCTGACCCTGAACAGAAGCCAGCACAAGCCTGCCACAAGTGACTCACGTGGGTTTTGTGGCTCACATACAGTATGTACGTGCTTCAGTGGCTGGGAACCAGTGATGTCTAGGTGACAGAAAATGGACTAAAAGGAGACAACTTCAAGTGTGGATTGCAGTTATGCCTCTGTATTTCTGTATCCAGTTCCTTCTTGGGATGTTGGTCTTTGGCTAGGACTACTCATCTGCAGTATGTCAGTGATGACATCTGACTACAAACAGATTAGGTATAAAATGAAGATTGATGAATTTCAACATATCATGCATAATATAAGTGCTAATTATTACTAACCTGTTTGCACTCTAGTTAACTGTAATTTTTGAAATGCACCAAGAAACTCTCTCAGAAGATACAATGTAAAGGAGCCTATGGCTTGTTTGGAAGGTTTTGTAAGTTCTGACATATATACTTAGTAGATATACTCTCCCATGGATATATATAGATGAAAGAAAAGTTTGAATTCAGAGAAAATCATATCAGGACTAAAGACTGGTCCAGACATCTTAGCTGTCTATTAAAGAAGACATCCTCCTTCTTCCTTAAGTTGAAAACTGAAAGTACAGAATTCAAAATTGTATTAGTAGACAGCAGACATTAATGCATTTACTCCCGCCATGCTGCTGAGATATACAGCATCCAGCCTTATTTTTATGATCTATAGTTTGATGGATTCACTACGGTGCAAAGCATAAATTACATAAGTAGAACACAATATATCCTGCAAGAAGTGGGGGAAAAAAAATCAAATGCGTCTCCAAGCCAGTTGTGTGTAGCAGATATGTACTGACTTATTAAGATAAGCAAGTGAGCACCAATAAAAGCACAGGGCTTAACAGACCTGTCGAAAATTGGGAAATCAGCTAGCTGGGATTACATAGATGACAAGAGACCATTGGCTTTTTTCTCACTCTTAAGTAGTACAGGAGGCACATCTGCATATACTCTTCCCTTCAATCCAACATTCCACTGGTTCTTGTGACCCAGGCTAAGTACCAGTGTCAAACTTTGGCTAGTCACAAAAGAGGGAAGGACTGATTAATTTGACCAGAAGCGAGCATATCTCTCCTATCACTGGGCAGGGACACCCCTATCTCTGCTCTACCCTGAGTGAGTGCTCAAGTATAATTGTTTGAGGGAAAAAGCACAGGACTCTAGGATGGGGCCAAGCTCTTTTCAGTAGTGCCCAGTGACAGGACAAGGGGCAACGGGCACAAATTGAAGCACAGGAAATTCCATCTGAACATGAGGAAGAACTTCTTCCCTCTGAGGGTGACGGAGCACTGGAACAGGCTGCCCAGGGAGGTGGTGGAGTCTCCT
>Ga0065711_1049094_pt1 | contig 11479 bp, 6 predicted proteins | sample Hoacrofraction12_FD_59098 | JGI IMG/M metagenome (GOLD analysis project Ga0065711, IMG submission 59098) | Hoatzin crop microbial communities from Cojedes, Venezuela - Epithelial fraction 12 v2 (version 2) | ecosystem: Host-associated > Birds > Digestive system > Esophagus > Crop | place... | reverse complement strand
GGGGGGGGGGGGGGTCCATTTTCCACGTGATAAAATGAAAAACTAAGCTTCCAATTAAGAAAATGACTTTCTAGTATATGGTGACAAGCCTAAAATCATGACACAAATCCTTCTTAAAAGGTCAACGAAGTGAGGACAAAAGGAGTGGGATGTGGGTACCTACACATCGACATTTAGGGTCGCTTGGAGTGCCTGACAGCATTGAGCTCAGCCTCGAGGTTGAGCAAGTCTCCTGCAACGCTACAGCACGTCTGCCAGCTCAGCATGGTGGTCTCTGGTATTTTAAAATATCGGAAGTGCTTTAACACTGTGGACTGGTCTGTCTCAAACAGCTTCTGAGCCCCTTAGCCAATTTCTACCACATTTAATAGGTAGAAGCTCAAAGATCTTTAGTGCCTACGAGTTTCACAGAAATAACTACCCAAGCGAAGAGCCAGCCCCAAACCTACACACCGCGGAGGGAGAGGCCGTGGGGGTTCGGGCCTGAGCAGGTCTCTTCCCAGAGGTGGGCAGCTGGCCAGCCAGCGCTCACAGGAGCCACAGCTGGCCACCCGGCCCCTGGAGAGGGCTGGCAGGGACTGGGAGGGCTTTCGGGGTGCGCAGCCTGGGTCAGGCTGGAGGAGGGAAATATGCAGGGCACGAGGTTGTGTCAGCTTTGCTGCTTGCAAAGCAGCATATTAGGGAGCGCAGTTAAGCATTCAAAATGATTAGCGAGCCTGGGTAGTAAATTCCTTTCATCATTTTGGCTGTCATCCTAAAATATGCGCTCTAGATTTACCACAGATTTGCTTGGTTTGGGCCAGGGAATTTCATTAACTAACTCCTGCATCATGTGATACACAAGGTTGCATTAAATGGTCCAGTGATCATTTCTATTCTTCTGTTTCAATGATCCTTTTCTGAAAAACAATGATAGCAGAGCCAGGGAAAAAAACTAAGTATTGGTGCTTAGGAAGTACAAAAAGCCCAATCTATTTAACTGCTGGGGCTTTTTTTTTTTTTTAATTGCATAACAATTCCCAGGATTCATTGATCTTTACATTAGTTAGAGCATCCTACAAGGGCAGAAACCATGATGGGGAGAGTGTGAGTAATGAGCTAGCAGCCTAGTGAATCATTTCCCCTAAAGCTTTGTATTTGCAGAGAGACAGATGGTGGGAGCTGTGAAGAGGGAGAGAGAAGAGAAGAGCCGTTTTTTGCAAACAACATAAGTAGGGATAGGGGACAGTGAAAAAGAGAAATCATCAGCAGGTAAGGGAGAAGAAGAGGCTGAGAATACACCGGCTGTTTCAAAACTAACACGTTAATCTTAAAATGGATTAGGGTTAAGGGAAATTATAGGAAGGAAATTACAGAAAACAAGAGCTTTGTGGCTGAGAGGGGAAAAATTTAGCAAAAGAAACCCTAAAAATATATTTGTAGATGACCTCTTGAGTCAGTTATTAACTTTATGTGTAAATAATGGGGAAGCAGGTGGAAGCGTGCAAGCCTCCCTCCCACAGGCTGACAGTGCTGCCCAGCTGGAGCTGGCGAGCTGCAGGTACCCACGGAGGGAAAAGGCATCGTTCGAATGGTGCTGGTACCGTTGGGGCTTTCTCTCACAGCACCTGTACGTTTGCAAGGGGTGTGTGGGAGAGGAAATACGCTGTCCCTGCCATGGAAAATAAGAAGCAAAGCAAGAGAGTGACATGCTTAATGCTGGGATGAGTGAAGCATTAAGATAGAGACAGAGATCATTGAGGAAGAGCCTGCTTTGCGGGCTTGCCAAAGCTCAGATGACATTAATGCATGTAAAGTTTTTTTTATGCAAGTCACCTGTGTGACAGAAATATGGTTTAAAGTTTTCATCCTACAGTCAAGCTAGATCGGCCTCTCCAGCGACAGAAGTGTACGGCGGTTCTAGTACAAAGTTAATCCAATAAAGCCTTGCATGCGAGACATGAAATGCTGCCCTAAGAGCTCATTTTCTCCCAGTAGGCTCTTAACTGCCATCACTTGGTGCCATTTAAGAAAATACAGCAGCAGAGGTCCCTGCAGCCTCACTGGGACCAGCAGCAAGGCAGATAAGGACGCTGGCTCATTGGAGCAACCCCACCGAAGGGCACCTTGCTCTCCCCTCATCTCCAGCTGGTGACCGGGCTGCAGGTACTGGAAACCCGGGCATCTCCATAACAGCATCAGTCCGGGCAGCAAACTTTGGCAGTGTGGTCAGGGAAGATCCGCCATGAGATGTGCTGATGGAGGAAAAGAAGCAACTGCCACCATTTATCATGCTTCTGGGTTGTCAGATTGGTGGTGCTGGTAAAGCTGAGGGAGGTACCTGGCCTTAAAAGGTAATGGAGGGGGAGGAGGGGGAGCTGCGTGGCCACGCAGTGCAAAAGGCCTACCACACTAACAGAGGAAAACACGTCTCGGAGAGTTTCCTCGCCCTCAGCATGCAGAACAGGTGCACATTATCTTCCAAAGCAAACATCTCTCTTGTTATGCTTTGGCTTTAACTTAACAGGTTCCCCCTTCCCCACACCTGCAGGAGTCTGCCACTGTTTAACATGTGTTCGGGAAACACAACCTGCCGGGAAGGTCACGGCTTTCGGCAGCCTCCCCTCCACCGTCCTTTACCACGATGCTGCTGCAGGAAAGCAACCCCGTAACACCGGGTTCACCGCACCGATGGGCTGGCGCTGCTCCTTCTCCCTGGTCCCCAACACGGGTCTTCTGAAGTTGGAGGCTGGCACGCAGCACATCAGTATCGTTAGAAATCTCTGCTGTGTCATTCCTGCTTGGGCTGTGCCAGCAGCTGCTCACGCGGGTCCCCGCAGCCAGCACAGACCGCGCTGGCACATGAACACCTCACCAAAGCCACTTGCAAAGCCCTCTCTGAGACACTGGCCTCCAGACGTGCACCTCTCCCACCCTGTCTAATGGTACTATAATTAGTGGAGGAAGAATGACATCTGTATTTGTGCGATATTTCTATTAAAACAGTCACTGCTAACAGTGAGAGGTGTTCTCTGGATGATGCTGCCTGTGCAGGCGAAGCCAAACCAGGCCCCGAGGTGCCGGCCCGCAGGAAGAGGCAGCGGAGTAGCAGCCTCTCCAGCGCCAGCTCCACATTAAGCCAGGAGCAAGCTGGGAGAGCTCAGCCCTGCTCCAGCCTTCGCAGGCTCGGAGCCCTCCCTCCGCCTGATCACAGAGCCGTGCACAGACCACCAGCTGTGCGACCCTGTCTCTGGCCAAGATCACTTGTAAACAAAGAAAAAAACATCTAAAACAAAGTTTCCCAGCCTGACCAGATCTTCCAGCTAGGCTACATTTCAAGGGCTTGCTGATGTAGACGGGACCAGACAAATACGAATGCACGTATCCTCCATCGTGGCTCCGGCCATCCCACATCGCCGTGCAGATCCATGCAAACTGGAAGAAATGCCACCAAAAACAAAGGAAATGTTTTTTTTTTAAAAACCTTGCTCTTCACTGAAAGCTACCAGGGACTTCTCCAGACTCCAGAGGGGGAGAGGGCAAGCACCTGCTTGCCCACCTAACCGTTGGGTCAGGGGAGCTTCGCAGCAACTTCTGCAGCTGCCAATGGCTAATGGACGGATCCAGGGAATCTCAGGCGAAACACGGATGCACCCAGTGGGTGTAAATCCCTGCAGGACTGGCTGTTGCGGAAGAGGGAGAGGGGTGGTCCAAACCACAGAATCATAAAATCATTAAGCTTGGAAAAGACCTCTAAGATCATGAAGTCCAACCGTCAACCCAACACCACCATGCCTACTAAACCATGCCCTGAAGTGCCACATCTACACATTTTCTGAACATCTCCAGGGACGGGGACTCCACCACCTCCCTGGGCAGCCTGTTCCAGTGCCTGACCACTCTTTCAATAAACAAATTTTTCCTAATATCCAATCTAGACCTCCCCTGACGCAACCTGAGGCCATTAAATCCTGCCGGGGAGCAGGCAACTTCTAGCACCTAGTTTTCAGGTTGGGCACATGAAGTCCTCTCTGTTGTATCATACCAGCCTTCTAACAGGGAGGAAAATGCATGCTGTGGGAAGGCCCCAGAAAACTACAAAAGTGTGGGTTTTTTCCTGAGGCTGCAGGAAAAGGTACTGTAATGACAGAACAGGACAAAAAATAATGATTAAAATACTTAATAATTAAAATTGATTTTAAAAAATCATGACCAGCATCATCTGCAGTGAGCTCATTCTGGCTGTATTTCACTCTTCGGACTTTCCACTTCTTTTCCGAAGCAGTGTATTCTGGAAATACTATCTCGGAGGCTTTCTTCAAAGCTACCTTCCTTTACTTGGGCTGACAGTCCTTACAACACGTCCGTTCTGTTTTTCATCAGCTACCTCCAGTCAAAATCCGCCAGATACGATGCTTTGTGACTGGCACGTTCAGCACTGCAACGCTCTCATGTGCTGGCCTCGGGATTTCCAGCAAGCAGCAGGTGCTGCAGTCCGCTGTTAAAAAGCCTGCAGTCTTCAAAGGAAGCAATTTAGTGAGAAAGACCTCGAAACAGGCAACACTACTGGGGATTGAGCTGAGCGGCCCAGAAGCAGTGAGTGCATTAAAGAGTCTTTCATCCCTCGTCTGGGGGAGAGAATTGAGCCCGGCTTGGCACTGACCAAACCCAGCCAGGTCAGTATCTGGTAGCATCACTTCAGTTCTCAGTGGGCTTTGTGTGCATCTCGCTCGCATGTGCGCATTGCACGCAGCCAGATGCACGCAACATAGTTACAGTCTGCCTCCCAGATCTTCCCTCCACGCAGGGCATGCAGAGACACTGGGATCCAGCCTCAGCACCCACACGGGCACGAGTGGTTCCTGAATGCCGAATCAACAGCACACAGCGGACAACTGACCGTTTCTCTTTACAGCAGACTAAAGATATCCCTACCAACAACGATTCCAGATGCTTGGTACCGGCTTTCCCCATGTACAGGGCACTGAAAAAACGTTTGGAAAACTGAAGTTTTACTCTACTGCTGCGTTGCTGCAGACAGCAGAAAGTTATCAACCCGCCCTGCTCCAGCCTCCTTACCTAAGAAGCTGAGATAATAGTAAACTAGCCACGTAGGTAAAGTTACTGGAGACCTACTCTAATTAAAGTACTATATGCTTACAAATAATATGTATTTTTATGGGTTCATTCTCCTTCCAGCCTTACAAGACAGACACTTTTTTCTTGAAGTACCGGCTGTCTAGAAGCTGAAACAGCAGAAAGCCAGCAGTAAGACTGTCCCAAAAGAGAGATGAAAGGGGGCTTTTTAAACAGGCACAACAGAAATCATGAAGACAGACAGGGAGTATGATAAAGTAATGAGATACAGGAAGGGAACTATACTGTAATCAAATTGAAGGAAGCAGCAAAACTAACCAGCTAGCATAGATTGATCCTTTTTGGCCACATGCTTTATTTCAAAAGAGGTAAAATAATTTAGTATTTACTATTTTTAAAATGAAGAGGATAAAGACAGTGAAACAGTGTTTTCCTCCAGGCTTTTGTATCCTGTTTTAACATACTAGCTGGAAACCAACCTACTAAAGCAGCACAGTCCCTCCTGGGGACACAGCCGTACCGACGCCAGTTTGGTGTATCAGTACATCAGCAGTCAGGAAACCGACGGCTGCATCAAGGCGAGACAGCCAGCTACAAAGTGCATGGAAAACAAAGACAAAGCACCATCATGAAACTCTTCCTGTAACGCAACGAATGAAAACTGCACAACGCAAGCCCTTGCATCTGTTGATTGATACAGTCCAGACTCCTTGCTCCCTCCAGGCTGGAGTTAATTACTCCCAGGACTAATTAACAGGTTGAATTTTAAAGCTCTGTGCTGGCTGGACTGTGGCATTGGAGAGACAGGTTTCACCATTTCCTCAAGGCAGGGCCCAGACAATGGCATGAATTTTGTGACCGGCTTCACTGGAGCTATGCTTAGGGACAAACGATCATCCCCATCAAACCAGCCGGGGGGTTTTGTTTCTGCTGCCCATATTACTCAGTCCTGCACACTTCCCTGTTTTTGATGTCTTACAGAGTAGCCTGTCTTGAACTCCCCAATGCTCCTTATCCCAATGGCAGTTTCCAGTAGAACAAAAGGCTCATCTGGAGACCCACCTCAGGCGCAGCCTGTGCGTCCCTACACAAAATCAACATTCGGTCTGGTGTGACCCTGTACTGCCTTCACATGAGCTTGGGAGGTAAAAGCAGAGGTACAGCCAAGCAGCACTATCGTATGGAGAGAGGGTGATGCTTGGGAAAATTATCCAGGGCATTTGTACACTCAGGATGGTCCAAGCCTAACTCTGTGGTGGTACCCAAACTGGTCTTTAGCAGATAGCAAGAAGGCAAGCCTGTACGAGATACTGCCTGTGAAATAGCATCAGTGAGAAAATCCAGCGAGTGCCAGAAAATCTGGTGTCACATTGCTTGTGACAGAGCTCAGTAAAATGAATGCCTTCAAAGAGGCAGAGCAGCCCTCGACCTGCCTGCTCCCTACAACCAGAACAGTTCCTAGGTACATCACAGGGAAACACATTTTATCCTACCAGACATACAGCGTACAAACATAGGTTGCAAACAGCATGTCTGCGAGCTCCTAGCTTGTCAGACAAGTCTCAGTGTCTCAAACCCTAGCACACACTGGGATTTAGCAGGCTTTCAAGGCATTTTACATCAGTCCCAATATCGGCTCTGCTGCTATTATGCAGTATATGTGCTATCACCCAGCTGAAAGCATGGTTTCAGTTCTGATTTTTCTTTTTTCTCACATCCTTCCATTAGCCAGCCTCTAATCAAAAGAAGCAAACAACTTCTCATGTCCCATCTGTATTTTACAACATTAGAGTCAGCTCTGTAGATAGCGGCTCTGTGCCTAACGCTGAAAACCAGAAGGCTGTTCTTAGGAAGAGCTTACAGTCTGACTCTATCTGGGATTTGAGTGGCTAACTAAAATCCTTTGCAAATTATCTGTCGCTTCTTTGTCAGCCTTGCTTCCTTTCTTTACGTCTGAATTTGGACTGGGGATAATGAACTTCCTGTATCATGGACTGGGATACAAGGAAACTCATTGTACACTCACCAAGGAAGAGTATATCTGTAAGTAGCTTATAAGGCAGCTCTGAAGGGTCTTGTTAGAATGACTTATTCTCCGAGTTTCAGTGGTTTGATTAAGTGGATCATGTGATAAACACTTATAACGAACTTCTTCAGATGCTGCCAGGGGAAACCCAGCAGATAAAATGCTGAATCCCACGGCATTGCTCTCTGCATAACAAACTGATTACAAAGACGGAAAAATCATGCAATTCACTGGCTGCTTCTCCTACTCCGGACAGCACAACAGTGTTATACAATTTTCTCCTTGCTGCCCCAAATTAAAATATCCTTGCTACTAAATCCAGTTCAAACTGGTGCAATTTTCTTCCTACAACTCACCAGGCAGATTACTGCTAAATGTAACCACTTGAGAGCAAGTCTGGTCATGCTTGTAAGTGATTTCTTTCCTATGAAAGAAAACAAAATAAAACAAGAAAAAAACCAACAACCAAAAAAAAACCAAGCAAAAATTCAAGAGTAGCAAATGCTAGTTTGATCTGTTTAAGAAATAAAAATCTAAGTCAACTTGAATAACCACAGGGTAAACCTCATTTCACTGGCAACAGCGGGAGAGGTCAAAGAGCAGGCCACGTTCAAGAGCATCTCTTGCAGTTTTGGCCAATACCTGTAGGACTGATGACCAGGGTAAGATACCAGCATCTGCTGTGCTCTCTCCTCACCCCTAGTTAGCAGCTCGTTGTTTCTCCTTCTCAGCAGCACAGCGTCTCTTCTTCGTCCCACTCTCCCAAGTCATCCTCACATAACACGCCACAGCGCCTCTCCAAAAGGCATCCTGGCTCAGGAACGAAGCATGGGGAGTACTTGGACCTGCCCCATCAGTCAGCGCAAACTACTGTGCTGCTTCTTCAAGGCCAGTGTGGTACCCCTGACCTGGGTATCAGCTGCAGCACATGTGATGGATGGGGTGCCCTTAAGAAAGTCTTCTTCAGGTCCTGAGACTGCGATGAGGGAAAGACCCCAGTAGTCTCTGCTCCCTGACTGGCAATACCCATGTGCTCCTGCTACCATGGGCAACAGCTGTTTGCACCAGGACACGCATGTTGGGCTGGTCCAATACCTGAATAAAATATCTGTAAAGGCTCTGCTACACAGAAAAGGGCTAGGCACTTTCAGTTGTCAGGGTAGAGGGGGCAACTGTTTCAGCTGGGTATGGTACTGCTGTCAGTGAGCATGCGGAGAGACACCCAAGTGCTGGGCTCTATGTGAGGTAACTGGTTTTACCTGGGACTCTTAATTCAGCAAAGGGGCAGGGGGGGCATGGATAATGCCCTTCCTTTTAGCTACTTACTGACAGCAGGTTTCCCCAGCCCAGATTCTAGCCCTTACAAAGTGGTAGCTGAGATGGCAGAAGCAGCAAAGCCAGCCCCCAGTAATGTCTGTCCCCAGGCTACCTCACTCCTTATCATCCCACTGAGTAATCAGCTCTGCAGGGTCACCGGGTGAATCACCTTAAAGGGAATTGCTTTGGGAGTTCAAGTGTCAGGAGGAACAAGAGGGTAACGAGCGGGTAACAGCGTGGCACCTCAGCAGCTCTGTCCTGCACATCAGCAGTAGGTCTGACATCCGTCAATGACACGCGGTGGGACCAAAGTGGCAGTGCTAATTCCTCCACCACACTTACAGCACTTGCACTTCCCTCCTGCTCTGCAGCCATCTTGCACAGGGCGAGGGTGCCCAGACTGGCACAGAAGTGCAGTCGCCTGTACTTCATCACTAGAAAGCCTGCATGGCCACAAGGCTGCTTTCACACAGCACTTTGGAGAACAATCTTGGTTATAGCTGGCATCTCGTGGTGCTCCGGAACACATTTGCTCCTCATGCACAGGGGCAGCCCCACACCGCCTGTCCGTTGTACGGAGCAGCACGACATACCACCTCACCGACCACCAACACATTAAACCACTGCACAGATATGCAGACAACCCTGCAAGTGAGACCCCGCGCTTGCAGTTTGCACGGACACTGGAGCTGGCCCAGAGGCAAGCCTAGGAGCATCCTTGAAGTACAGCACTGACATAATAACATGCTATGTGGGATGATGGACTCATCACACCCAGCGCAGCTGTTATAAAGAGACCCAGGGATGAAATATTTGCCAGAGGAAGAACACATGTATGAATATCAAATGAATCAGAGCATCACAGAGGTGGGGGGACACCTTGCTCTCTGGCTTAACCCATTAGAATATTTATCAGCAGTTCTGTTTTGAGGAACGGTCCAGTGGTTATGGCATCTCACGGAAGTCTTAGGGGATGGTAGAAACTGTTTGTGTGTTTTTCAAGCAGTCATCCTGTAAATACAACTGCAATTTAAAATGTACATCAAGCTTTGCATATCAGCTTTCCTTTGCACCATTACTAGCCATGAAGTTTCCCCATGCCATATTCTTTTTCAATGAACGAGATTGCACAGGTGTAATCGAAGGGGTAATACGCTACCAATGAGCTCTCATCAGCTGTGATGGCATGTGAGAAAGAGGGCCTTACCTTGATTTATTTTACATCCAAGGGGAATTCATGCACCTAACAGTGAGAATAAAGGTATTTTTAAAACATACTTTCTACGCAATCAGTAAGAATCGATAACTGCAAAATTACAATACTGTTATGAAACTCAGTCATCACAGAACAACGGAATTTTAATTCTGTAAATCACGTGAAAATTTGCTCTTTAAATTATTTTGTTTCCACTTCACAAGGAAGACTCCTGGAAATGTTTGCTTCTTGTCCTTAATCACATTTCAGTGTTCTGAACTGAATTTACTCCCCCAAACCATTCTCTTCAATTCTACTTGCAAATTTGGTATTTCAGATTAGGTATGGATGTTGGACATGAAAGGATTTTTCTCCCCCACTTCACACTTGAAGAAATTCAGGTAAAATTCATTTAATTCTCTATAGCAATTAAAAAGGAAAAAAGCTACTGTTGTTTTCATGTTAAATCTGTGTGTCCCAAGCTCTGTGTGCTCAGTTTTAAGAAACTGAACCCCTCAAATTCCCCAAGAAATAAAGGAGACTTTTGAAAAAGGGAGGTGTGCTGAGGCTAGGTATTCCAAATAGAAAATCAGGCTACGGTACTTCATTTTTCACTCACGTAGCACCACATAATCCTATTACAAAGGTCTACTGTGAGACTTCAATATTTCAATACTCAGCAGCCGATGAGCATCACTGAGCGTTAAGTAACATTTCTTTCCAACTTACTAATCTTTACCATGTCTCTTCCTTCTATAGGACAAAACAGATAAAGGTGTTTGTGGTTTAAACCACGGACGCTAACCTATCCACAATCTAGTCTGAAATTTTTAATTAGATCATTTTGTAGTGCCATTTGGTAGCTGCTTTTTTACTACTCTCGTGCTTGTATGAGTTAAATATTGTCCACAGATTTCCTGTGTAGCCCTGTCCCCAAGGACTGAAAACCTGATATACACAACTCATAAATAAAGCTAGTGAGACATGAGCAAGAAAAAGCGTATCATACTTCTGGGAATCACTCCAAAAAAATAAACGTGCAAGATGGCACATCACCCCACACAGAGCTGGCAAAGGTAAAATAACATTTGGGTTTGATCACTAAGGAAAATAAAATAATTCTGTGTTCATATGTACATGCTAGCCTTCCACTGAAACAAAAGGGCAAAGGTAAGACTGGAGTTTGACTCACAAGAAAACAAACCTGCTGGTAACAGTTGTAGCTTATTTAACTAAAATGGGGATCAAGTCTGAATTTGATCCCAGCTTTCCGAAGGTCCATGAACTTTCTAGAAATGACCACCATCATTTATTTCCTATCTCTGCATTTCATGACTCTTTCTACAGATATGCCTATATGCCTGCTTTTAAGACCCCATCTAAATTCTAGGTACACCTTTCCCTCAACAGTCCCAATGCACAACTCTATACAGAAGCAGTATTAAAACATGGTGCAGAACAGAAGAGGAATAATTGTCTTGCTTTCCTATAATGGGTTTGGATGAACCGCCCTCCTGTTTCCGTTTGTGCTCTACTCGTTTTTTTCCTGGGAGTAGAATATTACATTTATTGGCACTGACTCTTTCCTCAGAGCTTATTCTTTTGGTCCCCTTCTGCTCTATTCTCATTTTCCCAGTCTTCACAGAATCACAGAATGGTAGGAGTTGGAAGGGACCTCTGTGGGTCGTCTAGACCAATGCACCTGCCGAAGCAGGGTCACCTACAGCAGGCTGCACAGGACCTTGTCCAGGCGGGTCTTGAATATCTCCAGAGAAGGAGTCTCCACAACCTCCCTGGGCAGCCTGTTCCAGTGCTCCATCACCCTCAGAGGGAAGAAGTTCTTCCTCATGTTCAGACGGAACTTC
>Ga0065711_1049093_pt1 | contig 11479 bp, 2 predicted proteins | sample Hoacrofraction12_FD_59098 | JGI IMG/M metagenome (GOLD analysis project Ga0065711, IMG submission 59098) | Hoatzin crop microbial communities from Cojedes, Venezuela - Epithelial fraction 12 v2 (version 2) | ecosystem: Host-associated > Birds > Digestive system > Esophagus > Crop | place... | reverse complement strand
GTAGGTGACCCTGCTTTGGCAGGGGGGTTGGACTAGATGGCCCACAGAGGTCCCTTCCAACCCCTACTATTCTGTGATTCTGTGATTCTGATTCTGTGATTAGAGTCAGATACTGCTGTTACTAAGAATGCAAAAGGTCAGCTTCTTAAAGCCAGCCTGTACCTGCCTCCATAATACTGCCAAGAATGAAAATTGGCTGAAAAATATCATGGAATAATTCTGTAGCAAATATAAATTGGCATAATTCGACTGAAGTCAGTGGAGTTATGCCAGTTTACAATAGGTTAAGATCTGGCCTCAGATGGACATTTGCATGCATAAATCAATTAATTGCATGCACAAACTGATAGTTAATGTGATTTGCATGTGTAAGTGTTCACATTAATTAGCAAGAGCACTATTAAACTAATGCATGTAGTGTTTTTTTCATGTGCAAACAGATGCGCTTGGACACACTAAAAATTTTGTTAATAATAGTGTGGGTAGGAAAGAAGAGTCTTCTTACACACTGAATAACCCCTTTTCTTCTCCCTTTCCCCCCACCCTCTGCCACAGTCAGTTCTTACAGAAAAATCCCTGCTTTGATAAAGAAAAAATAATACTGGAGCTTTGGTGACAAGGTTAGCCAGAGAAAAAGAAAAAATCTAATGCTGTGTCTGTTTCTGGCATTTCTGTGTCAGTTTAACATTGACATTAAATATGGGTCAGTCTTGAAGAATATTAATCACATCAAACTTACTGCAGAGTGCGTATTTGTACAGCGAAGCATAGCAAACCAAGCAATGAGTCACACTTGGGAGAAAAAAGGCAGGTTTTAGACAGCAGGGAAAGTAATCAAGTAAACCCAAACTATACTTGCAAGAACTCGATGTAAAGCACATGTAGTTGAATCAAAACAAATTATAATTAAGCTCAAAGGATGAAAAGGCAATGGGCATTGAGGCGAGAAGTTTGAAGTTTGCACCACAACTTTGCAGACGGTTGAGTCTTCGCAAATCTTGGATTAAGAGTTCAGCCAACTACTGTGAGGGATGCAAAGCTTGGAGGTTTAAATTTAAGTCTATGTGTACTTGGGGATAAGATTTCAAACTATCCTAGTTCCAGAAAGAGCCAGGAATCAGTGAGAGAGAAGGAGACAGAATGCATGAATGAATGCATTTCCGCTGAAAGGTTACAGAGACCCCAGACAGGTAACAGAGGATAAACAAAAAATTTGCAAAGAGTAAATCTGCCCATACAGTCTCATTTCTCAAGAATAAAAACAACTTCTTCAATTCAACAAATAACAAGGGTTAGAAAAGGGAAGAAAGGAATTTGGAAAAGCCAGAACGTTTTGTTATGACATTTTCAAGCTGAAACTTTCTGTTTCAAAACAGTATTTCCAGTTCAAAATGAACTTCAACTTTACAAATAACACTCAAGGAAGGTTAAATAGCTCAAAAAATGAAAAGAAGGAACTTTGAGAAGTTTTAAATATTTTTATAACCATTAATTTTTTTTAATCACTGAAAAATACAGTAGTTTTCTGATTTGGACCAACTTTGTGCTATATGTAATTTGCTTATTTTATTGTTCAGCAGCCTGACTAAAAATTGGCACTGTTTTCAAAGTCTTTAATTCTGTATTCCAGTCTGAACTGAAACCAGTTGATATAAAATCTTGAGACAGGCTACTTTTCAAAGTTTGGTGTTAAGATGAAAACTAGAATGGGAGAAGAGTAATTGCAAAATCTCAAGGTGTTCTAACAAGGGTAGAGTGATTCTGTGCTCCAAACATATCACTTCCAGCTCCACATGACCAGCAATTCTGTGCACACAGACTGCAGATGCACACAGCCTGGGAGAGTGTTTAAAAAAAGTGGGCTCTGGCTGGTCAACAGATTGCGATACACATTTCTGTCAAGGGAGATGAGACCATGGAGAATAACTTCTCTGACATGTTCATGGCCTCTTATTTTTCGCCTCTCCATTTCACCGCTCCCTGATAGTGCTTGCTATGAGCCAGGGGATGAGATTTAAAATCAATTTAATATTTAATACCCAATGGCAAGCAGTAATTTTTTTGAAATTACCTGATTATAGCTTACTGGCACAAGACTTGGAGCTGTAACATAAAACATCTCTATCTTTGGTTTTTCTGCCATTATCTCTTTTATATACGGATAACTGCTGATCTTTTTTATAGCATCTGTGCTCACTGTGACAGGAATGCTAGAGGTCATGACACCAAGTGCCATGGCCAACCAGGCTGAAAAGGGACCTGCAGAAATTAGTAAAGGCAAGCCAGTACTACTCCAGACCTTCAGGATTTAAAGGTACTGCGATCTGTGTTGTGGCCTTAATAAGATGTATTTTCTATACAGCACCCTTCTTCTCCGTCTTTACCCGACTTGTCACAGAGCAGTCATACAACTGAGGCTCTTGGAGCTGCCATGATGATGCATGCGCAGTATCAACACGGTAACACTAATGACCCAATAACTATCATATTATTTTACATATACATCTTACACAAATTTCATTATATTCCCATCCATTCTGGGGGCAATTAGGCTTTTTCTTCTATAAAGAACACATTCAAACTCACGAAAATCACAAGGATTTATTGCAGAGAATTAAAGGAAACGAGCCAAACATAGTCAGCAAATATAGAGATAACTTGCACAAGTTTTGGAGGTTGACCAAAAACCTTGTAGAGCGGATTTCCTCCTGACACACATCGCAGCTAGAGCTGGAGCTTCTGTTTTACAGAGAGAAAGATAACACAGTGTATTGCTGGAGTGCCCTGCAAAGAGACACTCTCCCTTCCTTCCAGTCCTATAACCTCAAAGAACACGACATTTCTTTTCCTGTACATGGTACAGCGGCTACCAAAATACTCCAAACCCTTGCTAAGAAAACATTAAAGCAAAATGTCGTTGGAAATAATGACTGACAATTTTGCCACCTTGTTTTGGGGGATTGTTTTTCCTCTTTCGCTAAAGGTAGCAACCGAAGCTATGAAGTACATACATTTCACTAGCAAAAGAATACTTCTGAAACAAGGAATAAAGAAAATTCACAGAGGCTGTATGTGTCAGAAATGATTCAGGCAATCAGGTCTTATCAACGTGAGTGATGTCAGTCATTATTGGAAGAACTGAAGGTGTATGCATTGTCTTTTTCATGCCTTTCACAATCATCCCTTTCATTTTTTCAGTTTTGTTGGCAAAATTAGAGATTAAGTCAATTAATATAGTCCACAGGAGCAAAAGACAGGAGAGAAAGGCTAGCAAAAAGCTGTATTAATATAGATAAGCATAGACGTTTTGTAAGGAAAAAGCAACCTTCAGTACCATCTTGAGAGTAAAAGCAAAAAAACGCTCAGAGAAACACAAATAGACAGTATGGCATCACACGTTGTTCTTTGCTAGTGTTTTTCAGCTAGTTATAATATTTCCTGTGACCATCATTTCTCATATTTAGGTATTTCTTATGCGGGAAAGCTGTTACATATGGGTGACAAGAAGTTAAATTCTGCCCTACTAAAACCAGTTAAAAACAGCATTTATTTTTGTAGTTCTGTGACCCCATCCTGCAAATAATTCTGATCTGGTATGTGAGAGTGGTATCTCTTACTTTGGGTGACCCAAGCAGAGTAAGACCAAATTCCTGTGGATTTCTTAGACAGAAACAGAAAAAGAAGTGTTTCTATTAACTGGCCTCTCACTAAAACTGCCAGGAATATACTGATAGATAGTCTTCCATGGAGTGTTGACAGAGAAATACCTTGTTAGCAACCATTGCTCAGATGCCTTGCTTGAAGGACACTTTTCTTACTGGTTGAAGAAAGCTTTTCCCCCCTCTTTTCTGGTGATGGGTGGCTTTAGCGATATAAGGTCTATGAAGAATCAGTGGGTTGTTATTGTTTGAGTTGAAAGGGACCTTTACAGCTCATCTAGTCCAACTCCCCTGCAGTGATCAGGGATATCTTCCACTAGAGCAGGTTGCTCAGAGACCTGTCCAACCTAACACTGAATGTTTCCAGGGATGGGGCATCTACCACCTCCCCGGGTAACCTGCTCCAATGTTTCACCACCCTTATTGTAAAAAATTTCTTCTTTCTATCTAGTCTGAATCCAGCCTCTTTCAGTTTAAATCCATTACCACTTGTCCTATTGTTATAGGCCCTACTAAAAAGTCCTTCCCCCATCTTTCTTATAAGCCAGCTTTAAGTACTGAAAGGTCACAATAAGTTTTTCCCAGAGCTGAACAACCACAACTCTTTCAGCCTTTCCTCATAGGAGAGGTGTTCTATCCCTCTGATCATTTCTGCGGCCTCCTCTGGACCCGCTCCAACAGGTCCATGCCTCTCCTGTGCTGTGGGCTCCAGAGTTGGACACAGGACTCCAGGTGGGATCTCACCAGAGCAGATCTGCAGTGGTGGATGCTCTGTATTAAAAATATATAGTTACAGGTTTTCACCAGCTACTCATTTGCCTGTAACCACACCCGGTTGATAATTCATCATTTCTTATACAGGTCCTCTGGTGAGAGCAGTGGGAAAGATGTCACATTAGACAATATTATGTGCATTTCCACTTAGGCATGCAGTGTGTGTGGTGCACCTTACTGTGCAGAGGATCTTTCCATATATATGGACCACATCTACAAGTGAAGCTGTCTCAGTTACAGAACTCTCTGCCTCTCCAATCAGAGATGATGTTGAGTTTTTACAACTGATTTATTTGTATGAATAGAGGGTATTGCAGAAATACTTGGGACAGAGCTGAGATTGGTGAGTCCAGTTTAGGATTCAGTCTGGATTTTCTGTATTTCCCCTGTACTGTGGGATTCCAGTTGAGGTTGTATCTAAACGTTCATCTTTGACTGTGAAGGGTGTTTTCATGCAAGTCTTATAAATTAATAAACATAAATGTGTTTATTAAGACTGTGCAGATTTACACCTCCCTTCATATCCTGGAGAATATTTCACTGTCACAGAGATAAATTGCCTTCAGAGTAGAAGGAAATAAATTATAGTTTACATCTGTATTCTTTAAAACACCAGAGACTCTCTCTAAACACTTCAGCCCTGATTTCAGCAATAGCCTTTTGTGACAAATGCCAAGATTTGCCACAGAGACTTTGCAACATGGAGAGCCGTTCTTAGGAAGTTTTCTCATTTTTAATTGGTCCCAGGGTTTTTTTTGTCCCAGATCTGTGAAGCTTTGCCGAGGACCTACCACAAAATTTTATTACAGGATTGAGACTCTGGAAAATGATCAAGTCACTGATACCTGACTGCTGCCTCCAAGGACGTGCACATCCCAATAAGCCTGGCAGATTCAGAGGAAGACGACCGGTTAGAACTCTTACGCTCACCACAGCCAGGAGCCTGGTATGTTTGCACACCCAAAATGCAAGATACACCCAGCAGCACTCTGAGAGCACGTAGTGTGTTGAGCACCTGAGTAAACTGGAGGCTGAAGGAAAGGATGTGAACATTTTTTTTTTGAGAATACGAACTGTGCCCTGCTAAGAATTTTACAGTTAAAGCCACTTTTAAAAAGTTTCTCAGTTTGTCAGTGACTATTTCTCCCCTTTTCAGGCATCCCTTCTGTCCCCTTATCACTTTGCATTTTGTGCTAATTAGTAAATTATGTAGAAAGCTTTTTTTTTTTACTTAAAAATGAAAACTCTAGGCACAGGCTGAATTTTGATCCAAAGCTTTTCTGTGGGTGACAGATTTTTGGATCCTGTCTGATTACGGTGTCATACTGCTGGCAATAAACTTTATTTACTCTTGTTGTGCCTAATCATATGTGCCAGTAATATCTGGGAAGATATTGGCAGTGTAGGTGAGACAGATCTGAAGGGCAGATGATCCAAAAGTTTAAATAGCTCCCCAAGAGGGGGAGTGTCTGGCAAAGAGTTGGCCATATTAAAAATGTTTAAGCACTAAGTGTAAGTGTTCCAAACAGAGATGTATATTGGAGTAATATGACCACCCAGAGCCAGGGAAGAGAATTACACCAGTGTACAGAACACAGCAGATCAGCACAAAGCAAGAGAGAGGTCACTGTCAAACAAGGGTGCATTTTAGGTGGTCTTCAGTAGAACCTTTCCCCTGCCAGCCTGCCTCCCAGCATCATGAAGGCAAAATCTAGTCTGTAAACTGATTTGCAAGAAGAATCAGCAGCTTTCTGACTGGCGTCACAGCAGGACAGAGCAGCTTCTGGGAGCAGCACTGTGTCCTCTCCAGTCGGGGAGGGGAGGCTGCCCTCAGGGTCCTGGGGTAATAACTGGCCCTCAGGTCCCTGGCCAGCCTCACTGGGGCCTCCCCCTCGGGCTCCCCAGCTCTTCAGCCCAACAGACCCAAAGGGTCCCTCATTTGCCAAAAAAAATTACTGTTCAGAGTGCAAGCTGGAGTTGGCTGCATCTCCCCATACCTTTCCATTTTTGTCTTGTAAAAGATGGATAACTGTAAAGATAGCTTTTCTTTTTTGCTTTCTCTCCAAGAGATATGAGGATGCTGAGAAACAGCAGTCTGTCAAACACCATGGATAGTTATGCTACAGCACTTCAATCTAGCAACTGCCGTCCCTTTCTCCAGTGACAAAAATATTTTAATCTGGGCTATTTTCTGGAAACGAAAATTCTGGAAAATGTTGTTTCATATGTCACTTGAATCTGTTTGAGTTTTGCCAGACTCTTTTACTAAGTTCCACGTAGTTATCCAGATTTAAAATGTCCTCATCATAACTTAGCAAGTTTTCTGATGACCTAAAACCAGGAGAAGGATTAATACGACAGACAATAGGGCTGCCATTCAGAGGGACCCAGATAGGCTGGAGAAATGGGCTGACAGAAACCTCATGAGGACCCCGTAGCTGGGACAAAGTAATGCCATGTAGCAGGGCAGTTCATCAGCTGACAGGCTGGGGACCAACTTTGCAGAGAAGGACCTGGGGATCCTGGTGGACAGTAAGTTGGGTGGTATGACCTTGCAGTGACGAAGGCTAACCACACACTGAGCATCATTTACAGTACTGTACCGGTTGAAGAAAATCTATACAGCACTTGTAAGGCCACTCCTGGAGTACCGTGTTCAGTTTTGGGGTCCCCAGTAGCAGTTTAGCGTAATATTAGATTCTATCTGTTCCTGGAAAATCAGAAAATATGCAGAAACAGGGTTCTAAAGCATAAATCTGACCACTGTAGAGTGGTTTCTAAGTCAGACATTCAAATAACACTACGTATAGAGTTCACAAACAGCACAGCAACCCGTGGTTGCTGGGAAGCTGGAGTTAAGGCAACAGGTTGATTTAGTAGAGGTCTTGAACGGGCTTCACTTAACACAAGGCATATATGGAGATGGGCTACACTGCAATGTTGCTTTCGTCTGCAGGAGGACAGCTGGGTATGCAATATCTTTAGTATCTTTAGTCTTCTTAAACCTACACACTGCCAGCTTCCCTACTGGCTGGCAGTGAGGCAAATCTAGTTGCTTTGCTTGATAGAGGAATTTGCCTTTCTGTACGTTATTTGAAAAGGCCAAACAATCCCCTTGCCTCCTACACCTTCAAAAACAGAAGCAAGACAAATGAACAAAGAAAATTTTAAAGTTTCTGTTTTCTGAATTCTCTTTGAAGGTGCATTTTAGCCATCATTTTATGTTTCTTTTTTGAAAAGATAGGAGTGATTTTTGCCAAAATATATTATTCTGTCAAAACATACCAGTTTTCACTAAACTTTTACCAGGATACAAAAGAAATAAGTGGCACTTTAACAGGAAAATAAGGTAACTGCTTGGACTGTGGAAGACTCTTTTCCCTGCTTTGCCTCATTTGAAGAGTGTAGAGAGTAAAAAGAAGTGTTAAGGGTTGTTGTTTTTTCTAGTCCTACCTCCTCAGCTATACTTTTGGTGGAAGGGCTTGATTTTGTACTGCACATGGTCTAAAAATTAAATTTGTTCTGAAACTTCACTCACTATCTCAAAGCAGTCTTGTTCTGCCAGTCTGCTTTAGAGCTCAGTGTCTCAAAGACTGGACTGGATGCCTCCTTGCTTTGTACCAGGTTACTGCAGGAACAGGTCATCTCTGTTGTTTCAGTCACTGACAAGAGGCAGAATCTGCAGAGAAATTGTCTGAGAGAATAAAATGCTTGATACACTGCCTGAAACCACGCAGGAGAGCTCATTTTATTTATTTTCCTCACATTACTGTGAGATGCCCTGCTTATTTCCCTATGTTCCTTTTTATTTAATTCCCAAAAGTAACTGCATTACACCTGGTAATCCTTTTAAAGCAATACTTTTTTGCCTCCCATTGCTGAAAATTTGCATTTTTCACATCGATTCTTGAACTGTAGAAAATCAGATTAAATAAGGACTATTCCAAGATCTATCAGGCAGGACAAAAACCCAGTTTGCTAGAGATGCCTTGAACTTCTCTATTAAGAGTCTGGTGATGAAAAATGGTGGTTTACAAGATTATTTTTTTTGTGATGTAAAAACTTTTTTCTGTTGCAGAAATCAGCAACATAAAGCTGGCATAACTTATTAAAAAAAAAGGTTATATCCCATTGTGGCCTTTGATAACCAGAAAATCTGATCTTTTTTACAGTAAGTTCACAACCCATAAAAATAAAGTTCAGAACAGACATGAGTTAACAGAAGTGGGTATTTTAATTATACTTAGGATATGCCACCCTCCCTCATACTGCAGTTTTATTGGCAACAAGAAGACCTGATAATACTGCATTATATAAAAAGAAAGTAGAGTCACCATGTCTTGGCATGATTTTCAAGGGATCATAGAGGACGGGCATTCAGACCACAAATGAGTTGTGTGGTTTTTAAATCATAAGAGTCTCAGAGCTCAGAGGCTGGCATAGTTATATAATTGCGTTGTATCTGAGTGTTTTAAAATTATTTAGCTCCAGTAGGACATCACACATTCCCCTACATGGAGACACATATGATCTACTTTGTCATTATTTTCCATGCAAACGTTGCACAAATTCTTTTCCTGGAAGTGTTAAGAATATAGCTTTAGACCTAAAATTAAAGACTGATTATAGTAGAATAAAACTGAAGAACAGCTAATAAGGGTTATTCAGAATAGTTAGTCACCATTACACCCACACCAACATTTCAAGGACATTGCAGAAATCTTTTGGTGAATGTAATATTTCAGGGCATCCAGGTATGGCGGAGCTATCTACAAACAGATGTCTGCTATAGATTCTTAGTCTGACGTGAGCATTTTAAGGCAAATATCTAAATGGATTTATCAGTTTTCAGAATATGAGTAGCATGTAAGCATTGCCAATCATATCACAAAGGACACATCTAATGGAAGTTTAGAGCTCTGTGACTTTTCTTTTGTGCATCCATCTCACTCATATATCCCCATCCTAGAAGGCTTGTCCCTTAAAATTGAAGTTTGACACATTAGCATTTGTTGAAACCAGTGGATGAGGGGAAAGCACGTCTCTTCAATTGTCTTGTGGAAGAGCAAGTGCTAAAACTGCGATTTGCTATACTGATGATTTCATTATGGTTTAACTAACTAGTGCCACAGCTACAGAAAAAGAATTACTGTCCAGTCTTGAGGGATTTACAGAGAGGCTGATTACTACTGTTACTTATTACTAACCTAGTGAAGTTTAATATTGCCAATCAGTAAGGAACTAGGATGCAGTTTTCCTTATCGAGCTTAAAAATGAGTATCAGCAAGTTGCAGAGTAAGAGGAAGAAAGCTGCTATTATGCTCTGCTTCAGCGTGACTCCACTGAGGCCAACTGAGCTACACCATTTTGCATTAGGTGAGACAGAGAAACTGTCATTGTTTCATTGCCAATCCAATCTTACTGAGGATTAATTCCAGTTGAGATCACTGGAAATGGAATACTGCTTTCAGCCTCTGTATCAGGGAGGATGATGAAGACTGAGTAAAAGGTGGTTCAACTTCTGCAACTGCCAGAGCTCTGGGTTTTAGAAATCTCCTTTGACCTCTTGGGTTGGTCACATTATCTCACCCAGTGTTCCCTCTTGTCTTTGTTACTATTTCACTTCAATGATGGATGTACCAGGACTGTGCTGGCATTTTTTATTGCTGTTATCCAACAAGGAAAATCAGTTATCACACCAGGTCCACTTGGCAGCCACAGAGACAGTTTCTATGACAGCCAACAGAGACATCTGCTGTTCATCACTCACCCTTCCCTGTATTGTCCAAGCAAAAGCAAAAAAAACTGTGATTTTTCACTGCAAAGCTCTCAGAAAAGATAAATACCATGGTCTTGTACAAAAATGTACAGAGTTACTTAACAATGTACAAGAAAATTTGAAAGATTAAGACCAACAGGGATGATTTGATCCAGTGTGGATACTCCAGACAGAAATCCAGACTTATGCCCTTGCCACAGTGTAAGTACAAAATGGATAACAACTGGTCCTCAAGTTTCTTGTGTTACTGCACTGTACACAGCTAGACTGGGTTGTTACTCTGACTACTTGCTCAGAAATGTGTTCAGCTAGTACTCTGCAGGGCAAATGCAGGGACTTGGTGCAAGTTCTTTCCATGCTTGCTTCAGTTTGAAAACAGTTTCTTGAGTTTGTATGTGCTTCCTTTTGGGGTTTTAAATGCTTAGGTTTCAAAATTGTGATCTTTCATTTAATCCTTAGGTTTTACTTTATTTGTATTTTGTGTGTTTAATTTTGCCAGGTATCTAATTTGTCTGACACAACCATGAAATGTTTCCCAGATTGGTAATTCTTCACTGTCTTTTTACCCCTCTACTAATTTCCTTGAATGGAGAGAAATTACAGCCATCCTCATAAAAACAAACCAAAGCCCAAGGTGTTGTTATGAACTGATGAAACTAAGTGCTCAGGAATTTTTTAAAACCACCATAGACCTTGTTCAAGCCTGTTACCTGCCATTTTAATACAATTAGCTATTTCACTACCTTCTTTCAGAGTATCATTTTTTGATGTTTTAGTATTTATCTGGATACATCCACTACCCAGTGGCATTACATTTGTTCGAATAAGTCTTGGGACAGTCTACATATTTTTCAGAATACATAGCAGGGAGACTGTTAGGTTTTGGGGAGTTATCGGAGTATTTTCATTTTGCTGTTTTGAACTAAGACAGGTTCTAATACTGCCCCTCTACTCCGCTCTGGTGAGACCTCACCTGGAGTACTGCGTTCAGCTCTGAAGCCCTCAGCACAAGAAGGACATGGAACTGTTGGAGCGGGTCCAAAGCAGGGCTACTAAAATGATCCGAGGGCTGGAGCACCTCTCCTATGAGGACAGGCTGGGAGGGTTGGGCTTGTTCAGCCTGGAGAAGAGAAGGCTGCGGGGACACCTGATTGCAGCATTTCGGTACTTAAAGGGAGCCTATAGGAAAGATGGGGACAATCTTTTTAGTAGAGACAGCAGTGACAGGACGAGGGGTAATGGTTTTAAACTAAAACAGGGTAGGTTT
>Ga0065711_1049092_pt1 | contig 11479 bp, 9 predicted proteins | sample Hoacrofraction12_FD_59098 | JGI IMG/M metagenome (GOLD analysis project Ga0065711, IMG submission 59098) | Hoatzin crop microbial communities from Cojedes, Venezuela - Epithelial fraction 12 v2 (version 2) | ecosystem: Host-associated > Birds > Digestive system > Esophagus > Crop | place... | reverse complement strand
GGTTGTGGAGTCTCCTTCTCTGGAGATATTCAAGACCGGCCTGGACAAGGTCCTGTGCAGCCTGCTGTAGGTGACCCTGCTTCGGCAGGGGGCTTGGACTAGATGACCCACAGAGGTCCCTTCCAACCCCAAACATTCTGTGAAAATACTGAGGATGTCCTTATGTCATGAGGATGTCCTTATTATGTCATGAGGATGTCCTTACCTGCTGTTTTGCATTCTTTTGGGAATTAAAACCCAAAACAAAAATACTTCTAAGGTCTCATGTATTAACTTCTTGTCAGCCATGTGCTGTTGGTGTAGTCAGATGGCAGGTGTAAAGTGGCAGATTCGGCTGCCGTGTTTGTGGTCCTGACACATCTGACCAGTATTCCACAGTGAAACCTTCCTTTGGGTAGGTATTATCTGGCTGTGCATGAACACAAAGCACGTTGGGGATGGCTTCCAGGAATTCTGAAAAATTCTGTTAGGCTGACATGGGCCCACAGGGCAGTACATTCCCTGGCCACCCAATGAGCATTGCGTTTTGCTGTAATGGCTGTTGGAGGGCCTTTCTTAAAGGCAGGCTGTTGTGTGTGTGCCAGGCATGTTTTTACAGAGGTCTTGGGTAGCACGACAATGTCAGATACGTGAAAATCATGTCAGTGTTGGTGGGTTTTGGGGGGGTTTTTTTGTTTATTTTTTTCCCTTGAGTGCCTCCTGCTGTTTTCTTGCCATGTATTTTGGGTTACCTTCCATTTATTTAGCTGATGAACGCTTCAGGGAGTGCTTGGGCCCCTCTCAGGATCTTCCAAAACCAAACTGAATGAAGAGACGTTAAACGAACATTTAATCTTAGAACGTAAATGCAATAGATGAGCAGTCCTCCAGGTCTTCGGCTCTCCCTCCTCCTCCGTGCACACACAAAGTAGTTTGCTTTATTTCATTAAAGCACCAGTAGTACCAGTACTTTGTCGATGCAGAGATGCTCCAAACTGTGGTTCATCCCACATGAGAACAGTTTCTCTGACACTATTATTTATTTAAAAAAAAAACAAAAAACAATGGCAAACCCAGATGTGTCAGCTCTTCTCCCTTCTAGAGAAAAGCAAACCCCCTGGTCGCGGCAGCGCGGGCAGCAGGGTGGAAGCCGCCTCTTGAAGAACTCGATCATGGGGCTTCCCGGGCATGGTCACGCAAACACTGCTGTTTAGGATGGGCTTTTACCTGAGTGTGGTGTTAAATCCAACCCTGGGACTTTCAAAGAGTGGTTATGCTGTGCTGACGGAGAGTTGTCTCAAATGGAGAGGGCTTCCTGCTACCCAGTAAAACACTTCAATTTTGCTTTGCAATCACAAATTTTTGTCAGTAACAAGCAAGAGGCAGTAGCTTTTTTAATATGCGAGTAAGGAAGGTGGTAGTTTAAGTGTGTGTTGGCCAGAGAGAAGGTGTCACAGGAGTTGAACAACTCCTGGTCTTGCTCTGTCTGTTTTCCCCTTGTAGTACTATCACCCTGCCTTTTGTTGCTTACTGGGGTCTAGTGACCTCGGTGGCCCAAATCAGCTGTTGAATAAATGCAGGGATTTCGTTTGCCACCGAGTTTCCATCTCTTGTTCTTTTTCTCCTGCCTTTCCACAGCAGTTTTGGAGATTTTTCACCATCAACAATGTGAATCTGCACTCCTTTCTCCTGGTGGTCTCTGGCCAATGTGTAGAATCATAGAATCATTAAGGTTGGAAAAGACCTCTAAGATCATCAAGTCCAACCGTCACCCCACCACCATCACCACGCCTGCTAAACCATGTCCTGAAGTGCCACATCTGCATGTTTTTTGAACACCTCCAGGGATGGGGACTCCACCACCTCCCTGGGCAGTCTGTGCCAACGCCTGACCACTCTTTCAGTGAAGAAATTTTTCCTAATATCCAATTGAAACCTCCCCTGAAGCAACTTGAGGCAATTGCCTCTCGTCCTATCACTGGTTACCTGGGAGAAGAGACCAACACCTGCCTCAATACAACCTCCTTTCAGGTCGTTGTAGAGAGCGATAAGGTCCCCCCTCAGCCTCTTCTTCAGACTAAACAACCCCAGTTCTCTCAGCTGCTCCTTGTAAGACTTCTTGTTGGTACCAGAGTTGTGCTGCAGGTTTTTTTCCCTCCAGCTGACAACACTGAGCTTTTTAGCTTTTCGTGTGCCTTTAGCACTTCGGGAGTCAGCTGTGCTACCTGAAGCCACACACCGAGTGTTTGCATGCTGGGGTTCGCACACATCGGTGGGCTATTTGGGGCGTGGTCAGCAGCCTGCCAGCAAAACCAGGAGAAGTTTGGAGTTGTTGCTTTAAGCAAGAATACAGGCGTGTCACCGTGTCTGCGTGTGTTGGGGTGGCACCGTGTCTGTCTGATGAACAGATGGGTTGCAGATCCCGTTCGTCCGGGGTGGTAGTGCGAGGGGGATCTTCCTTCCGCGTGGGAAGGAGCTGAAACGCGCGTGTGCGGTGGGACGAGGCAGGTGTGTGCCGAGCAGTCGGGGGTTGCTTAGCTGGACTGAAACAAAGCCGTAATTCAGGTATGCATTGCAATCCTGGCTCCTTTTCAATGCACATGCAGTTGGTCTGCAGTAAAAGCTCCTCCTGGTAGCAGGATGAGTTGTGTGTTTTAAGAAATACAGGAAGAAGGCAGTGCGTTGGCTAGCGGCCAGGCAAGCCCCAGTATGGAACTGTGTGTAGGTGTGAGCAGCAAAATAACAGCACTGGAAGACACCTGGGTTGAATTTGTTTGCAAAACATTTTGGTGCAAGAGCAATAAAAAGCTTGACAGTTTGCGTGTATTTTAGTTTTTCAGTGGGAGACTACAGTAAGTTTTAGGTAATAATGTGCTCTCAATAAATGAAATGTGCTTAAAGAACTCTAAGGCAATTATAAACAATGCATTTTGGAAATGTTACTACTTCAAGTAGATCAACTGAAATTTTGCTTTTGCCTTTTCTCCAGAAGAACTGTTCATCTTAGCTGTGGTAGTGTATTCCAAAGCACTTAATCTTTTGTTTTAGCTGTTCTCTAATCTATTCTGCCTATGAGAGGATTAATGAGATGTGAATTGTAATCTCCTTATTGATTTCCTAATTATTTTTCATAATCTAACTACAGCTTATGATTTATGCTTCTCGCTGATGAAAAATGTAGGAGCAACAGGAATGAGTAATCTGTACGTCTACGCCTTGGAGCGGGCTGAGGATTTAGTTTTAGGCGTGGTTTGTAACCTCCATCTGGTCTTCTTTCCATGTCGTATGTACTGCTTTTGTGGTCATAGCTCATCTTTTTAAATCCTCATTTACTGACAGTTAATTCCTGTACGTGAACTGGTTTTCATTTGGTTCAGGAGTGAGGATGTACCGTAAATATTTAACGTAACATCTTTTGCTGCTTTCATGCAGTAGTCTGTCTTGACCTTTATTTCCCAGAGCGCTTCCACTAAACCAGCAGCTGCCTCCTTGTCTGCGGCGTCGGGGGATCTTGATCTGTTCACTGAGCCAGCAACAAAATCCGAAGAGTCGGCAAAGAAACAACTCTCCAAAGACTCCATCCTGTCACTGTATGGCACAGGAACCATGCAGCAGCAAAATGCTCCGGGTAAATACGTGTGTAAAGGTTTCGGTGCAGTCCTGTTTTAAGCTTTACCTAGAATAGTTATCTCCTACAAGTCGAAAATTAAGGTCGGGTACCCTGCTACCTATATTCAAATGAGGATTTTTATTTTTACCATTTATAAAAACGAGAAAATAAGTGAAATGTAATACAGAAGCTAAAGAAGAAAACAGCATGTGATTTTAATTTATTTATAGCTGTTCAAATTATCAAGTATACAATTTACTGAAAGATTGTGAATTCAGATCTAATTCATCGTTGCTTAAGGTGCGAGTCTCCGCTGTGCAAACAGCAGGCTGCCAGGATCAGTGCAGAGCTGTCGTGTCTTGGTTTTAGCTGTGTTTGTAGGAAAGCAAAGAGCTCCGATGCAGCAATTACAAGGTTCAGGCTCACCACAGGGATCTGCCAGATTCTTTTTGGCAGCTCACCGCTGGTGGCGAGTCCCTTTCCTGTGAGAGTTTTTAAGCTGTTTTTCACTTTTACCAGAAACTAAATGAACAGCGCTGACGGACAACCAGACAAAGTTATCCTCTGAAATTACTTTGGTGCACTTCTGCCTGGTGGGGATGGGGGAGGAAATCGCAGAACACTTTCGCTGACATCTTCCCTCCTCTGATGCAGGCATGTTCATGGGGTCGTCTTCCATGCCCTTTACCACCCAACCATCAACTCATTTCCAAGGCTTCCCAGCCATGGGAGTCCCTGTGCCTGCAGCAACGGGGATGATGGGAAGCATGATGGGACAGTCGGTGCCAGTCATGGGACAGAGCGTGGTAGGAATGGGAATGCCCAACGGATTTACTGGTGCTACACAAACTGGTGTGATGGGACTTCCTCAGAACGTCGTCGGACCTCAAGGTGGAATGGTGGGACAGATGGTCACGCCGCAGAACAAGTACGGATTGCAGCAGAACCCGCCGGCGCAGTGGAACCTCTCTCAGGTGAAGACCCCCTGTGCCCAAGCGGGAGGGCTGTGGAGCAGGTCCTGCTGCTCAGGTGCCCAGAACGTGGGGCTGCCAGAGGGAGGTGCCGTGCAGCCAGCTGACGGGCTGCTCAGGGGCACGTGGGAAAAACAACTCAGTCATTCAAATTAAAGGTACCGGGTACATAAGCAGAGAGCAGATTCTGCCCTGGTAGACCGAACTCAGTTCTCTGCTTCCGTAGCCGCTCTCGTCCTGGTCTCTGAACTAGCCAGGTAAAAAGCTAGCTTAGCTGTAGTTACAAATACTGAAATGTGAATGCAGCCTTATAAGTAAAAGCAGAATTTAATTGCTTGAGGGTAGCCATTAACAATTAATGCTTTCATTTACAGACTTCAGGATAGATTTCGATGGAATGTGCAGTGCTCTGCACTCTTAACACTCTCCTGTAGGCAGTTTGCTTAGGCTGATCCATTATTTATCTGTAGCATTTCCACACTGTTTTTTAAAATGTCCGAAACATGTTTAGAAGGGTCTCTAAAAGTGTTGGTGTCCACTTAGTACTGTATTTGTGCATTGTCTAAGGAAACGTCGTGAAATATGCAAGAGGTTATTAAGGGGGGCGGAGAACAAACCTAAATGATTCCCTTGGAGTTCCGTATGGATGATAGCAACTATTTTTTCGTAATATTCTTTGAATTATAAGAACAATATGATGATTCCATGCTCCTTACTGGAGTGAACCACTGTGACTTACTTAGATGGGATTATATTAATTTTTGCTGTTCTGCTCAGTCCTGTGGTGCGAACGTTTATGATGGTAAGCAGCCTTTCTTATGTGGATAACACAGCCCCTGTTTGAAAGTACAGGCTGTCATTCTGCTTTGCGAAGTAATTTTTAAAAGGTGAGAATTTCAAAATGTTAAACAAAAAAAATCTGTAGGTTTAGTGTTAACAGTCTTTCTCTAGGTATCTAACTTCAGAAAGACCCCGTGACTCTGAGGTTAAAATCACGCTTCTTGTCAAGTGTGTACGGCAAGGCGGCTCACAGCGACGTGCGTCTGTGCTGCTTGCGCGTCGGGTGTCCCCAGTACACCCGTACTCCACAGTCTGTCGGGAACCGGGACCTCCCCTCGGGCTCCAGCTGGCAGGGGGAGCTGCCATCCCTCGTCCCTCGCCAGGACAGCGTGCATTACACGTGTCGCCTGCTGCTCAGGAGCTCTGCCCCAGTACCAGCAGCAGGGGAAGTGCGTTTTCATCGGCTTCGTTTGATTCCCTCGTGCAGTGATGGGCTGGGTTTGCGGATACGCGTGTGAAAGCGCACAGTACTGAATTCTGCCCTGAAGTACTCGTTTGTAGTTTATTTAGCAATTTTTTTTTCACCAAGGTTTCAGTTTCATTTTGCAACTCGGTGATTTTCACCTAATGCTTTCTCTAACTTGGACTGAACGTTGCTTATCCAACATCCCTGTTCATTGGCTCCGATTATTAATTGCTCCGAACGCTCTGTTGCTCTCAAGCTCACGAGAGGGGCCGTCTTTACTCTGCCCATACAGCTGGGGTTTTGGCTTGCCATACGTGCTCATTTTGTAGAAAGCAAGGGAGAGGAACCTGAAGAATGTTTTTACCTTGAGCACTGAAAATTACAGTGACTAAGTAATACTCGTGGAGAGTAGAAATGTTTTTGCGTTGAATGGTTTCACTTGTTTTCAAGAAATTATGGTATCTTCAGTAGATCCTTTAGCAAGAATGGTTAGATTTAGCTAATACTCAAGTTTATAAATTTGCCTCAGTCTTTATTGCTTACCACCTGAACAGAGAATTTCTATAAAAACTTGTGTATTCAAGATTTTGAGGTCTCCAAAGAAATACTGCTGGACCAAAAACGATCCGGCGTTGCAAAGGCTGTATTACTTGGTGTTTCGTTATCGCAGTTGCCACAATTTTATTGGCTAGCTTTGAAACTGGAAAGCAAGCTCTTACCAGCAGAGGTGCCCCGGCCTCCTTTGTCACAGGCTCCGTAATTCCCTAGCCGTGTGTGCGCACGGGCCTGACACGCGTCCGGTGCTGCAGGCAGTCCCCTGCTCTGTGACAGAGATCGCTTCAGCAGAAACTGGTTCCAGAAAAGCTGCTACCTCCAAAAACGCTTGGAAACTTAGACTGAGTCAGTATTTTTATTTCATGAGCAACACTGATTTCAGGGAACTGTACTGTAACTGGGTGGCTGGTTCAGGAAGCGGGACAGCTTTCTGGCGAGCGGTGCCAGTTGTGTTTCGACCCCTATGCTAACTGGGCTCGTGTGTGTGCTTCGCAGATGAACCAGCAAATGGCGGGAATGAACCTCAGCAGCTCCAGCAGCGTGATGGGCTTTGGCCAGCCCCCCAGCACGGCGGCAGGGTGGACTGGAAGCGCCTCTGGCCAGACTCTCAGCACACAACTGTGGAAATGAAAGCTGCAACAGAAGCCTCGCCCAGAACAGCCACCTGACATTCCTTGTTCAAATGCATTTACTTCCGCTGTTCCTTCCATGTACATACTCATTTTGGTTTCCCCCAGCTGTTCAGATTAAGAATATAACTGACTGACCGTGTTGTGGTCTATATTGATTTAAATTTGATGTAGTGAAAAGCAGATCAAGAATACATTTATACATCACTGGCAGCGTTTCATACAATGCATATGAATTCTTAGACCATATATTTAAGAAGCTGCTTAACCACGTACTGATTTTTTTCCCCCCCTCAAAATTCTAGATCAAATGTTTGCATATAAGGGATGTAGCTATCATGTTAGTAATATCCAAAAATATGAACCCCGACCCCCCAAAATTACCCAGTAATCCTGTAGAAGGTACTGTATGAACAAATGTTTAATCATCTATAAATAGAATGTAAATGTATCACTGAGCAATGTTTTCTAGTGTATCAAACAAATTTTGTTTCATCATACATTTCACTGTGATGTTGTTATGGTGTGCATAACAAGGAATATGGTTATTGAAAGAAAGATAAACCTGGATGTTGCTGTAGTTCTACAAATCAATAGTTTATTCTTTTAAAAATGAGCATTTGATCCATTTGCGTTTCCTGTGACAAAGCACCCGATCTGGCTCCCGAGGCACGTACACAGTATTAATGCTGAGAACTGGCGGCACAACATGTATACGAGGGAACTCGGTGTGAACAGGTATATTTTTCCTTGCAGAGATATCCAGGTTTATGACAGTGATTGTGTTTACATTTTATGGTGCCTCGTAATGATAAAATGTTATTTCCCTATATTAAAAGGATAAATCCATGAATGATTGTGGGTTTTTATTTCACTATTGGAAGACCTGTTTGACCGCTGCTTCTGCAAGAAGTCTATTTTTAATGAAGGCAAACACATTCAGTTTGGAGGATCCATTTATGCAAATCTTTAGATCAACAGTTGGTGATGTAAAATCAGTTTATAATTACACCATTAAGCTGGATAAATACAAAAAGTATAAACATTAATGATGATTTTGAAAATACTCCATTGCAGCCATGTTTCTCTGTGATTGTTTTTACTATGTGGAAACAGCCTTAAAACAAAGGTAAGTGTCAGTTGATGAAGACGAGAGTTCAGAAATGCATGCAGACAAGTTAGAATAAAGCACACCCACTTGATTCGCGTGTTAGAGTACCTGACGGCTTCCTTTTGTTTCCACAGCAGTCCGTCAGACGACTGTTACAAGGTCTCGTGCAGCAGCAGGCTGTTGGGACTGGCTGCATTCAGACCCCTTGCGCCCCACTCGCCGTCCTGTACCGGTGCTCCCCGTGTGACCGTGCCTCCACGTCATACCTCAATGGTGACTGTGTCCAGGCGGTGTTTTGGCTCGTTAGCTAGATTTACTTTTTCTGTTCGCGTGTGCCATACAAGAACCTACAAAATAACATTTCTGTCAGTACAGTTGTCTACAAAGATGATAGGAAAGCTTTTTAGCGAGTGTGGAAATCCGTACCTTTGTGCAGTTGTTCGCCTTTGGCTCCAGTTCCTCCACCGTTGTTATCTGTTTCAGAAAATCAGATTCTTGCATTCCTGGCTGAGAACCACGACGCTTGAATACGGCTTTCGGATGCGACAGAATCACTTGAAGACTCACAGCAAATCCTTGGAGAGAGGGGGGCGGGGAAGAGGGTTAAGAAGAACCTTTAGGCTTTGCTTTTTGTGCAAGTTACACTGAAGCCTAGAATCTCCTGTGTTCTTCTTAAAAACGTGTACATTTGATTATGTGGATAGGCAATGTTTGGTAGGTTTGTACATCCTACGTTGTTCTGTTTTGCCCTGAAGGCACAGTCAGATTTTTTTAATTGCACCATATTTTTAACGCAGTTAATCACTTTCCTGTGATGTAGAGAATATATGCTTTTTTTGCCTGAAAAGTCAGGTATTGCCAACGCCAAGATCTCGGACTATCCTTCCTTTCTGCTTATTATAAAATAAAATAAATTTTAAGTAAAACGTATGGAATTTATACTGTACAAACATATCTAGGCTTAAAAGTGAGAGTCAGGAAGAAAGGTTAAAATATGTTAGTTATAACAACTGTGGTCTTTAGAGATTTGTAGCCTTGAGAGAGTTTTGACATCGTTGTTGATGAAAGACAAGTCCAATTAACATTTTGCCTTGCACACCGTGCAGTTATTGTGGACTTGTGAATCCTTTTCATCAGCGGTGGTCTGCGGCTGATCTGGGCGTTGCGCAGCACGACTGGAAGAACTTCCTCAGGGCGTGCGCCTCCCTCTGCGGTGCAGTCCTCTAACACGGGCATTAGGTCCCTCAAAGGGAGCCTCCAAACCCAGAAATCACTGGTTTGAACAAACTCACTCCCTGAAGCAGCTCTCGTGAATCTCCAGTTTGCCATTATTTATGGAACTCTTGGGTTTTCAGTCAGCAAGGGTCAGTCGCGTGTGTGCTTCTTTATGTATGACTCAACACTCGACTGATGCACTTGTATAGAAAAACTACATTTGTAACTCCCGATGTCTGACTGCCAAGCCTGCCAAAGAAATCCTTTTTTTGTCAGTTCAGAGTGGTTCCAGCTGTCCCTTTATGACAGAAGTAGTAACAGTCTTGACATCTGTTCTAGAAAACTGCAAGAACATTTAATTCTAAAGGCAGTATTAAAATTCTCTCAATTTAAAAATGAGCATAACTGTCTCCAATGGAATATAAATCTGTCCCCTTCTTTACTAGAATTATCTTGCTACTGTATTTTCCTTGAAAGTATCTGTGGCTTTTATATGAGCCTTTTAAAGAGGAAAATATAAGGAAGTAATTACTACATCGCATGTAAAGAAGACTTTTTTAGATTTTTTTTTTTTTTTTTTAAATAAAGATCTGGACACTGCAGATGAAGGCCAGGGGTTGGATGTAAACTGAGGTCCCACCTCACTGACGGACACGGTTGCAGAAAACACGTTTAACTTTAAACATGATATGCTGCCTAAGATAAAGCAGAATAGGTGCCCAGATGGAAAGGGCTTATCCACGCCTTGCGGAGTAGTGAATAAAAGACTTCCAGGAGGTGTGAGCCTTTGGCCACAGCCTGTCCTTACTCTGTGTGGTGGAGCCCTGCAGCTCCTGCACTGCAAACTGCCTCATCTGCTAGCAGCAATGTGGGGATCCAGCTGTTCCCTGATCCAGCTGCTGCCGCCTTCAGTTCAAGCAGTACCGGGCAGAGAACGGCAGTTTGGGCATTTCGTCCCAGGTAGGGGTTTGCCTTCAGCAGGCTACAGGCCTGCCTGCCTTCCTGCGACCTGTAGGCTGGCTGCGAGGGGGTGCAAGGTGGGCTCCATCCCAGTGCTGTTTGTAGCCAAGTGGAATCATTTGTGAAGAGCTGAGGTTGAGAGTTCAAGCTTTCTGCACCCTGAAAGATGGCCGTGGACTTATCTCTGATGGATAAACTGGCCTGGTTCAGTTCACTATTTTTGGTTAGGGTCTGGGGGGGGGGCCCCCCCATTAGAATGAACTATAAATTTCTCGTGCAACTGGGCACCAAAAAAAAAAAAAAAGGTTTGCTTTGCAAGGGAAGGCATTGCTTGAGCCCCAATCAGCTCTGTGAGCTGCTGTTTCTTTTCAGAAAGATTTAATTTTTAAGATTTAAGCTGGTCATCCATGAAGAAGAAAATGAAGTAAACACCAAAATTAGTGCAGTGTCCTAGTTTTGAGAGTGAAGAAGGAATCTATTCTAAGCAGAAGAGCCACACAGATTTTCTGCTGCTTATCTTCTGTGTCTCAGCCTGGCTGCCTGGCCCTATAGCCCATACTTATCCCTACACTGATTTCTCCTAGGTTCTCTTGTTGCAAAGCTTGCTCCTCTGTTGAGAAAATCGGATTCAGTTCTGAGGACGCATTTCTCCTACACACAGATCTTCAGATGGGCCATGCCATCTGCATGTGTCACTTGCCCTTGCTACCATGGTATTGCAAACCACCATTTTACTGTCCCGTCAAAAATCCCCCATGTTTTCATGCATTGAATAAAAGATTATTAAACCAAGTGGTGTATGTGGCAAGGACAGGGACTACTGTGCACTGACTGGCCTGTGGCCTGAGGTTTGTTTCCTTGATCAGTGGTCATGCAGTCTTTGTTTCTTAAAAGAATCCAATAAAGCAGCAACTTGGAAGAGATAAGATAATGCAAAGAGACTTATCTCCTGGCTCTCTAGTTTTTCAGCTCTGCTTTAATTTCACATGTATTCACATTTTGTATTTATGTAGATAGAATTCAGATGGTCTTGAGGGGAAAAGCATTTTCTAGTGACAACTTTCAGCTGACTTCTTATCACAGATCATAGAATCATAGAAAGTTTTGGGTTGGAAGGGACCCCTAGAGGTCATCTAGTCCAACCCCCCCCGCAGCGAGCAGGGACACCGCTAACTAGATCAGGTTGCTCAGAGCCCCGTCAAA
>Ga0065711_1049091_pt1 | contig 11479 bp, 11 predicted proteins | sample Hoacrofraction12_FD_59098 | JGI IMG/M metagenome (GOLD analysis project Ga0065711, IMG submission 59098) | Hoatzin crop microbial communities from Cojedes, Venezuela - Epithelial fraction 12 v2 (version 2) | ecosystem: Host-associated > Birds > Digestive system > Esophagus > Crop | place... | reverse complement strand
CTTTCTTGAACTGGGGAGCCCAGAACTGGACAGAGTACTCCAGATGAGGCCTCACTAGGGCAGTGTAGAGGGGAAGGAGAACCTCCCTCGACCTGCTGGCCACACTCCTCCTAATGCACCCCAGAATGCCTTTGGCCTTCTTGGCAACCAGGGCACACTGCTGGCTCATGGTTAACCTGTCGTCCACCAAGACACCCAGGTCCCTCTCCAAAGAGCTGCACTCCAGCAGGTCCACCCCAAGCCTGTACTGATGCCTGCGGTTGTTCCTCCCCAGGTGCAGGACCCTGCATTTGCCTTTGTTGAACTTCATCAGATTCCTCTCTGCCCAACTCTCCAGCCTGTCCAGGTCACGCTGAATGGCAGCACAGCCTACCGGTGTATCTACCACTCCTCCCAGTTTGGTGTCATCAGCAAACTTGCTAAGGAAATGTCCACACCCTTGACTTGTTTGGTGTGCAGTTCACACACAAGCCTCCCAATAGGTCATGATTCTTCCTTGCCCTCGCCCTTGTTCTTGGCTATCCTGCCTGCCTAGGTCATGCAGACAGGGACTGGGCCAACTTCAACCTCAAGAAAATGCCCCTCCTTTGAGAGCAGCCAATGTGATCACTTTGCAAATCCCTTTTAGAGACGATTAATCCAGCAGTGAGTATTCCCATCATCATGGCTGTAGAAATCATGCCCACATTGAGATTTGCTTGCAACGGTTAAGAAGAATAAACAGCTCCATGCAGTGGCTCGTTTATTAAGCACCAGTTATTCCACCAGCTCCAATGATCGATTGCAATTGCAGAACAAAATCCAAAGGGAAAACATGAAGTTCCAGTGCTCTGCACTAGATGGTGGTGCCTGCAAAGAAAAAATCCCAGTGTGGCTCTCTCCGGGATGCTCAGCACTGGGCAGCACATTTTGCACCTCGAAGTCACTGGCCCTAATTTAGGGTGAGGTATGCAAGAGAGGCACATTGCCCCAGTGTGCAAGGGGACAGGATTTGGCCCTTTCTGGTCTCGCATTGCTATAGAAAAATTTTCCAGCATCATTCAGAAAGCAAACAGCAATATGCATCTGAGAAGGCAAAGGAAACATTCTAAGAAAAAAAATCTTCACCTTGCACAGTAATGAACACCCAAGAAATAATCTCTAGCTGGAAGTACGCACCTTTCCGCAGGAAACCTCTTAGGTCTTCACAAAGCACCACAGCAGCATGAGCTTTGAAATGAGGGAAGAAGATATAGCAGAGGTGGGGGGATCTCTTTCCCCCAGTTACTTCCCTGGCAGTGGAATGATGATCTCCTTTGTCCCAGGAGACACACAGATGATGACAAAGCTGCAGATGGAAAAATTCAGCTGGCTTTAGTTAGTGGCACTCTCTGGGTTGTGCTGGTGTTTTCTCCAAATCCAATTACAGGAGACCCGGGTACACCCATCCATCCTCTGCAGAAGATGCAGGGGTGTCGGTGCTGTTGCACAGGCCAGCATGAACCCTGCGAACTTCTGTCACCGGCCGTGAGTCACAAAGGAAGAGAGCAGCTGGACTCCGGCAGCACAGGCTGAGCTTTTGGAGATGGGAGTTAATGAAAGGAGAAATTCTCTTGTAAACCATGAGCTTGTTTGCTCTGGAGTCACTGTCCAACAGCGAATATTGCTGCCTTTCAGCCTGACCCCACTGTCTGAGAGCTGTGGCGTGGCATGGGGGAAGAAACAGGGGTTATTTCAGTAATACTCAGTTCCCAAGAAATAGCCTCTCCTATGTCAACGTTAATAATTCACCTGGTAAACAATATTTCTCTGTCAGCTTTGCCACGTGTTTCCCTACAAACGGATCCCAGTCACCCCATGTTACCATCTTTTTTTCCTGTGAAGGCCAAAACTCAGTTAAAAAAGTTTCTACTTCTTAACTCTGTCTCATCACCTGTAGCCCTGGGGCCTCTGGTGAGGGCAGAAAGGAAAGAAAAAATAACAAAACATGCCCATTTTCTTTGCAAGCTGCTTGTTTAACCCTGGCCCACTGTGCCCTGGTGTGCTGCCCCGCAGAGATGGGGCAGAAGTGGGTGGCGACAATGGGGGGGTTCACGCCTGATATTTGTGGCCCCCAGTGATAGACCTGGATGGACATCCTCACCCTGTTCCCAACAACAGCCACCTGGGAAGGCCTGGAAAAGCCCAGAGTTTGTATCAAGCAGGAGTTTTCATGAGCAATAAATGGATATTAACATGCTTCAGGGTCTGAGCATCTCATAAACAGCCCAGCTGATTCATTTAATGAGCTGGTTTCCCTTCTCTTTGAATAAATGACCCAAAAGCGATTGTTGGCATGCAGGGAAAATGTAAGCATTTGGGAGAAATGGAGGAATGTGCTCATGTTTGCTCCTGAGCAGGCCAGCAAAGGGATCTACCAGCAACGCCCTTATAAAATTGGGCAATTCCCATGGTCACAATCAGAGCAGAGGGTTCTTCTGGTGTGAAAGTTTCAAATCTGTGCTCTGATTTTTCACCCTAAATTGAAATTACATTTCTGGAATTTTGAAATTCCTGGCATTTGCCTCAGAAATATCACATTGTTTTGTTTTAATAATGTCTAAAGGTTTGAGTAAAGAAAAAAATCCAAAAAGTTCAGTGCTCTTAAACTTCTGAGTATATTAAAAAGCACTTCAGTACATCCTACAAAGTGTATCAAAAATACCAGCATCAATATAACAGTGTAAAAATGTAAATGGAACAAGGAGGGCAAGGATTATCATTCCGTGGGAGTGAGTCTACACAATTTTTTTAAAAGTTTTTCCCCGTGCTGCGTTATCCAACCCAGTGTGTTACTATAAAACATTTCCAACAGATTTGCACTTGCAAATGGGGGCAACTCCAGTTAATTTCGGATCTGCTGAGGACATGATGCAGAATTTGGCTTTTGTAGATAATCAGCTGAGGAAAGTATGGGGAGCAAAGTCGTATCTTTTATTAGAGTAGCTAGCATAGTTGGAATAAAAAAAAGTTGTGAGAACAGCAACACAGCTGTCACCTAAGCAATGACATTGCTCTCTTGCTCTGTTTTGTGTGATTGAGCCAGTAAGATCGTTAAGTTCATATCTTTCCTTCCTCTGCAACAGTCAGTTTTTCATATTCAGCTCCTACTCCAGGCTAGTTCGTTGTGACTTCTTATCTGCTGAAAGTTAAACAGAGTTGCTCAAAAAAGGATTTTTTTTTCACTCCAGAAAAGTTCATCCATGTGAAAACCAACCTGCTCAAGTTTCTCCAAATCACGATGGTTTCAAGACCAATCCACAGCATTTTCAGACCAGAGCCATCAAAAGAAATAGAATAACCTCAGAGAGAATGCTTTGATATTCCCTCTCGGGGACGACATGGGGTGGAGAAGCGTGCTGGTCTTGTTGTTTCCCACCATAGTGACAGAAAGCATGGCCTTGAAAACCTCCTTTTCAACCAATTCTGATGGGAATTTTTGAGATCCAGGTAGAAACAAGTCATGTGCTGCTCTGTGAAATCAAGACCCAGGAGTTACAGAGCCTAGGAACAATTCTGCTTGGTTTCCCCCTGCCTGTTTGACAGCCAGGGTATTGTCAGTGAGTCCGTCCACTCAATACCACCAGTGCTGGGCAGTTCGTGTCCCATCGCTGGGTCTGCCCGGAGCCAGCTGTGTTGGGGGAGAGCCAGAGGCCGTTTCCCAGGTGAGGGCTGTGCTGTTGAGATCTTACGTCCTTCAAACGTGGGCAATTCAGTTCCTTTCCTTCACCCAGAAGATGAAAGCCTTGCTGTTGGATGGCGGTGGCTTGGCATTGATTTTTCTCCCTTGACTTTAATTCCTGCAGGAAGTATCCTTTACAGCCTCATAGCCGGGAACACAGTTGCTTGAATGGCTGTAAAGAGCCATATAACATTTATAGACCTGAAGAAGAGGGATGTGTGCCAAAAGCTTTTCCATTTTCCAACTAGATCTGTTGGTCCAATAAAAGATATTATCCCGCTGAACATACTCCACCTTTGTCACAACATTCATGGTCTCACGGTGAAAGACTGCACATTGCATAGCATCAGGCACAAGCACCCGCTCTGCAGAGATGCAATTCTCAGCGACACAAACGCAATCTTACATGGCTCCTGCCTGGAAGTGAATATAAATTTGCACTCTCTTCAGTGCTCCCTAGCCTGATAAGTAATATAAAGCTATTGTGTTGTCAACAGGAATCAGGGCTAGACATGAAGTAACCCCCTGACCATGAAATCGGCTCTGGGATTAGGGATTTGCTGAGCCACAGGAAATGAGACTCAGCAGCTTGTGAGCAGAGGGACTGGGGAACTGGGAGGGATGCTGGGATGGTTTGAACCATCACCAAGGATGCAGCTTTTCCCACCATCAGGAGATATGTCCGTTTCCTCCTTATGCAGCATACTTTTGAAAAGCCTTCAAGTGATTTTTCTCCACATTTTCTTTTTTTTTCCTTCTTCAGGTGAATAGTCAAAAGTCCAAACTTCTTCACAAAGGAAAAACCAGCCTAAAAGTGCAGACATTAGAGTGCTGTGTCCTCTCAGAACTTTTTAACATTTGTAACTTCCACTTTATATAAATTCCCAGATTGAAGGCAGTTTTGAAGCAAAATGGACATTGTTATTTTGATCACATCAAAGCAAATAGTGGATAGTTTCAGATTTTTTTTTCAAAGCTTTTATTATAAATATGACCTTTTCCCAAAATTAGCTGTAAATCCACAGAGGTGGCATTTCAGGAGAAGACTTTCATCAGCAGATACCAAAGCAGCTATTACTCCAGGTCTGGAAGGAAAATCACATTGTGTCTCCCACTGCCCATTCCGCCCTACTATAAGAGATCACACAGCGCCATGTGCCCATTTCCTGCATTAATCCAACAGCTTTTCCAATCTGTTGGAGCCCAGCATGAGTTACCGTAGAATTACATTATATTGGGTTTGCATGGCAAGGTTTCAGTAGTGGGGAGACTACAGGGGTGGCTTCTGTGAGAAGCTGCTGGAAGCTTCCCCTGTGTCTGATGAAGCAAAGGGTCCAAGACGGACCCGGCGCTAGGGAAGGGCGAGCCCATCAGCAATGGTGGTAGGGCCTCTGGGAGAACATATTTACGAAGGGGGAAAAGTTGCTGTGCAACTGCAGCCAGAGAGAAGAGTGAGAATATGAGAGCAACAACTCTGCAGAGCCCACGGTCAGTGCAGAAGGAGGGCAGGAGGTGCTCCAGGCACTGGAGCAGAGGTTCCCCTGCGGCCCATGGAGCAGACCATGGTGAGGCAGGCTGTCCCCTGCAGCCCATGGTGGCCCATGGTGGAGCAGATCCCCACCCACAGCCCATAGAGGACCCCACACTGGAGCAGGAGGATGACCAAAGGAGGCCATGACCCTGTGGGGAGCCTGTGCTGGAGCAGGCTCCTGCCAGGACCTATGGCCCTGTGGAGCGAGGAGCCCACACTGGAGCAGATTTGCTGGCAGGGCTTGTGACCCCATGGGGGACCCATGCTGGAGCAGCCTGTTCCTGCAGGACTGTCTCCCATGGGAGGGACCCACGCTGGAGCAGGGACAGAGTGTGAGGCGTCCTCCCCTGAGGAGGAAGGAGCAGCAGAGGCAACGTGTGATGAACTGATGGCAACCCTCATTCCCTGTCTCCCTGTTCCACTCAGGGGGAGAAGGTCGAGAAAATCAGGGGTGAAGCTGAGCCCGGGAAGAGGGGAGGGGTGGGGAGAAAGTGTTTTAAGATTTGGTTTTCTTTCTTATTATCCTACTCTGATTTGATCGGTAATAAATGAAAGTAATTTTTTTCCCCAAAATCAAGTCAGTTTTGCCCATGACGGTAATTGCTGAGTGATCTCCCTGTCCTTATCTCAACCCACGAGCCTTTTGTTATATTCTCTCTGCCTGCCCAGCTGAGAAGGGGAGCGATAAAGCAGCTTCGGTGGGCACCTGGCTCCAGCCAGGGTTAATCCACCACATACGTTTCACACCAGGTGATCATGCTAAGGCTCAGACCTCGATAAGCAAAAGTATTGGCCAGGCCAAGATATGAGTCCCTTATTTTATTTCTGCACGTGGCAATCTCCAGCTTATTTTTTTCCCCTCCTTTTTCAGGAGCAAGGCTGAAGTTTCAACAGCAAAGGGCGTGGGGATTTATTGCAAGCCGAACAAAAACTGAGTAGCAAAGGGAAGATTAACAGCAGCCCGCTTGCTGAGTCCTACTATTGGGGACCTTATAATTCACTGACTTCTCTCCACTTTATGCCTTTAGTGGGATATACTGAAGCAGCTCAACAGAAACCAGCCCTAGAGTGAGCATAATAGATGGGCTTGCTGCAAACAAGTATTGCAGAAATTGTGTGGTGGAGGTGGGAAGGCGCAAAAACTTTCTCCGTGTAGTCTGGGGTTAGCATTGCTGGCCAGACGCAGCAGCTAGGTGCAGGATAGCAGTGCCCCACAGGTTCATTTTCAGGTGGTCCCTGATGTGTCCTTGAGTTTTTGCTTGAAGATCAGGCATGCTGCAGAGCAAATCACTCATTCTCCTTTCAGATTCTTTGGAAGGCATCCTTGGTGTGGATTTTGATGAAGGCCAAGGGGGTGCTTTGGCCATCATCTTGCTCCACCATGGGTTTGCAGCATGGAGACAGGGAGCTGGGAGTGGGGCAGGCCCCACAATGGGAGGGTTTCAAAGTTGCAAAGAGGTTTGCTGAATGCAGACTCCTGGGACCTCCCTAGAGTGAAATCTACCTAAATTCACTCAAGCAGCCAGGCAGTTCCAGCTTTATGTTTATCTTTATCTTTTATTCAGCAGGCTAAACGTTCTCACCAATGGCACGTCTCATGCTGCAGCGTTTGCTTGGCCTCTCTATGCCTCATCAGCCCTTACGATAAAAAAAAGAATAAGCAAACCAGCCTTTCCCCCAGTCTCTGGGAAATTTGCTATTCTGATTCAGCAGTTTGTTTGGGTTTAATTGCAATTATGTTCTTGTGTGTTTAATTAACCCAGTGTTTTTGTTGTAGCTGCCAGGCTAACAGCAGCTGAGACACTGCAGAACCAAATGTCTTCCTGGAGAGAAGCTCTGGCAGGTGGGAAAGGCGGGCAGCTGCGCTGTGCCAGCCCGGAGATGCCAGCGGTGGAGTTTCTGCCTTGCTGTAGGCACAGTCTCACCGTGCCCTCTTCCCACGGCAACTCCAACCTCCCTTGACTTCCAGCTGTTCTGTGATGGACCTCCACAGCCATGCAAGAGCTATGCCTCCCTCTTGCCTTCCTCTAGAGCAGCAGAGGGACCAATGCAGGAAGCACTGATGGACAAGGTAGAACAGCAAAGGGCAAAGAGCTCCCATCAGCAATACACCCATTGGGCTCATTGGCACCCAGGATGGTTTCATAGAGTTGTCCTCTGCCAAGTTGCAAACAGATCTACAAATGGGGTTTCCACCCTTTTCTAGCAGTAACAAGTCCAGATCCATGAGTACATGGATACAGGGATAAGAGAGAAAGCACTATGGATACAGAAGAAAGTGGGGACAAGGAAAGGGCAGACAGCATCATCTTGGGATGCACCTTCAGGTGTGGGCATGTGGCACCCAGCACCAGCCATCACAGCTCTGCTCACCCAAAGGCTGGCCACTGGATTTTCTGATGCTCTCCAGCTCTCACACAGAATCATAGAATCATTAAGGTTGGAAAACATCTCTAAGACCACCAAGTCCAGCCATCAACCCAACACCACCATGCCTGCTAAGCCATATCCTGAAGTGCCATATCTACATATTTTTTGAACACCTCCAGGGATGGGGACCACCACTTCCCTGGGAAGCCTGTTCCAATGCCTGACAAATCTTTCAGTAAAGAAATTTTTCCTAATACCCAATCTGAACCTCCCCTGACACAGCTTGATGCCATTTCCTCTCGTCCTATCACTAGTTACTTGGGAGAAGAGAACAACACCCACCTCACTACATCCACCTTTCAGGTAGTTGTAGAGAGCGGTACTATCTCCCCTCAGCATCCTCCTCTCCAGACTAAACAACCCTAGTTCCCTCATCCAGTAAGACAACTTCCAGCATTGAGGACAAGTTGAAATTTCTCACTAAACAAAGCCTCTGAGAAGCGTGACGAGTACTGACAAAGTTTGAAATGCTTCACTTTGACGTGGTCAGCTGAGTCTATTCCAGCAGCAGCCATTTGGTTCTCCACCAGAATTTTTAAAAAGTGAAAGGAAAGGCTTCAATTTCCACTTCAATCTTTTTCTTAACAAAATCAGTCCATCCAGGGACACATTCTAGCTTCTTTAAATCGTTATTTTCAGCTCAAAAACTGAACTGTGGGGGACTTCAAGCCAGTGGTGTAAATTAAGAAGAAAATCCTTTGGAAAGCAGAGGAAAGCTGCCTTGTGTGTACCCAGCAAGTTTGGAAATGTCTCACATGACTAAAATATGCAGGCTTAAAGTTCCCTGCCTGGTTCACAGCAACACTTAGGTCTAACATTTGTGTATTTTGCCCCCTCTTTTTCCCCAAGGACATTGATTCTCAATTTTCCTTAAACCATCTTTTGGTTTGGCCAAGGGAATGAAAAATTGGATCTTCTTTTTCTCTTTTTTTCTTTTCATGGAAACGAATAACAGGGAGCAAGAGTCATCAGAGGTGGACACCCTTGATGGGACTTTGGTCAAACACAAAGACTTGAGAATCTGGCAGTGAACAAACACTCACTTTAAAGTTTTCTTCACGTCATTACAAAGCTTGGAGTTTCCACTTCCCCATCTCTACAGCTATCAAAAAAGAAAAAAAAAGCTTTATATTACACTCCAAGTTATTAATTTCTCTTCTGGCTTGTAGTTTAATAAATTAAAGACTTCTAAAACTTACCCTTGCCGGTTTCTGCCTCTATATAACATTGCTTAGTTTGAAGAGTGTATTCAAGAGCAGAAATAATCAGCTGGCGAGAAAGGACTGGCTTTTTGATTGAAGCTGAAGGAAAACCGTATCGGGAACTTTCTTGCATGGTCATATGGGCATGATCTACAGTGTTTGTTTCCTCACAGCTTAAAAAAGGTAACGGGAGGAACAGGCTATTTCCTACATCTGAGACGCATTGTGACCATTAATACATTGACATTTATGGGCAGGCAGATAAAAGCATAATTCACAATGTAGAAAAGACTTTTAATTATGTTTAATATTCAAATTTGGGCTTAACATGGCTTTCTCTTGCTGTACTTAGAATAGTTGCTGTGAAAATAATGGATCTTTTTTTTCAGGCATCAAATAAAAAAGATAAGGAAAGAATAAATAGCCTTTGGGCAGGTCCAGTGCCAAATCCTTGTTCAGGTCACAACCAAGAAAAAAAGAAAAAGAAAGCTGTTTACTTTGGGTTGATTAACGCGTTTTCCTCAAGCTGACGTGAAATGTTTTCTCCTCATTTTCACGCTCACCTTTTGTTTTATTTTATCCAGGGAAAGGATAAATTGATCTCTGAGTCAATATTTTGTTCAAAAAAAACCCCAAATAAAGTACTCCAACTGCTTCCATGCAAATCCAGAGGCTGCAGATACACATGCACGCACGCCTTGTTTTCCTCCTTTGTTATTAACAAAAGTCATTTTGCTTCAAGGGTCACAGCTAAGACCCTAGGTGTGGCTTTCTCATTCCTGACTGCAGTGTTTACCTGCTGTATCCTGCTAATGAGCCAGTATCATCATTATTGCTTGTACTGATAACACAGATCCTTTGTATGAGGAACCGTGCAGACACACAAGAAGAAAATGAATCTTCTACCTGTTCTGCCCTTCCTTTGTCTGCTGTTCCTGTACATTTATTACCATATTTTTTCTCTCCCTCTTCTCCTGCAACACTCTTTGTCCCAATTAGTAGCATCCAAATAGCTGCAAACACTTTTTACTTGGTTTCTTCTATCTTCTGTCATTCTGTCAGTGAGCTTATTGCATTCTTAGACTGTGCAGCGAGGAAGACTCATTCTCCTCTGCCTCACACTTTTTGCAGAAGACACAAGCTTGGGTCAAACAATGGCTTTCAAGAAGGTGCATTAACTTCCATAAACTGCTTTCTAATTGGGAAAGAGTGGAAATCTTTCAGAGTTGCCAGGGAACTAAATCTTTCCTCCCCACCCTCCAATTAAAAAATCATTTTCCAAGCAAAAATGACATTTTCTTTGGAACTTTCTTCTTTTATCAGAAACCAGTGGGGAAAAGAGTAGAAGACATGCCAGAAGAATTGTCTGAACTGAGGTCCAAAAAATACTTGTTCAAGCCAAAGTAAAGTCTCATTAAACTCTGGATCAACAAGTATGAGTTAAGTAATCATTCTAGACAAAATAGAAACAAAAACAAAGATGATGACAGTGGTGTCACAACTGTCACTGAAGTGAGGCCACTGGTTTTGACCCAGCCCTATTCCTGCCCCAGTACCAGTAGCCTTATGCTATGTTTTCATCTGTCTAAGTGATTTTCCTGATCTGTAGCTCTTGCTGGCCCTGCCACCCACTGTTGGCTCTTCATTGCTTTGAAAAGCCCAACAAGGGATCCGTTCCACTATGGGTTCCCAAGAAAGCCATTGAGATGAGGCCATCGCTGCCCTGCAGGAAGGCTGTGTGCCCAAAGCCTGTCTTTTCCAGCCCTGTCAAGGCCTCTAACAAGAGCAATACCCTCATCCCATTGCTGTCGTCTCAGCTGGACCCGACACCTGATGTTTTGATGACTAAATTTCATCGAGTTTAATTCCATTTTAGTGACTTAGATTGCAAGAGTCATGCACTTTTTAATGCATGAATAATTCCATACAAAATACTTTTAAATTAGCCACTTTGCAAATCCCAGGCACTCAATGATTAGGGGATAGCAGACTTCACTGTTCATTAAATATTAATCTGTTTGGCTCATACATATCCATTCTGATACAGTCTCTCATTATACCAACGCATTCTACTTTTTCCAGCGTCCCTGCCTGGAATTGCTACTCCCAAAGAACAGCCCTGAAAGACATTAGGTCTGCCAAGAAACTGCTCATGATATTTCTTTTTCATACAAAATGTATTATAATGCCCCTTCGTAATCCAGCCCTTTAAATCTGTCTTGACAACAACATGACTAGTTTTACAGAAAATAAAACTTGTTGTTCTCTTAATAATAATGACAATAAAAGAAAAAACAAGCATAGGAGAGAGGAGAAAAAGCTGCAGCAGCAGTTTTGTCAGCTAACTCACATATATAGAAAATGGTGGGGAATAAAAGACATGTGGGTGTGAGCTTGTCTGCTCTGCAAAAAGCTTTTCTAAGTGCACCTCCACGATGGAGGGAGCAGCCCCAGATGTGCCTTCTGCTTTTCTCCCGTACTGCTCTCTGCTTTGATGGCAGTAATTGAGAAAAGCTTCAAGGAGGAAGCAATCCTTGAGACTCCTAAGGTTCCATGGTAATATGTGCAACACCAGCCTGTGTCTCATAAAAGTGCAGTGCAGAAAGGCTTGGTATT
>Ga0065711_1049090_pt1 | contig 11480 bp, 8 predicted proteins | sample Hoacrofraction12_FD_59098 | JGI IMG/M metagenome (GOLD analysis project Ga0065711, IMG submission 59098) | Hoatzin crop microbial communities from Cojedes, Venezuela - Epithelial fraction 12 v2 (version 2) | ecosystem: Host-associated > Birds > Digestive system > Esophagus > Crop | place... | reverse complement strand
CCCGGGGCGGGGCCCGGGGCGGGGCCTGCGGGGCGTTGTGCGGTCGGCGAAGCTGCGCTGGTGCGAGTGTTCCTTTAATCCCACATTTAAACAGTTTATTTAACGTGTTGTAGCATTGGATTAATTTCTTTAAATGAATGGGGGGGTGCTGTATCCCACGCATGGTGTGTGGTAAAGCGGGGGACCCCACGAAATGGCACACAGGGATCAGGAACAGCAGTGCTAAATGAAGAGTAAGGGGAGACTGATACCTTAAAGCTTGTTGAGTCATTTTTATTAGTCAAGAAAACTGGAAAACGAGGTTAGAATAGCAGAATCATTTTATCTATTCATTACTAAAAATATAAAAAAGTGTATCTAATTAAATGCATAATGTGTGCACCACATTTCTGGTTATTGAACAAAGAATTGATGTTATATTTAAAGAACACCGTGAAAATAATACAGGTAGTACCAATAGACTGAAGCAGAAAATACATGGCGTGGCTGCTAAGAATGAATATGCAGGCTTTGTTGTATGTAAAAGAATCTTAGTAAAAAGCCAATCTATTTTTATCACTTCATACAAAAGGTGAAATTATTTATCCATTTTGGCTTTGAAAGAAGTGTGGTGTGAACAGATCCTTTGCAGTGTCAGATTGTGCCTTATATCTTCTCTTCAATTTCATTAACATGGGATGCAACAACTTTTCCATCTACCACTTCTTCGACAATTGTCTTGATCTTTCTAGTTTTGGTAGGGTCTAAACATCATAAACAAAACAAAATGTTTATGAAAGCGTTAAAAACTGTAAAACAGAGCAGCACGTGTACATGAACAGTTACATCCTTTTCATTTCAAATTGGCTTCTTGTTATGATGAACTGTATGATGTAGTTAAACAGAATAGCATAGATTATTTTATTTATAAGAATGACTTTATAAACAAAATTTTATTCAATCAAGTGCTACCTACCCTGAGAAGAATCCAGTGACTGTGTTTGTGATTTGGACCCTGTCAAGGATGAGCTTTCAAACGCAACTCCCTGTCCTGCGCTCCTAAAAGTGAATCAGAGACACACGATATTGCAGAATGTTTGTCAGGATCAGGAGAAATTGTATTACTTTAAATACTGAGCAGAATGGTTCATTCCATTCTCCTTAGGCAGAGTATATCGGTATTATTTCAGAATTATCGTATGTCCTTTACTATCTTCTGGTGAATGTACCACTTCTTTTTACCTCTTTTTTGCTGAAAAGGATATTGCCACAGAAAATAAAACAAAGGAGATATTTAATGTAAATTAGTTCCTTACACAAACTCGCCATCCAGCAAACGACGATAGGTTTCAATCTCCATTTCCAGACGAGTCTTGATGTCTAGAAGTTGTTGATACTCTGCATTCTGGCGCTCCATATCAGCCCTGACCTGAAACAGCTGAGACTCCAGATTCCCAATCTGAAGTTGCATTTGTGAAAGCTGAGCACAGTAGCCTCCTTCCGTTTCTGCTAAAGTGTCTTCAAGGGATTTTTTCTGTGCAAGAAGGATATTAAATAATCTCTGATTGAGTAAAAAAAAAGTCTTTACAAAGATAAAACCAACTGAAGTAGTTTAATGGGAGTAAGCATAGCCTCATTACTTAGAGATTTTTGGGGTTTTTTTGTGAATACCAGTTTGAAAACTGGCCTTTGCTGCTTCAGAGAATGGGAACATAAAAGTTCATCTGCTTTCTAACATGCTACTTGCAATCTAATTATGTATATTACTGCTGTTTCGGAACTAAAAGAGGGCAGGATTTAGTAGGAGATAAATGCAAATCTTAAATCCTGTAGAATAGTATAAGGTCTAACAACACTTTTGAAATTGGAAAATCTACTCTGACTAGTGAGCAGCTTCCTTAGAACATACCATCGCAAGCTGAGATTGCAGTTCAATTTCCAAGCTCTGAAGAGTCCTTTTTAAATCTGTGATCTCACTCTTTCCTGACTGAAGCTGCTCAGTGTTGGTGGAGATTTCCCTTTTCAGCTCCCCACTCTGAAATGACAAGGAAGAATAGAGTGTAATTTTACTGTTCCAAATATTTAACTCATTTTTACATGCATTTCACTGAATTTGCTATCATTGGTTGTTACTTTTTCATTGAACCATGCTTCAGCCTCTTTACGATTTTGGTCAGCGATGACTTCATACTGTCCCCGCATGTCATTCAAAACCTTGGTCAGGTCAGTTCCTGGAGCAGCATCCATTTCAACACTGACTTGGCCAAGTGCACTGCTTTGGATACTCTGAAGCTCCTGGAGAGATTGAAAATAAAGAAAAGTTTCTCTTAATGAAAGGCAAAATAGTTCTACCAAAAATATGTATAAAGAAATACCTGTGATATAAATTCTGTTTCAACAAGAATCCATAGCTTGTGTGTGTATTTCTTTCACTCTTTAATTTAGTAAACGCAAAAAAGAACAGCAAACAAAACAAATAATGAAACCAAGGAACTCCCACTGGCATAAATAGGGGAATAATTCGGTATTTCACAGTTCCATCTGCCTTGTTATGAATTCATGAAGAAAATAAAAAAGTACCTCTTCATGATTCTTCTTGAGATAAGCCAGTTCTTCGTTCAGGCTTTCAATCTGCATCTCCAAATCAGCTCTTGTCAAGGTCAGCTCATCAAGAACTCTGCGCAGACCATTGATGTCAGCTTCCACACTCTGGCGAAGAGCCACTTCATTCTCATATCTGTACAGAAAGTCATTAAATATGATTTTTTACATGGTTAATGAGGTCAGGTGCAAACTCTTACTATGTACTTCCATAGCTTTTACTATGAAATTTTAATACACATAATTATTGTAGTATTGTTTCATAATTATGTTAAATGAAAGAGATTTTTAAATACAAAAGATTTTTTCCTTAAAATATTAGTAAACATTTTTGTAATATTAAGATATACTTACTTCAGTCTGAAGTCATCGGCAGCCAGTCGGGCATTATCGACCTGCAAAATGATTCTTGCATTGTCGATAGTTGCATTAATGATCTGGAATACAAACAATGTTCAGAGAATTATTTTATAGCCAAATGGCTTTGCAGCTCAATATAGCTATTTACATAACTGTAATCCTAAATACGATTATAATATTAAATGTAGTTTGTTGGACTCTTGTATAATTTACGATGAAAATATATAGGACAGGTTTTCAGCTTCTGCAAATCAGCAGGCTTTGCTTGATGGCAGAATACCAGTTTGCATTCTGTTACTAGACAGTTTGCAGTCGCTGAAGACCTTGCCAGGCAGTCCGTCTATTTCAGGAATGGAATTTGTGATAGAAGAAATATGAAACTTACTAAAATTTTAACTTTGTAATCTACAAGAGTCTGTAGAGCTGGATTCCATCACTGCCGTCTCCTTCATTCAAATTAGACCAAGTCACAGAGCATTGTGTAATACAGCTACAGAACTGCCAGTAATATACAAGAAAAATTCAGCACATGATACCGGTGCAATGTGACGGAGGATTATTACAGGTGTAGAATAAATTTGCTCTTGGTTTCTGAAAGGAATTAGTTATTTTTATCCAAGATACTATTAGGTGAATTACAAATGTAAAGATACGTGAAGTGCATTGCTTTGTTACCTTGTTTCGAAGATCTTCAATTGTAGGATAATATTTACTGTAGTCATTCCCAGCTCCAGGGATACCAGCTGCAGGGCCATTTTTCTCATACCAGTCACGGATTTTGCGCTCCAACTCAGTATTGGCGTCCTCCAGAGATCGCACTTTGTCCAGATAAGCAGCCAGACGGTCATTGAGGTTCTGCATAGTTTCTTTTTTTGAGCCAGAAAGAAGGCCACCATTCCCAGTGCCAGCAGTGCCAAAACCACCTCCAAAACCAGATCCTGAGCCACTGCCAAAGCCACTTCCAAAACCAATGCCTGAGCTGCTGCCAAAACCACTTCCCAAACCTCCACCAAAGCCGCTGCCTAAGCCGCTTCCATAGCTCCCACCTAAACCACTACTGAAGCCTCCACCAAAGCCACTACTTAAGCTGCCCCCAAAGCCTCCACCTGAGCTACTCCCAAAACCCCCACTGAAGCCAGAGCCTGAACCAAGCACCGAAGAAGCACCAAAACCTCCACCAGATCCACCACCAAACCCAAGTCCACTGCCACCAAAGCCTGCTCCGCTGCCAGGAGCAGACATTCGGAGAGATGGCCCGCCAAGTCCGCTCCGAGAAGAGAATTGCCGGGATCCACCACTTGCGCGCACAGAAAGGGCCATGGTGCTCCAGGTGCCCTGGTCTGCTTTGCTAAGCACACAAGGCCGAGCAAGGCAGGTCAGAGAACAGTTTAACCTTTATATAGGGAAGGCAGTGGGTGTTTCAGTAGTAGTCCCCACCTCATAGGAAGATCTTTAATTCTTTCTCTCCCTCTTGTTTGGAGGGAAGTCAGTTTATTATGTCCTGACCAAATGAAATGATATATACCAATCTAAATTGCCAATGGGAGTGGAAACTGGGTGCCCTCCAGGTCTTTGCTGTATGAGGGAAATGGGTGGAGTAGAGCTGAGACATCATGATAATGTTTTGCCATGTGCAATGAAGCACAAAAATTTCCTTTTGCATTTAAATCCTCCTTAAATAATTTTTTTGTCATTATATGTTCATTGCTTTCTTGGTTTGGGGCTATTATTATAGAATTCTGCTTAAGTCAGTGGAATGATCCCTTTCATATCACACTTCCCAGTGTGCATGTCAAAAATGTGTTTCTTTTCATAATACTTTTCTGGCGTGAACCTCTGTCAGATTAGTGCTCTCTGTATGCTTAATAAGAAGTAAGAAAAGTGATCAACACAAGTGTATGAAGAGGCATATGGACAATCAGTGATCTATGGGTTGATCGTTAATATGAAGACATAAACATACTTCGTCATACCAAATATAATTTGTAATTATGTTTTCTGCCCTAAACCTTTTATCATTGAAATATCTCTGTAATATGCATAGCCTATACCAACAGTTTATATTCGAAGCTGAAAACTAACCATTGTTTCTTCTAAATAGTTTGCTATTATCTCAAAATAAGGAAGATGGTTTCTGTATTTTGTGCTTTTCATAAGATGAATCTAAAGATCAAATATAGCTCTTCCAAATTACAGGTTTATGCATGGAAACCCTTCAAAAACAATATACTTTTCTTTTGAAGTTATTTTGGTAAACAGAAAATTGTTTTTTCTTTGTCCTGGCTTAATTATATCATTGGATTTGTCAATTGAAATGTATTAATTTTTATTTTATCTGCATCCAGGAGCAGGGGTGCTTTTTGGGGCAGAAAAGCATTATGAGCAGGAGATCAAAGGTTTAAGTAAAGCATTTATGTAGAAATGAATTGATAGCCTGGTATCAGTGACTCGTGACTGTGCAAGCAAAGGATTATTTTCTTTGGCAGCTCTTTATGTACGGTAAATAACACACTGGACAGGTGAGGTTTCAAAAGGAAGAGCTTTTTGTGTTTATGTTGTCAGGAGGAAAATGCAGACTCCTTGGACTGGAGACCTGGGTGTGGCATAGGAGACTTACACCGTATGGGAAAGGGTACGCACAGTTGTTGGGAGAGAAAGGTTTAGTAGGAATGGTGGTCTTTTTATTTCTGAACTGAAAGGCAAAATATCTTCTTATTGATAGAATATCTTTGCTTGCTGTAGTCTCTGGTGATATAAACATTCATAGAGAATGAAAAATAATAAACGGGCTTCTTCAATTTTACATTTTCATTTGCTATGAAATAAAAAGTGACATTTATTTGAAAATCAGTTTTTACTGAAGTGAAGCTGCATTACATTTCAATGATAGTTCAAGTTCAGAAAAGGTGCACTGAATCAACATTTTAATGCATTTTTAAAAACAAATCAACTCTAAATATCCTAGTACATGAGAGAAAAAATAGATTACTAAACTTTGGACTGCAATTAAACTAACATATTTGACAAAGAGTGTATTAACTGTTTCTGGTAAATTCTTTTTTTGTAAAGTTTAGATGAGGTGCCCATCAAGGTTTCAGAAATAGCAGCTCTCTTCTAAAAATTTTTCATTTATTATTATGTTGAAAGTGTGAGAATACTTAAGACACCAGCTGTTGAAGTGAGCTGTCTGAAAAAAATGAAGAAAAAATTCTCATAGTGCTTTCAGAAGAGTCCATTACTGTCCAGAGCTTGTTAAGCACATGAGCAAGTTTTGTCTCACGTCTTCAGCTAATGACTTTCGCCAGCTTAATGGTTTGAAACTCCAACAGTAAACATTGCTTCAGTATTTTTCTAAATTTAATTTCGATTTTTTTAAAAGCTGTAGCAAATTGATGCTATACATCATTTGACTTTCTAATTTTTACTGAACAAGTTTTTTAATGTAATTTTAAGATTCTGATGTAGAGTGAAAACTCATAATTCAATTTTTATCTGTCTTGGAAACAATTATACATTTGTAACAGGCTGATCTGTTTGGTTTTTTTTTTATCAAGGTATTTAGTCACCATGTAAGTAAACTCTAAATCTTTTACTTTGTCACTTACTGATTTTTATTAACCCTCCCCCCCCCCCCCCACTACAAAAAGAGAAGAAAAAGATTGAGATTTGATAGTTTGACATTTTTCAACCTTTCTGGGTTTTAGGGAGAATTAGATGGGATTCTTTATCAAGTTTATCTTCTAGCTTTGGCTAATCTAGCTAATCTTCTAGCTTTGGCATCAGCTCGAAGCAGCTCAGAGGCCGTCTCCTCTCTGCTGGTGCCATTTACATCTTCTCTTCAATCTCTTTGATCTTCGAGGAGACAACCTTGCCATCAACCACCTCTTCGACAATTGTCTTGATCTTCTTAACTTTACTTGATTCTGATAATGAAATTGAACAGTGAGTTAATTAAATGCAATGTATGTTGACAGAATTACTGTCATACTAGCAGCAGTTTCACCAATGAGAAGATAGATGAAGGCATCTTTTCAGTGCACAGTTCCTGTGAAATAAACTGTTGGGGTATACAGGATATGGTTTCTCTTCCTTCGAAGATCCTGTATGTTGCCCATAATACTGTAGTGGACACTGTATTGAATAACTCTCTATCCCTCCTGATAGTTTTGCTTCAGTTTAGCACAAACTTGTAGTCCTAAAACCTAGGTAAAATCGATATTTTTGCTATTAAATGAGATATACTTTATTTATGAGCCCAGTCTCCCTGTGTAGTCAATGGAGACAAGCAGATGCTTCTGAAGTCGTTCAGAGGGTAATTCAATAATTCTCTGTCATTCTCTTGGCTCTTTGAGGAGTCTGTGGTTTTACTTTGGGCACCTGAATTATATACATAAAACCAGGCTTTGTATAATCCCTATAGCTTATCTGTTCATACAGTTGATTGCTTTCTTGGTGTAAGATTCCACTGATTGATTATTTGTTCTGAAACTGTTGTTTTATGTCAGGCTACTTAGTTCTATAACATTTCAACAGGTGGCCATCAAAAAATAAGGAAGTTGCTACGACATACCTTTTTCAAGCTCTGCTGCAGATAAATCCACTTCGAAATGTCTGTTCAAATTATAAATTGAAAAACATAAATACATGATGCCTAACGTATTGAAGAAACATTCTTGTACATTTCCTGTGTGTTTAATCAAGACAGCTCATGTCCTTTCATCAAGACATTTAACCATATGGTTAAATGAGTTTTCTCTGTTAAGGTAAAACTTGCTGAGCATAAACTACAGGTGAAATTAATCTGCAGATTCATGTCTGCAATGCTATGACTTCAGCTCATGCAGTTATACCCAGTGTAGTTCCTGAGCCACAGTTGTTGGACAGGCAGAATCTTGGGGGGAAATACCACTCTCTGCTTGTTCTGCTTTATGCTTTTTCATAGATGTCTGCTCTTTTCACTACAGAATGTGGGATACTGGACTATCTGAACATTTAGTGTCAGCTCACTTGCACCCCTTCAAATTTTTAAGTAGGTTGGGTAGTAGTAACACAGGTAGCCTGCAGTGCAGGCTGCAAAACTTGCGGTGGACTGCAAGAGGTCAATGTGCCCTTGCTGAGTGCCTGCTCTAGTGTGACTAGGTGCCATGGTGTCTAAATCAGGTTAAAAAATACCTAGCCCAGGTTAGCCCAGGACTGCAGAAGCTACAGTCGTTGCAGTTATGGACAAGTCGATCCAAAAGCGAATTACTGATGCTTAGGGAGTGTGTATGTCTATCCAGCTACTCAGCTTACAAAGAATAACAGCATATACCTATGCAGCGGCTGAGAGACACAGACTCAGCTGACTTCCACAGAAGCCTCTGATACTCAGCACAAACTGCAGCCCGCTCTGAATCTACAGTTGAGAACTGGCAACAGACTTCCCTCCCTCCCCCAAAACCAGTTGGCAGGTGGCAGAATTTACACTCTCACCTTCCATGGATATAGACAGTGTTGGCAGTGTTGTTTGCTGTCATGCGAAACTAAACCGACAAGCAAAGTGCGTTTCCTCACCCGCTCTCCTCTCCTTCCAGCAGACGGCGGTACGTGGCGATCTCCATTTCCAAACGAGTCTTGATATCCAGCAATATACTGTACTCGTTATTCTGACCCTCCATGTCAGCTCGGAGTTGCCTGAGTTGAGCCTCTAAATTGGCCACTGCTTCCTGTATTTGGGTTAGCTGATAATTATAACGTGCTTCAGTTTCAGCCAGAGTGTCTTCTAAAGACTTTTTCTACAGCCGATGAAAAGAACAGAGATGTATTATTTAATAGGATACAGTTTTGTGTTAAAATAGCATTTTGATTGAAAAGCCTCTCAGTTTCAGTATTTATCCATGTAACTGTCTACTAAACACAGTTCTTATTTCAAGTGCTCTTTATTATTTACCATGTTAAGGTGGGACTGTAATTCTAGCTCCAGGCCCTGGAGGATCTGTTTCCGGTTGGTGATCTCTCTCCTTTGGGCTTGCAGCTCTTCAATGTTGATTGCTACTTCCTGGTTCAGTTCTTCCGTCTGAAATGCAAAAATGGGGGGGCTGTAACCTGCGACTAGACATGACTGAGGTTCTTGCTGATGTTTAATAATTTATCTTACCTGCTTTTCAAATTGTTCTTTAGCTTCCTGACGGTTCTTTTCTGCTATTTCTTCATATTGCCGTCTCATGTTTTCCATAGTAGTTGCAAGATCAATACCTGGAGCAGCATCCACCTCCACATTAACTGAGCCGCCCACCTGTTTGCGCAGTCTGTCAACATCCTACAGCAACAAGGGTTGTATTAAACATCAGCTACAGGGAACTTTCAACCCTGAATATTGGAAGCAAATTAAAAATCTACAGACATAGAAGTAATTCTTAAATAGCACCTCAGGGCAAGGTATCTTAATCACCTTGTAAATGCTGCTTAGTTCACCTCAGGTTAGAACATTTTACATATTTTGTAGCAATAAGTGCTACATAGATAGACGTATTATAAAAAGGCAATTTCCTCAGGACTAGATCTATGGAATGAGTGTAGAAGTCACGGTTCCCATTCGTACACTTTCGTGGGGTAGCAACTCCTAAACTACAAATTATTCTTAAGGAAAACCTTCACTCCTTAGTTTCTGGAGCTGCTCAGCCTTTGGTGCCTAATAGCTGGGATGTCAGTTAGTGCCACACGCAGTTACACTGCTTCCAGAAACAATACAAATGCTTCAATCCTGTTTTCAGGACTGTTTTCCTATTTCAGCACAGTTTTAATTGGGTGGCTAGGATGGCTGTTTTTCTAGGTTGGATCTTTCTAATGCAGTACTTAAATAACATATTTTCTGCAATGTAACAAGGAATTTACACTTTTGAAGTTGATAGTATGACACTAAGAGGAAAGCTTGGGCATATGCCATAATCGAGATTTTGTTAATGGTCATTTTGAATTTAGGATTGCAATTTGTGTCTTTACTTGAGGAGGGGAAATAAACAATGGTGGTGTAACATCCTTACCTTTGTAGGTCTTTGAAACTGTAAATGTAATGCTAAGGGAGAGGTTCAGTTTGAGCTTAGACTCCTAGGAGATACCAAGTGCACATATCTGACTTGTAGATATCTCTGCATGAGCCAGGGCACCTGTTACAACCAGTAGAGACCAGCCAGTGTCCCGGCTGACCAGCTGATAGGTGTTTGCTCCACAGTCAGCTGAATTGCTCTCTAGGCTATGTCTTTTTCACAGACTGTCTCTGAGTTGATTATAATAGAACCACAGACACATTCACAGAAGTAATATATGAATAGGTACCTAAATTTTGATGTGTTAATCTGGAGCTGAATCCCACCACAAGTGTAATGTTCTTTCAGATTAACCATGAAGATTTCATTACCCCTAGTGAGGCTGAGTTTATGTATGCCTCTTAAAAAGCGTCTCTCCCTGACAGTGTTTGGCGGCTCTCACCTCCTCGTGGTTCTTCTTAAGAAAAGCTAGTTCTTCATTCACACTTTCAATCTGTGACTCCAGATCAGATTTTGTCAAAGTCAAGTCATCACGAACTCGGAGTAGTCCGTTAATGTCACTCTCGACACTTTGCCTGAGCAGGTATTCATTCTCATACCTGTAAAATAAGGCTTGTTTGGTCCTCATGAAAATGCAACTGTTTGATATAAATGTTAGAATCGGTAACTGCTACAGCCTTAGTTGTAAAATTTTTCTTTTTATTAAACTTTATGTTAGAAAATGTCTACTTCTCAGCTTTGATACTAATAACTAGATGTCCATGAAGAAGAGGAGCATGCAAGAGAATTTATGAAATGATCATGGAACTTACTTCATTCTAAAATCATCAGCAGCCAGTTTGGCGTTGTCAATCTGCAGGACAAGCCTTGCATTTTCCAACTGTGCAGCACCAATCTGAAAAGGAATGATTGAAAAGCAATGGATCTTTCCACATAAATGCACACTTGATCAGCTTCTGGAAATTCATACTGTACGTGGGCTTCATCTTGCTTAACTTTAGCTGTCTATTAGTCATCCAGGTTTAAGCTAAGTTCCCCTTGAAGTGCATGGAAGGAATTAGGGTTTTCCAAATGGCAAATTATGCTGTCATAGAATAGGTATATAAAATAGTTGGATGAACTGCTCTCTGGAAGGGATCTGCTTTTAAAGAATGGGAAATAGAACTGGCAAAAAGTAAGAGAGGAAAGATTAAAGAAAGTCTACTGGAAACATAATTTGACAAATTATGAGAAGGACTTGGGGGTGCTGGTTGACCAGAAGCTCAGCATGACCCAGCAATGTGCGCTCACAGCCCCAAAGGCCAACCCTGCCGTGGGCTGCATCCTCAGCAGCGTGGGCACAGGGCGAGGGAGGGGATTCTGCCCCTCTGCCCCACTCTGGTAAGCCTCCCCAGGAGTCCTGCGTCCAGCTCTGGAGCCCTCAGCACAGGGCAGAGCTGGAGCTGTGGGAGCGGGGCCAGAGGAGGCCCCAGCAATGATGCGAGGGCTGGAACCCCTCTGCTGGGAGGAAAGGCT
>Ga0065711_1009936_pt1 | contig 11480 bp, 6 predicted proteins | sample Hoacrofraction12_FD_59098 | JGI IMG/M metagenome (GOLD analysis project Ga0065711, IMG submission 59098) | Hoatzin crop microbial communities from Cojedes, Venezuela - Epithelial fraction 12 v2 (version 2) | ecosystem: Host-associated > Birds > Digestive system > Esophagus > Crop | place... | reverse complement strand
CTCCTCTCCTCTCCTCTCCTCTCCTCTCCTCTCCTCCTCCTCTCCCAGCGAGCGCCGGGGAGGGGGCAGAGAGCACCCAGGGGCTCAGTGCTGCACAGCTGGCAGGGCACGGAAAACTAACTGAGGTATAAACAAAGCATGTATATTCTTGGGGTGTTTTTTTTGCATTATTTGATCTTTCTAGACCATATCTATGCAGGTGAAGCTCTGATTACACTCTTAGATGCTAAAACTGAACACACACTTCTAGATAAGCTTCGAGCCTTCTACAAGGCGATGGGCAAGGCAAGTCCTGTCACACCAGTGCAGTTTGTGAAACAGTCAAAAGGCGAGCGCTTCCATCACTGCTCATTCATTAACATCAGTAAATACCAACCTGAAAATCAGTGTTTCCTAATCTCTGGCTCTTAAACCCTCCCCCACCAGGACGAGCAGCAGAGGTTGACAGAGATGTTGCGTTTTCCCTCTCACACACACAGTGCTTGGGTCAGAGCTCGAGACAAGAACTGGCAGATGCTGCTGCTCCTCACACTGTCTGTGCACTTGCCACCCCAAAACTAGATTAACATCACTCAGAGATTTTAGAACACTGTAAAGGTGACATAAAATAACTGCCTCTTGGAGGACAAGCCAATAAAAACTTAAAGGTGAAGAACTTACACTAGAAAGTACTTTTCCTCAAATTCTGCTGTTCTGGCCTATGCTTCATACTTCTGGGGATGAAGAGGGCAAGATTCCCACCCCCCCACACCCCACCCCCCACTCTTTCATGGTGATTATTTATTTCTACATTATTTTTATTTATTTTACTAAAATCTTCAGACAGACCTCTAGCAAAAAACTGAGCCAGACAAGAGAAATACCCACACTTAGATCATAAAGAAACGGGGAGGAAATTCTGTAGATTCTTTGCGAGTCTTCAGTCAAGGAATCCTCAGTATAAGCTGCAGTAAAACTGGCCGTGTTTCACGCATGCCATGCAGGCAGAAAAAGTGCCAGAGAAGGCAACAACCCTTCTATAGGGACCTAGAGGTGCCTCCAGGGGTGAGACAATCCAGAACCCCACCGAAATGTTTTAGAAAAGAGTATTAAACTCAAGTTCCTCTCCAGGCCTTGCATACACATCCATCCCCCCAGCCTTTGGGATAACTGGTGGAAGTACAATAAACAAAAAATAAAGGATGAATGTGAGTTTTCTATATGCTCCACAGGTCTTTAAGCCTAGAAAAGGCTTTCTACTGCTTCCCATTCCCTCAGGCAGTCTTTGTCTGGTTTACATATAATAAACGTGGAAGTCTTGAAATGAGCAGTCATCTGTGCTCTCTACTAGCAGACAAGTTACTGAATTTAAATCCTCCTCTTGGCTGTGAGCACCAGTTAATATCTGTTTCACAGCACTCATTTGGGAGAGGAGCCCTACAATGGGCAATGTCTGAACAGAGTAAGCGGGGCAAGCCTGTGCCTTGAAGGATGTTTTGCATTCTTTTCCTCAGTTTGTAACAGACTTACTTCTCTTACACACCTTCCCAAAGCAGCAGTGTCTCCTTACACTTTATTTGGCAGTAAGCAGTATAGTATGTTTTTCATTGTAAGATGGGATGCGGTCCTTCATGCCTCTGCCAAGCTTGATGCAAAAAGCAAACTTGGAAAGACTTCCTATATGGTTTGTAACACTAATTCTACAAAAGAAGATTAAAGAAATCACATTAGAAGTCAACTGTTGTATCTTTTCAGCCAGCTTTAGACACCTAGGTCTGAAAATTGAACAATGCAGAGATCAATCAGGCAGCACAGAGTTTTGGGAACACACTTCATGTGCAAAGGTGAAAACACTAGAGGGTGTAGAGAGTGTCATTTTGATTAACAATGGCTAGAACATGCTATTTGTATATAGATAAGAATGTATATACACCTTGCCACAGGGCTCATCAAAAGAATAAGAAACAATCACATTTGAAAGTATTGACACAATTTTAAAATGGACTTCGAGCTTGATATAGATACAGCCGGTTCTTTTGAGCTGATCTCATACAATACCTGGGGAGCTGAGGAAGAGGCATGCATTTGTATACCACCATTACGAACCTCTCAAAATAAACTCCGTGACACAAAATCAACAAAATGAACCATTTAGTACGGTTCCTGGAGCTGCACACCATGAAGGGCAGAACCCAGGCTGTATTGCAAGCATTGTGCATTACTCAGATTCCCCAAGTCTTCCACTGGTTTGATTTACCTCACAAAATAAAAATCACAGTCAGAAAGGAAAGCTTAAGAATAATATACCTGTCTCTAGGTGGCTGGGAAACACCACCATTAGGTGGTGAGGGGCAGGTGAGAAATGTTTTGCCTCTCCCATCTGCTTGGAATTGCTCGGCAGACAATGGAGAGCAAAAGCTGCCCACTGCCACCCATGGAAGAGTAAGTGCAGTAAAGAAAAAACAGATGAGGAAAAAGAAATTTGGTTTAGATGAAAGTATCACACATGAGAATCGTAGTTTGAAGTTGTATCTTGGCATCGGAGCTTGACAAACAGACTGCAAAGAGTAAACTGCCCATATTCGTTATTCCTGTGCACACTCATCTTCAAGGTAAGTTCCGCGCTTACTGCATGGTGAACCTTCATCCACCCTCAACTCCGCTCAAAAGTAATTAGGAAACGTTTCCTACATACACACAATAAGTACTAAGTCCTGATCCTCCGATCCATCGAAATAACAAATCAATTACTGTTATTTTACCCACCTGGTTTCTGGGCATTGCTATGATCGAGGTGGCAATGTCTGCTCTGGTTTTTAGTACCAGCCTTAGCTACTCTGCTGAGATCCAAGGTGCCTGCCCTGCAGCCGCCCGGCTTTCCAGTCAGGGCTGCCTCACAGCACAGGCAGGAACAGCTCATGGCAAAAGACCATTTAGGCACTGCTACATCCTGTGTATTTACACCTGTGTAATTCTTCCTGTTTGGATGCAGACCTGCAGGTCTGAGTTTTGTGCAGGCTCGGATAAGGGCAGAGGGCAAAGTTGAGCAAGGTGGCAAACATAAGGCTGTCAGCAGAATGGACAATATGGACAAAGCCCATCTTGAAGTCCACAAGTCAACATTTTAGATATCCACATGAAAAGACAAGACCTTACCTGTAGTTGTCTGAAGTTCACAGAATTCCCACACAAGTTGTTTAAATCTTAAAAGTACTCCAGTCCCAAAGCTCAGCTTCCGTAAGTGATGAACACTGATATCAAAGGATTCAGAGTCACACAGAAACATGCACTTTCCTGGAACTATTCAAAGCACTATCTGGTGACAGAGCTTCTCTACATAAATGCTTTAGTTCTAACCCTGCCATGTACTCGTAACTGCAAATTCAAAGTTTACCACTGCTACTTGGAGTCTACCAAAACTATTAACCAGGAAGCTAGGATTTGTGCATCTCAATGAATTGAGAAATTGCTACTGAGATCTGTTCTCACAGGCCACTGGGCAGAAGTTAGAATTTACCTTCTTAGAGTACATCCCCATATAACCACAATGAGCAAAAACCACAGAGATTAGGAAATCAGCACTTGCATAAACGTTTCAGTAGTTCAAAGATTCTAAACAAAGGATAAAGATTCTGCATGTCCCATTTGAGAAACACGGATGACATTAAGAAATAATTAACATTGCAAAAGTAGCTCATTTTAAAATGTCAAAAGTCAGTCTATTCAAAAGCAGAGGTACCTGCACTCTCAGATGGATTTCCAAAGCTTACTACATAGTTCATATCCTATAACCTAGCCAAGTCTCTTCCCCAAACACATCATGTAAGGAAAAAAAATACTCAGACTATACACACACAATACTTACAGATAAGAAGAAAGCAGCTCAATTCCCCTTCTGTTTTGTTCATGTGTTACCTTCATCAGAGCTCATGGTCTCAAGGACTGTCTCCAAAGTAACCAGCTGCATTGTGGAGTCATCATCCAAGTCTTTCCTTCATGCAAAATTTAGTTGGACATAGACAGCCATAACTTTCCATCAACACAGAGACAAGACAGTCCAAGGGTTTTTTTTTTTAGGGAAGGTGTTTTGATTAAACATTTTAATGACTACTTGGCCTGTGCCAGCAGTACACCAGGTAGGGACACCTCAGAGGATGCAACAGAATCAAATTGATAAACAATGGCAATAGTTATGACAGTATTGAAAATTGCCCAAAACTCATTCTACATACTTATTTCGGGTTCTGCACAACCTTAAGCGCAAATTCCAGTGGTTAAATGCCAACACAGAAGCCTCTGTCTGAGAATGATCTCTGATGAGGTAGCTCCTATTTGGGAAGCCCAGAGAGCCCGTACCTCCACTGGCTACTGCAGTCCAGGACAAAGAGATCTTTTCTTAGAACTTGCTTTGAAACTACATTAGACCCTTTCAAGTCATTACAATGCCACAGACCCCGTCAGAACCTGGCAGCTAGTTCACATCACAAGACTCTGGCGTTGCAGCGTCCACTTTGAAATCTAATACTGCATGTAATAATATTTTGCACTAGCTTTAATTTTCAAGTGGTATTAGTACACAGCACTTCCTGGAGTACAATATAGCTGTCAAATGCAACTATAGAAAGGTTCATATCAGGGGAGAAATCACAACATTTCCAGTAGGAAGAGATGGATATAGACTCTGGGATGATGGCTGTCACAGGAACACTTCAAACCAGGTCAGTACACATGACTGCCGAAGCTGCAGTCCATAATGTGCTTGTTTTACAAAAGGACAGTGACACTGAAGGGTTTGGGGTGCAAGTGAATCCTCATTAGCATAAGTCTCCTCAACACATCAATACCATCTTAGCTTGGTTTTGACTGAGTCATGACTGATCCAAGCCCCCTGGATCATTAGGTCACAGGGCATTCATTCTGTTACATCAGCTACTGATACCTGTGTGTGAAGGAAACTCGGATTCGATATTATTGATGCTTTTAATAACACTGGTACTTGCCCACTGAGCCAGTCAAGTGAGAAAATAGGTCTTTATGGCCTCCCATGGGAAAAGTTTTGACTTTATAGTTAGCAAGAAGTGACTGCGATGATCTTTCTCTGTCTTTTTCTTTTAATGTGAATATGACATCCCAAAACAATTACTTGTGGAAAACCACAAGATCACAAGCAACTTGAGTGTGCAAAACCATAGTGCATTAGCTGTTCCTTCAAATCCTGTCATGAAGAGCTAAAGTGGGTAGATCTGTCACCCAGATTTCCCTATGGTGTGATTCTGGAAATATAAGTTTTAATATATCTCTCATACATTGCACCCAGAAATTTTTTAACTGAAACAGACTGGGTTTTGTTTCAAAACTGCTTTCCTAAACAACTTAGTGGATAATTTCCATGAGATTTCAAAATATGACTATCAGACAAATTAAAAGGTAGGTCCAGAAAAGATCGAAAGATCCTGCTATTTGCAAAGGCAGAATTTACCCTGCATTCTGCCTTGCTTCTGGAAGAAAAATCCTGCGTTTTCCAAAACCTGTGGAAACTGTATCTAAGATGGATTTATTCGCACCCTCCCTACAAAAATACACCACTGCTGTTACCCAGCATATTCCAGACATTCACCTTTGGTTTACAGGGTTCTTAAAATATATATATATATATAAAATATTCCAGGAATATTAGATGTATCTACAAGTTATACTGTTTCATAATCTTCTATGTTAAAAAAAAGTCCAGTAATAAATACTACTTCTAAAAAGATTTTTAAAAAAAACTACTTAATTGTCAGAAAAACATGTTTTAGCAACACGCCTCAAAGAGCTAATAAAAAATTTACATTAATACATTTTTCATCATGTTAAAAAAAACAAACAACCAAAAAACCAAACAAAGAATCCCCCACAACTTTGTTTTCCCAGCCTTGGAATACTTACTCAAAGATACCACTTAAGCCTGATTAATCTCCGTGTGGACTCTTTGCTCTGACTGATTGCCAGCATCTGAAACTCCAGGAAACTCCATCTGAAACTCGCAGGATCTGTCACATTTTTCTGTTCCCTGATTTGAAGGGCAGAGGGGAGGGGAAAGAGCCCCCAAGGTTTTCAGGTATTGCCATTGCAAATTTCTGGGAATACTCTAGCAACTGTAAAGTCTTCTTCTTGAAAGCATTTTATTTCAGTAAAATTGAACTGCTAAGTATTCCAGATATCAAGTACGTCCTGTGTGAATTCAGAACATACAAAAAAGTCTGTGTTAGTTGCTTAGGGACAATAAATCTTAGACAACAGGATTTAAGGGATATTCTACTTAATTCTGCCATTTTAAGCTTCAACTTCTGCAGTGCTTGTTTCCTCAGCAAACCCACTAAATATCTGCAATTTATTCGGCTTGCCCCCCCTCTTCAAGATTCACAATGATACAGATCTTCGGCAGTTTTCCCCAGGAGATCTTTTGTTTCTTCAACCTGAAAACACCCATTCACATCAAAAGCAAAGTCAGTACAGTTTATTATCCATTAGACAATCTGAATATGATCCTCCTGCTAAAGGCTGTGACTGCAGGCAACCATCTGGGGTCTGGACACACAAAAGACTGTTCGTAAGGGTGTACGCACAAAAGCGCCATGGGGATATGGAAGTGTGTACCATACAAAGACATCCGATTGTCTTTGGTTTTCTGAGGATGCCATAAGCATCTAATCAGAGAATTAAGCATCAGGGAGGCAGCCCTCAGATGGCAGATGTCAGCTCCAGCAAGGCCAGATGGCGAACAAAGGTGTAAAGCACACAATACACGTGGGCCAGCTTATACAAGAAAGCAGTTCCAGTCCTCGGTTAAAATGTGTTACAACTCTTGTGACATCCTATGCTGTGAAGTGAAAATGTATCATTTTCTTTATGGGACTGTCACACCTACAGGGCCACTTTCCAGCAGCTTAGTATACTCAGACTTTCTGTTAGTATTTTCTCTGAAGTATTACCTACCCTGCCTGGGACAAATGCACAGGCCTCACGAGAGAGATGCAATCTCTGTGAAGGAAAACATTGACTGCAGTAGAGATACTGGTCTGGCATAATTGTTTGTCAAGGGGAAATGCATCTCACTGACTGTCATTTACAGCAGAAACTCAAGGTCTGAGGAGAGAAAGAAAACAATCTCATTGAACTAACCCAAAAAATACCCCTGAAAACCATTATTCATTTATTTTTCAATCTGTTATGATTGATTTAAAAGTAGGATTCATAAAGTAACAAGTTACCCTGCAGCAGCGCTTTTTCTTACACTCATGTATATGCAGTTTACGTGATGTCAGAGATACTATGGCATATATCCCACTGCTAACTAAACTCTGACAGACTAATTGTACTTCTAGCCCATCTTGTACTTCTCCAAAATTTCCGAAAACAGAGGATAAATATTTTTACTTCATATTTAAACAGCAAGGATATAGTGACTTCCCAGGCAACAAAGCCCATAAATCTAAATAAACAGCAGGATGCTAGCAGGAAAACTGAAAAATCTAAGAGATTATAGGTCAACAGAAACGAGTATTAGTCTTCTAATATGACACAATCCTTGCTGAAGAATAATGTATAAGACTTAAATAATTGCAGTTGCTATTGTCCAGAAGGAGAATGTCCTTCCTTTTTCCTTTTGTAATGTTTTCTCTCCTAAAAAAAAAGAATGAAATAAAAAAAATGCAGAGGCACTTGCATACGGGGGCGTGCAAAACAATCTCCTAACTTAAAAAATTTTACCATGGTCTGTGTTTCTTCCTATTCGTAGAGAGAGAGGAATATATAAAAGTCTTGAAAGACTTTTCTTGTTTTGTGGAACATTGCCCAGGTGTGGACACATCCAGCATCTTTGGGAAGGTGGTCAGCTGTTCACTTTAGACTCTCTGAAAACTGATCCATGAACAAATAGTGGCTCTTTGTGGATTGGCCCATCTGCCTCCCACATCGGGGAAAAGGTAGTATTGCAGTAACAGCTGCTGCGACGAGTATAGCAGGTCACAGAAAAGTAAGGAGGAGAGCTAATATTCAGGAAGCATGTGAATTTTGAATGAGATCAAGATGAGCAAATATAGCAACATGTCACTGCCATACCAGCACAGAGAAGACACAATGTAAGTTTAAAGATCTAAAAAAGAAATCAACTAAGACTACGTTTATTTATTTAAGGAAAGAAGGAAAATCTAGTCAGGGTTAACACAGAGTCCCCTTTACTATCTGCAATTTTGGTCTAAAAGCCCCTAAACCCTGAGACCCAGGATTTCTTTTGTATCTCTATCAAAGCAGAGCTCCGGCCTTCAAAAATGAAACTTAAGTGTCTGACGTTGGAGATGTGCTTTGTTTTTCCACCTTTGGAGTTACACACACAGTCATAAATCAAATGGTCCTGTTCACATTGATGTAGCTAAAAGCTGGGCAAAATTTCCATTGTATCAACCTATTTTTCTTAGGAGTTTACACTACTGTACATTTTGTCTCTAAAGCGAGTCTGCTTCCCAAATTTTAGCCTGCATCTAACTGAAGACAAACTGCAACATGCTACAAACACCATCCTACAGGCTAGTTACCAGTGTGATTTTAATTGAATTCACTGGGAGGAAAGGACATTTAATGGAAACTGTGGAGAGCAAGAGGAAAAATTAACATATTTCCACATGGGAAGTTAAACAAGGACTTCATAAACTCTAATTTTCTTCTTTTATATCCCCCCGCCCCTTAACTGGATCAACACATTGTCTGCAACACAGCATTCCTTCCTACAAGCTATTCACCTCTAACTGATTTCTTCCTGGACACCATGATCCAAACATATTAAGCGGAGAACTGCTTGTTTGGAAGCATTGCTGCCACACACCCCGCTTGGTGACACCAGGAAGCACGGCCAGTGAAATTGGATGTGCCAAGAACTCCTTTCCTTTGAAAGATTAAATGGTTTGCATCTAAAATAATAATTGCATGGTATTATACATTTCATAATGGTGAACTGCATGCATTTCAGCTGTTTTCAATTTTTTTTTTACAGAAATTCCTTTTTTTTTTCTTTCTTTTAATCAAAACCCTACAAAAGACATCTTTAATGGAAACAAATTAGTCATTGTTTAGCTCTACTAATAAACTATCTTATGCATTCTATACACATCTTATAAGATAGAACATTTAGTATCTACATTTGCAGATTGTTCTGTCAAGAAAAATGGATATGTTGGAACAGTAACTTCTTCCCAATTCTGTCATATGACAGACGAACAATTTGGCCGGGAAAGAAAAAGCAAATGTAACAGCAATCTTATGTTGTTCACTGTCCGAGTTCAGGAAGCTAACTGATAATAATACCATATTCAAGCTGTCAGACATGCTGGTAGTTTGCCATAACTATAAAATCTGTCTTGAAGACATGCACAATACTAAAACTCATCAGAATCGCCTTCCAAAAAAACAAACTCACTCACTCTGCAACATGTTTGGGGATAATTGATACTGCTTACAGGCTCCCCTTCTGTTTTACTAAAAGCCTATAAAGCACCACTTAGAAAACAACTCAGCACCAAAAATGCTCATATGCTCCCAAACACTTGTTTGCTGAGTTTTGATCTACACAGGGCAAGTTACAATTCAGTGCCACAGAGGGTGCTGACTTGCCTGGCTCTGCCCTGTCCCGCTGTCAGTTGACATAGCCCTCTCAGCCAGCGAGGCTACATTCATCTCTTACCCACCATATCATACACTTGAAAAACAAAACGGCAGATCTTTCAAAGCACACTCATACATCACTGATGATACTGAAATATACATATACAGATATCTAAGACTGCACTTTCCTGTTTCTAGTCAAATTTCTAGGACATTTTTGGAAAAGTATTTTCTTACCCCTACAAACAAAAGATCGAGTCTATTATTTCAGGTGTACAAAAAAAGGAGGACTGAAAATTTGATGAGAAAATATATGGGACCTAAAACATTTAGTGCGAAACACATATGGAAAAGCTATCCTCTTTGTTCAGAAAAAGGGAAGGAAATATTGTCATCTTGTCACCTCTCGTTGTTCTGACACAGTAGACAGAACATCACCAGCATGAGCTAAATTAAAATTGTATATCCCGTATGTTACTGGAGATCATATGCTTAACTACTTTTTCCATAGATTTAATGCTTTCTTAGTGTGAAAAAGACAACTATTTCAATCATGGTGTGAAATACATTCATCTGATTCGTGTCAATATGAAACAATGCTAGGGCAGCATGATAAGATGTGATTTTCTGTCTTGCATATCCTTGTATAACCNCAAACTTAAGGAAAACAGAGCGGTTAATATACATTGTTTCTGTATCTTGCAAAGTTGCCTGACAAACACCCTGGCATCCCAGTTTAAACCAGTTACGTTGTTACACAGTGTTACATAAGAAAAGCCCATAGGGCACATGGGTAAAGTCCAGAACCTTCTCTATGAATATGTATCAACAGACCATATATAAACCGGAGACGGGAACTGGACGCTGTGTGTCTTGGTCGAACAGAGACTCCCGGCGCACCCAGCGCTGTTTGCTTGCCTTTATTCGCCTAATAATTTGGATACTTTAATTGAAACCCTGTTTGGGACTACCTCATTTATCACAATGGGTTAGGAAACTGAAGTTTAGCATTAAACCCTCTGGAAGGAGGGTTCAAATTAATTTATTGCCTCTCATATCCTGCAGCAATCAGTCCCATCCCAAAACACATGATTAGAGAATTCCTGCGACTTCTAAATTTCCGATGGTGCTCAGAAGCCTACTACATTGGTACTTTATCACAACATCAGCTCGTGTTTCAATATGACTTGCAATAATCACTTGCAGCAGCGTAACATTAAACATCAGAGACAGTTTGAGGGATGGTCCTAGCAGCACTTCCTCAATATTTTTGGAAGTGGCTCGGCATGAGCTCCCTGGAACATCCAGGTGCCTCCAGCAGGAGCGGGCACAACTGCACACTTGCCTCCAATGACACACTAAACTCCAGTGGGCTTTAGCAAGTCAGTCCAACTCCTCTGTTCCACCGACCCAGAGAAAGTGAAGCAGGAAGGAAAACCAACCCTGTCGTTCTCGCTACCAGTACCTCGCTGGGTGGCTGGTACTGGAGAGAGCCCAGTGAGGCAGGGCAGGGAAGCATGAAACCACATTCACCACCCACTGTCCCTAGACGGGGAATAATCTGACATGGATACCATTTCCCTAAGCTATGCAGGACAAAAGCAAAGTGAAGCTTGAGTACACAGTCACAGGAGGCAACGGTAAAGGGTGTGGAGGAGGATTTCGCTGTGGTCTGCTAGTTTTAGAACCTCAGTGTTCTCTGTTAAAATCTGATAAAACAGAGCAAGGGTGTGTCCTGGGTTCGGCCAGGACAGGGTTAATTTTCACCGGACTCCAGGAAGGGGCACAGCTGGGCGGGCTGACCCCACCTGGCCAAACAGAGCTGGGTATTCCATACCATGTGCCGTCATGCTGGGTTCTGG
>Ga0065711_1049089_pt1 | contig 11481 bp, 5 predicted proteins | sample Hoacrofraction12_FD_59098 | JGI IMG/M metagenome (GOLD analysis project Ga0065711, IMG submission 59098) | Hoatzin crop microbial communities from Cojedes, Venezuela - Epithelial fraction 12 v2 (version 2) | ecosystem: Host-associated > Birds > Digestive system > Esophagus > Crop | place... | reverse complement strand
CCCCCCCCAACTTCTGTATATTTTACACACTACTCCAGCACGTATGGTGAAACATGTCACCTAAATAGCCTGTTTGGGCAGAATCTGGTATGGTGCTGATCATTTGTCTTACATTAAAAAAACCCCACACTTTTAGCTACTTTGTCTTTCAGCACAGAAATATGATGCAAGATACAGCAGAAATAATCGTAACTTAAACACACACGAAATTTATTAGTGCAAATCTATTTCATAATATGGACATATTTCTTGTAAGTAATATTTTAATTTTTTTGTGAAGAGTTTGTGGTTTAATGTTAGACATACATAAAAAGCCCAAAAGACAGCTGAGAAATACTGAGGTGCTTAATATTCAGTAAAAATTGCTGATAATATTAGAAATATTTACAGGATTCTATACAATACAATAAGCTATCTTCTGTGAATATCCCTTTCATTCTCACAGATATTTTTATCTGACGTACTGGAATGACTCATTTGCAGGATGCATGCAATACTTCCAGGCTGTCAAGTTCCAAATATTTCCATGCATTTGTATTTTGCCTACAGGGTGTATCTATTTCTGTCATTGGAAGTCACTTAGGCAGAAGGTTTGAATTCTATTCCTGGCTCCTGCCAATGCCATGCTGTCCTACCTCAATGACTTCATTTCTATGTGCCTCAGTCTCCCCTTTGACCAAAAAGGGGTATTAATTAACTAGCCACTAGTACGAAGCTGAACAGATATTTATAAAACACTGAGATTTTCAGGAAAACAAGAGAATATATGATTTTATTTATTATTGAGACCATACTCCTATTTAAAGAACTAAACTTTGCTCCAAGAGGAGAGAGTTAAAGTCATTTGATTGGAGAAGTCATCATTCCTCCTTACATGATTATTGATAATATCAGTTATCAATTACAACTGACATACCAGAGAAGACACAGCTAGAAAAGAGATGGTAAGAAAGTGTGCCCCAGAATAGCTCAGAAAAACACAATATGTACTGTCTGACTTCAGAAGTTATTGAGAAAAATCACTGAAAGGGACTATCTTGTCACAGCGTAATATAACTTCATTTCCCTTGCTTCTGTAACAGCTCTTTGGAGCTTACCTGTTCTCTGAACTTGGGGACTGCTGCGCCGTTCTCCTTTGCAGTTTTAGACTGATCTAGACTGACCAAAGGACAGGATCTTGATTTCTTATACAGATAATGTAATTTTCTGTTTAACATATTCCTCTCGTCACATTTTCCTTTGAGTTTAATTGTCACACAGAGCTACAAATATGTTCTTTCAGGCATTTAATTATGATAACTTCTCCACAGTTGCTTCATATGGAATTAATTTCTTATCAGTTTACATAACTGTGATCTAAAATTATTGAAATTCCTTTGCCCACAATAATTTCCATATTTCCTGAATTTATGAGCTTTAAGGTTTCTAATTTACAGTATATACCAAACTCTTGGGCCTGAAGATTTATGGATAATCTTCAACGACCTAAGTCTCTGGGCTAAATCAAGGTATAAAAAGGCAAGGTTTTGGCTTAGGACAGCAACAGAATTGCCATGGTTCAACTGCTGCTGTCTCCTCTACCTTTCTAAACTTCCTGCTGCTGCTTCTCTGTTTCATTGTATTGTCAGAGAAATATCTTTCAAATTTTGGCTTGAAAGAAAGCCCAGTGAATAGAAAACTGTGCAACTGCACTTAGTTTCTAATACTTAGATGCATGTTCTAAATGGGGATGGAACAGTACTGTAAGTAGCATACATAAATAATTTAGGAGAGACAAAGCTGTAAATTTGTAAGTCATCCTAAGATAAAAAATGGATTTCAAACTGATTGTCCCTGAAACAAAATAAAACAGAGGGGCTGAGATGGAGCAAAGACACAATTTGTGTTCATAAACAACATGTTGCTAATTAAAGTGGGATTTCAAGGCTATTCCTTAGAAGATGATGACTCTCCATTTAACAGTAAAATAGGTCTGCACATTGTCCTTGCTTTTGAAGTGCAAATAGGTGATAAACCTAAAATATAGATCTGGAACTCCAAGTTTTTTTTAGCAAAAAAGTTATAATTAGTGCATCAGCCGCTTGCAGCATAAAACAAAGAGATCATTACAGTTAAAAAACCAAACCAAAACAAACCCCCAAAAACTTGAATTGGCATGGTCTGTTCCTAGGTGGCTTTGCAAAAGCTGGCCTTTTTCTGCACCTGGTTTCATACCTAGAACACTTCTGGGCCCACAAAATTATTTGGGGAAAGGTGCCTAAATCAGGTACAGAATTAGAAACCTTCCCAAAACCATGAATTGACCTTTCCTCAGACTCTTACACATGAATTCTTCTAAAGCAGTGGTCCAACAGCAGTTAGATGCTCTTCAATGTCTTTTCAAGATCACAAGACTACAGTTTGGGAGTTCACTGCTTCAGCTTCCAGATGAGCAATCCAGATACTGAGGTGAAGGCTGAATTAATGCACTTAAGTATTTACGAGCGTCAACTCAAACTCATGTCTTCCAAAGCTGTGATTACACCAACGTAATGACAGGTGGAAAAAAAATAATCAAGCACAAACTTCTACTGGATAATCAGAAGCAGAAAAGCAGAGATAAGAGTATTATTTCCTGTGGTGTTGTGAAAGCTTTTATTTAAAGAAACCACTAAAATGTTGGAATACATAGGGTTTTTTTAAAATCACTTCTGAAAACCAATGAAGACGTGGACAGTTTTTAAAACTCAGAACTTCTTCACATAATCCCAAAGTGTTGTTATTTCAGAGAATTTGGGACACAAAGTCAGAAGGAGTTACACTAAGTTCAGCTTGGCAGGCAGGGTTTTTTTTTGTAATCCCCAAGGGCTGATCAGTCAGCATTTTCACCAGTGAATCCTCGACCTGATGAAGAATATGAGGGGAGTTCTTCCAAAGCCCAGAAGATGCACTGACTTTCACTTTTGAAGATATTTTCTGAGTTCTGACAGACACGGTCTTGCTGGTATGCCAATTATATGAAATCTGAAGGAGGGAACAGCAAAGCTGAAATAATATTCCCACATAATTTATATTGACTTGATAGTAGCATCATCACAAAATGCTTTGCAGAAGACACCTGATAGGTGTTTTAACATGACACAAGCACAAAGGAAAAGCAGCTGAAGTCAGCTGAATTTCTTGGAGGCTTCTGTCATGTTTCCCCTTCCTCCTTCTGTGCAAAGCTAGAAAGCGGCACGTTAAATAAAGAGGAGACGAGCAAAGTGGATCAGCCCCAATCCCAGATGCTGATCATTGTCAATGACTGAAACAGTGACCAGCAATTATAAACTAAACCTGGAAGATAAAAAATACACAGAAGGGAGACCAGAGAAGCAATCAGTGTGATTGCAGGTATTAAAAATACACGTTTACTATTTCGTGACCAAAACAGATCAGCAAGAGAACGCCTGAGAAAATGGGTGAAAAGATAATAACAAAAATCTTTACAAAGCAACAGCAAAAATTATCTCCCAATAATGCGGCAAGCTATCATTGATTTAGAAACGAAGGGCAATGCAAGATGGAAGCACTATTTAAAAAGCTCGTAGCTATGTGAAACCGAGTTATTAAGAGCACAATAATGGCAACACTTAGGAAGCAATACACTTCCATGGTAACCGGAAAAATATGGCCAGGGGTGCAAAGAAAGTAGTATAATTTAATCATGTATCTCCCCTGTGTCAACTCAGTATCACTACAGACTGAAGAATAAGTTTTTGTACCATTCATACTGAATTCTAATAATAAAGCAATTGTCATTTTCCTACACTCTTTTTCAGTGTATGGCCAGAGAGTCTATCCAAACAGCATGGTTCGAAAATAACTGCTTAAAGATAACTGCTATCTAGCTTCTCTTGTCTCAGTTATAAATTGTTTGTTATGTACAATTTATTTTCTTCAATAGTTCTATTTGAAAATTTACCTCAAATAGTTATACCAAACATACAAAAATATTACATGCTGTAATGTATCAGAGTTCATTTGACAGCAGTACAAAAGCAACTCCTAGAGAAAGACAAAAATGCGCAATTGCTTTGATGCTGTACAACCAAAGGTTCCATTTGGGATGTCTTGAATTTACCAACAGTCTCTGTACGTCCTTTTTCCTTCAGCATCTACTTAAAGTATGTTTTAAAGACAGGTTATCTTCCATTTAGGAATCAAAATACATTTTCAAGACTGCATATTACGTACACATTTATGCCAAACTCGTTTGAAACGGTGATGTTTAGCATGCTTTAAGAAACTTCACAGCTTGAAAACCAAGCCTACCAAAAGCTGTCATATAGGACTGTGATATAAGTTACTTTGTTTAAAAGGTATTTTCAGTAGTTTTCCTTATATTGTGAATATCTTCTCACTTCAGTCTACTCTCCTTCTTTGTGCATTCCAGTTAATTGTTTACAGAGCAGAAATATTCTGAATTAAAAAAAAATTAAAAACCACATGGTGTCTTTGGTGCCAGATTAAGTCTGGGAACAAGATACATAGCTGAAACCCAGTTAGTACACGTGTATGTAATGACTTAATATGGTCATATCAGGATGTCATACACTAATAAAAGCTCTCATGGCCTTCCCTTTTGAAGGACGTTTGAATTTATACTGCAAAATTACTTCTCCATTCTTCCCCCAATTTTTGGTTTTCACCTGTTCACACTAGTTTACCCTTACCGCAATATTTGTTCATATCATTTAGTCTTCACTTCTGTGCATCTAAGAATGGTGCAGAGGTGATACTTTGGTAAACGTACTTTCATGGATGTTTCTAGGACCTAGTTCTAGAAATACTTTTATTATTTCACACATCAAAGGACTAAAATTGAAGAATTACATGAAACAAATGGTGTTTTTTAAGTAGCTCTGCATTTTATTCATAATCTCATCATAGAGCTTTAAAGATAAAAAGTAGTATTTGGGCTTTGCTTTTTCTTTCCCCCTGTTATATAAGCTTTCTATATTTGAAATCCCTTCTCTATACCTGCATTACATTTTAACACACTACATGTACTTATGATTTTTCAGTTATTCTTGTTAAAAATATTTAGCAAGTGAATACTTTTTGTCTGGAATACATAACTTCTCTACTTTTAGGCAAGCCTAGTTTTTTCTGAAGCTAAAAATATGATCTGTAATTACAGGTACAGACAACAACACATCTGTCTCTTGTCTAACTGCTGCTCGCTTGAGCTCACTACTTTGCAGCCAAAACAGTATCAGTACAGAAGAAGTTGCATTGAATCAGCAGATTATGACTTCAAAAAAAGATCATTATGCAGCAAATGCACAATACACCAGCAGGGTTATTTTGTGATGTTGCTGTTTCAAAACATGAAAATATCTGTTCAAAATAATGTTAAATAAGAGAAAGTTGTTTATATTTTATTTCCTGAAAATCTCTTAAGATATGAAGTGATGGCCAAAGGTACTCGTCAGAAAGAGGTACACAGAAAGATTACTTGACAGCATTTACAACACCTGATGAAAATTATGAAAACTGAACTTGTATTTTGAGTCTTTTCTGCAGAGACATATTTAGAAGAGTTTCTATGGGTAATCTCTTCATTTTATTTAACTCATTTGCATGTACATTCTACCTAGTGGAAAATATTGCTCATTGTCTTAATCCCCAAATGTTTTACTAAAATTAAAATACCTGAAAACATAAAAAAAAAAAAATTATAACAGGCCACACAGCAAAGAACTTTAGAGACTTCTATATGCAATTCAAAGTTGTATCTGGAAAAATAGTTCAGGAGACCTCATGCTCTAGAAGCAGAAGCATCCTAGCAGTCGATACCAAGAAAGTTGCGACTGTGCATTGGGAGTGGGAAAGGGATACCTCACAGCATATTTTCTCTCTGCATTTTAGATAAAAGACTAAATGACTGCAGTCAAAACATAATAGACATCTATTGTGCACCACGATCACAATATGCAATAGCCTATCTTGCTGAGCCGGTGATATGCTGCAGTCACCACATAATTACGTGTTTAGACTCCTGGTAAGCAGATAATTCCACAACATGGGTAACAGTGAGCAACATGCAGAGTTAGTGCAGAATAAGCATCTTGCAGTATTTGGTGCTAGAAAGATGCAAGCGATTGAAAAGTGGGGTCACATCCGGCACAACCAGGCACAAACACCTACAGATGGAAGAGATGTTCTCTGCTAGGCTTACAGCTGACAGCAAAGCATTAAATGACTCAGTCAGACATATCAGCCACAGCTGGAAGTGTAACTCTCCATGGAAGTAAATTCACAACCCACAGTGAAACAACTGCCTCTTCTCTGCTTCGTTCCATTTTCCCAGGACCAACCGTATGCCATTTGCCCTATTACAAGTACTGACTTTTGTGGGGACTGAGAAAGACAAATATGGAACAGTTTCCTAGCACCTAGATTTAATGGAAAGGAGATACAAATTTGAGAATACTGAGACACTGTGTACCAAATCCCCAGCAAGAAAAACAATAAATAAATAAATAAGATGTCCTTTGCCTCTGAAAAGCACCTTAAATTAACAGGGAAACTGCATTTCAGCAAGGACATTTTTAGTCTCATAGCAAAACCAAACTGTCCAAAGACACATCTTATTACTATATATGATTAAAGCAACAACTAAACAGTACAAACTGTTCGAACTTGTTCTAATACTTCATTTACCTTTTTGTGAACATGTGCGTGAAAGAATATTCTCATTAGACATCTATACTTCTTGCTTAAAATACTTTTTCATATATTAAAATTAAAAAGTTCTGCAATATGCCATAAGCCTACATGTAAACACGTTCTGATCCCCTGAAAATTCAAGCCCTTAAGAAAAACAACTGCATTTCTGTCAAGTACGCCTAGGTCAGTCAAAAGTTGCCAGAGCAAAATGAGGTCAAAGAGAGGAGTTACTTGGATACAACAGTTCAGCCTTCTAAATTCTGCCTCATTTGTGCAAACTGCAACACTGTCATCCAACCTTAGTTACACAAATGAATCTTAAGTCCCAGTACACCTTTGAAAAACAAGAGTTAAAATTACCTAAACTACTTGTATTTTTTTTCTCTCTTAGGAATAAATAAATAAATGCCCCTTTTTATTCTCTGCAAGACAAATAATGAGCCTGGCAATGTTTTAAGCAAACTGTTAAAGCATAGCTGGATAGAATAAATCGGAGTTTTCTACTCCCTTTCCTATGAGGGCAGAATCATTTCATATTAATAATCAAAAAATTAAAGTTAAGGAGGGTTTTTTCTTCCTATTTTCGTAATTACAATGGCATTCTTGATTTTAAAATCGCATCACAATTGTAGTAAATTGAACACAATATTACAGCTCCAGCTGGAGCAAAGGGTAACATGTACTCTGAATTTTTATACCTTGTGTATAGGCAGATCCCTTAGTGTCTGTGAACAGCCACAATATCCACAGACATCAACGCATACATCACAGCATCAAATATTTCTAAAACATGAAAATATGACAAGCTTTCATTTCCACCAACATACAGATGGAAGACTGAGAAGCAGTTCTAATATTTGAATTAATTTGGGGTTTTTCTCCCTTCCAAATTGAGATATTTTATGACTCTATGATTCCATGCAATATAGCGAGTTGGTAGTAGCAATACAGTTTGCAGCATCTGTCCCATAAATACTTCAGCTTCTTGCTTGAAAAAGGCACGTTTCCCTACTTTCTGCCAAATGTGTTCAGTTTCCCTTCTCCCCCAAACTATTCTAAATATTATCCTTCAATAGCAAGCTTAAATGGTGACTAGCAGCTGTTCAGGTTTTCTCTTCAGAAAATTTAAAGAAAAAGCAGACCAATAGCCACTGAATTTGTTATGTGTGCTTGTTACTTAAAAATTGAGACTAAAACTTTAAAAATGCCATCTCTTCACAATGCACAAAGCAACATTTTGTCATGTTTCACAGGACAATACTATAAGCAGCTAGTTCTTCTGAAAAGACTTTCTGTTCAAAGGTAGATTTGTTCAGAAACATGCACATGTATAGCATGGAAAATGTGTTTTCCAGAAGTTGTGTTTAACAGAACCATTCACAGATGATCTACGAAAAAAAAAACAGGTCTGGAATCCTTACTGTCCCAGTCTTAAAATGAAATCCCCACAGTCGCTTGCTAGGTGACAAATAGGAACTTACTCTGCCTCATGTTGCTGGCTGGCCAGGACCTAAAGATACCACCAGAATGTACAGTTCCTGGCAGCCTGAGGAATGGGGAGCTACTTGGGGATGCAGGTGGCACTGATCTGAAGCCATTAGGAGATTTTGCTAAACTCATAATGCTGCTACAACTCATGAGCTACATGAGAATCAGGTCTTGAGGGTGTTGCAAAGCAGTTCATCAGCAAATACGCAGCTATTTTCAGTCTGTATAATGAAAGAAAACTGGCAACATTTCCAGCTGTTTTGCCAAACACCTGCAGTGCTAAACCTTTCAAGTTAGACTTAAAAAGGGCTGAGGAACACTCGACTCTGACAGATGTCTGAAAACACTCAGATATCCAGGTAATGAAAACATGTTTTAGAAAAACCCTAACTACTGGTGTTAGGAGACACCCTACAGTGTTATCTCACAGGAGTTTTTCAGCAACTAGCATCTGACCTTGAAAGGTACTGGTGAAAAACTGTTTCCTTTTATTTTTAAATACCTAAATATAATGTGAACAAGGTTCAAAAACGAACTCAAATGGACATACAAACAAAAAAAGTGCTTACTAAGCCACTTCGGACTGGACACCCACCAAAACTGATTCCAGGTACTAATTTTGAGAAAATCGAGTACTTGGAAACTCTCAGCAATTACCGTTTCAAAGCCCAGAGGAACAGAAGGAAGGGATGTGAATACTTCCCTTTAGTTGCTAACCTCCCTACCATTTCCTTTATTCAGCGAATCTGATTCCTTACGCACTTCATGTTGACAATAAAGTAAGGGAATTTCCTGGGAGGAATTATGTGCCTCTAAATTAAAATTATGAACAGCTGAGTGATAAGCAGACTACATGTTATTACCTAAACCAGCAAAGCATTTCCCCACAAATGTCATGTACCTAGGAATTACGGCTTTTAATAAGCTAATATCCAACAGTCTGAGTACCATAAGTGGAATAAAGTGCACAAACAAGCAGTAGCAACTAGTAAGAAGTGTGCAGTAAGCAACCTTCATCAGAACAAAAGTTCATTAAATCTACCATAGAGGATCACAAAAATAACTCCGATATTATATCCTCATGACCTCAGTGAGGATTTTACTATTTCCCAAAGTGTTCTGTCCCATCTAGCATGCCATAAAAAAGTGTTCTTCCCATCTTGCTGTTAATGGAAGAAGGAAAAAAAAATAGTTCATTCCATTTTGATTCTCAGTTGCTAATAGAATGCTCCTAGTCCAGCGAGACTAATACACACAGCCTCTGCCTCCTTCACAAGGGCTTTGGGAATTAGAACATGCTTTGAGAGCAAACAGCACACTATTTATAACAGTGATTTAAAGTAATTTGAGTTAAAGCATTCAATTTCAATACAGGCAAAGCTTGACTAAGTAGGTTTAGTCAATTAAACTCCTACTCTCCCTCTTTCAACTCTCCTACCACAGTTTCTCCTGGACATGAAGGTGCCCATTCTCCCTGCCTTTGGACAGAGGCGTCTCCCTTCCCGGATGGCATGCATGTGGGTGCTCTCTAATTAAAAAAAAAAAATTAAAATTCTCCAGGACCTTATAAGGAGTCATTCTGTCATTCTTTTCCCCTTATCTATGCCAGACATCTAGCATTTAGTAGAAATATCCCTGATTTCATGCATGCAATGTCTGTCTTGACTCATGTATAAGAGTAATTAGTGTCCTGCTCATTAGGACACCTTTCATCCCCACACAGGATCAAACTTGTAGTATTAGTTAAGCTCTTCCTTTTCCTCTGCCTCTAAGTAAATGTACTCTGATTTGACGTTTCTGTACTGCAGTATGTCCTTCAGCAAAATTCCTCCAATGCCCACTTTCCCTGCCAGGTACAAAATACAAGACATCATCTGGGGAAAACTGTCAGGCTTTGTTGAACACCCTTGGGGAAGAAGTGCCAACTACATTCTGCCACTGGCTAGGTTACACAGCAGACGTGCCTTACAGCCTGTAACTAATGTTTCTGCAAATTCAGAAAGGGGAGACTCTCATGGTAAAATACATCCTTCAGGGTGTAAAACACCTACCTGCATGTAGACTCCTACTCAGAACAGGTGAATTAAGAATGCAAAATCTTAGCTGTGCTAGTACTTCTTTTTTTTTTTTAATGTATTTTCTTAGAATCATAGAATCATTGGTTAGAAAAGGCCTCTAACATCATCGAGTCCAACCATCCACTGAACACCACCATTCCTACTAAACCATATCCTGAAGTGCCACATCTACATGTTTTTTAAACACCTCCAGGAATGAGGACTCCACCACCTCCCTGCGCAGTCTGTTCCAAGGCCTGACCACTCTTTCAGTAAAGAAAGTTTTCCTAATATTCAGTCTAAACCTCCCCTGAAGCAACTTGAGGCCATTTCCTCTTGTCCTATTGCTAGTTACCCAGGAGAAGAGACCAACACCTGCCTCACTACAGCCACCCTGAGTTCTTCTCTCATTGTTATGAGACCCCAGCCTGACCCCTTGTGATTTTTTCTTTGCTGCTTCTCTGGTTTGGAGTAAAGCATGTTAATAAGACAAATCTAGAAATTCAAATTATTCTTCAATTTATTTCATAGAACACCCACCCCCTCAAAAAAACCCAAAACAAAAAAACCGCAAACTCTATAAAGACTGGTAACAAAAATCCCCCCACCTAGTTGTTGATATAATATAAAATTCAGATGTAACAGTAGGATCAATAACTCATTTCCTTATGTAATCTTGGGAGCAGCAACATAATCAAAGAGTATAAACAGTGCCAAATCAATTTCGGCAATCAATTTCTGTTCACAGAAGCACTGTTAAATAGCTTCTAAACATTCTTTTTTTTTAATGCTGACTTTTTCCTTTAAATATTTTCATTTGACTTGCCCAGTGCAAGCTAGTTTAGAGCAACAAAGCCTGCCTGGATGAAATTGTCCCACAAAGTTCACAGTCATCAGCAGGCATTATCTAAAAATGTACAGTACTGCAAATGAATTTCTATTGTCAGTAACTGAGGCAATATAGATATCACCAGGTGATCCCCCAAGCCCCAAAGGCATATTCTTTGAACAAGGATTGACACCTCCCCCGCCCCCACAGCATAAATAAAACCCTGTACTTGCGCATAATGCAGATGTTAACAGTATTTAAGAGATAGTTAATAGTATTTAAGAGATATTTAAGAGATTTAGATAAGAGAAACCATTTTACAGATGAAAGGTTTGATATGTTTACTTACAATAGAAGATTGTTAAGTTACTTTAGTACTAAGCTGATACTTTTATAGAGTAATCCTTGCTACAC
>Ga0065711_1009914_pt1 | contig 11481 bp, 6 predicted proteins | sample Hoacrofraction12_FD_59098 | JGI IMG/M metagenome (GOLD analysis project Ga0065711, IMG submission 59098) | Hoatzin crop microbial communities from Cojedes, Venezuela - Epithelial fraction 12 v2 (version 2) | ecosystem: Host-associated > Birds > Digestive system > Esophagus > Crop | place... | reverse complement strand
AACAACATCCTGGCTTCTATCAGGAATTGTGTGGATAGCAGGAGCAGGGAGGTGATAGCACCACTGTTCTCAGCACTGGTGAGGCCGCACCTCAAGTACTGTGTTCAGTTTTGGGCCCCTCCCTACATGAAGGACATTGAGGTGCTGGAGCATGTCCAGAGAAGAGCAACGAGGCTGGTGAAGGGTTTAGAGAACAAGTCTTACAAGGAGCAACTGAGGGATCTGGGGCTGTTTAGTCTGGAGAAGAGGAGGCTGAGGGGGGACCTTATTGCTCTCTACAACTACCTGAAAGGAGGTTGTAGTGAGACAGGTGTTGTCTCTTCTCCCGGGTAACCTTCGATAGGACGAGGGGTAAAGGCCTCAAGTTGTGCCAGGGGAGATTTAGATTGGATATTAGGAAAAATTTCTTTACTGAAAGAGTGGTCAGGCATTGGAACAGGCTGCCCAGGGAGGTGGTTGAGTCATGATCCCTGGAGGTGTTCAAAAAACGTGTAGATGTGGCACTTCGGGATATGGTTTAGTAGGCAGGGTGGTGTTGGGCCTATGGTTGGACTTGATGAGCTTAGAGGTTTTCTTCCAACCTATGATTCTATGATTCTATGTTTTTCCTAAAGTATAAAGAAAAAATGAACAACCAGGTAACCAATAAAGCCAGCACATAAAAAGTGAACTCTGTGCTGTAAAAGCTACAACTAATAAGTAAAAAAAAAAGTACTAATAAGTATTTAAAAATGTATCATGCATCTCCCAAACAGTTTCAATTTGGCTGGTAAAACCACAGGGTTATATTTTTCCTTCTGCCATAACACTGGAGAAGACACTATACATTTATGACCCACAGCCAGAATAGTGAATGTTTACCAATTGATCACTGGGGAATTGTACACAAATACCATTAGACAGAGAGCATCATATGCATGCATAATAGTCATAGCAAGAAATTATGTTCTGTGAGATCTACTGGTCCAACTGGAATTTTGTTTAAGGGTGCTTTGGTACCTGCATGGATAAGTAACCCTTCTAACTTGAGCAAACTGAGGTGAAATGATCAGACAGATTTATAGAACTATTGCAGTGCCTCTCATTATTCTTGATATAGGATAGCCTGGTCAGAGTTTAAGTAACTTTACTTTTTGTACAGTGTGCACTGCATTCAAAATTGCCACAAAAAAACTACGGAAAAATCACATACTTTAAGTGTCTTAATGTATGAGAGATACTTTGCTCAGTTACTTGCAAGAGGGAGTGTCAAAACTGTCTTCATAAAGTGACACTAATTCCTATCTATGGAAAGAGTATTCACACTTCTACTAGAACAAAGGGATGTTCTTGACTGATAAAAATGCATGTATATTATGGATACAGAAATGAATAGTACCTTAAATAAATGTGAATATAGCACATCAAAAAATACCTCATTAATGTCTCATAGTATTAAAGGAAATAATGTATGTTTCAAAGTCAATTCTAGATATAAAACTAATTTTGTTGCAAGCAATAACTCAAGTATCAGCATTTGAATTAGAAGAGAAGCAGTAAAATGATGTAAAAAATGTTTTCTTCAGAAAAATATGGCAGGAAGAATTCCAGTTTAAGTATCAATTAACAGATGTGTTACAACCTCCCCCTATTCTCCCCTTTCCCCAAACCCAAATACCTCTTTCCCCCTACTGATACATATTTTTATCAGCGAAAAGGCAAAGCAGCTGTGAAAGGCAAGTGAGATGGTAGTGACCAAGCTACAAATGAAAGGCATTGGACTGCTTAATATAATTTAAAATGGTATTAACAATAAGCTAAAACACTAGAGAACACAGAGAATACATCAATTAAAGAAATACTATGGGCCAGCTACTGGACTTCTTTCTCCAGAAGAGCTCTGATTGATGGGAATTTACCTGAACAGAGACCATGATTTAGACCTAAGGGTCTCAGACAGCCGTGAGGTACATATAAACAATGTAAGATAGAGTAATATGTTTTACTTACTGCACATCATCTTTTCCTCATGCTTTTTAATTTGGATGGGAAGATTTAAAACAAATCGCTTCTCCTAAGTGAATTGCAATTGTTGCTAGCATTATGGCTAATTTACAGGACACTGCTTCGAGCATTCTCATTAATCATGGATTTAAAAGTCAGTGGAAAATCCCTTATTTACAGTGAGTGCCTAATAGGATAACATCCAGCTGGTATCATCATAATACACGATCGGATTGGAATGCCTCTTGGGCGAGTTGTTGAAATTCGTTTAAGAAGTGATACTCTAATTCAAAGAGATTAAAAAAAAATTAAAATAGCGGTGTAGAACCTGGAAGGGCAGGCAGAATTTCTTTTTATTTTACCTTCTTTTCTTTGTGTATTTTCAGAGCTTTTCAGATACATTTTGTGGATATGGTTGTACAACTTAACATGCAATCCGTTGTAATGCATCGGTTCTTAAAAAGTTTGGCATCTGTTCACATTTCAGAAAAAGGATGGTACAAAAAGCTTACAATTAGCATGCCAATATAAAAAGTGGACCAAAAAAATCACTTTTTTTAAAGATAGAAGTCACTGCATAACGCAGTTTCTGACAATTATTCATGGGTGTAGCCCCGGCAGGAACAGGTCTTGCTTACATGTCAAGTCTGCTTGCAAAAATAAGGACTTCTGAATTTGTCTCTTAGCCAACAGAGAGTTTAAAATATCACCAATCTGCCACCTTGCCTGAGGAAGTAAATTGTGACTATTTCAAGAATGCTTTTGGCTAGATCAAAAAATGATGCTCTAGTCATGGCTTAAATACAGTGACAGTCCATAGCTGTGGATAAATATCAAGCTGCGTCAGATTACAACCATGGTTTCTATACCTGTACCAGAAATTAAAGTTGTGCAATTCTAATAGTGCTCTTTGAATCCCATGTCATTAAAAAAAAAAAAAAAAAGCAAATGAATAAACAATAGAGGAAAATTTTTTTTTGATTATTCAGATTTTGCATAACTGGGCATAAAGGCATACCATCATATTCAGATTTTATGTATGAAGCCTGTTAAACCTGAGAGTACCTGAAAAATATGGTCTCAAAATTAAACCACCAATCTGAATTGTGCATTCATTAACAGTATAATGGATGCTGCATACTTTTCCTGTAGTCTTCCACTAGCTCTCCTTTAAATCATAGCACCCTACAGCTACTCTTGAATATAGTTTATTCCTTTCTTGTTCAATAACATCCCATGAGAACTGCAAGTAAATCCAAATTACACAACAGTCAAAAAATAGCAGTCCTAAATTATTATATGAATTATAAACAGCATAACCGCTTGTGACTACTGTTTAAATTATTTTAGGTGAGAACTTTAACTGTGTAATAAAAATGATTCTTATTTATTTCTACAGCTCTGGGGCTGAATGATACCAGCCAGGCACCGTTGTGCTTGGTGTTAAAGGCAGCTGGAAGGAGAAGGCTCCACTCTGAGGAGCTTACAGTTTGATTTCGGACCAGAAGCAACAAATGAGCAGAGGATGAGAAGGGTCAAGTGAGGATGCTACCGGTAAACACTAGCAGTTACGCAGGCTCTGATCTAGCAAATTCTCCAAAATGATGCTCCAAGACGTCAGGAAGGAAGGTCAGGAAGCAAGGAGGCAGAGATGAGCCAGGCAGGAGCCTATGACTGGCCAAGGAGATGCTAGGAACAGATGGTGCCTGGAGAGCACTGCCGAGGCTGCAAGCCTTCCCGAAGAAACTCATCGTGTTTAAAGCCCTGTCTGCTGAGCGCAGAGGTGAGGACAGCCGGGACGGCGAAGGAAGAGACAGGCAACACCAACAGCCAACACCAACAGCACCAACATGGTTAAGGCACAGGAGGATGGAGCATGGTTGTGTTAGGAGGGGAAGTAACATACAAAGTGAGAAATTAATGGTAAGGTCACAGGAGCAAAGGGGACGAGGCAGTAAAGTGGGATGGCCAGAATACAAGGGAGTTGATACCAACAGACCTGACTACATGAAGATTAATGGGAGAGAATTTAATGACTGTTTACAATGACTGTCAGAAAACATACTTTCAGATATAGGCTTAGGAAATTAAACCTCTGTTTCTGCTTTTCCTCTTTCCTGAAAAGCTTATTTATATACTTGCCATTAGTTCAGAGAGAATCTGCTTCAGCTCAGCACAAGGGTATATAGCTAGAGCCATGTTATAAAAAAAGGTTTTGAGAAAACAAAACATATACACTACTCTCTTCTTCATTAGCTGTGGCAAACTTTCCTTTAAAGATATGGTTCATGCAATGTTTACAGAAGGGAGTTTAGAGTAGTTATTTTGTACTTTTGCACTGGACACATTAACTTCTGAGGCAGCGAGTGAGGGACTTTCATAAAAACTAATCCCTCGCATATATTCCTTTTTTCCCCCTATTTTTCTTCCAAAGGGAGGAATAAAGTAACCTAAACCAATGGGAATCCTGCCAGAAACCAACAGAGTATGAAAAATCACAAAAAAGGTCATGTGGAAAAAAATCAAATCTCATTTTTAGGGACAAAATTAACTGCACAATTTTCTAGCCAAGACTGTATCATTTAAATTTAATTTTCTGTGTATGAAGCAAATCTCTATGACTGGTTGTTGAGACAGTTGTGGAAACTCGAATATGTCACATTAATTGGTCACACTCTTCAGCTAGCTTCTCCCTGGTGTTAATAACCTCCCATCGCACGAGGCAGTTTGCTGAGAAAGATGCTATAGTGATCTAGGAGTAATCTCAGCTCTAGATGACATGCCGTTTGGACAACTGCCTCTAAAGTTGTATTTAATCTGCTATAGGTCAAATAAGAACATCTGCATCAATTACTGATCATCCACCCACATACAAACAGTATTTTCTTGGTGCCGTGCTATTGAAAAATGTTATTACTGGACATGGATATTAAAATGCTAATATTTCAAGCACATACAAAATATTTATTATATCTTTTATTAACTGCCGACATATTATTACCCTGTAATGTGAAAATACAATAACTGAAAGTCAAAATAGTTTCGCAAAATTGGTTCTCATCTAATTAATACCACCACGTTATTTCTTGAATCAGTCAGTGTTTGACACTGGGAGAAAGCAAAAGCCTTGATTAGCAAGTTCCTCTCACAGGACAAAAAGAAAAAAAAAATCTAGGATATAATAACCAAAGACAATAAGGCCTTTCAGTTAATGAAATCAGCATTGTAGAAATTAAACTCCGAGGTGTAGGTAAAAAGCTCAAGAAAATGGATGCCCTCCACGACACCTACAGCCTCCAAACCTCCGACCCCAAATCTCAGCAGTGACGGGAACACAGCTGCCCCACACAGTAAAGCAGAATAACTGTATTTCTGGCCTCCAGCTCTCTACAGAAAGTCCAGAAAGTCTATCTTTCCATGTAATAACCTTAAAATCCACAGTATTATTTCCATGCAGAGCAGTATTTGTATTATTTCTCCAGCTCCCCTCCTCTTCCTAAACATCTAAATTCTCATGGGCAAAAATACCACCAAAAGTGGAAATATATTTGAGAAAAGGATTTATAGTAAAATAATGTCAACAAAACTGCATGGCTTTCCTTTAAGCTCTGAATTTGAAGTTAATTGCTTTGGTCAAAGTCTTAGAAGCCATTTATCTCATCTGGAAAAAAGCAGAAGCAGAGCTGAGAAAATCCACATGCTGGCAAAGCTACAACTTTTTACCTGGCAGGTAGCTAGGTAGCACTCCGCATTAAAAATAAAAGTATTACTAATTAAAGCAAGTAAATAATTCAAATCTTTTCCTATCATGTCCTTTACTTCCTGCAACATACAAAATGTTTCTGGGTATTATGCTTGTATTTTCTGATACACTTTATTTTTAGATGTCACTTTTTCTGAAGTAAACATTTTGGTTTCCATTAATTCTGAACTCACAAAACAGCAGACACTTTTGCAGGTTCTTTTTCTTTTAACCCAGAGACTCTGTGCTTATCAAGCTGCAAAGTTACGACAGTGGTAGCAAACCTTTTAAATTATATTTCTGCATTATCAATCACATGTACAAAGTTTTTTGAATTTTTGGAATATGAGACTTACTGCGTTTGCATTCATCTCACAAAACTCAGACACGGCATTATTAAGGACTTGAAAAATGACTATTTGAGGTTTTGGTGGTGAGGTGAGGTTGTTTTTAATTGATCAGTGAGCTGCTAACATAGTCTATTTTTTGCACCTTAATCACATGGTTTGAGACCATTCATAGCAAAACAATAAAATTAGAGAAAAGACTGGAACCAGTTAGTTACTAAAATCTCCCTTCTACAGTAAAGTTAGAAGGGCACTTACATTGAACCACATCTCCATCCCTTTTATACAGTTACAGTACTGCCAGTTTTACTTCCGGTGAGTATCCATGGCTACTACATTGTGCCACACAAGAGCATGATATCCATGGGAATTTTCTTACAGGTCTCAAAAGAGAAGCAGGCAAGAAAAACCCTTTGCAAGGAATACTTCTGCAGCTAACATGTAGTCTCTCTTCTCACTCACCTTATGTTGAGGGCAGAAAAAGCTTTCCTATCTCCTTTCAAAATACAAAGTACAACGTCATAATTTCGTAAGAAATGTAGAAAACTGCATAAACTATCAGACTGCTTTTTAGCCATTTAGGTAAACCAGCCATCTTGTCTCGCCCAAGAGAGACAAGAGACAGAAGCAGTAAACAGAAAACATGGGATCTTCTTTTTAACACTGACGTATCCATACCAAGTCCCTCAAGTTCATTTGAGCACATCTTTGACTCAAGGCAAATTAGCTTAAGTCTGTCAGAGCAGGTAAGCATCTGCTTGTATCCTTCTCCCGACCCTAGTTTTCCTCTCTTACAGGAAAGATGAGCGCCTGTACCACTGCCAGCACTTTCCTTCCTTGATTTTTAAAATATAGGCTGCAATTTAAATTTTTTGAGGGGCTAAGAGTGCATGTTGTTCCCTCACAGATACGAGCTTCTTGGTCACATTTTATCCCCGAGTATCCAAGTGTTACACAGGTTTACCCAAAGCAGAGAAAGAAAAATTGAAGCTGGCTTCCCACAAACTTGTCTTTGAACTATGGCCTTTTCAATTTTTAAGCAGTCAGTTGCACTACTACAAATTTGCTACATTTCCTTATCGTAATGTTTTAATTTAAAAACTCAAACAACATTGGCAGGGCCAGGGAAAGTACTGAGGAAATAACACCTTAGTGTTGCAGGGCAAAGAAATGTCCTACAGAGCTTTGTTCTGCAAGTGCAACTTGTTAATACTAACAAGAGTTAGATACACATGCATTGGAAGGAGACAATGTCTAACTGCCTTTCAATTAAAATAAGAGTTTCATTAAAGAACTGTTTTGGAGATACATTTAATTAGATAGTTTCTGAAAGTGTACATTTGTCACAGAGGTATTTGGGTTTGTTAATTATGCTTTTATTTCATAACTATCTAACGAAGGGCACTCAAAATTCAGGTGAGAAACATGCTACAGGAAAGCAGCGATGCTTCGCACGCCAGGGAGATGCTCTAGGTGATTGCTGTGGGAGTGGTACACGCTTCAGATGGCATCATTTAGCCTGTAAGAACCTGTGCACCATTAATTGTTTCCAGGCTTCAATCTTCTTAAGTAACCACTTTCAATAACAAGCAGGGAAAGTTTAAACCTGTGTTATTTGAGTAAGAAAAGTTTTACCTCTGTCACTAATTTAGTGCTGTGAATTCAGTATACATCATAGAATAGTATATCTACACTTAGGACTCAATGTTTCCCACACTGATGATCTTATCTTGTTTGCAATTGCTCTAAGTTTTATCAAATTATGTATTTAAATATACATTCCAATCCACTGTTACTTTTTAAATCCTGGGAGTATCAAATTATAAGTCTACCTGCATGCACACACACTCTCTAACGAAACGGTTACATAACTTCTCAGACTAGGTTAAGTAAAAACAAAAAAAGCGTAAGACATTATTTACATTCAGACATTGTTTACAACCATGTTATTAAGCAGGAACCTACCTTTTTCATCACATGTGTAAAAATCTACCCAACTGTGTCAGCCTAAAAAGCACTGCAGCTTACACAGGAGGTCATTTGGGTTTGGGACTTACAAACATGGTCTTGCTTCGGAGTGTAGGTAGCGGTTTTCCAATACCAAAGAGAGGAACTGAGACCTGGGAGACAATTTGTCCTGAGCTGTCCATACTGCTGCTGCTGACAGTTGGACAGTGTGGAGGGGGAGGCCAGACTCAAACAGGAAGGAGAGAGAAACTGGAAACACTACATGCAAAACATTTGATTTGGAAAATTTTTAAGTGTGAAAGAGAATGAATGCCCAACAATTAGGGGATGCCAGAGCTCGAGTCAGATGTGAAGCCTTCATTCACATGCCTTTTGCCTGCAAAATCTGATGCCATCTTTAATAACATAGTGCTATAGATCAATAACAACACACTTCAGTGTCAGCTGGTGTAAAGCTATGCAGTTCCAGGGAAACAAAATGTTCGCCCATCATTCTTGTGATATCGTTTAAAACTAAAAGCCCAAACCCATAGGGAATTGTCTAAAACTGGAATCTGCTTAAGGCTGTGTACTAATATACTGTTGTTCTGACTGCAACATGGCCTGCTTCCGAAACATACTCCAAAGACCTTTCTGTTGTGAGGTAATCCAGAAAATCTAAGCTAAAATGATGTCACCTAAAGTGTGACGTTTCACCTTCATTACCACAGTATGAGCAACTACTAGGAATAAGGCAAAGAATTTACAATAGAATGCAAAGTGAGAAATTAACCATCCATGCACATCCCAGTTATTCAGTATAGCATGATAGTCTGACTAGGTCTTTCCATTCTCGGGCAAGAGCCTATAATTTATCTTTTTTTATTTCTTTTCATAAGACCTTATAATTTTATTTGTTGAAATACAGCACAAAAGCAAGGAAAATTAATTTGATTGGAGTGCAAACAGAAAGATAGTGTAAGGTTCCTCTTTAAAACTAACAAGGATTGTGTAGGATCCAGGCTCAAACTTAGATGGGAGCCTAGAAGTTCTGGTTGGTGCAACTAAGATGTTCAGCTGGCTCCCTATATAAGCAAGCTGTGTCAGGAAAGGCTATAATTAAACTCCCTGAATCTGTCAGTCTTGTCTATATGGGAATGTTATTGTGATATAAATGAAGTTAATTAAAACTGGTATAACTCCCAGGTGGATAAATTTATGCTGGGGAAAAAGACAAGATGTTTTCTGTGTAGCTTCGGAGGGCAGTGTAAGCTACCTCCAGCCAACTCACGGTTTTACTCTGTGTGTCAACAGGAGGAACTGAAGCGGTCAGACTGCACTGGTTCATCTGTACTCGTGCGATGGCAGCAACACGATGTGCCAGACCCTTTACGGGGGCTGTCACGCTCACGCTGACATGCTCCATGTGTCTGACTGCTTAACAACTCCACCACACCTCAACGCTTCGTGTTTAGCTCTCCTCCCTGTAATGGCTATGTACTGCTGTCAGGAGAGCACACTGCACAATCAAAACATGACAGAACAACATATGAGAAAATCTGCATTAAATATAAGTATTTCAGTCCTTCTCCCACCAGTTCGACATCAAGCATCCAGGCAGTTTGTCACTGTCAGCACGCCCTGAGTTTCCTGTGTTGGACAGCCATTCAGGGGTCATGTTCAAGTCTCTTAAGTTTTCATGAGTCTGAGGAAGCTTTGATACTGTCGCTTTCCCTTCAGCAGCGTAGCACAGCACCTCAGTGCAGTGAGGTGATTTTTTCTTTCTTCCCCCTTTTTTCTTAAACATCTTCACAAAAACATGTAATCACTACATTCTCCAGATTTCTTAGATTTGAAAAAAGCTATAAAACTACTTTCACACCTTGCCCATCATTGATTTATTGTGTCCTTATAGTATTCTTTAGTCTTACACAAGGACCCAACCTCTTCCTCCACTGCTGTTCTACTGAGGTCTGTCTTTTGGAGCGTGGGACCTTTCTCTTCTCCCTAATATCACTGCAAGAGCCATTTTTTAGAACTTCTGTTCACCTTCGTCTCCCTGCTGAAAGACTTCTAATTAGCCAGCTTGGATGATCAAAGTCCTCTGTTGTCTTCAGTGCTCTACCTTCTGCAGTCATCGTTTAGACTTCATTGTGACCCAAGGTGAAATTATTTCATCTGTTGCTTTCTGTTCATCATAATGATGATGGACTAACACTCTTCACTTACCATTACTTAGAAGAACTTCGCTGGAAGGAAAATTCACTAAAAGAAGATTGCTTCTGTTTTAACCAAAACCAGGACAACCATGTTTCATAAAACTAATATCCGTAATAAACTCCAACACAGAGGAGATTTTGAGCTGCTTGGAATGGACAGGGGTGCAGAAGCTACCTGCAAAGCACTGTTCAACCCCTCTCCTCCTGGATCAGCTATCAAGCAGAGAAAAAAGTCCTCAGATGAATACAAATATTTTACACTATGACACCAAACAGGTCAGTATTCCTTGGCTGCTCTGTGGTACACCCTTTAGCTCTGAGGGCTTCCCTTGCTAGTTTTATCCAACAGCACAAAGCAGGAATTGGGATCCAGAATCTGGTCAAAAAATACTATATAAATGTAAGTTGTATTATTAGAGTCCCTCAAGAAAGCTGATCTGTACGCAATGCTATATTTCAGTGCTTTGAGTCAAAGAGCTCCTAATAAGTAGAGACAGAGTCAACATCACAATATGCAGCAATTTGAAATAAGAGAAACAACAACTCTGAAACTTTATTTTGATTGATTTTTACAGAACATTAATGTAACATCTAAGGACTCAGATGAAGAGAAGGAAAAACTCCACAAGTTAGATGAGACTGCCCACAGAAAATTTCCTCACCTGATCACACCAATGTACAGTGATTTAATTGTATGGAAGGACACACACGTTGTTGAATTTCATGATAAATGGACACTATGACAGCTAATGATTTCCCCTAATGTTCCATGATGCTTCTCAACATTTGAAATTCAATTACTTGAAAAAAAAAAATTAAAACGTAAAAGCCATTAGTACTCTCACCATTACACAGTATTTTCAACTTGAGAAGGCATTTTGTTTCACCATGAAGAAAACTTCAGGTGTGAACCCAAGGGAGGCAGATCTCAGACATTATGACAATGTTGCTATAGCAATTATTTGTGGGAACGTGTATCAGTTGCATTTTAGCTCTCAAGTCTACTGTTCAGCTCATGCATGCTGTTCATAACCAGAATATAAACTGCCTGATGCTTATTGTATCCTAATAAGATTTGTAAATCACTTATAGTAATGTACTTCCAATAACTAGGCACAAAAGAATAGTTTTTGTTACTAATATTTCATCATGTTCAGAAAAACCCTTTGTATCTATGCATTCAGTTAGATATTTCAGCTGCTCTTTTCCATGAAGTTAGTTATATAAATATATTCTAAAAGCA
>Ga0065711_1049088_pt1 | contig 11482 bp, 8 predicted proteins | sample Hoacrofraction12_FD_59098 | JGI IMG/M metagenome (GOLD analysis project Ga0065711, IMG submission 59098) | Hoatzin crop microbial communities from Cojedes, Venezuela - Epithelial fraction 12 v2 (version 2) | ecosystem: Host-associated > Birds > Digestive system > Esophagus > Crop | place... | reverse complement strand
CATGAGAAAACTCATGGAGGACCGGAGAGCATAGCCTCCCGAATTCAAAGACTGTGTGCAGCACCAGGAATTTGCGCTAGAGCACGAAAGATTTGTGAGATTGTAAACTCTGCAAGCAATATGCTACATTGCGAACTAACCCACCACAAGATAAAAGGCCTCCGGCCACCTTTCCTTTTCAAAAGCTCCAAATTGATTATGCTGAGATCCCTAAAACTCTGGGTTATGCATACTTGTTAGTGACTATAGATCAGTTATCCGGAAGGGGAGAAGCTTTCCCAACAAGAAAGAATGATTCAAAATCAGTAGTTAAGATTTTGTTAAAAGAATGAATTCCAAGATATGGCATTCCAGAAATGATTGACTCAGACAGAGGAGCACACTTTACGGCAGCTATTTTTTTTCAGATATATCATGCTTTAGGAATTAGAGAACAATTACACACCCCTTATCATCAGGAGTCCTCTGGACAAGTAGAAAGGATGAATAGTAATATTAAAGAGAAGCTAGTTAAGGTTTGTAAACAAACTGTATTAAAGTGGCCAGAAGCTTTAAACTTAGTTTTATGGGATATTAGAAACACTCCAAGACAATCTGTAGGAGTGTCTCCTGCAGAAATTCTTTTTGGTAGAATTCTTGTCGTTCTGGGAACTTATGTTCCAGCAAAAACTAGCCTTTTGGATGGAGATGAGCAAATCACTCAATACTTTTGTACCTCCAGGATTCTTTTTCCCAGATGAAAAATCATACTTATTGGTATCAAAGTGTATCTCCTGCAGTCCAGGTATTCTTTGTTGTAATAATTGTTGTTTGTCTGTTTGTGATTCTTCAATGTATACTAACTTGTTTAATGTATATCACTGAGAAATGTCAAAAAAAAGTTTGGAAATACAGTAATTAGTAATTGCAACAATGCAATAAAAACAAAAGGAGGGAATGTTAGAGATTGATTATAAATATTGATTATAGAATAGAATAAAATCATAGAACTAGAACGTAGATTCAGCTGTGTAAACACAGCTGTGTTAAGAAACCATACAATGTGTATGTGTGCAAATGGGATAGAGATTAATTGTATGGATTGACTCAAACAGAATTCACAAAAGAAGCCAAGATCACCCTGAAACCAAGCAAGGCCTGAAACCAGCGAGGAAGAATTCTACAAAGACAGAAGAATAGAAAGAACTTAATAAATGATGTACGTAAAGGAACAGAACAGTTGCTTAGAAACTTACGAAGATTCTAGAGTTGATGTAATCAGTTTAATAAATGTCTATAAACTGGTCTAATGAGTTAAGCTTGGCCACTCACTGAGGTGATGGCCCAACTCTGAGTTGTGAATAAAGCAATACCTAGTGTAACCCACTCATGTGAGGATAAAATTTTTAACATAAAGCTCAGCTCAGTATAGATATTTTAAAGCTTTTTAGACCTACAGTCTTTTCTATAGATAAGTTGAAAAGAAATGCTGAATATCACATGATTTGCTTTTACAAATGTGTACGGATAGAGTTCAGACTGAAACATGACTTCAATACATTTTCTCAAATAGTTAAAGATGAAGTTTTGTGTATTTATAATTTCATGACAAAACCTACAAAATCTTTAGCATGATAAAAATATTAAAATAAAGTATCTCACTGTTTTTTTGCAAATACTCAATTTAAACTTTCTGATGAGCTGTCTGAACTTTCAGTTTTGGAAGACATGTGAAATCACAGTTAAGTTGCAGTGAGTTTTAGGATCTGAATTGCAGTCTTTTGAAGTCAGAATGGAGCCAAGTCCCTTAAGCCCTGTTACAGATAAAAAGTTTACCTACAGACCTTAAATCTCTATTTTTTAAGAGACATCTGTAAAGTAGTTTAAAGAATACTTTCTTGTCTTCTCTTATCTGTTTGGGTTGCAAGGAGTTCAGGAGCAAGAACTCTCTGCTGGGATGTGTTTTAGCAGAACTTAGTGCAGTTGATTTTCTCTCACTTCTGCAGCTCCCAAGAGCTGCAGATGCAACACGAATCACTTGTATTCTCTTTGACAACTGGAACACGTCCTTGTATTTATCATTCTATTCCAGCAACATTTCTGAGAAGTCTCAATTTTTGAAATGTACACATTGTACATTTGTACAGAAAAAAATGCTTGTTTTGTACAAACAAAATTATTGCCTGGAGTAGGAATTTCAAAACATTGCTTTCTGTTGAAACTTTCTTAAGTGCTAACATGAACATCCTGATAGCATCATTCATGTTCAAACTGAAAGATATCCACCAGCAAGCCACCTTCTCCAAAAGGGTGCTTCCACCTCACTCACTGTGTTGGACAGATAGAAGTAATAAATGTACATTTCTGACTAGAAGTCTTTTGAAAATTTTAAAAGTTCAAGTGCCTAAATCAGATAATTTTTGGTGGTCTAGCACCAAATATGTGTCTATTTTAAAGTCTTACTATGGTGCAATTCTTACTTCCAAAAACCCTAACAGGACATTCTGGTTTCAAACTGACACAAATAACAAAAAAAAAAAAGTGTTCACAAGGACAGCATAAACAGCCGAATTTTTTAACAATTGATTGCAATGAAATGATCAAACATTTCCAGGAGATAGTGATGGGAAGATGAGGAGACTGAAAGATTGGAGAACCTGAAAAGCACAATCATCTTAGCACAAGTGAAGAAGGATTTCAGGTCATGCTGTCATGGGCACAACAATCTGAGGTCTGGGAGTTTTACTTTATTTATTGTCAAGTAACTTAAACTCTAAATTATTGGGGGAAAAACACATAACTAAACAAACATAAAAACATCTTTCCTTCTCCTTGACATGCTCAGCTTTAAATACCCCTCCTCCAACACTCAGTCTCAACATCCCTTGCCTTCAATGCTTGTTATGCTCAGTTGCTCTCAACCTCCTCAGTAAAGTGACAACTCCTTTCTGCAACTCCTTGCTTCTTACTTGTTTATTTTTTATACTCCTTGCTTCTTCTGATCCTCTGCTTAGAGTGTGGGTCCTCTGTGGGCCGTAGGTTCTCACCGATGTTTCTCCATGGTGTGGGGCCTCCATGGGCCACAGTGCCTCAGGGTTATTGTCCCGCTAGATGCATAATCCCAGGTAACTGGCAAGCTGCAGTCGCTCAGGGGTGTACCTACCTCTGTCACAGAGCGCTTCCTTCCAAGAATGTGCATACAGCCCTGTCCCCTGTGAAGTCCCTTCCACATGTCCTTTCTGCTGCATCCTCCCTTTTATGTAAACAGAAACATATATCCTCACATGTCTCCTTCAGTGTCTTCTGACTCCCATGGCTCTTAGATTCTCTTTTAAATTCTCCCCTCCTTCTTAAATACATGTGAGGATTGGTGCTTCGCTGACAGGGTGAAGTTTCAGCAAGCGATGAGCTGTTTTCATCTGCTTCTGAGCTGGCCAGAACCAGCCACAACTGATCTCCTTTCGGAGAGGGCACTCCTACACCTCCCCACCACTGAAACCCTACAATCAGTGGCTGATACAGGTACCTATCACCTGTGCTTCTCAGACTTTATGGTTGCATGATTTTAATGTATATGCTTACGTGTAGATAGAGTAGGATTTTCAAACAGCAACAGATAGTACATAAATTTTGTGCATACACTTCCAAAGAGCTGGGTGAACGGGCCACTGCACTTTTCTGAAGTTAATGCAAGAACCAACACAAGGGTCAAATTAGACCTTCTGGTGAAAGTTATCAATATAACTTCCATTGAGTAGAAAACCTGAGCTACACAGCACCAATAAGATTTAGGCAGATCCAGAGCAGCCTGGAGAAGAGGTTACCAAGAAAAAGCTTAGGTGCTTTCTTCAGGAAGCATTCAGTGCTCTCCTGGCTTTCAGCAGAGAAAGAAAAATTAGGTGTGACTTCTGCCTACATGAAGGTTTTAAGGTGTAAACTTCACTGCTTCAGTATGTTGTCTGTAGCAGAAGCTTCTCAGCCTAGGTATGTTGGACTCTCCACTGAGCTGTAGCCATTAACTACCACCTGGATCTCCCTCACGGCCAAGGCAAGGTTCTGTGCCATGAAGCTGCTCTGATGGGGAGTACACAGCATCTCCTTTTTGCTTTCTTGCCTGCCCTTGTTGCAAAGCCTGACTTCATTCACAGCAGCACTCCAGTCCTGCGAGCCATCTCACCACGTCTGTGCTCGTGAGGAGACTCATGATATGCCCCCCAGCACATGCGTATCATATCTCACCTCCTCTGAGCCCTGAATTCTCAGCTGGCTTTCCAGTTTAGTTTCCTCCTATTCCTTCCCACAACCAGCAGCCACAGGTCAGCCTTTTTGCGTGGTGCCAGGCTGTTTGGTGTGGGCAGTGTGCTTTCAGTGGGGACCTCTGCTGCCAGCCCTGGCACAAAGACCCTGCCACCAGGGCCAGAAGTTCAAGGTCCACATCATCTGGTGAAGCCTCTCTCCAGTGTCCTGTGTTTGATCATCTAGTGTGCAGTAAACCTCACAAGACAGCAATTTTTTTTTGGCAGATGGGTGCTTCTGTCTCCTGCAGTAGGGAATACCCAACTATCATCACTCCCTGATTCCAGTCAGTGCAGGGATTTGGTTCTCAGTTGCGTCTGACACCACCCCAAGAGGGTTTGTTCCTCCTCAGCTGGTGTCAGGACACTCCACTTGTGCTGCAGACGCATATCTGCAGGCAGAGAAGAAACTTTCCTTCTGTTGCTGTTTGTCACAGATTTCCAGCCCATGGTGTCTTGGGGGTCTCTACCCATTGCTCAGTGGAGTGCAGGTGATCGCTGTGCCTCCTTTTTTACGGTTTGAGTTCAAACACTTGTCCATGCAAACACCTGGTTAATCTCCCGCTCCTCACCCTGATGTAGTGCAGTTGGTTCACTCCTGCCTTGTCTCACTGACCAGAGTACATCTCCACAGGGATATGAGGCTGCTGTCACCTCCCATCCCAGCCTCAGAGGCCATTGCAGACCAAGACTTGGATGGCTGTTTATTCCCTTTCCCATTTGGGTGGGGCTGAGATCTCTGACACACCAAGGCTGAAAGTGAGATTCCCTTCAGACTGCACCCTGGCATACTGCTGCACTAGCTACAGAGCCCTCTTACATTGCACAAAAAGTATTGATTTTAGTAACATCAAGACAGGGAATTACTCTGAGATTCATGTGATACATGGGACAAAGCAAAGTACAACTTTTGAGGGAGTTAGAAAGGTTTTGTTGTCATTGTTGTAAAGCTCCTTAAAATAATTCTTTTTCTGTGTAGCTCCTTTATTTTTAATAAGATTTCCAGCTTTTGGGTGACCTAATTATAAGCACTGTTCAACGTGTTTGATGTTTATGCACTTTTTCCTTCTGCTTTTGCTTTCACTGCAATAATTCTTCTCTGACATCTGAATTATCAAGGTACTTAATGCAGCAATTATCAAATAAAAAAATACACATTTTTGCTTAATGCAGCAATTATCAAATAAAAAAATACACATTTTTGAAGATGTCCTTTGTCTTCTAAACCACCCTGTCCTAGATATTAATTACACTCCAGTTTAACTTTTCCATGTTACCACATATTTCTTCATCTCTTCTTCAGGTCATTTTTTTCTTATAACTCAAGGGAAGAGGGAGAAAATCCTCAATAAAAACTGCACACCACAAATCTCCTTTTTCATTTACTCTCAGACACTACCACGTCCTGATCTTTTCAAATGTGGTTGTTGATTTCAGTGAATGAAGGAAAAATCTCATTCACCAGTACTGTACTTCATTTGCCACAGTAGAAGTGAGGACTAAGTTCTTTATTTGAGACCGAGTATTTAAGGGGTTGTAGGTATTTTATTTTCTTAGAGTTCTTTGAAAATCTTTAGCTTAAATTAATTTAATGAGTCATGAAGGCTGTTTAAAATTATCATTGGTTATTCCTTTGTGTTGGCGTCAGAGAATACCGGGACAGCACTAGATGTACTTGTGAGGACCACTATTTGATCTCATATGTATAGTATTGAGGGGAGGTTAAGGTAGTAAATCCAGATGGCAAAAATTTGGGCTAACTACCCGCTCCAGGTATAAAAGCTTTGGTGAATTCATGTCCTGTCTCAAAATAAGCATATTATCTTTTAAAAAAAATCCCAACCAAATCTCACTCCAAAACCAAACAAAAATCTGTGCTGGCATTTTAAATTTGTCAGAGATTAATTTGGGGATTTTCAATGAAAGCCAGCTGATTTGAAATGATGTGGAATCCTTACTTCTGCTTGAGTAATAATTTAATGGATGTCTATTTTTATAAAGTAGTCCAGCTTCTGTGGGTAAAGTAGGTAAATAGTAGGGATTAATAAAGTTGATGTTATTTTATATATTATGTGAAATTAATATTCTTAATAATTAATCTTGATGTTAATATCAGGAATCTTGATACTAATATTAGAATTTTTTTTTCTGTAATTCAGATTCTGAACTTTCAGTTACTACAAATGCTAGGAATATTGTTATATAGTATGTTGTATAAGTCTGTTGTGTGTTGTTCTTGACAGCCCTCATCTGCAGCTGACTACAGGTGTATACTTCTTAGCAAGATTCAAGAGAATAGGAAAAAAACCCCTTCTTGGCTCTGTCTTTCTGTACACTGTTATTCCCCTCTATGCACATGTTTACAGCCACCTCAACAAGACAATTTCCATGGATCTTGGTCCCAAATGTGTAGAGTATTTCCTCATGAACTGCTACGCAAGAGAACTGCGTAAGTGTTTTAGACTCGGTATTGAAGGAAGTTCACACTTTCTTAGTTCAACGGTCCTCCTTATCTTGAAGGAGATTCAAACCTACATTAAAGTTTCCCGGATTTATGCTTTTCAGATCTTTATCATCATTAATAGCTACTAACCTTGCTACCAGTTGCAATAGATAACACCGGTGCAACAGACCAGGCATTTCAACTCACATTTATGAGCTTCAGATCAGAATCTGAAGTCAGCACCACTTGCAGTTAGATTTTCATAGGCACACTTTTTTAACTCATGTTGATAGAATAGAAATAGTAGCCGCTACCTAGCCACAGTGGAGTTTAATAAAATTACAGCCATGTGAATTTAACGCACAGAACCTAACCTTTTGTGACATATCTGAATTCTCTATTGTATTTTGTTCTTCTTCAGATGTCACAATTCTAGATGCCTCTGTCAGAAGTTAGTTTGGCTCATCATACTGAAAAGGCTAAAAGAGAGAATAAGATATTAATGTTTTCCTTCAAGAAGCATTTTTCCTGCCTGTTTTTACTTCTAACTGGAGTATATGTGAGACAGTGTTATATTTTGTTTTCTTTTTTCTTCCATGGAGATTTGACTGGTGTAGATACAGTTCTCACCACACACAAGCAAGACTTGCAGTACAACATAACAGAGTGGCTTGCTTTTCTCCCTTTGTGTTTGATGATTATCTCAGTCAAACTGTTACTAACACTCAAGGCCTCGGGGACAACCTGAAAACTTTCTCTTTGTGAAGTAACAACAAACAAAAGGGAATTTGTTCAGTAGGTGTGGGCTAACAAGCAAAACTGAATTCAGCTTTCAGTGTTATGAAATGATTAAAGTATCCCCCTGAAAGTCCTTATCTGTTGATCCTGCAGAGTGCAGAAGCTCAGGCCTGAGTCCAGTCTACTGGTTGTTAAAAGCAGAGGGTGCTCTGCAGAAGATGCATGAGATGCTTTACTTGAATGGGGATTTTCTGAAGAGGTTTTTAAGACGTGAATTACAAGGACTTGCGTAACCACGTTACCTACTGTTAGCTTATAAATAAAGATACTTATTAAATGTCAACAGAGTGAGGTTTTCCTACTTAGTGATTTTCACTCCATGGTTTGTGGACATGTACTGCTCCTAACCTGTCAACAAAATGAGACTAAAAAATGTAAACTGTCTGGTATTATACAACATTCAACACATAGATATTTTCTTAATGGGTTTCTAAATCCCCTAGCAATTTCTCAGAGGTCTTCAAATGAACAGTATTGCTGTATATTCTATAATGCAGAAACAGCGACTAGAGTGCAAGAGTGAGGATTGTCACAGGACAGTCTTCATTGCAAACTATGCAGTAGATCTTTTTGTATGACATCTTTGTATGATATATTGATCATTATGGCTCTGGCTGTTATGGCTTTTCCTGTGTGAACAGTTCACATATAAATTCATTCAGTCCTACTAGAAACTTAAGTGCAGCAGTAATGGGCCCTTTGCAAGGTTGTGGAGATGGATGTCGCGATAACTCCTGATGGGGCAGATGCCTTTGTTGAAACAGAAAAACAGGTTGCTCTCAGAAGTGCTATTCCCTTGAAGATTTGATGAAGAAGCAGATAAATCCTCTTCAGTGCTGTCTATGACCTGTAAACACCTCCCACTTCTGTCTAGTGACACTGTGCAACGGTGATTTCCTGCTGCAGTTTATCTTTATATTCCCACTTTGTACAAGGCAGGAGTTGATTCTCGGCCTCTTATATCTGTCTGAAAAGTGAAACTGTTACGAGAAGTATTTGCCTTTGTCATGCAGATTCCCTACAGAATTAATTCAAAAAGCTTGAAGTTTTAGCAAATAAATATTTTTTTGCTTTTACTTTCCATCACCTAGCATTACATTTTCTCATGAAAAGCAAGTGCTCTGAACAAAAGGAGACCGTCAGGTAAGTCCTTGAAATTTAAGGCTCTTCTCACTCCTCAGTGTTTAGAGCTGTGTGATATCTAGTAGTTTTTAGTTTCTTAAAAACTACAGAGGGAAAGTCATGTGAATAAAAAATCATACTGATAAAGTGACGGCAGAACCAAACTTCCTAGTTATTTGATTTCAAAATATCTTTTTTGCTTTATTCTTGATTGTATATGACCATCTTTAATGCCCCATTTCAAGAGCAGTATTTCAGCTGAGGTGAGGACCCTCAGCACAGCCCTGTCCCAGAGCAGCCACTGCTCTTGGCCAGCTTGGACATTGGGCACTGGTGAAACCTTGGGTCTGGCGGCTGGAACCGTGGCTAGCTCACTCGTCTTCTCCCCACCCTGTGGGATAGGGAGGACAACGGGAAAAAGTAAAAACTCACGGACTGAGATAAAGATTGTTGAATAGGAAAGCAGAGGAAAAGACGATAATAATCACAGAATCACAGAATATTCAGAGTTGGAAGGGACCTCTGTGGGTCATCTAGGTCAACCCCCCTGCCAAAGCAGTGTCTCCTACAGCAGGCTGCACAGGACCGCGTCCAGGTGGGTCTTGAAAATCTCCAGAGAAGGAGACTCCACAACCTCCCTGGGCAGTCTGTTCCAGTGCTCTGTCACTCTCAGAGTGAAGAAGTTCTTCCTCATGTTCAGACGGAACTTCCAATACTTCAATTTGTGCCCATTGCCCCTTGTCCTGTCGCTGGGCACTACTGAAAAGAGTCTGACCCCACGTTCCTGACACCCACCCTTGAGATATTCAGTAATAGTAATAAAGATACAAAACAGGTGATGCACAGTGAAATTGCTCACCACTTGACTAATGATGCCCAGCACCTCCCCAAGCAGTGATCGCTGCCCCCGACCAACTCCCTCAGTTTATACTCTGAGCATGACATCATATCCCTCTGGCCAGTTTGGGCTGTCTGTCCTAGCTGTGTCCCCTCCCAGCTTCCCCTGCACCTGACAGGCCAGGCCAATGTGAGAAGCTGAAAAATCCTTGACTGCCTAGCAACAACCAAATGTATCAGTATGTTATCAATATTATTTTCATCCCAAATCCAAAATAGAGCACACCAGCTAACAGAAAGGAAATTAACTCTGTCACACCCGAAACCAAGTTTGCTGCTAGAGAAGGGAGATTGGGTGTCTCAGCTCTTAAACAGGATATGCTTTAAATTCACAGAAGATATGTGCTATACACCTATTGATTTTCTTTATCCAGAAAAGGCTGCACACCGGAAATTTTCTTTTTAAGTATTTATTGCTAGGATATTCTTTACTCATGAATGCAAAACAGATTTATTTGTAGTTTTCAGCAGCAATTCCCTGAAAAAAATCTCTTTTAACACAGATACTCCCCAAACCTGTGTTATGTCCAAAAGAAAGTTTTGTAATTGTTGAAAATGTGAAAATGTCTTGAGATTCTATTAACCACTTTCAAGTCATTGCATCAAACAAAATGGTCTATCTGTAGAATGACTACTCTTTTTTAACCACTCCAACAACTTCTGAACAAGTGGTACTCAAAACTTTTATCATGGTATGTATATAAAGTAATCTGAAGATTAAGCCGCAGCAAATGTCTGTTCTCTGGGCCTCAGTAGTATAAACTCAATTAACAGCTTCTGGAAGGGCTTCAGCTGCTATGTGGGAGGAGGATGAGACCATCAAACAAGAGCACAGAGAGGCGTGCAGTTGTACCCCCCTGTTCCTGTCAGATTTTTCAGAGGTGCAAACAGCTAGTCAGCACGCATGGGAGCAGGACCTACATCACACCCCAGTCACAAGGAAAGGAAATGAAGCCTTCTTTCTCTGAACACCTCCACTGACAGTCTTCCAAGGTTCCTAACCAGGCACCTGTTTTGCTGAGGAAAAATTCTCTTTAGGGATTTACTAGTGGGATTTCTTTTGTAGTGGAAGAAGTATGGATAATGCATCGATGTATTTAATCTTCAAGTCTATAAAATAATTTGGCTGAGCATCAACATCTATTAGTTATTGTTAGCAACGTAAAACCACAGTTTATCTCTAATGTGAAATAAATAACTGTTTCAGATAAAGTAATAGAATGAAATGCTATGAAATGGCTAGAAAGAATAACAGCATACTAATTGAATCCACTATTTTATGGGGTCACTAGCAAAAAAATACAGTCTCAATAGAAGTTCTGGAAAAGATTCATTAGTGCTTTAAAGAAATTTTCAGTATTTTTCATTTCTATTTAGACTTACTAGCTTAACTGTAGTAATAAAAGCTTATACTAACCTCCATTAAGTGTGTTATTGTTCGCATATTCAAGAGCTTAAAAACAATATGCAAATGTGGGGACTGAGCAGTAATGAATGTTTTTTGTTAGCACTGTCTTACATCGAGATAATGGGATAAATAAGCCATAATGGGTATGTTCTGGGAGAGCAAGTCTTTGACAAGGAAATGCTTGTTGCTAAGGAAACTTGTTACATTTTTGCATTGCAAGTAGGTTTTGGAGGAAAATGGCTCACACGGCCTTTGAAATATGTTTCCCTCTGGTATCTTGGCTGTTGGCGTGGCTTACGGATCCGTTGTAACGACATCACCCCAATATGAGTATAGATCGTTCACCTTTATTAGTCAGCAAAACAAGGTTTACATAGCAAAGAAATTACAGCATCTGATTGGTTAGACCCCCAATCCATCTATAGGCAAAACTACCGCAACTCGTTGTGCTTGGTGCAGAGCTGCATCTCGATGTGAAAACAGTACTGTGGCAGGAAACAACAACGTGGCAGGAAGGAAGTGACAGTGTGGCAGGAAACG
>Ga0065711_1049087_pt1 | contig 11482 bp, 2 predicted proteins | sample Hoacrofraction12_FD_59098 | JGI IMG/M metagenome (GOLD analysis project Ga0065711, IMG submission 59098) | Hoatzin crop microbial communities from Cojedes, Venezuela - Epithelial fraction 12 v2 (version 2) | ecosystem: Host-associated > Birds > Digestive system > Esophagus > Crop | place... | reverse complement strand
GGGGCAACGGGCACAAACTGAAGCACAGGAAGTTCCGTCTGAACATGAGGAAGAACTTCTTCCCTCTGAGGGTGATGGAGCACTGGAACAGGCTGCCCAGGGAGGTTGTGGAGTCTCCTTCTCTGGAGATGTTCAAAGCCCACCTGGACACGGTCCTGTGCAGCCTGCTGTAGGTGACCCTGCTTCGGCAGGAGGGTTGGACTAGATGACCCACAGAAGTCCCTTCCAACCCCTGCCATTCTGTGATTCTATGATACTGGGCATTGTACCCCAGAATTTTGTTTGGGTGAGTAACCTGACCACTGTTTTTCATTTACAACTGTTCTCTCACTTGTGCTCACCCCTTAGGTGTTTTGAAACACTTCATTTCATAAGCAAAGAAATGAGGGGGAATAAACAGCCCGTAAACCCAAACAAGCCAATTCCCCATCAGTCTGGACATCCTTAGGCTAAAATGAAGATTGCATCATTTATCTGTTTCCAAAGAACTGCACCCATATAAGACTCCAGGAGAGGATGCTGGGGGATGTTTTGATGACTCAAAGCTGGGAATTACGTCTGGAAAGGGTCAGAATTCAAGATACAGCCTGAACTGCAGCACTTAAGTTTCTTAATTTAAGGCATTGCTTTGCACTGTGGATCTCCTCTGTGTGTAACTCTCTCAACATCTTGTAAACAGAAGTCAGGCATCAAGATCACAGGTATAGATGCTGTTCTGGGGGCTTGGGAACACTGAGTACCACCAAGAACAAATGCTTTACAGGTACAAGCAAATGCACATGGCATCATCCACGCATGTGCAGGATTTGGATGTTTTTTTCCTGACTCTCCTGAAAACAATCAAAAATACAGCGCTGAACTGCCATTGCTACAAGAAGCAGAGATGTCCCCTTGGAAACAGGCATCTATTGACAGATTCTGATCTCAGTTGAAATCAGGAGTAAGTGAACCTAAATCAACCCTGGAAGATAAAAGTTTTTACGGTAGCTTTGCACTGCTGTAACTAGAAATGGAACTGCAGCTTTGTATTTTAAAGGCCAAATCCTTCTATTTCTTTGTTCTCTTCTCTACTTTTTGCCTTTCTCTTTCCTTCCCGTTTCTCCAAATTAACATCTGAAACACTTGAGAATGCTAATTGGGTTTCACTTCATTCAGACTGGAAATAATGACCTCAAGCTAATAGGACAAGTTAATAGTCCCCTGCAGGTAAATTAACAGAAGACCAAACGCTGGAAGACCTTGAGGATCACAACTGTTAAATTTAAGTATGCATTCAAAGCAACTCTGAGCATCTAACAAAGCAGCTCACAGATCATAAATCAGAGCTATTGAAAAAAAACCTCTTCAAAAAACCAAGAGAACGGCAGAACACATGAAGCTAACTTTCTTCCAACATCTACGATACAATAATACAGCCAACTGAAAGATTTTAAGTAGCTAAATAAAAAAACACAACCTGGATGCTAAATGCATTTGGAAAGGAGTGCTCTGTGAAGACACTAACTCAACTCAAAATTCAAACAAATACGTTTCAGTAAGCCATCTATCAGAGACAGCTGCCTTTCCATTGCAATAACATAGCATTTTCTCCTTGTAATAACTTTATAGGCTTCAAAATACAAATTTGATTATATTTTATCCATGAAGACAAAATGCTTACAGAAATCATAATGCTGTTTAAAGTCACAAAGCAGACATTGCACAGCCCATAAACTGAAAAGCGCTATAAAAGTGCCCAAAGCATAATAGTCACTCCACAAATCATCTTGATGCCAGGATGGACAAAAATGTATGACCTAAAAAAAATCATAGAAAAATCTACTCTGTCTTTCAAAACACAGTTGTTGACAAATAAATGCGTAATTTTGACCAACTACTCAAGTTTAAAGCCCTCTATTAAAATAACACAAATGTGTTTTGAAAGTTAACATATGTTGCTGAATCATGTACAAATTAATAAATCATATAACACTGATTTAAAAACAGACAATTATAAGAAATCCAAAATTTGGGGGCTCAACATAACTTCATAGATATCACTGTATTTATAATCCTTTAAGCTGCTAAATTAACTTAGTGTTTAGAACAGAGAAAAGCTGTTATTTACAATTTTCTAATTTCTATTTGGAGCTTTTTCCTTAATTACTTTTGGTTTCAGCACAACTAGCAAGTGTCAAAAGCATGTCTATTTGATTGCACAAGTTCATCAAAAGTTAAGACATCAACTCTGAATTGAAAAAACGAAAAAGCTTATTCTCCTCTCCCAACACATGAACACAAATTACGTGGTAAGAAGGGAGACCTAGTAAATACAAAAACTGAAGGACGTGCAGAGGTATTCGTGGGTGCGCAACGGTACAGGCAGGCAGCTGACAGACCTTTCAGACGCACCTCAGCGGGCTCTGAGCTGTAAAGCCGTTACAGTCCTTGGTTTATCTGGTGCTTTATGTCAGGGCAAGCCCAAGAGGAGAGAGAAAAACATAGGATGCAAAGGCTCTCACAGGCTCAAAGAGGCTGAGCTCTGCCGGCTAGCCAGTTTTATTAGCTCTCCTGATGACTGTAACAACAACAAGGCTATCGAAAACACAAGATTTACAGAACATTGTCTCCTTTGAACGGCTGCAAGCATAACCCTGAAACTTTACCTGACGGGACACACTGCTGAAATCTCTGCATTTGTAGCTGCTTAGATATCCAGCAAACTCAGTCCAACAGTGACTAGAAACAGTACTGAAACTGAGTAAATCTCTTGCTTTGAAGTGAAAAATAGACATTGACAGAACTACAGTAACAAAGATAAAATGAATGCAATCACTAAAACCTGATTTAAAATTCTAGCTTTTTTTTTTAAGCACCCATTTCCATCCAAATCGGAAGGGCACAAATCATAAGTGAAGTAATAAGCAAATATGAAATATATCAAACAACATTTTCTGCATAATAAAAATTAAACAGAACAATTTGATTGGAGCTTGTTAACAATTAAATCACCTGAATTCATGTTCTGCATGAACAGTATTCTGGGTTTGCAAAGAGAGGACTCAAAATCGAGTATGAATGATTGTTTCAGAAAAAATTAGATATGAGTGGTTACAGTTTTTCCTGTTCTTTGGTCTTTCTTCTGGAAACAAATACAAAAGATGATTAAAACAAACCACTTAAAACATACTTGCTTATTTTATCACTACTGTCATTATATTAAGCTATCATTAAAGACTTTAAATTTTTACTATTTAAGCCAGCTCGCCCTTCTCATGTCTGTGCTATTTCCTGCATGACTCAGTTCTGTTTTGCAATGATTTTGGGTTTGGTGCTTTCTGAACATTACAAAAAGCATGTTCTGAAGAAGTTTCCACACAGTTTTGTCTGTAGTTGTGACATGCATTGTAGCAGTACTTTCCGAAACAACGCTGGTATTATCTTGTGGTTTCCGAACAAAGATTTGCGATCAAAAGGCTTCATCGTCCAGGTTCAGGGTGGCCTCTGAGGAACACGAAATGGCCTCCAGAGGCTTCGTGCAAGCACATACATGTCACAGTTACAGTGACTGGCCCAAAGTAAAGAGAAACAGCCATTCCAGACGAGAGCTGATATTTACCCCAACAGTTTGCTGCCAGTGCCCCAGCTGAACATGAAAAGCACTCAAGATGCATCCCACACCATTAGAGCAGCACTGGTACTAGTCCACACATCATTCCAACTCTAAATAGTTCAGTTGCCTCCGTTGTTTCATGTTCATTTTCCATAAAAATTATTCCCTAAAGTGCTGTGCAGTATCCTGCTGATCTGTTGCTTTGAAACTAAAGGAAAAGTTCAGAGCTTTTAGCAGAAATATTGTGGTCATCACCACTTTTTAGCAGCAGCAGGGGTGAAAGTCTGTCCTGGCCAAAGAACAATTAGGTAGCTGGACCATAGCAGGAATAATACAGACCAACATAATTAGGTGTCTTTTCTACTAAACCAAATGGACATATTCATTGCCTTTCAATTGGTTTAATAAAGTTATCTTAATACTTAGAGCAGGTCTCATGCACCTCACAAAGGATGCCAGCATCATCCATAAATTTGGAGAAACCTAAGTCCTTGTGCTTCCCAGACTTTGTGTTATCGCGCTGAGTGCTACTGAATTCCACCTTCTTCCCTAAAAATGAATGCCAAAAAGATCTGTCTAATATTTACAGTACACTATACTGCCATGTACAGCACACTTTCCAGAAGCACCTTCACACTTATGTAAAGCATATCAAGAAAAGCTCCCTTTCATTAATGTAACCTGTACACAATTCAGTTCCACATGTGGCACTAAAATGAATCTTAATTTTTCACCCTGAGGTATGACAGCCGGAGTTGCTCTGGTTTACTGATCCATACCAAAGAACTACAGGTGCTGCAGCGTCTTGTTTAGGGGGAGGGAAGAGCAAAGGGTGCAGCATTTCCATATGGAGTTTCGAGGAATGACTCAACCCAAATTTAATACAGGTTCATATTGTCCTTGTTTAGATGCACATATGTAATAGCAGAATTTAATAATATCAGAAATCTGCTTACAGAATTTCAATGCTCATTGGGCTCAGTCAACTTGAAAAAAACAAAGCTGTTTGAAAATATTAGACATTATTACAACTAAAATGTTACACAACAATGACTGAAACAAGGTAGTGAAAAAGACAGTTTTATTATTTCTTCATGTAGTTTGTCGGTTCATCTTTTGCTGTTATAAATATTCACAGGAGAGCAGAAAAAAATTCTAAAAATAGGAAAAGAAATTTTTGTTTGCTAAAAAAAAAAAGGAGAAATCTAGTTTGTCTTCTTACTGTGAGCTCTCACCTTCTTCCTACCACCAGCAGCATTGGCTATCTATTTTCTAAATGATTTTTATTTTTTAAGCCTTCTCCTTACTTTCCTCCATTCTTTTTAGGCTTGGGAAGAACTCAGCATGGAAATTACCAGCTCTTGTTCTCCTTTAGCTCCTTCTTTAACAGCAAGTCTTCTGTTATGACACACATGCATTACTAAATATGACTACTTTGACGTTTAATTCATAAAAAATGACTTCTGTTTTTAGTGTCTATGCCTTTCTCTACATTCTGTCCTTTCACTCATCTGTTGCCTAGTCATAATTGTCTGAACTTGAGCCAGTTTGTACATTGCTTTATAGTACATGCCTGACTGAGGCCTTAAGCTTCAACTGAAATTTAAAGACACTAACCCTTACAGACTAGAATAAAAATATTTTTAATAGGAGCTGGTTTGGTTAAAAACTTATCCTACTGCCACATTGCCTAACTGTGCTTTTTCCTATGGGTCTGCAAACACATTTCCTTGAGTAGCAGTGAGGGCCCCAGCTACAACTGGTCAGGAGATTTTGAGAAAGTTAGCGGTTTTGGTAACATTTTGGGTGATAAACCTCACTGGAGTAAGGACTGCAAATAGAAACCAGGTGGTATGGAAAGATATTTGGGAACAGAAGGTACAGGACACTTCCAGATCCCTGATGCATCATTCTGCACTGCTACCCAACTGCTGTCTCTCTGGTGTCTACCTACCGCCTGCAAGGACGTGCCCTGCAGAAGGCAAATATTCTTCACCTAGCTTGGTTTCAAGGTGGCCAGCTGAAGACCAAGTAGACAACATTCCTTAATTGTTTTTACACATGCAGCTGGTGTAAAGGGGTTTGCCTTTTGTCTCTCACTAGCATGAAGCTGTCACTCCTAGTGATCATCAGCACTTGCTTGAAGACCTGAACTTCCTGCACATACTGGAAATGCATTTAATTCATATTTTTACATCAGTTTTTACATCTACTGCCTTCCAGCTTTAGAAAGCAAATACCAACTTTATTTTAAGAAACAGAAGGGCTGAATCCAACTAACAATAACTGTGTGCGTAACTTACTCATGTGGACCAGAGCAGGAGAGCAGGAAGCATCCTGTCTGCCCACAACTACTTACATTTCTTCTCTGGGTCAAGTATGTTGCACTGAAAGTCCACATAACTGGAGTATCTTCTTGCCTCTATTAACTCACAAGGAACATGTGCACTTCCAGAGGGAGCCTAAGCCTGTTCAAATTGTGCATCTATTTCCTTCAGTGAGAGAACAGGATACCAACTGGAAATGTGAGGCACCTTCAGTCACTCAGATCCAAGACTGGAATTAGCTTTTATCAGTAACGGCGCAATTTACATCCATATTCTGGGGGTCCCTGAGCTGGAAAGATCAGTTCAGCATCCTCCTCACTTATTAAACCAGCATTCTTCTTAACTGCGTTCTACCTGGGCCCAGCTTCCACAGCAGAGCAGGTGAAAGTTCTTGCTGAGGACAGCTTAAGACCTAACAGTCAGGACAATTCTCTTACCAGGTGATTAAGACATTCTTCTCCAGGTTGATCAGCAACAGGAACCTGTGTCCCCGGGCCCCTGGCTGACAGCTCTAACCATGAACACTAGAGTTAAACACGTAGTGATCTTAGAGAGTAAGTTAAAAAATGCAATTAGTCAGCGCTGGAAAGTCATCAGACTGGGAGTCTGTCTGGACTTCAGCTCTAGGTATCAAAGTCTTAACACAGCAGGGTTTAGGACTCTGATCCCATACTTATTCATGGTCATCTACAAATCGCAGGAGCTGCATCACAAATAGCTCATGACGGAGGCCTCAGCTGAATTCCTGCAAAAGCAGAAATGATCTGAAATCTATGGCTTCGAACTACCTATGCAGCGCTGAACCAACTGTATATACAAAGTGTAGTGAATAAAATCAGTAAGTAACTCAAAGGTCACCTAGCCATGAGCATGCACACGTGCCTTCCTGACAGATATTCTTAAAAACCTTCAGCATTGCCTATGGAAATTGTGGCATCACCTAGTACTTTCCAGTGTTCCATTACCCTCACCATTGAAAGATATCCCTAATAACTGACCCAAATCTTTTCTATTTTAAAGAAGTCCATAATTTTGCTACCCTTTCCCTTCTATGCAGCAGCATTCAAGTATAAAGACTACATTTTTATATAAAAGTTTCCTTAATTCACTGAACATCTCTTAAGTTTCCCAAGTATCACTGATGCCAAAATTATAAATCTCTGCTTCATAAAGTGTAATAGCTGCTTCATTAACTCAGACAGAGTAATTACAGTCATTTGAACAAGACTGAATTACACCCATCCAACTAAGCACACCAGCATGATCCAAAAAGTTCCCAATTGCAATTAGCTGTTATTTTCTATACCTGAAAGTATTGTGACCATACTGACATATTTGAAGGTTGCTGTTTGGTTCCCCAGACCCGTAACCACATTATAAAAAGTACCACAGAATATGGTAGCCTCTTCGAAGAGACCAAAGGACCGAAGGCAGCTGGAGTTCTCACCCAAAGGACAGTTAATCCCACTTGCTGCTTTGTCTGAAGAAAATCTGCCATCTTCGCTAAGCCTAAATCAATAATAAACAACTGTGCAAAAGGTGATACTTTCAGGAGAGAAACATTCTCTGCAGTACCTTGGGGGAAAGAAGGATGCAAGATGCACAAACCCTGTTTCCTCCTATTAGCGTGAATCCTTAGCTACTCAGGGCTTCTGATCATTACATCACTTTGTTTATTTTAAATTAATAAAATACACCTTCTGTAAAAAAAGCAGAGCTCTCTATCTTGCATCTTGAGTGCATCTGCCTTAAACTGAAAACAACGACCAAACCAAAACACGCAGTACAGAAGGACTGCCTATAAATTTAATCAAGTCTGACCCTTTGCTCACCCACTTTCCAATAGCTAGGGAAAAAGGAATTGAGCTGTAAAATATATTCTGGGCAGAAACTTGGCATCTGCTGTCAAGCCAGAGTCCAGAGCAAATTAGCATCAGAAATTTCAGATAGATTGACTTAACTCACATAAGGCAAAAACACAGCTTTGATTTAAATCATAAAGGACAAAATCCTGGCAGGCCGTCACACCCACGCATGGGCCAGGAAGGATTCTGGCAAAGAGAGAACAGGGGACAGAAAAGTCCCAAAAGATTTTGCCCTGGTAGGTGGATGGACTGTTTCACACCTGTTTGCCAATGCTAGTAGGAGACATAAATACCAATGAATCCATTCCTGTGTCTGTCTCATTAAATACTATTTGACCCAAACCCTCTGAGTGCTGCATTCTTTGATCCTGTCCTTTTTGACTAGGAAGTGTCTCAGATTTCACATTATTTTGACTGTTCTCTAGAAATGTTATTTTCATTTTTAATTAGGATGATGCACCACCAGACAGCAATCCTGTTCTCTCTGACGCAGCTCCCAGCTTTAGAAGACATGATCGAAGCTAAAGCAGGGTGAACTCCCTGCTCTAAAATAAAAAGTGTAAGCAACACAAATAATGAGAATGAGAACTGCAGAAGGAATGCCTCGTAGTCCAGAGAACCCCAAGAATGATCATACTCTTGGAACAGTAGGATTGGAAAGGGTAGATTCCTCATCTTTGCTAGATCAATCTCGTCATAAACAAGCAGCAAAATGGAGAGCAATACTGAGATTCCTCATTAAAAATGTATCCAAAACTACAGACCATTTTACTTTTGCTTAAAGAGAAAGTATCTGCTAAGGTAACAAAGCGTGTTTCATAATATTGTAAGATGGAAGCATTCACAGATTTTACAGTAATAAGGAGAAGGTGAAACAGCTTCTCATCAGTATTCTTCAGCGCTTTGTTGTCTGAAATGCTCTTTTCAAAACACTTCTATCAGCCATCACAGATTATACTCTTTAGGGCAGAGCAGAATTAATGTGGCATTTGCCTTACCTCTCTTCAAACTAATTCATGCTAGCACAGTTCTGATGTCTTCTGTGTTAACTTCTACACCTGCTGTTGGCTTGGTATCAGAAGAAAACACTACTAGCTTCTACACAGTGAAAAATATTTTGGTTTCTGTATTTTCAAGAAGCATTCAGAAGCGTTTCATCAAACCTGTAAAAGGGCTGGGATTTCCAGAATGGGCCAGGTTCCTACATGAAGCAAGCCAGATCTATAAGACTGCTCGGCACTCAGTGGCTCAGAAAAGGATCCACCACTGGATGAAGCGCTTAGTCTATGGTTTTACTCACAATATTAGATATTATTTTGGTAGAAGAGTTTGTAGAATAGTGTCTTCACTTACTTTCAGAGCTGTCACCTTCCCCAGAATGTATGCGTAACTGAAATTCTTTTGGCAGAATAATTCCCAGTTAAGATTTCCAGGCACTTTGTTTCCCCTGTGCAGCACCATTTCAGGACACGAACATGAGAACAGTTTGAAGACAGTCACAGTCCCTACAGTGTCTTTCTACTGCCTGTCTTCTCCTGGGGAAGAGCTCATTCTGCCTTTTGGAAGAATGGCTTGTAAGACGAGTCAAGGATGAAGGTAGGACTCGGAGAAGGCAATTTCATCCAGGGGAAAGATGTAATGTTTTATTCTAATTGGATAGCCACTCCAAACACATTGGTAAGCCCCAAACAGTTCTTTCCATTCATGTGTGTTTTAGGTGCAGCGATTTCAAAGATATTTCACTATGTGGTGTATATTTTGCAAAGCAAACACCAACACATAATTATCTCCCATAATTATTTAAAATAGTTCTCAAACAATTTCTTTTCTAAATTACACTACTGGGCAACCGCAACCACTACAAATGATCGTAGTGTTTAATTAGCCAGTTTCTCCTAATTTCTCCTACAATTCAGATTTTTAATTAACATTTCATTGCTCTTAAACTGAGTGTAATTACTAACAGCTCACAAGAAATCCAAACTAAAATTCAATCTTTTAATAAACTGCTACACTGGAAACTGTAAGGCAATACAATGTTTAATAATTAAGCACTTCTTTGGCTAAAATCATTACCTATTCCAAATGAAGAACTAGTTCAATAGTCCAACAGCACCATTTTTCTATGTATAAAAAGTAAACATAAAAGTGAAATAAAAAGCCCAAGTGTACAGCAGTCTCTGTGTCAGAAACTGAAGTAACTGTATAGAAAAAAGGGGATGTTGCATCCTATGTAACAAAAAAAACCCCCACAAAAACCAAACATGTTCTCACTTTCAGCTTCTGGAAGAGGTGGAAGGCAGCGTTTTGACTTGGTTGATGATAAAGGCCACGAAGAATGTGGCTAAAGCCATGGTGGGGAGCTACCGTTTTGGGAGAAGGCAAGGGACTGAATTCTACCACCAGTGGAAATGCTTAGGGGGCAATCCAAGCTTTGTGATGTGCAGCAGGAGACTATTCCTAAGATGAAGGAAGCTACTACAGAAGCAAATATTTCAGATTTCATAGATATTAATGGGAAATAATTGAGAAAACTAAGTGGAAGTAAGCTCAGTGAGGCTGAGAATAAAGCAAAAGAACCTGCTATTTTAAGGAAAGGAATCAGTGAGAACAGAAGAGAAGGGCAACTGTCTTGAAAAGTGGAATTGAACCTACTCAGGGAATCAGTCGAAAGGGTCTCCTGGGAGAGAAGCCTTAAAACATGGAAGTGTTCTGGAGAGCTGAAAGAGTCTTATTAAATACAACAGCAACGAACTATGCTATTGCAGAGGAAGGGTACAGAGAAGAGTGATAAAACAATATGACTGCATTTAGAGCTCTTCAGTGACCTCAGAATAAAAAACCCAACCCTATACAGAAAGATCAAATAAGGACACCTATTTAAGGACAAGAACAAAGGGACAACACCAGCATGTGGGAGCACCACTAGAAAGGTTATGACACAGGACAAGTTATAGTTTGTAGTGAACATAAGAGGCAACAAAAAAGGTTAATAGTTTGAAGAAATGGACAGAGAACCAGGGAAACAGAGTTTATTTCTGTAATGGGAGAAAAGAGCACATAATGGATGATGCAGGGAAGTCTTAAGTATTCAAAACTTAACTTCTCTCAGCCATTTACCCTCTCCCACCCCAAATTAATTAACTCAGCTTTAACAGGAGGAATCATGAAGGAACCAGCTAAGAATTACTGAGTCAGTCAAAGAATCACAGAATGGTAGGGGTTGGAAGGAACCTCTGTGGGTCATCTAGTCCAACCCTCCAGCCGAAGCAGGGTCACCTACAGCAGGCTGCACAGGACCGCGTCCAGGCGGGTCTTGAGTATCTCCAGAGAAGGAGAATCCACAGCCTCCCTGGGCAGCCTGTTCCAGTGCTCCATCACCCTCACAGGGAAGAAGTTCTTCCTCATGTTCAGACGGAACTTCCTGTGCCTCAGTTTGTGCCCATTACCCCTTGTCCTGTCACTGGGCACTACTGAAAAGAGCTTGGCCCCATCCTCCTGACACCCACCCTTCAGATATTTATAAACATTTATTAGGTCCCCTCTCAGCCTTCTTCAGGCTGAACTAACCCAGCTCCCTCAGCTTCTCCTCGTAGGAGAGATGCTCCAGTCCCCTCATCATCCTCATAGCCCTCCGCTGGACACTCTCCAGTAGCTCCTCATCTTTCTTGAACTGGGGAGCCCAGAACTGGACACAG
>Ga0065711_1049081_pt1 | contig 11482 bp, 7 predicted proteins | sample Hoacrofraction12_FD_59098 | JGI IMG/M metagenome (GOLD analysis project Ga0065711, IMG submission 59098) | Hoatzin crop microbial communities from Cojedes, Venezuela - Epithelial fraction 12 v2 (version 2) | ecosystem: Host-associated > Birds > Digestive system > Esophagus > Crop | place... | reverse complement strand
CCTCCCCTCCCCTTCCCTTCCCTCTCCTGTGTTTCTTCTTAATTTTTATTATGCTACTACAGCTCGTTTAAAATATTTTTTTTCAAAAGTTACTGTTTTTCTTATACCATCCTATATTTCTACTTCCTCATAACACGTTTATGTGTACACAATTACAACACTAGGTTTGTTTTAGTAAATTAATAAAGAAAATATGAATTAAAACAGAAAAATTAAAATTTTCACTATTCCTTTCCTACCAGCATAGCTGCCCATATTGAACCACCTCAGGAATTACAAATGCCTCTTCTGAATACCAGCATAAACAATACCGTGAAATACTGATATATTTTGGTAGCTCAGAGCTGTACAGTAGTTTAAAAGCTGTCTAAACCTAACATCAGATGTAGTTAATTTTATTAATAAATGAATCCTATTTTTTTCCCAGAGAACTAAACACTGATTTCTTCAAGAAAATATACCCTCATACATGTTACATTTATTTACTAAGAATTCATATATTTCTTTTCATCCAGAAAGGAATCCTGTTTGCCAGCAAAGCTATATGACTACCAGTCACAGAAGCCTTACAAATATCCCGGACATCTATAATTCATGACAATTGAAGCACTAGCACTCAGGAACACTACTCTCCATTTTAAATAATGGCCAATATTAATTGTATAGTATTCTTTTCAGTAACAACATCTAATTAAAGCATTTGTTTAAGTTGTGTAATGTTAAACTAACAGGGAGAGCCTAATGTAGTTCTATTGGAATTTTTCCATTAAATTAACATTATGGACTTTTAATGGATGCCTTAATTAGATGTTGTTATTAACGGGGATGATGCACAAATAAAAATCAGGCCCTATGTGTGCAGAATGCCTCATTGGAATTCACTGTGGGACATAGATAAAAATGCCTCAGTCTACCTAATGCACGTCAGAAATAATTTCTTCTCTAAGCAAGCACATGCAGGCAGTCACAGGATAAAACCAGATATTATTTGAGACTTTTATTTTAAGCTGAACTTTCAAAATTTATTCATATTTGGCTCTATTTTACATCAGTGCAACCTCACTAAATTTAACGAGGTCATCCCATAGATTAAAATACTGTTTTAGCCATTGGAGACGTGAAGTCTTCAGCAACACAACAAGGTATTTTTGCAGAATTCTGCCCTTATCTTCTCCTTTCCTTTTCTGAAATTAGGTCCAGCAGAGTGGGTGAAGTGTTGATGAATCTAAACCAATGCCATATTTATATGTTCATTGTGCTTTCCCTCTCTATTTTAATTGCACATGCCACAAAACTCTGGCTGTATGCACAGCAAGTAATTAATCACAGAATCATAGAATCATAGACTGTTTTGGGTCATAAAGGACCTTCAAAAACCATCTAGTCCAACCCCCCTTGACATCAGCAATGATGTCTTTCATTAGATCGGGTTGCTCAAAGCCCCATCCAAAGAGCCAGTGCTGACGACAGGACACCCACAACTGGTCTGGGAAACCTGTTCCAGTGTCTCACCACCCTTATTGTAAAATGTTTCTTGCTTATGTCCAATCTAAACCTACACTAATTCAGTTCATAACCATTGCCCTTTGTACTGTCACTACAGGTCTTGATAAAAAGTCTCTCACTGTCTTATAAGCCCCCTTTATATACTGAAAGACTGAAATAAGGTATCCCTGCAGCTTGCTCTTCTGCAGGCTGATCAACTGCAAGTGTCTCAGCCTCCCTCCATAGGAGAATTGTCCCAAACCTCTGATCATTTTCATGGCTCTCCTTTGGAGGTGCTCTAGCAGGTTCACGTCTTTCCTGTGCCAAGGGCTCCAGAGCCAGGGACAGTACTACAGATGGGATCTCTCTACAGTACAGTAGAGGGGTAGAATCACCTCCCTCAACCTGCTGGCCATACTTATTTTTATGCAGCCCAGGATATGTTTGGCTTTCTGGGCTGCATGCCAGCTCATCCAATTTTTCAATCATTAGTATCCTCAAGTCCTTCTCCACGGCTACTCTCAATCCATTCATCCCTCAATCTGTCCTGATACTGGGCAGATGCAGGACTTTGCATGTGGTCATGCTGAACTTCATGAGGTTTGCATGGGCCCAATCCTCAAGCTTTCCAAGTTCCCTCTGAGTTGCATCCTGTTCCTCTAGTGAATCAGCCACACCACTAAGATTAGTGTCATCTGTAAACTTGCTGAGGGTGCACTCAAACCCACTGTCTGTACCATTGATGAAGATATTAAATAATATTGGTGCCAGTACAGACCCTTGAGAGACACCATTCACTACTGGTTTTCATGTGGACACTGAGCCATTGACTCTAACTCTTTGGACAAGGCCATATGGCCAATTTCTTATCCACCTAACAGTCCATCCATCAAACATGTATTTCTCCAATTTAGCATTAAAGAAATTGTTGGGGCCTTCGTTAAAAGCCTTACAGAAGTCCAGGTAGGTGACATCTGTAGCTCTTCCTTTTTCTAATGATGAAGTTTATAATCTGCACTAACAGCAAAACTACCCCTTCTGAGCAATGTTTCTGTAAAAGACTCATTTGTTCTATCACTCAGACTTTTGCAGTGTGAAGTTTTGAGGATGTTCAGAAACACTGAGAGTGAGATAACATTTCAGAAATGTCTGGCACCTCAGCTACTACCAAAATATGAATTCTGGCACTTCTGTAGAAACACAGACCACAAGCTCAGGGAAGTGGGGCAAAGGAATGTCATTTGACAATGATGATCTGCGGAGTAGACTAGCAAGAGGAGACTGAGACAAATCCAGACTGATGACCTCGAAACAGTAGACTTCAGTCCAGTGACGCAACGGTCACACCCTGAGCTGCTTTTTTGCACGTCTTTCTTTGTTTTCTCTTACATCTTTGAAACTAAAATGCAAGCCAGCTTCTTTAAATCTGGTGTTTCAGAATTTAGAGGTTGTACTACCTGCAGTTAAACCAAAACATTTCTCAGCTCTCATACATGTATTTTTTCCCCAGTAGTGTGGTCACTGATTTTGAAAGACAAAAGAGAAGTAGAAGGAGAGACATTAAACATATCTATAATATCTTTTCATACAACTTCCCTTACTACAATAAACTTATAATTGCAAACAATATTTTGACTATAAGGTACAGCCTATAACAAAAATACTCCAGGCTCAATTCAGCAAAGTATAGGATAAGCTCATTCTCATTATTAGATACATGATCAACCCAAACGAAGTCAGTAGATTCTCTGGTTCTTTTCACTGTTGTGATCTCCGCAATGTAAAAGCAGTATTGTAGAACACAGGACTTTGTTTTATTTCGTCTTTATTTCCTTCTCCACATTTGCCTACCTCATTATTTCCAAAAGATTTACTTTTTCTAATTCTTTACTAGATTATGTAGAAAGGGCTCTAATAAAAAGACTTACTAGCTGCCATAAAAAAAACACAACAGCTTCTATTGTAGTGTATTTTTTTACATTAAAGTTCAATTTTAATAAAAGTAAGAATGAATACAATGAAAACTCATTGTTTCTCAAAACAGAAGGCTGTGGATTGCCACTCTTTAAGTTGTTCCTGTTCTTTAAAATTACCTTTTTTTTCAGCCCTTTCCAATAACATCAAGATGGGATGTCAGCCAAAAGGAATTTAACTTCGTGTTTTCCTTCAGGGAACAGGCTTGAGTTTCGATATCTTTCATAATCACTTGAGTATGTAAACCGATGATTTCCATCTTTAACGGTTTGGCAAGAAAGAACAGGCAGACTCGTTTAAGGACTATTATCCTTTGCAGCATGCACCGTAATTCCAAATCATTAAATTTTCAAGCTGATTATGTTCCTCCAATGTAATATTTTATTTCTTCTTTTTATAATTAAACATTTTAAACATGATAAATAATTGCAAAAAAAATATAAAACTGAAAAAATAAGAAGATAATATTTCTGTCTTTGAGGTTTCAACTAAGATTATTTGAGTCTGAGTAGATATTATGTAGATGATAGTTGAGGAATGACAAAATAATACAGTTAATTTTATATTTGCTAAGTAAAATATTATTACTACCTGCATCACTAATAAATCAATATGCATTATGTGACCATCCCGAGTATTCCTAATATAAACTGTAGTGCAGCTAAAGTAAAGAGAAACTTTCTACCTTAGAAGTACAATTTCATAATATACACATGATCTTTTGCAGGAATTCATTTAAAAACTGTGAAAAATTTATGCTCATGATAGATATTGGAGTAGGTCTTGCACTCAGGGGATTCAATGGCAAAACTTCTAGAGAGACAAACTGAGCACATCCTGCCTAAGTACAGTGCCTAGAATCCTACGCTGCAAATTTTTGTTCAAAAAATAATTTGCCAACAAATTAAACAAATGGTGGAAAGGTTTTTCAGTCTGCAAATATATTGTTGTTGTGACAGGGTTTTGGTAGCAGGGGGGGCTGCAGGTCATGGCTTCTGTGAGAAGACACCAGGGGCTGCCCCATTACTGGACAGAGCCAGTATGAGCCAGCTCCAAGATGTTCCCTGCAACGCCCAAACCTGAGCCCATCAGCGATGCTGCTGGTGCCTCTGTGACAACAGATTTAAGAAAGGGTGAAAAATGCTGCACAGCAGCTATGAGCAAAGAGTGAGAAAAATATGTGAGAAACAGCCCTGAAGACATCAAGGTCAGAGAAAGAGGAGGGGGAAAAGGCACTCAGGTGCTGGAGCAGAGTTTTCATGGAGAAGACCATGGTGAAGCAAGTTGTCTCCCTGTAGCCCATGGAAGAACATGTTGCAGTAGATATCCACACTGCAGCCTGTGGAGGACCCCATGCCGGAGCTGTTGGATATGCCTTAAAGGAAGCTGCATCCTGTGGAAAGCCCATGGAAGAACAACCTTCTGGCAGAAGCTGTGGGCTGCGGAAGGGAGCCCTTGCAGGCACAGGTTTTCTGGCAGGAACTGTGGCCTCACAGGTGACCCACGCTAGAGCAAGCTCTCCTGAAGGACTGTAACCCATGGAAAGGACCCATACTGGAGCAATTCTTGAAGAACTGCAGCCTGTTGGAAGGACCCACACTAGAGCAGCTCATGAAATACTATGCTGTGGGAGGGACCCCACATTGGAGCAGGGGAAGAGTGTGAGGAGGAGTGGGCAGCAGAGATGAAGTATTAAAGACTCTGACCCCAACCCTCACTCTCCATCTCCCTGCACTGCTCATGGGGGAGGAAGCAGAAGAGTCGAGAGTGAAGTTCAGCCTCAGAAGAATGCAGGGTTAGGGCAAATGTGGGCTTACTTTTATTTTTCTTTCTCACTATCCTTCTTTCTTACAATTAATTGGCAATAAATTAAATTTATCTTCACCAAGTCGAGTGTGTTTTGCCCATAACAGTAACTGGTGAGTTATCTACCTGTCCTTATGTTGACCCAAAACTTTATTGTTTTATTTTCTCCATGTCTTGCTGAGGAGGAGGAGTGAGAGAGCAGCTTGGTGGGTGCCTGGCAGCCAGCCAAAGTTAGCCCTTCACTCTGGTTCAAACAAAAAATACTCTTCCCTCACACACCATGAATGTCCCTCAAAAGCACTTGCTTTTCTCCCATCATAATTTAGCACTGTGGTAATCTAGACAATTAAGAACAATTTTGAGACAAAGAATTTTTGTTTTTACTTAACATGTATCCACCTAGGATTTTTTAATTCTTCTTCCAGCAGACCATGGGATGCTGCTCAAAGTGTGCACAAACTACATTGTTGCTGTTAATCCCTGAGCTGCCAATATGCTCTTCCTCTGCAGCTGTTCTCCACTGCGGATGAGAATTGCTATTCTAGAACTCCTGATTTCCTATTGCCAATGAGACAAGGATTTAACATGCACTGAACTTTGCGTGCTTTGTCTGAGGTATTTCTGGACTCCCATATATCCTTATAGAATGGTGTTTAGCACCATCTAACAAAAGAATAAACCCTGCTTTTTTATCTTTATGCAGCAAGTTGCTTACATAAGTACTAGAAGACTACTATTTCATGCTTAAACCTAAGCACAGGCAGTTTGGTAGGCGTGAAGGATGGTTTCTTGAGCAGCCCCCATCTCCTCCAGGCAACAGCACTAGACACTATTTTGGCAGCAGAGTATGAATGATTAATATAACTATACCAATATAGTAAATATACGTATGCATGTATATGTATATACACATACCTCACATACTGCGCTGAAAACTGCTGTGATTTTGCTGTTATCTTTTTCTATTCATAGTGGGGCAGCAATACAGATTTTTCCATTTACGTTTGGGTAAATTTTAGCACCAATGAAGTATGTAGAAATGAAGAAATGTAAAAAGCCACACATCAGAAAGCATTTGCAGAGCACAATAATAAGTAATGTTATTGGTCCTGCATTACTAGCTTGCAAATCCTTGCACATTGACTCCTTGCAGATGTGCTAGTTATCTCCTGTTGACAGAGCACTGCTACAGGCAGAAGCACCTCTGTGCTTCTCCATTAGAACTCTGTGCACACAAGTCTGTTTTCCTGCACCCTGCTCAGGAACCTAAATTCCTCTCAGACACCTCTTTCCCTTGCTTCCATTTCCCAGATGTTCTTGCAGCTACTTGAAGTAAAATCACAGACCAAGAATGACAGCCAACAAAATGAATGTGTTTTTCTGTGTTTATCAACCCAGACAACACATGTGTGTGTTCTGAATGAGAACCTCACCCAGACAGCTTCAATGCATTTGAAAGGGACTTTGTTAGATTTCATAGTTGTTCTTTGGGAATGTATTAAGTATTGCGTACTTTTATCTAGACCTGGGTAGAAAACAGAAAGCGCTATAAAACTTCCAGAAGATTCAAAAGTCTTGAATGAACAGATCAGAAAGATTTTAGAAGCTTTCACAGATGATATCACAGAATACCAGAATTGCTAATACTCTAGGAGTAACACACTTGCTGCTTGGTTCATTTCAGAGACTTGAGTTTCTGAATGTATTATATCTGGTGGTTGCCTTACCCACATGAACATTACAGGATTTCACCTTTTTTTTTCTTTTCTTTTCTTTTTTTTTTCATTTTGGAACTATTCCTCTTAATAGATATTTACACAGGTATTATCTGATGAAAATGTTGTAATTCTGGCAAAGATGGTTCTGTAGTCACTGACAAGGGAACCCAGCTGCAAGTCCCTGTTCTTCAATTTCTCTTACTTTTCTTGTGCTGTCTACCAACTATCTTGGAGTAGCTTTCTACCATTTGGATTCTGCCACAAATTGTGCTTCGAACAAACTTTCCTGTCAAAGGTGTTATAGTGTGCTTATTTAATTGAAAAATTACAGCTTACTGTCTTCCAATATATTTCTGATATGCCTGGTTTTCTGGGGTCCTATGGTAATTATCTTGAAGTTGAAGGGTTTTCATATAAAAAATCATCTTATTTTGCTCCACATACAAGAAAAAAAAAAGCCTAGTTTACTTGTATATGCTTTCAATGCGTTAACAATTTTCTATAATGCACTACTACCTGTTGCTCATTTGCAGACAACTGAGAAAGATAAGACAGCAATATTAGACTGAATAAGATATGAGCAAGCTAGCGTCAATTTAAAACTGAGCAAATAACCACATAATGAGTGTGTATAATACAATAGTTCAGAATAACCTCTCATAATGTATGTGTCATTTATTCCTCAAATGAGGCAAAAAGCCGTGGTTCAGACCACAGTAGATTTTTCCTTTGGGTCTATATTTAAGGCATTATGTTTCTCACATTTGTGCTCATTCAGTCTAAACACAGAGCAGGGAGTTGTGCATATATATGTTTGGATACTTTCAATTATTATGCTATGAGTGTTCTAGAAATGGATTTGTCTGTCAGACTTAATATACACTCTAGCAAATACCAATTACCCATTACTCTAGCTAATCTCTGTATATTCACCTCTTGTGCCTCTATTAATTTATTTACTCTTTCTAAGTAATACTTACTTTAACAGATAAAAATATATGTGGTTCTTAAATGCTCAGGGTACTTTTTAACTTTTCTGAAATCAGGAAGAGGGACAGACATTTCAGCTTACATTTGAAAATGTTTATCTCTCACCTACAGCAAAAGTAAGTAATTACTCACATTTTACCCCAATATGCTGATATTCCCAAACCTGCTAGTCTCCAGTAAATGGCTACCACATTTCATTTATAGACAGCACTGTCTAGAAATAGAAATTCCATTTCTGCAACTCAAAACTGCTTTACTACTGCTTCTTACATAAGGTTATCAAGATGGGTGAACTACGTGGATGGGAGAGTAAGATTTTTCAAATCTCAGACTATTTGGTGGTTTGATCTAGCGTGAGGTCTCCAAGTTTCCTTTTCTGTAATTTCAATTCTTATAATTTCAAAGATGATTAAACCAATAAAACAACAACCTGTTCTTTCAAGATAAGAAAAAGACACTTTTCTTAATTAGGGCTGAAATATTCTTAAAGAAGATCTGGCACATGTAACTAAATATGAAGATGCTAAAATAAATATGATACATATGCAATATTTATTGCACTTTCTTCGTTACTGTATTGCTCTTCATTTGTCTTCCTTCCATTTTAGGAACAACCTCTGTACCTTTAAACTTCAAACAGTCTCTAGCATCTCTTTTTCTTTGCCTGTGGATGTGAAAGCTTATGTTCCTCTCCTCAATGTCATGTGGTTAACATGGCATTTGTCATGGACCTAAGCCTTCTTTATCTCAGTAGACCCTTGTGTTCAAACTTTAAATTGCCTATTTTCACCTCTAGTTATTGAAGCTGACTATCTGCTGACATAGGAAAATAAAATAATGGATTGTGGGAAGATTTGACAGAATTTTCCACAGTTGAATATCCAGATTTTCTCCCATTTATGCCTATGTACATGGCTGAAATATCTACATTGAGATAATTGTCACTCTGTTTTCCCTTGCAGGATACAGGCTACCCAAAATTATTCTTTCATGGCAGAGGAGTCTAATCCTTCAAGTAATCACACTGCTGATTTATACACCTAAATTACATGTCTAAAGTTAAAAGAGGTAAATCCAAGCCTAAGTCCACTCCATCGTATCTCACTGAGGACAAATAAGTAACTGCAACATTTCTTAGAGAAAATTTGGGTTATATTTGGTTTATTAGGTAATCTTCTTGATTCTTATCTATATTTTTCCTTTATGCAAATTATTCCTCATGTTCATATAAGAATATAAAACATTTTCTTCAATGTGTTTATATTTTGTATTTTTACTCTGTCCAAAAGAAGTAATAGAATGTTTAATACATGAGGAGTTGGGACTCCGTGTTGGCTGGCCTTCACGTTATTAACTATATTGATCATGTTATTGCCCTTATACGGTGCTTATTAAACAACCACGAGGCCCTGGATATTTTTATGAATGATCTAATATATCATACAGCTCATTCTTACCTCCCACTGAAATGGATCCACTTGTAAGTCAGAACATACAGGTGAGACAGAAGAGGAGAAGGAAGAATATCCAAGAATTTCTAAGAAAAGTAGGAACAATCAAATTCATTTATGAAGCAATACTCTGACAACCCATCTTGCATTGTGCATATTTTTGTTTTTCCTCTAAACTTTGCTTGAAACTTCTTCATTAATTTGATTTCATGTACAGTACAAAAATTCTAGGTATCAAAGCTGTTTCATATCCATTTTGCTGCTTAGAAGTGAAGTCATACTACATTCAGACTTGAACTAGCTATATAGTTTTTTATATAAAATTGTCTCTATTTAATTTAAAATAGTGATTTTAAATATAATAACAAAACTTAGAATCATCTGCACTTTCAGTTAATTTCTCATATCCTTGACACGTGTAAGTTGAAAGATCTGTAATGGTTGATGAATAGCAAAAAAAACCCCAAGCAGTAAATGTATATAAACAAAGGTCTGAAATTGTAGATAATGTATTGAAACAAAATCAAGAATTCTGTAGGAATCCATGTTTGTCAGGAATCATTTTCAACTAATTGGTTCCACATAGGCCTGTAAAACTGATGTCTACTTCCCTGCTGGCATTGCAATCTTTTATTATTCTTTTTCCTGAAATTGGGAACTTCATTATATTGCCATAGTAGCAAGCTGACTGTATGATTCTCTTAAGACTTGGTACGCCCGAAGAGTGTGTTTATTTTTGGTCCATTATAAATCAACGTAGTATTTATCAGTCATGTGGTATTTGTCAGACACCAACCACTAGTGCCATAATCAGAGATTTGCATAGCAATGAGATGCTCATCTTTTTCGCACAAGTATTGCATCACCTTCCCGCAGCCAGAATCATCAGAGGGGAAGGAACTGGGCTCAGTGCAGAGACCACTTCTGGGATGGAGAGCAATGTGCAAAACCAGAAAGCGATCTCCGCTTGATCTCTACTCTGTCAGTCAAACCTGTATGATTATTAGATGAAAACCATGCTACTTTCCGCAACAGTTCGGACAGCTCATTTATCGACTTTCATCCAGCTGTTCTGTTTCTCCAGTGCTAATCTTTTTTTGACTCATGAGAGAGGAAAACACAAGTAATAAAGATGAAAACTAAGGGAGTGTAGAATTGGGATTCTCATCTGAGGGTAAGCTATATTTAGGGTTTTTTTTTTCAACAAGAGACATGATAGATAAACTACTTACTTAACGGAAGCTAAGAAGTTCTGTTACCAATATTTTGATTCCATTTCTTATCAGATAAAAACTGTGCTTAATCTATGTTTTGACTCCTTTATTTATGATTCCTGTTGCCTAAAACTTAATTCTTCAGTTTTGATTTTAAATTGCGTAGCTGTCTCCGTCACTATAAAGAATATAAATACATAGCAATAGGTATCACTTTTCTGAATCAGGAAAGCAGCAATTAATGCTTTTGAAAAGATACCAGTAAAACCCACGACAACCTGCTACAAAATGAGAATAATTCCTTGAAAACGTGTCTATATCTTTCTTGACTTAAACTGCATTTCTGCTCTTACTGGAAGAAAATAAGACAACACATGGTAGGAATATTCTAAACTGCGAATCATTTTTATAGTAGTAGTAAGAAGGTGCTGAAAGTCTGACCTACTTTCGTATACATTTAGTCCTATACCTAAAGTTCTTTAAACTGATTTGCAGATGAGGAATATTTGGTTTTTTTCATTTTTTAGCATTGAAAGTGCAAATTCTTTTCCTCAAAAGATGAAAATACCTCTAATTTGTGATGGCAATGAACCTACATTTAGAGTGGAATTTCAAAGATCTACAAGAGATTGAGAAAAAATATAGGAAAGAGAAGTTTGTAGAGAGCTTTCCGTCTTCCTCTGGTGCTACAGCTGTGGAGATATCTGCTTAATCAGAGCGAAATAAAGTGGTTTTTTACTATTGTTTCTTATCCTGGGTTTGGCCAGGACAGGGTTAATTTTCACCAGAATCCAGGAAGGGGCACAGCCGGGAGGGCTGACCCAAACCCAACCTGGCCAAACAG
>Ga0065711_1013495_pt1 | contig 11482 bp, 14 predicted proteins | sample Hoacrofraction12_FD_59098 | JGI IMG/M metagenome (GOLD analysis project Ga0065711, IMG submission 59098) | Hoatzin crop microbial communities from Cojedes, Venezuela - Epithelial fraction 12 v2 (version 2) | ecosystem: Host-associated > Birds > Digestive system > Esophagus > Crop | place... | reverse complement strand
CGCAGGGGGCGCCCTCCCGCCGGGGCGCCGCTCCCCTCCGGGGCCCCGCCCCTACGCTCGGGGCGCACAATCCTCCTGGCCCGCAGGGGGCGCCGCGCTGCGCGGGGGCCGTCTCCGGCGCCGCTCTAGCCGCCGACGGCAGTGGTCGGCGCGCAAGATGGCGGACGGGGGCTCAGTTTGCAGCTTCGTTTTCAAGAAGCGGGGGCTGGCGGCGGGCAGGGGTCGGCGCAAGCGGCCCAGCAGTGACCAGGAGCAGGGTGAGGGCTGGCGGGAGCTCGCGGAGGGACCCGGCAGGGCGCTGGGCGCCGGGCCGTTACCATACCCTGGGGAGGCGAGGGCGGGCCTGGTGCCAGCCCGGAGAGCTGCTCCCACGCGGAGAGGCCTCGCAGCCCTTCCCAGCCGACCCGATGGCCGTGTGGTGGAGGGGGCGAAGGGCTCTTCCGCGGCCGCGCCACCGCCCTCGGGGGTTCCACCGGCCTCTCGCACTTTCTCTGGGCGTCCCTAGCCCTCAGAGCGGGGAGGCTGCCAGCAGAGCCTGCGCTTGGGCTGAGGTCCTGCGGTGGACCCTTACCCCTGGGCTTTACCCCTCAGAGAGCAGCGGTGAGGAGGGCAGCACGGTGGTGCGGAAGGAGCGACGGCGGGAGACCCCCAACCCCATGATCCAGAAGGTAAGGGAGCCACAGCAGGGCACTGCTCTGTCCGAGGTGCATCCATAGTGGCCTGCCAGGCTCAAGCTGGACACGGTGTTGGAGCCTTGCATCCTTATACCTGCTGTCTTCCTGCCCCTCAGACCAGGAGATGCACGAAGGAGAGGCCCTCGTATGCGCTGAGCAGCAGTGACGATGAGGATCCGTCGAAGGAGATTGGAGTCACTTACAAATCGACAAGGTCGGCGGTAAGGACTGGGCAAGAACGTGGTTGTGGGGTGTGAGGTCAGGTGGGACCGGCAGATCCCGCACTCAGTAGAATTTGCCCCTGCAGCTCCCTGTCCCTTCCCATCTCATAGACAAGCACCTTGTGCTAGGTGTATTCTCCCGATACCCCCTGCATCCTCAGGAGGCCATTTAAGGTTGGCCTTTCCCTCTCGGTTGGGAATTAAAAGCCCAAGGTACCACTGGACTTGCCCAACATCGCACAAAATTTTCAGGAGAGGGAGCACTTCAGTCAGGTTTGCCCTACTGTTGGGTTTGCATTTCTAGTTTTAGACCATCTTCCTCCACAAAGAATTCAGGGTGACTTAGAAGGTGCTCCCATCTTTGTCCTTGTGAGTAGTGCTGGGGTAAGAGCTACAGGCAGAGGTCACTGCTTTCTGCGGGTTGGTGGGTGGGCTGTCCTGGGGTCCCGTTACCATCGGGAGAGGAGAGCTGGGAAGGTTTGGGCACAGCTCGGATTGCTCTTCCCACTGGATTTTTCGCTTCTCTCTCCTCTTGGTCCAGTGAAATTTTGCGCATTAGGGTGAGCCTGGGCAGGGTGGCAGTAGGACTAAAAGCAGGTATCAACACGTGATCCTCTTCAGACCTGTTTCCTTGTTGCCTGTGCCTCTGTCTTTCTGCATAAAATGGAAATAATGCCTAGCTGTCTCCAGTCAAAGCTGCAGGGTCAGACTGAGGTCTCCTTGTCACATTCAAGATTAATATGAATATGACTTTGTGCTGTAATTATTCACTGCTTTTGTTGCTGCCAAGGGGGGCAGCGGGTTGTTAGCCCTCCCTGCTGTGGGAGAGTGGGAACAGGAGGAGATGACAGCTTTGGCGCTCCAGAAGCTTTTGGCGCTTAAGCTGGATTTGGTTTTAATTGAGGCTGGCTATAATTATGCTTTGGTTTCTGTGCAGCTGTTTGTGAAGATCTGATAAAGCCTAGGAGTAGGTGTCTAGTCCATTAAAGAGGAATCTAAACCAGATCACTGTATTAAAACTGAATTTAAGCCACCCACAGCTGAATTAGAAGTTCAGACATAACATCCTGCGTGTAGGTGGGCTGGTCCCATGATTGAAGTGTTGGACATCGGAGACCTGAGTTCCGCTTCCAGCTAAGCCGAGGCTGAGCGTGAAGGAGTAAAGCAGGGACAAGTGTTTCCTGACGCTGCAGGCTAAAGCTTGGATCCAGAGGGTAATTAGCACTCTGGCCTCTGCAAGCGCTAGGCTGGATACGGCCCATGGGGCATTTTCGCTGGCAGGTGCTAAGGGATGGTAGAAACTGGTGGAAGGTAAAGCAGGCCACGTCCAGTGCTTTGTGACCAACCCTTCAGGTAGCCAAGGAGCTCTCTGTCTCGTACAGGTTTGCTCTTCGCTGTTACAAGTTCTTCTTGCTTTTCAGAAACCTGTTGGCCCAGAAGACATGGGAGCCACAGCAGTGTATGAACTGGACACGGAGAAAGAGAAAGATGCCCAGGCCATCTTCGAGCGCAGCCAGAAAATCCAGGAGGTGAGTCAGCCTTGTTCTGTAGGAGCTACTGCTCTCCAGCAGGAGCAGACGTGCTTTATTCATCCCCTTCTGCACACCAAGAAGAGTTTGAGTCTCTTCCTCCCTGGAAATTTGAGAAGCCAGGAGTGTAACACTTGCAAATAGGGGAATTTTCTGGCTTTAGTGGCATCTTGGTATTGAGGAACGTAGGGCTGGGAGCAGAGACCGCTGTCAGAGTGCTGAAAGCCAGTCTGTGTCATGAAGCTTTCCTGATCCTTAATGACCTTTCTTTTTGCTTTCCTAGGAGCTGAGAGGAAAGGAAGATGATAAAATTTACCGTGGTATTAACAACTACCAGAAGTACGTGAAGCCCAAGGACACATCAATGGGGAACGCCTCTTCAGGAATGGTCAGGTAGGTTGGGAAGAGCCTCAGAGGACTGGCACCACAGAGGAGCTCAGGCACCATCCCCGAGGGCACCTGTTTGGGGCTTGAACTTTGCTGGTACTGCCAGCTTCCTTCTGTCTAACGAGTCCCGTGTCTGGTTCTGACCAGGCCCCCAGGGGCCTTCTCCAGTGCAGCTGCGCAGCCGGCCTGAGCCTTCTCCCACCCTTTCAGAAAAGGACCCATCCGTGCTCCGGAGCACTTGCGGGCCACGGTGCGATGGGACTACCAGCCCGACATCTGCAAAGACTACAAAGAAACTGGGTTCTGCGGCTTTGGAGGTGGGCGGATCTTGCCTGCGGCTGAACATGTGCTGTGCCAGAGCTGCAAAGGGATCCAGTCCAGCTTGTGATCCCGTCTTGCGGTGCCGAGATGTGCGCGTACTGATTCACAGGCACTTGTTTGCAGACCTGGCGTGTGATGCTGTGCGAAGTTGTTTTGTGTAATGTTCTTGTAATTTGTGTTGTCCCTTCTGAAAGCTGATGGGCTCTAATCAGTGGTGGTAAGAGTCCTGGGAGGGCACCTGGCATGGTCCAGTGATCCACACTCCCACAGGTATTCTGGCCACTGAGGCCACGTGAGGGATAGGATTTCCCATCCCTTATCCTGCTTCCCATGTGTGTAAATGGCTGCAACTGTCACCGTGGCACACAGAGCACAATCCTTGTGTCCTGTCAACCCCGAGAGGGATCCTGTGCCTGCTCCAGGAGCTCGGCGCTGCCCTGGAGCACAGGTGGGCGGGGGAGCAATCCTGGTTTTACCTTCTGCTGGGCAAAGCTTCGGCTGCCCCTGAATGAGGTGTCCTGTTAACACTCTACCCCGCACAGCCTAGCTGTTAATTCCTCTTTCTTTGTGCTGCTCAGACAGCTGCAAATTCCTCCACGACCGCTCAGACTACAAACACGGCTGGCAGATCGAACGGGAACTGGATGAAGGCCGATACGGAGTCAATGGTACGGCACCACCCCTCTGCTCTCCCAAAGCTCGTGGTGGATGAGGCTGCCGGGTCTTGCCTTTTATCATGCCCTAAAGTGAACGTGACTCGGGGATATTGGATCACTAAGAATGAAGTGGGTCCTCCGCCATCTCAAACTGCATGGGCCATGGGTTGAATTCATATTAGACAGAAAGGACACTTTATTTCAAAGCTGTGGAACTCCCTGCTGCAGGATAACCCTAGGGCCAGTAACCACTGACAGTGCTGAGTAAATCTGCTGCTTTCAGAGAACGACTGCCTGCCACCGGAGAGAACTATTTCCTCTGGCTCTTTATAAAAGGAGAGCACTGCTGTTGTGTGGGTCCCAGCAACGAGCTGTGTGGAGCTGGGGAGATGTGCCCATCTCCTGCCCCCCAGTTGCCCAGGAGGTGGGACGCTTTCATGCTGTGTCCCATCATCACTTCTCACTCGCGGTGTCCGTAGCTGCGGCCCAAGGCTCATGAGTGTTGCTCATGAAGCGCTGTGCAGTTGCGGGGAAGAGGGTGTTCTCTGTTCAGTTGGAGCCAGAGAGTTTGGTAGCAGCTGGTTTGGAAGAAAATCTAAAAAATAGGAGGGGGCTGGAGGATGTGTCTCTTTATAGCAGTGAGTGGGCGAGGTGGAAAAGAATTTGCTCTTGTGAGATGAGCAACAGGCACACTAGCTCATTAGACCTAATTATATCTCGGTCCCACATGTGTTACTGACATCAGCAGCACCCAGATGCCAGAGCTTTATTGTTTTCAGCCAAGATTTAATCCCACCCACCTGCTGTGCTCTCTCCATATTTAATATTTCATGCCCCACGCATGGGCTGGTCTGGCTGCCTCTGCTTTTGCTCCAGTCTGGTTAACTTTCTCTTCTGCAGATGAGGAAAACTATGAGGTGAGCAGCGACGAGGAGGATATGCCTTTCAAATGCTTCATCTGCAGAAGTTCCTTCAAGAATCCTGTGGTCACCAAGTGAGTGGTTGTTTTGGCATGAGGAGCCAAGTGTCTGCTGTTGAGCCAGTTCACGCATCATTCCCTGTTGAGGGAAATACAAACACTGCCCACAGGCTGGTGGGTGGAACCTGCCACTTGTCTGCCATGGCTTTCTGGTGGGTGGGGAAATCCTTGGATAACCAGGGAGCCTCGTAACTGCATACGGAGCATCCCCTTGGATGGGTTCTCAAGCCTTTGTTGTCCAAGCAGCTTTTAGGTTTCCACAGACGCTGCCTTGTTACATCATCTTTCCTCTTAACCTTGAGATTTTGTTTTCATGCCTTCATTCCCCCTGGGCACTGAATGGCCCGCTGCATTGCGTGAGCAGAGGAACAGAAGCGTGGGGAAGCCCAGAGCTTGGCAGGTGAGGAGGCTGGGGGGATGGCGTGGACGTCACACGCTCCCAGCCCTCTCCTGCACCGCTGGCTGTCTCACTGGGTACCTGGTGTCTGGAATAGCTTGCTGGTGGCTCTGTGCCATCACTCCACATCTGTGGAACAATGCTGGAACACCTTCCATGGGGACAGTGCTGTAGAGGAAGCTCTGCACGCAGCTCACTTTCACATCCCCCGGGGACCAGCAGGCAGTAGCTTTTAACTCCTGGACACAGTGATTGTATATGGTGACCCACAGTGGCATCTGTGTCTCTGTACAGGTGTAGGCACTACTTCTGTGAGAGCTGTGCCCTCCAACACTATCGCAAATCCCAGCGCTGCTACGTCTGTGACAAGCAAACCAATGGAGTCTTCAACCCAGCAAAAGGTACCGTGCACCTGTGGGAGAGAGGGCTTTCAGCGGGAGCAACCGGAGCAGCGAAGGCACCAGCTCCCGGTGTGTCTCCTTGGTGTTGGGCCTGGCCCTAAGCTGGAGCTCACAACTCCTGGCTGCCAGCAGAGCCAGGAGACACTAAATCAGGGCCTGGAGGGCTGTATAGGCGCAGAATGGTCATCTGTGCTTGCATGGACAGGCACTCGGGAGGGTTGGGAGATGCACTGTGGGAGCGGAGGCAGCAGCTTCTCTGATGCTGCAGTTGGCAGGTCAGCTGTGCACTGAGAACTGTGCCTGCAACACCCAATGCCCTGGACTCGGCAAGCGGTGGTAGCTCCTGGCTGAGTCTTTGCGTGGGCAAGGGATTTCTGGCAGCTGCCCCAGTTGGTGTGGAGATGGATGTTGACAGGACCTGGGCACCGGGCTCTGGTGTGGGACAGTCCCTGCACCTGGACACTCATCCTGTCTATTCCTGTTTTTCAGAGCTCATGGCAAAATTGGAAAAACACAAAGGGGAGGAAGAAGAGGAAGAAGAGCAGGAGCATTCAGACCATCGAGAGGATCCGCAGTAGCAGAGCACCCTGTTTTGTATCTAACCGAATAAAGCTTTCATGCGGGCAAAAAAAGCTCACAGCAATTGCCTTGGGGCCAGCAGCTGTAGCCAGTGCTTGTGTATCCACGAGCAGCTACTAGAACAGTGTCCCGGCTGCGCTGGACTCCTTGCTGGCTGCTCTGTGAAGGCACAGGACCCCACAGGTAAGGTCAGACGGCTGTCTGCTACCACAGAGTGCAGCCCTGCTCCTGGGGAAGGAGGGGTTGAAGGCTGTGCATTCAGTTACTTCATAACCTCTTTTTTTGACCAAGGTGGTGCTGTTTCACTCCTAACTTGCACTGATCCTGCTTGCTTTGGGCTGCTGTGTAAGCATAAAACTATCTCTAAGTTAATTTAAGTCCATGATCTTTGAGCATGTAGCAAACCAAAAGCATGGAAAGGGATGAGACGTATTAGCTTGTGTTAAGTTCATCCTTCACCCTAAAAATGCTAACTCAGGGGACAGCAGGCTGGAGTGCTCAGTTACTTGTGATTTATTATAGCTCAGTGTATTCCCTGCTGTCTTTTCTTCCTGACTCTTGGTTCCTAGGAGAATTCCTAGGAGAATTCGAGACAGGCTTAGAACTTAAGTGGGCAACACCCCTTGAATCATCCCTCAGGCGTGAGGAAACCCATCTCCTCCAAACACAACAGCTGCACTGTCACTCACTTGGTCCCAAGGGTTCTACACTGCGAGGGGTGCTGGGCTTTTTCTTGCTGTAAGTACCAGTGATGCAGTCCCTGTCCCGGCTTGTGGGAGAGGGGTAAGGGTTTTCACAAGCTGCAGACTTTATAACAAGCTAGGAAATGAAATCTGTTGTAGCCTGCCCTTACAAACACCCCTGCTCTGGGTGTTCTCTACTGAAACTTTCAGAAAAGAGCAAGAGGAGTTGTTTGCAGCTTTGTGCTTTAGTTGAAAGATAGGTTTTTGAAGCACACAGGCAGTTGCAGCTAACAGTGCTGCAAGCTGCTATGGCGAGCTGTATGACAGCAGCTGTTGTCCTCTGTGTATGTTCTAATGCCACCCGGCCCTCACCAGCTGGGGTGCAAGCAGCAGCCTCTTAAGTAAGGGACTGAGAAGAGATAAGTGCACAGACAGCCTCTGTCATCGGTTGTGATCCACTGCATCATCTTGCAGCAACAGCAAACTTTACAAAGAAAAAAACTTCAGAAATATTTTATTTGTTTTGGCAAAAAACTAGAATAACAAACTTTATCTGGGTTCAAGTACAGTTTATAAACACAAGAAGGACCTGTCGCCAGCACCACTACTGACAGCCACACCTACAGGACTGGATTCTCAGTGCTTCACGGAAGAGTACAAAGACGTCCAGCACCCATGGTCCTTGGGAGGGTCAAACTAAAAGCCTCAGATACACCTCAGAAAACCAAATACCCTGGAAATGGGATGATCTGCCACAGCCATGAACCAAGGGGAGCCACATGAGAAGCAAGCATTTACCTGTTGTTCCATCAGGGAAGGCAGAACAGCAATGGTAATGGAAGGCTTAAGATCAATTCTGTACATGATGTTCAAAGAGGAGTTGTGAGCAAGAGGATTTAGCGTTAAAGTCAATTTACCTTTCCTCTGTGCTGGGTAAGTGACTGAAAAGGAGCTGGTGTGAGTGTTCTGTGCTGTGAAACCAGCCCAGCTAGCAGGCAGCTCAGCTAGATGTGCTGTGCAGGTAAAAAAAGCTGGTATGCTCGCTTTCGTGACCCAGGCAGCCATGGGAGGAGAGGCTGAAGGCCCTGTCTGACCTGGAGCTCAGAGTGCTCAGGGGCTGCTCTTCAGAAGCTCTCTCTAGAACTGGAAGAGAGGAATCCAGCAGTGCAGAGGAATGCCCGAGGCAGTGAAGGTGCCCCAAACAGAATCTGGTCATCTCTGATCTCCCATTTTCCATCACAGAGCAGTGACTAAATTTTAAGAGCGTAATCCTTTTTGTCCCCACCCTCAAAACGTACCCTGTGACAACACTGTTAACAGTAGTCTCACCAGCGCTAAGAGAATGCCCAAAACGAAGAGCTGCCTGCCTCCCCTTGACTCTAAGGCACCCGTAAAGGAAAGAACCAAAGAGGGCAGGGACACGCAGCCTTCAACTGTGACACGAGGAAGCCAGTGATTTTTAGAATACATAGAGACCGTAACTAAACAGACTCACTCAGCCCATTTGAGTGATCTACCAGAGCCCAGCTGCAAGACCCAGGGCTCTGGGCACTGCACCATCTGGAACACTCCACAGTTCCTTGGGGTTGATCCTTTTCCAGCTCAGGTCTGTCCTTTTGCTTCCCGGCTACTTCCTAAGTAAACAGGCAGTTGAAGTTCCTTCCCAAGGACCTGTAAACTCTTCTATGTGTAACATTCATCTTTTATGAACAGGACCAATAAATTACAGTGTCCAGAAAGCTCCTCCAGAACGGGGTATAGTCCCTGTTTTTCTAGAATTCCCAGTCATCCACATCCAGCTGCTCCAGGTTTGACACCAGCCCAAAAATGCCACTGGGATCCTGGGGCCGTGTTCCTTCAAAATTGGTGATCGGGGTGACGGGGCGCAGAAGTTCAGGGAGCGCTTCAGAAGCACGGCGCTTGATCTGCACAGAAAGAGGAGAACTCGGCCACTGAAATGCTTCCCCACACTTATGAATCAGTCAAGCAGCAACAATATGTGGATACAGGCAGAAAGTAAGAATGCAGCGTTATCCTCCCGGCTGCACTGAGAGACGTGCAGGGCTTTCGCTCTGCATCTTGGTAACAAGAAGGTGCTCTGCGTGCAGTCTTTTCAGCAGCAATTTGGTGCTGTGGTCCTGACGCTCCCATCTGTGAAGCACCACCCTAGCCCTCAGCTCAGAGCACGCCAGACGAATGATTTCAGGAGCAGGAGAGCCTCTGCCTCTCCCCATGCCAGGGCTGGAGTTTGCCCAGCTGCCACACAGCTGTAAGCAAAGCACACGTCACCTCAGTTTGGTCTCGGCAAGGACCAGGTTAGGACTGCCTTGCCCCAGTACACAGTCGTCTGTGGGTGAGAACCTCTGGGCGTACAGGAGTGGCAGATTGACATCCCCTGTTCAGGTAAGGAAGCGATGCATTGAGAACAGCCCGTCCACCTCCCACGAGAACGTGAGGGTCACCAAGCTGCACTACTATTAGTCACCAAACTAACTAAATCCTTTCAGATCACAGAAAATTCAGCAACTCAACATTCCTACCTTGAGGTTCAGTGACGGAGCAAGACAACAACTACAGAAACACCACCCTTCTTTATCTGCAGATTAAATGAGTTCCTTACCTGCTTGAAAAAGGGATGACTAAGCAGAGTGCCTGCGCTTGGCCTGTAGAAGGGAGTTAGAATAAGGTAAGCACACAAGAAAATGCGTCAGTGTTTAAAGTCAGGTAGTGGTAGTGGAAGAAAGAAGAGACCAGGGTCCTTCCTGCCTCTCCCATGTCTCAGCTACAGGGTATCTCCCTTTTGTAACCAGTAGCACTGCTTGTTATGTTCATGCAAGCAGCTCAACCTTCTGTGCAAGTTACCTACTTGCACACCCCAACATTTGGTCAAGGGGAAGTTTCTGAACAGTGTGGTATGCTAGAGAAGTTTGTCCTGGCTAAAGACAACCTTACGCTCACTACAGAGGAAAATACAGTTCTCGGTCACTTCCCATCATTACTCTGTGCTGAACAGCAGACATTCGCAGTCAGGGAAGCTGGGTAAATGCTGTCTCCCAGGGACCAGAAACTCAGCATGTTCAGTTTGTTCTCCTGACACGTAGCACCACTCTATGCTCCAAGAAGGTTACATGTCCAAGTAACTCTTCAGGCTCTCTTACAGAAAGTGCTCAAAGTGTTAACACTGCTCTTGTTTTACATACTTGGACTGCTCTTCTCAATGTATGGAGCAGATCCTCGCTCCACTATGCCTTTGGAAAGAAAACTTTGAATAACCTCTACTGGCTCTCTCAGTTTAATTTGCCCTAGAACAGTGCAGGTCTGTGAAGAGCAGTTTTTACCTGGCTTTACCTGAAATCGGGGTTCCGCTGGAGGCACTGCTCTACAAAGTTATGGAAGTAGGTGGAGAAGGTCCGAAGGTACGGGTGCAGGGTTGGCTCTCCGTTGGCCGCTCTCACATTGCTAATAGCCATGCTCTCGCCCATCCCGTAGTTAGCACTTGAACGGGAGGTTTTCATAGTCAGCTCATCAGCAGGAATTGTTGTGGTGTCTAGCAAGCAGGGAACAGTTCCATTCAGCTTCTCCAAGAGCATCTGGAAGAGAAGGGGCATAAAAAACATCACATGCACACACACACAAGGACTAGACAGTTAAGTGGTCAGTGGATTTCAGATGTTCTCAGAACTTGGACACTACCATTGTGACACCAACAGTTTAATACAGAAGCACTGCAGTTCTACAGAAAAAGCAGCAATGGGAAGGGAATTCAGGCAGGCACAGCACCCTTCTGTCTTCACATCCCAGTGCAGCAAGGCAGTTCCATCTGCCAGGGTAAGGATGAGAAAGGAACAGCTTTTAAGCCTTACCTGAGTAGAAGGCATGTCTTTAAATGGTACGTGTCCATTTGCCAGCTCACAGGCTGTTATGCCTACACTGTAAATATCAGATTTTGCATCATAACCCTGGAGATTCTACAAGAAAAGGAAAATAAAAATTAGTCTTGTGGACTTGCATGTTATGGAAGATGGGCAATGCCCACAATTCGATACGCAGAAGAGCAAACCCAAATGATCAGAGTAGAAATAATACAACCCACATATAGGCGGGTTTATTGTGGTTCTTTTGTTTGTTAAAACCAACAGTTAAGGGCAACATTTATTTAACTGAAATCAGCTAGCTAGTAGGGATGGCATCCACCTTAGGGTAACTGGCAACTAATGTAACACTTTGCTAATAGGAGAATCTGTAGAGGTATCTACCAGAGAACTATTTAGTCAAACAGATCAGATCAAATTCTAGCCCTGTGCCCACCCCAAGCCTGTTTCCTCTAGCCTTTCCCCTTCCTTTTCCTTGCATCTGCACAGCTTCCTCTGGAGGGAAAGAACATTGTAACATCGGCTTCTCAGCAATTGCCCCTTTTGACAGGAATACAGGTTTCCCCTTGCTAGGGGTCACTGGTTTTAAGGTAGAAGGGATAACAAAAAAGGATAGAGCTCATCACAAGAAAAAATAACCCTGTGGTTTTTGTCATGTCCCCCCTCACACACACCCTGAAGATGCCATAAGAACTCGGCAAATTGCACAGACCTACTATCTATCACTGAAAACTAGCAGACTTTTTTTAAACACACCTGCTGCAAGACTTCAGGACTGAGCCA
>Ga0065711_1009189_pt1 | contig 11482 bp, 3 predicted proteins | sample Hoacrofraction12_FD_59098 | JGI IMG/M metagenome (GOLD analysis project Ga0065711, IMG submission 59098) | Hoatzin crop microbial communities from Cojedes, Venezuela - Epithelial fraction 12 v2 (version 2) | ecosystem: Host-associated > Birds > Digestive system > Esophagus > Crop | place... | reverse complement strand
AGAGGAAGTTCCGTCTGAACATGAGGAAGAACTTCTTCCCTCTGAGGGTGACGGAGCACTGGAACAGGCTGCCCAGGGAGGTGGTGGAGTCTCCTTCTCTGGAGATATTCAAGACCCGCCTGGACTAGGTCCTGTGCAGCCTACTGTAGGTGACCCTGCTTTGGCAGGAGGGTTGGACTAGATGACCCACAGAGGTCCCTTCCAATCCCGAACATTCTGTGATTCTGTGAAGGATCTTCAAAAATATAAATAGTAAGAATGAGCAGTCTGATTGTGATTTATGAAATACAAGGAAATGTGAAGGGTTCCTTAAACAAAGAAGGCATTTAATGAACATTAATAAGATTACTTTAGAATTGTTTCTGTATTTTCATATGCGGCAATATATAGTGTAAACTGGTTCTTCCCAGCAGTGTGCTAGGGCATACAGTCTGCTGCATCTGTTGATATGAAGCATACCTGTGAATTCTAGATTATGGGAGCTTGAAGAATTACATTAATTTTCAATGCATGGTTGTGTAGTGGAAAAAAACATTGTTGTATTTTATTCTCTCTTTCCCTTTCCAGTGGAAAGATAAATTATTTGAGATCAGTATTGTGAGCTGAATCACTGAATCCAGAGATTACAGGAGGCCCTCTTCTGCGCTTTCATTTTTAGTAGAATTGCAAGTCATAATTCTGGGAGTTGATCCCTACTTAATATTTAGTGCCTTGACTGTTTTGCTCATTTATGTAGCAAAGTGGTACCTGGGTGAAAGGACCCCTCGTGTTATTTTCAGTATTTTCTTTGACTGGTTAACTATTTTCTGACTATAAATTTAGAATTGTTTAAAAATCTTAAAATATTTTTTGTAATTGGCCCATTCTTCAAAGACCGCTGTAAAGGAACTCTATCTTTTGAAGGAGAAAAGAGCTAGTCTTCTCAGAGTATGTAACAGAAAATAGTCTTTGGTTTTTATATTTAAAAACCTGTGTGCTGTATTATGTGTTCAGAAGGGTATATATGTATGCCCTTTGTTTGACCCAGGTAAAAATTGTCCAAACTTTACTTCAAAATATTTGGTATTTTAACTTTCCTCAAAATGGATAATTTTTTTTTCGTATTATTAGTTGTATGTTGGATTGTCTTTTTATACATATGTTTCTTCCTCTTCATACAAGAAAGTCAGCAAATAAAGTGCAGTTAGAAGTCCTCTAAAATGGTGATCCTTTAAGTAAAAAGATAAGATCAGGAGAGCATAAGTAGCATTAGCCAATGTATTGCATCTGTGACAAATGCATAGTAGTTTCATATACTCTAAATTTTAAAGTAATATTTTTTTGAAAATGCATTGACAGCTGGAACTTTTCAAAAAGGATGTTGAATCTCTTCAAGAAGAACTGATGAGTGTGTCATCAATGGATACATCACAAATCAGCTTGTATGAATATTTTCATATCTCTCCAATTAAGGTATTATACCTTTTTCACAGTACTGTGTTTGCTCTCTAACCGAAGAACTTTTGTCTTCTGGACGATAGTAGACACTGGAAATGGAGAAGTGTAGACGTGATCAGAAGTAAAATAACAGTGTTATGGAAAAGTGCTTTCAGTGTTACCACTAACTTGTATGGGTTTACGTTCATATTTGTTAAATATTCACATTAAAAGGTCATTATTTTAATGCTATCCATTACTTACTTCATATACAGCAATTCCTTTTATTATTTAAAAGGTCTTTGTGAAATGCTGTGGCTTGTGTGCAGACAGTGTGTTGTGGATTCGGGAATGAGGTCATTTCTAAAAAACACGTACAGCCAGCATTACTATGCAATTATATTTTCTGCTCTATCGTTACTCAGCCACTGGGAAGGTAGTTTTGTGTTTTGACTCCAGAAAGTCTAACTTTGGCAAGTTCTGGATTCCCATAAACGTTCAGGTACAGCAGTTGAACAGTATGTGCATCCTTGCATGGGAACGACAGCCTGTTTGCCCGAATCTAGCTCTTGTGCATTTTTAGCTTTCTGGTCTTCATTTTTTGGTTATTGTGTAGCTGACGTTGTTAAAGCTGTGATGGCACTTCATAGGCCCTATAACAGCTCTTAATAAGGAATCTCCCCTCCATCCTGTGGGAAATAGATCAGAGAACAGTTTGAGTTTCTTCTCTGTACAGCATCTGGTGAGATGTTAAAAACAGTCTGCTATTAGAACAGGTAATTCCAGGAAATGCTTGGCTAGCTTCATGTGAACAGCTTAGCCTAACTCATTCCAGGTATATTTAGTATGTTCATAGGTATGTCTCAAGTCGTTATATTACAAAAACTGCTCAGGACTTGACTAAAGTAAAATGCACTTTATGTGTTAACATAACAAAGTGAACAGTTTGTAACAAAGTAGACAAAAGCCTGCTTTGAATGTCATATTTGACACGAAGAATTACATGGAGGAGATAAGGTGGGATAAATGGGCATCAGGTTCTAATAAAAGGTTAGTCTTTAACAGTTACAAAGTCAGTATAGAGCTGTGAATTGACAATGATTCTGCAAGACAAGCTATGTATCTTTGAAATGCGCTATGGTAAAGATCTGTTACACCATTAATTAATGAATGGCACATGGTGATGTCTTCAGAAAATCAGAAACAGGCATAAATTCTTTTCGTCTGATTTTGAAAACTGCTGAATACACTTGTGCACTATAGAGCTCTTTGAGCAATTTGTTATATGTGTTTCTCTTTTGAGACTGTCACCTTAATTTCTGTGAAACAAATACTTTGGTTATTTCAGGGGTTTTTTCTTGTATACATATTACAGTGTTTGTTTAGCACCTGTAAAACTGGTGTTGACATTTGTTTTCAGGATTTCGTTTCTCATTCTTGCTTGCACACCATGCTGTGTTATTTTCATTCTGCTTTGGTTTTGGGTATTAATTACAGAAAGAAAATATTTTTGAAACAAGCTAATAACCAAAATTATAGCTGAAAGATTATCTAGAGACCTTATGTGAAAACAAGAGTAAGCAATTTCAAGTTCTTGTTTTCTTAAAGCTACTTCCAGTTATTCAGTTTGACTCTAAATATCAATGTTTTTTTATTGTCCTGTGTGGTGTTTTTATGTTCTCTGTTATGAAGTCAGTCTGATTTCAGTCAAGATTAGAAATGTCTTCTCAATTTTTAAATCATGTAAAAGATTATGAAGATAGAAATGTAATACTTCTAAAAACCAACCATGTTATTTCCCAATCTCATTTTTGTCCTTTAGGTACACTTAAGCTTTTCACTCAGTACGGGTGGAGAAGATAGTAACAAAGAAGAAAGAAAGAAAGAATTGATACCACTTCAGTCCTTGAATCTCCTGCTGAAGAGTATAGGAGCCACCCTTACAGATGTACAAGATGTTGTCTTCAAGTAGGTGGAAAATACAATTATAAAGATTACTTCCAAAGATTAAACCAAGATTACATATTAGATTTTCTCTGCATAATAAGGACTTACTTTTTCTCTTTTCTTTTTTTTTTAGGTTGGCATTCTTTGAACTCAGCTATCACTTCTGTACTACACAACAGCTCCAATCAGCAGTTGTAAGGCATTATTCAAAACAGGTTAGAATAAGTAAATCTCAATATTTCAGTAAATGACATGAGGGTGTTGAAACACTGGAACAGGTTGCCCAGAGAAGCTGTGGCTGCCCCCTCCCTGGAAGAGTTCAAGGCCAGGTTGGATGGAGCTCTGGATGGAAGCAACCTGGTCTAGTGGGAGATGTCCCTGCTCATGGCAGGGGGGTTGGAACCAGATGATCTTTAAGGTCCCTTCCAACCCTTACCATTCTGTGATTCTATAAAATTTATATTTTGGAAGTGCTACTGTGTGCTTTGGTTCTGTGAAAATAAATAAAATTATTTTCAGCCCTGTATGTTTGTACAAAGGTGGAATACGTAAACACACACAAAACAATTACTCATTAGTTGGATTCTGTTGCCTTTGTTTTGGGGACAAGTACTGTTTCCATATTATGACTAGAGGAAAAGTGGCATAGATAACAAAACAACTTGCTCGAATGGATAGTGGAAGCAAACACAATGCATCTCTGACAGAGCAGAACTGACATCAAAATATTAGTGCTTTTTCTTGGACATTAGCAGTATATGAATTATGATCCCTCTTTGGCCTTTGTGTACTGCCACGTCTTGCCTGAAATGTAGGAGATGCTCAATATTTTTTTTATAAATCAAACTACACTTCATGTAGATGTAATTATAACATTTTGCAGTGGCAATCAACAGAATTTTCCCAACATGTGCAAACAGGCCGTAGTTTGTCTTGTAGTGTGAGAGAAATCTAGGTAATGTGCTTGCTTTGTAAAATCTCAAGAACATTAACATCAATTGTTTGTGAAATGCTTGTAAGAAGTAACATTTATTTGGCTGACTTAATATGATTTAATCACTGTAAGATACTTTTTAATACAACTACTTGTACATTTCCAAATAATTCTGAGGTTTTTACAAGAAACTCGTATTACTTTGACTTTTTTTTTTTTTTTTTTTTAATTTGGGTATACTACACTGTTTGTTTTAGTGTATTTTCTGAAATATTTCTACTAATAACTATTTTTATTTCAGGCTATTAAACAGATGTATGTTCTTATTCTTGGCCTTGATGTCTTGGGTAATCCATTTGGATTCATAAGAGGCTTGTCTGAAGGAGTAGAAGCATTCTTCTATGAACCTTACCAGGTAAAAATCTCTGCTGCCTTCTTATAAAATATAGTACAAGTAGATAGATATGAATTATATTGAAAATGTGGATATATTAATACTTTTTTTTGTTTTAAATTTAGATTTAGAATTTAAAATTTGAAGTGAAAGTACCAGGAAAGGCTACTGGAAAACACAGCTGAGATAAAAAGGAGAAAGTAGTCTGTTTAACTTAATTCACAGAAGACTGTTCCTTATGGTTCTAATTTTAAACTAAATCTTCTTTTTTTTTTTCAATTTGCCTTAAAATAAGCAGACTTCTGGGAGTGAATTAGTGTTCTAAAACAGTCTTTCTTTCTCTCACAGGTGCTTTCGTGGGCACTTTCACACTTTCTTACTCATTCTCACGCTTTTGTTCTCTGTTATATATAAATTCCAATAAAATTATTAGATTTTAAAATGTGTAATGCACGCAATTTGAAGCTTAACATAAATGCTTTTTTTTTTTTAATTAGGGAGCCATCCAGGGTCCTGAAGAGTTTGTAGAAGGAATGGCACTGGGACTTAAAGCACTAGTAGGGGGAGCTGTTGGTAAGTTTCAGCATTATCACAGAGGTATATTTAATAGTAAGCAATATAGGTGAGTATTTGTAATTTGCATTGGCCTTTTACTTTCTTTTGTTCTCCAATAGGTGGGTTAGCTGGTGCTGCATCGAGAATCACTGGTGCTATGGCAAAAGGAGTAGCTGCGATAACTATGGATGAAGATTACCAGCAGAAAAGGAGAGAAGCCATGAATAAACAGCCCACTGGTCTGAGAGAGGGTATCACTCGTGGCGGAAAAGGATTAGTTTCTGTAAGGAGAAAAAAAGATGTAAAAAGATTAAGTAAAGTTTTTATGTGGACAAGAGTAACAAATACAGATGCTGCCATAGTCACCAGAGAGTTGTTACTCTTCATTTTAGTACTAGTTTTGCAAACATATGGCCACAACTGAGTGATAGTTTTAAAGAAATATATACGAGGGTAGAGGAAGAGGTAGGAACTGTGAAGCAGGTGTCTCTAATTCTGGTAACTTGCAGTGAGTTTTAGAATACTCCAACACATCTACTTTGAGGATATTCACCAGTGAAATAGTAAGAAAAATGTAAAAAATGAAAACTGTAATCAGGAAGCATATTTGTAATGTCTCTTTTGTTTCTCTTGGTAGGGTTTTGTTAGTGGCATAACAGGAATAATTACAAAACCAATAAGAGGTAAGTTTACGACTTCTGATGCATTAATTGTTCATATGATGGTAAATTCTTGATACTTGATGAGACATTATAAATGTGAGTTATGATTTCATATTCCTACGGACTTTTAGTTTAAATGTTGTTTACATTAGCTTGGTGTAGAGGAGACTGTGTAGTTGCACAACAAGTAAGATTTGTAATTAAATGGTAATTAAGTTTGCTAAGATTGTAAGAAAAGCTCAGTATTTTATAATTCTTTGCTGCACTTAATCCTTTTAGGTGCTCAGAAAGAAGGAGCAGCTGGTTTTTTCAAAGGTGTTGGAAAAGGCTTAGTGGGAGCAGTAGCTAGGCCTACTGGAGGAATCATAGACATGGCAAGCAGCACATTTCAGGGCATTAAAAAGTAAGTAAAATAAGTGTGAAGAATGACATATGGCATGAAACAGACAGTGGCAGCAGTAGTATATTGTGTCTTTGTATCACTTCTGTGCCAAAGTTTCTGGATCTGTCAACTTTGTCATTAGTACAGATGAGCTAGAAAAAATCTTATCCATATTGTTATTTATATAATAAATAGGTGGCTCTTTAAACAATACACAGTTGATAGGATTTAAAAAACGCAACATTAAACCTTGGGTATTTCTAGCATTACCAAAGAAACAAGTTTAAAAGCCTCAGTGATCAGACTCCAAATATACAGGAAAAAAGGACTTCTTCACCACATCAGAAGTTATTTGTAATATTATTATTACTACTATATGAGATCAGTTCCAAGACTACCATGTCATGCCAGGATCTCTCCTGGTTGTTCAGACTAAGAACTGTGTTCGGACTGCATATTGTATACCGTGATAGTCTCACTTTAATACCGCTGTTGCTGTAGAAAATCTCATGCTGTAATGTGTAAAGAAGTAGGGGAAAGTGTTTTGACAGGGCATTTAGTAGCTTCATCTGAATACAACTGTTTAATGGCCCTGTTCTGCTTAGCAAGCTGGGTCACTTTTGCTGCCACGAGACTGGCAGTCTCTTTTGTTTTCCACTTTTAAGTTCTTTAGCAGAGAAATGCAAGAAAAATACCAGAGCAGTAGTGCTGTATGGCACACATGTCTTCAATTTTGAAGTTTTGAAGTACAGTACTTATACACTAATTAAGTATTGCAGGTGTGTGCTGTCTTGTGCCATCAAATTTCCTAATAATCATTCTCTGAAATGGATTTCTGAGTAAAATCTATTACTGTTTCATAGAATATCTACTCAATGTCTATTCATATGCAAAAGTACATATATAGACAACAACAGTTGCCATACTAGAACTTGAATTTAATTTGTATTTAAAATAATTTAGAGCCTGTGCTAAATATTATAGCTGAGTAGAGATACGGACACATACCTTAAATTTGCTGCTTTATTTTCAGAGTTGCAGATTCATCAGAAGATGTGATAAGCCTGCGCCCACCTCGCTTCTTTGGTGAAGATGGAGTTATTAGACCTTACAGATTGAGAGATGGAACTGGAAGTCAAATGTTACAGGTGAAGAGAATGAAAGATAATTTGACCTAAATTTTAACTCATCAAATGTTGAAATAAGTATTTTACAGAATTTCTGATTTCTTAAATTCCCTACCGCCCATTACCTAGAGCCAAGAAGTTTAATGTAATTTCTTAGGCTTATGACCACTGCAGTGATTTAGTTTCTGTGATACTGGTTTTGAGAAAGACACCATAATTTAGCATTTTTAAATGAGAAATGTTTGTATGTATAATTGAAAAGGTTTGTGTCTTTAATTTTTATTTTTGCTAAACAATGATGATAAACACAAAGGTACTTTTTTCAGCATTTTTATAATACACATTTTACACAGTGAATTTTTAATCTCAATTTTATGTAAAACAGCATATTAAACACACTTAAAATAGCTGTATTTACGTCACGCTACAGCCATTGAAAGAACGTAAACAGTTTTGAAGTGGAATACTATTTACATGAAGAACATACTTGAGCAGCAATTATTCTTTAAGAATTCAGCTGCCATTTAAGCTAATTTGACTCAGATTACAAAATGGAAATAATTTCAACTGTTATGCATCTTACCAATTTTCTATTTTTTTCTGTTAGAAGAAAAACTGCATTTTAGAAACATTCAAACATAGGAAATATAGTAGTAATTAGTGATTGCATGAATGTAAACAAATTTTTTTAAATACACATTGAAGGATTCACAGTGTGCCAGTGAAATGTTGGAGAGGTCATACAGAAATAACCCTTTTGAAGAATGAAGTGGCCTTTGGAGAGGATTTTTAGACTATTTTGACAATTGCCACAGCTGTTTGTTTCATGTCGAGGTCCAAGCTGGTTGTTTCTGTTTCTTCTGCATTTCATTAGCATGTCTTTTGTTCTCTGGTATAGAGGGTTGTCTTGTTTGGGTTCTCTCAGCTATGTTCGCTGTACAATTCTGATGTACTTCACCAGACTGTGAAAGTTCTTTGATAATAAATAGCATGCCTCTGCCTTTCTTCTAATGAGGTAGCTTTAACCTGTGTTCTCCAATTTAAAGCTAGTGTTATAAAGCAGTATTACCTTAATGAGAGCATAGTTAGAAGCTGTTACTGATGAACGGTATAAACTTACTACTATTCTTTCTCCTTTTCTTGGTAAGAAAATGAATTCCAAAATATCACTTTTTCTGTTTTAAAGCATACCACTAAGACAAATGCCAGCAAGCCAACAGAGTCAGCTCTAATGTGCAGACTTCTCTAATGACTTTGCATTGCTTTTGCTTCTTAAATTTGAACGTTTGCATTTTTTTCTCTGAGAAACCTTTAAAAATTTCTGCAGTGTAGCATGTAATTCTGATTTTTCTCTGTTGTGTAGCTGAGTACAGTACCACCATCTTTCATTATTCAACTTATAAAAGCATAAAGGCATTGCCTTGTGTAATGCCTGTCATAGTTTGCGATGGCAGCCACCTTTTGAAAGTAGATGAAGTTGAAAAATTATGTTTCATATTAGTTTTCACTGCTGTTGATTCTAAGGCAAAACTACTCTTGAAGAAATGTTTTGAAAGCTCCAAACAGGGTTGTAATTCTCCCTGTAGACAGTCAAATCAGAAAAGAATGAATTGTGTAATTTTTTTTTTTCAAACATTGATTTCTGATATGCTATATTTGGTGCCTTAATCTTATTTTACCTTGAAGTGTACTAAGTTTTTGGTTCGTAATGTTTCTGGTTCCAGAGTTATTTCTTTGTTTTTCATGAGATGCGGTATATTACATGTCCCCTGTCTGGAGCAGTTTGAGTAGCATCATATTTTCTTATGGGAAAAAAAGCTTGTTCTCCCCTTTTATACTATTTCTGTGCATACAGATCTGGTGACTGGCCCCACTGCAGTCACTGTGCTGTAGCCTTTTCAGTGGATTACTGGATTAGATTGGAATAAAACTTGTTTTCGTTATTTAGAGATTGTATATACTGATTAAAGGAAACAGCATATAGGTGATTTCATGTGCTCGTCTGTGTCCTAAAGTAGGATGTCACTTCAGAATTTCTTTGTTTTCTGGGGGTTTATTTTGCTTTAATTAACAAATTTGCCAGACAAACTAATACTTCTAAACTAATACTTGTGCTTTCTTCTTCCCTTACCATGCTTTCAGAAAAGACAGGCCTACAGGGAATGGACTAAGACTCACAATAGTAGTGATGATGATGACAGTTAGGATAATGTGGACTGTAACAGATTTACATGGCCTTTGTCACATGCTTTTGACCTTTAAGTATGAAGTGTTGCTGCTATAATTCCCACTGAGAAATTTAGGTTGTCTGATATCAAATTCTTATTTTCAGAACTGTGCAAAAAAATGTGGGGAAATAAACTGTATGATGATGAGTGCTAGGCAAAGAATATAATAAAAATAGTCTTATAGATAAAACTGGACATTAGGTGAAAATAGTACTGAATAATATGAAGAAATAGTAATACTGTGACTTAGAGTTTATTTCCAGATATGTTTCTATCAAGTGTATTTAATGTTTTTGCATTTATGTAAGTGTTTGACAGGTTTTATTTATAATTTACTAGATGGAATGCTTTTAAATGTGTTGAGTAAAACTTCACTGAGTTGTACAGTCATTATTGGTGTTAAAATGCTGTTTGACTTTGATTTATTTCATCTTTCAAAAGTATTTTGTCTGCTTTTCTTTTTAACAATAAACACGTCTAAAGTATATCTAAAATGGATTCATCTGTTCTGTTCCAACATTGTTTCTCATGTTTCCTGGCACTAGATGATGTAAAACCACTAAATGGCCTATAAAAATATTTAAAAGATGAAATACATGTATTTTGAAAGGAACATTTAACATAAATCTTTAATTTTTCAATTATCATTTATTTTACCATGATTTTTTAATACTTATTTTGCGTATCCTTTGGAATCTTCAGATGTGTGAAATAATGGTTTATTTAGTTATTTTTTTATTGTGACCATAAATGATTTGGTTCTTAAATAAATATTTTTGTTTTCATAGCAACAAAAAAAAAGTAAAAAACCCACCTCAGAACTAAACTCTGTAAATTCATGGACAGCTGGAGAAAATACTAGTACATTTGCAAGGCTGTGTGTAGTAAAATATATGTAATATGCAAAAGAATTTAGTTTTTTATTTACCTAGACACAGGGGTGAAAAACCCCAGCACTGAACCACTGTAATTCTGTATTGTAAATTCTACAATATAGCTTTGCAAGCTACTTGTTTCTTTAAAAATTGGGGGTTTTTCCGTATTCACTGGAATGCTTGCACAGCTTTCTCATCCTTTTTTGCGGTTTGTTGCTAAATTCAGATTTTTGTGTTGCATTTTAAAGAGGTCTTGCAATAGATACTTATGTATCAATAGGTACTGTAGTAAGAATTAACTCTTCTGCCAACATCTGAAGGATTAGAATTGCTCTGAAGCAATAAGAGCTTCAGAAATGTTTGCATATTTACCAAAGGTGATGTTCATTGTCTATTGTCTTCCACTTATAAAAATTCTGAGGGAAGAACCATTAAAATATGTGAGAGTGCTTATTCTCGCTCTGTGCCCCCAGGAGCAGATGTGCAGTCTGATCTCTTGGGCAGTGAGCCTGGAAAGATAAGTCTGTAATCTTCCAGATGAAAAGAGGGGACAAGCTCAATTTGAGAGCCTGTTTTAGCTGAAACTGCTGATGCTAAGGGTTGCTAGAGATCACGTATTGTTACTTATTTTGTGACACTGTCACCTCAGAAGGATGTCTTGCAGAAGTAGATGGGACACTGTATTGCAATGTGTTGCTGCCTGAAACTTTGTGGGAAGAATTTTCAATGTTTCAGGTACAAGTAGATCTCAGGTATTTTTCTGAAGAATGTAGGAAAATATTTTGATCTTCAATCCTGAAAAAAGACAAGTCATAGAATCACAGAATCACAAAATCACAGAATAGTAGGGGTTGGAAGGGACCTCTGTGGGTCATCTAGTCCAACCCTCCTGCCGAAGCAGGGTCACCTACAGTAGGTTGTAGAGGACCTTGTCCAGGCGGGTCTTGAATATCTCCAGAGAA
>Ga0065711_1049085_pt1 | contig 11483 bp, 10 predicted proteins | sample Hoacrofraction12_FD_59098 | JGI IMG/M metagenome (GOLD analysis project Ga0065711, IMG submission 59098) | Hoatzin crop microbial communities from Cojedes, Venezuela - Epithelial fraction 12 v2 (version 2) | ecosystem: Host-associated > Birds > Digestive system > Esophagus > Crop | place... | reverse complement strand
CCCAGCACGCACCGGGGCTGGAGGAGCTGGAAAACCCGCATCCAGCACACACCAGGGCTGGAGGAGCTGGAAGACCCATGCCCAGCACGCACCGGGGCTGGAGGAGCTGGAAGACTCGCATCCAGCACACACCGGGGCTGGAGGAGCTGGAAGACCCGCGCCCAGCACGCACTGGGGCTGGAGGAGCTGGAAAACCCGCGCCCAGCACACACTGGGGCTGGAGGAGCTGGAAGACTCGCATCCAGCACACACCAGGGCTGGAGGAGCTGGAAAACCCGTGCCCAGCACGCACCGGGGCTGGAGGAGCTGGAAGACCCGTGGCCAGCACGCACCGGGGCTGGAGGAGCTGGAAAACCCGCATCCAGCACACACTGGCGCTGGAGGAGCTGGAAGACCCGTGCCCAGCACGCACCGGGGCTGGAGGAGCTGGAAGACCCGCGCCCAGCACGCACCGGGGCTGGAGGAGCTGGAAGACCCGCGCCCAGCATGCACTGGGGCTGGAGGAGCCGGCAGCCGGAATGCCTCCGCTGCAGCTCCTCGGCTGGGAGCGCAGCAGCGTTGTGGTCCAAGTCATTTGACTTTCATGAGTCAGAGTTTATTACACAAAAACATCCTGCGAGGAGGGAAGGGAGGATGAATTCCAGACACTGACCTTAGACAACAAACAAAACCCAGGGTTTTTTCTCCCCTGGTTTTAGGGAAGGGGGGGGAGCTCTTCCACCTCGGGCTGGCGTTCAGGCTCAAACTTGGCATCGTTGGGCCGTCTGCCGTTTATTCCCAATGCAGTAAAAAACGCTTCGCACCGCTGATCTGGGTTTACCCCTAAGAGCAGGCAAAGACCCCTCCGTCCCCACGCCCCCCTCTCCTGTCCGTGCTGTGATCGCCTTCCCCAGCGCTGGCAGCTCCGGGCTGAGCAGCACGACCCAGCACAGCGGCTGCTCGAGGCCTTTCTGTGAGCCGGTTCCCACAGGGGAGATGTTTGTCCCCGAGGCCACAGACGCCTTCCGAGCGGGCCTGCCTGGCCATGAAGGCTTCCTCCCCACCGCGGACACCCAGAGCCGTCACCCTTCGGCTTTGCTCCCGCACTGGGGTTTTTTTCAGCGTTGGAAAACAGGAAACCGGGTCGTGGCCCGGCCAGGCCGAGCGCTGGCTCCTCCGTCTGCCGCCACCGGGGCAGTTCGTCCGAGGCAGCGTGTCGCAGCCGGGAGCGAGCTGCTCGAGGAGACGGGGACGGCAGCCGCACGCCACGCTGCCTGTGCCCGCACGCGCCGGCCGGGGCTTAGCTCTGCATCATTAAACCAACAAGTTAAGACTGGGGAATTTCTTCTCAGGTGGGTTTTGTTGAGGTGTTTACGGCCTTGGCATGCAGGCTGCTTTGCCTTTTTATTTTTTTTTTTGAGGTGCTCAGGTGCCAAAATCTCTTGAAGAAAACCCCAGAGCCAGCGCTTCTGCCTCTTGGATAGGGCAGCAGAGATCTCCCCAGCGTTACAACTGGGGCTCTGTCAGCACAGTGCAGTGACTCTGCTCAGCCCTGACCTTTCGAGGCCAAATCCCACACGATTTGGCTCTACGAAACGCTGGCTTTTGAATTGTCCTTCAGAGCAGAAAAACCACAGAGAGCAGCACTGCGAGGAGAAGGGGGGAGGTTCATTTCGTAGCGGGTGCCCCGCTTGCTTCTGCCAGTGCCCCGCTTCCCGGGTTGGGGAGGCATTTCGGAGGACGCAGCCCGCTGCGGAGCTGAGCGGGGCACGGTGCCGAGTGCCCCACTCTCTGCCTCCGGCTGAGTGCGTTTAACCCCCAGCTTCCCGGTGCCCGCCTTCACGTTTTCCCTCACGCCGGCCCCTTTTCCCCTCGCCTCCCCCGCCCTGGCGCTCTCCAGCTCGTCATCTCTGCTCCGTTTCAGAAGTGGAAAGTAAATCAGGGCTGAGTGCCAGCCTGTCTCCTTTGCAAGAGTGATGTTCCAATAAAGGCTCTCCCATCCTAATAACGGCATTAAAGCACGGGCAGTAGAAACTTCTCACTCAGCGGCGTATGCTGGGGAGCCCTTAATTTAAGTACAGGCTTCTTTGCCCCAGGCTGGTTCGATTTCTTTATCCCCACTGGTCAACATGGGTGTAGGGAGCCCTATTTTAATTGCAAACAATTAATTTTGCGTGCATCCTTAAGTCCTCGTTGGTTGCAGTTACCAGTAACCACAGCACGAAGCAGCTGGGCAAGGCAGGAGGTCTCATCTTTGCTAGTTTAAAACTTTGCAAGCTCTTGGTCCTTAAATGGTTTAAAGAGGCAGAATGAACTCCGCTGGAGGCGACTGAGTGTGCTCTCTCCCTCTCCAGCCGCCGCAGTCTCAGCCTTCGTGCTGTGCTGGCTCCCGTTCCACATCGGCCGAATCCTCTTCACCCAGAGCGAGATCCTCCCGTCTGACCTCACGCAGCACTTCAGCCTCGTCCCCCTGCTTCTCTCCTACCTCGGGGCTTCCATAAACCCCATGCCATCGTGTCACACAAATAGAGGAAAGCGATGGGCCAAATCCTGCACCACAAGCGAACGCGGCGCTGCAGGGGCCTGAGCGGGAGTGGAAAGGTTTCTTCCGAAGGTATGGAATTTGGTTCTTTGATGGCAGCTGTTCAGCACTGACACTGTCCTCGTGACCCTAGCGTTTTGCCAGCAGTGTTGTGGGTTAAAACCCGGGCGGGATGGTGCACACGGAGACTGGAACAAGTTTTAAGGCTGTCTTTTTGGCTACTGTACGTTTCCCGAGATAGGTTTGGAGCCTTTTAGGAAGGCTGGAGTCAATCTGTGCTGTCCCTGCAGGTAGGGGCAGGCAGGGCTCTTCAGGGAACGTGCCAGCCACGGTGCCAGGCTTCATTGTCCACGCAGCTCCTGTGAAGGATTTGTCTCTGGTTTTGAGGACCAGACGTTCTGTTCATCACAGACCCGCGAAACATAATTCCAGTTACTTTCTTCCCACAGAAGCCACGAGAGACAAAGCGGAGGCTAAAGCCAGGCCAGCTGCTTGCTCTCAGCAAGGAGTGTAAGAAATACAATCTCTAAGGTACTTCAAAGGCAAGGGCCAAGAAATTACTCATTTCATGGGGCCACAAAAGCATTGTGGCCTTCCTAAAGACCGATTCATTGCTCACCCCTCAGGTCTCTGGCGTCGCGTCCCTCATTTTCAGTCTCTTATCTTGTTCTTTATTCAAATTATGCCCAGACTTCCACAGAGTCAGAGCCCATCTCTGCGGGAAGAAACAGCCCTTGCCTTCCGAGCTCCTCCAGAGGGGCCAGGGGCAAGTGAGATGGGGGCGATGGCTGCGGGGGGAAGCAAGGGAGATGGCCAGGTGCCTCCTGCTCTTATCAAGGCTCCAGGAAAGGGCACTGCTCGGTGCCCAGGCTGACACGGCTCCTGGGAGAGACAGGGACAGCGCTGCACTGAGGTTCCTCAAATAAAACATCTTTCTGGAAGAAAAGTCAAGACAGCTGTTAATGATGTGCTATAACAACGCTAAACATGTTTCTTCAGCTCCAACTCACACAAATGACTGCTCCCCAGCAAGGTTAAAATCCACAATAAAAACCACACAACAACCTGCAGTCAAATTTGAATACATTTGTATTATTTATTGGCTGTATTAAATATATTATCTATTTGATAGTTACAATTTAGTAATACAATGCATGGCAGCTTTAACATAAGTTTGAGATACCTCAAAATTACAATACGAGAGAACTGAAGATACCTACTACATTAATGCCACGAGGGTACATGGTTCTGGAACGGGTGACAGCCGATGGACAATCTGTATTGCGGTAGGCTTTCACGGACAGCTTCGGGAAACGCAAATATTTTGTGGCAACTGCCAAAGAACTTTCACTTTTTAGGAGTCATCATGATTTGTTAGTATTTACTCTGCCATCCTAATTTATCTTTTAAAATTATCAGAAATATTATTGCCAAATAAACCTCTACAAACTTCGTTCTAAGAGTTAAAGAAATAACCCTTTGGCAATAGAGATTTGCTGAAGGCGGTCTTATTTGCTAAGAGTAGACTATGGAAAGAAATACAGACAGATTGTAAACTCTTCTGCAAACTAAAGCCTAGTATCTGTATAAAACTCTTTCCGACACCGGAGGGAGAGATTTCTATGATATAATAAATGATTAACTTAAAGTTCTGCTACAAGTAGAACAATACATTCAGACATACATTTTCCAGGACTTTTAATCAAAATAAATAGAGTACAAAATGAAGAGTACGTTTTGAAAAGATTAATTTCAGATTGCACCATAAACCTACTTTTAAGAGTATTAAGCGATACCATGTCATAATTTAGGTTTTCCACATCTGAAATACAACACAATGCCTCAAACTACAACGCAACATTATTCATCAACTGCCATAGGAGAAAGACCCTTAATAAAGTGATTCATTACTGGAAATACTTCGCCTGTAGCACTGTCACATCCAACATTCCACGTACAAGTGCATCGCTCTGGTGTCTATAAAGCGGAGCCGTAGTCTTGGCAAAATGCGCTAAATCTACCTTTCTATGGCATGTTCCAAACGCCGTGAGGAAGACCCGCTCCGAAACGCGTTCGGCGTCCGCGAGTTCCAGCGTTCACAACATCTGAGACAACGCAGCCAGCCCGCAGGCTCATCGTCGGCTCTCCGCACGCAGACCGAACCCGAACTGTCATCTGTAGTGCACGCTGGCCACAGAAAATCCCCCCCAGCCAAACAGGACGAGTTTCCAAAAGCTCAGAGCAGGCTGAACATTCCCATCTAGAAAACCATGGAATGTGAGGCTGCTACCACTGGGATAGCAAGTCGTTTAAAACACCGTATAAACGTTATCTAAAAAGAGTTCTTTCACAAACAATTTGATAATTGGGATTAAGTTAGAAGGGCATCCAAAAGCAGTCTGAACTTTTTATTTTTAGGTTAATAATAGTACAAAAACATTTGCTCAGTTTGAGCCAAATAGTGTAACATTTATCATAAATGCACTCTTTCTCCTTAAAGACAATACCTGTGCTTTCCTGACACCGCCGCAAAGATTTAATCAGCGGCACAGGAAATTACTCTTCTCTCAGGCACTGAGAGTGAAATGTGGATTGGGCCGACAGCTGCGCACCGACAGCAGAAAGCATTTCATTCAGAAATGTACGATACCGAAGGGGCCTCTCCTGCAACGCGACGGGCGACCGCCTCCGCGGCGCGCGCACTGCGGCCTGCCCACGGCTGCTCTGGCGCTCGGATTAAAATTCTAAAACCGCTGGCACCCTCTGCTTTCAACACTTGAAATGATTACCGAGTCCGAAACGTTAAAATAACTGTAAAGTAGTAATATCACTAAGTCAATATTCTGCTCTCCTCCTACAGTATATGAAACGTGGTATGCTCTAGTAATGCCTCGCGATGCAGTACTGCTCTAAGCGTAAGCGTCTGTGCGGCTGCACGTCGCGTATGCCAGACTACAACGATACCCGACGAAACGCTGCGGGTCGGCTACCGCTGCTCAGCTGTACTTGAAAAGGACTTGTTCCCTCCAGGCCTCCTCTCTCGCGCCGGCCAAAGGGCCCCGCTTTGAATGCGGAGAGAGGAAGGGCGCGCGCGCACCAGCGTGCGCGGTAAGGCAGTTTGCTCGCTGTTTCGTTAACAGCTGACCCTGATTACAGAGGACCCAGGATTACCCTTTCTACAAGAAATCTGTGTTCAGTATTTGGAAAGGATCTGCCAACCCAGCCGCACTGTCAGCCAGCAGCAGAAGTGGAAACGCACGTAACTATACATTTCCAGCTAGGATTTTAACCAGAACTAACCATAAATACCCGAAATAGCTTCCGTACAAAAAGCTGAGTACTGACCAGGCTCCCGTCTACTTGATTACAAAGTACTGAATCACAACAGCAAATAAAATCGCAACCACCGCGAATCCGCAGAGAAGAACGATGGCGATGAAGCGCTCCTCCCGCAACGTCTTCTTCGTCTCCGCCAACTCCGTGGTCGGATCGGCGCACTGCGGAACCAGCTCCTGTTTCTGCGATGAGAACACCGTACTGGGACTGTAAGGTCCATACAGTTCTTGCGATCCAGCAGAGTCTTGGGACTGACGGCCAGCGCAGACTCTGATCCGATATTCACAGTTTGTCTGCAAGCTTGTGAGACGGAAGGAAGTCTCGGGTCCCTTGTACACCTAGTCAGAAGGAGAGAGAGCACCACTTTACGGGGGATTCGCCTCACAAACAGCACGCCACACTTTCCGTTCTGCAAGCCAGCTTAATAAAATCTCAGCTTTTGTTTCTGAAGAATTTATGGGTTGTTTTCTTGTGAATAATCCAGAGCTTCCTGCTACGCCCCACACGGACAGACCTGGATTGTGAAGCTCAGAAAAAAAAATTTAAACCAAAAAATCATTCTGCGCAACTGTTGTTTCACGTGGCTCCCCCACAAATGTGGGGCAAGAGCTGTCTGTAGCTGACACAGCAATGCCACAGACCGTGAGATTTAAGAATCAAAAGAGCAGAGGGCAATGCTGGGAGAACAGGATAAACCAGTGTTAACCCGCTTCCAGATCAGTAACCACCTCCCCGTGACCCGCCAGCCCGCCTTCGCGGTCATTTGCTTTTACAGGACAAGCAAAGGGTCAACAGGGAAATGAAACTTCACCATCTTTAACCCGAGGCACCTTCGATGCGAAGAGGCCGCACGGCAGGAGGCCGTACTGGAAGCTGTCCTCGCCCATCACAAACTCAACGTCGGACCGAGCCGTGAAACGAAGCACCTCGGGAGTCAGGGCTGTAAATCGAGTCCCTGGCCGAAATGAAAAGCATCCCTGCCCCTAGCACCACCAAACAGAACCTGAACCTTTAAATACAGACGCCTTTTTCTGCAGTATTTTTTCCAAGTAAAACCCCTCAGATTCATTACGTTAAATAAAAGGTACCTGGTCAAACTCTCTCCCAGCAGCGAGCTGAAGGATGTAAACAATGGCATCTCCCTTCATCGGCTGTAAAGGTTCCCATGTGATTTCATAAGTGTTTTCTGCCAGCTGGTTTGCTTTGGGTGCTAGGAAAAAGAGATTTGTTGGCATTTCAGAAGGAGAGAACAATGGTCGCTATAAATGTTTTTTCAATCAGAAGGGCCAAAATCACCAATTATTGCAGTGACTCATTTTCACAGCTAATGTAGCAAATGGGCACCGGTTTCAGTGACAACAAGGAAGCTTTCTCGCTCTGGCTTAACACACCCTTTGCTTATGTACATTTTCCAGTTAAACTGTTTCACTTCTAGCACAAGTGACTGGGCAGCATAAACCTAAAAGCCTGAGGTTTTTCCAACGCATTTGCTAAGGACGCAGAGGTAACTGTCCTTAGCGGTAGCAGCCGTTCCACTCATTTTAAGCAGTTAAGATTTGTCTCATTCTGCTTTCTTTGTCTTTGCTGTATTTCATGACGTACCCTCAAGAAATGATCCCTGTAATATTTGCAGGTTACACTTGTCTTTTCAAGCTGCCAAGATGAGCTTCTGACGTCTAATGCTTGTACAGATCAGCAAGCACTTTCAAATCGCCAGAGAAAACAGCATTTATGTCCAGCTATCTCCAGAGCTGAACTACGTGTTGTCAACATGGTTGAGTCAACCAATTTCCCTGCAGGTAACGAGCATTCTGATCTTCAGAATGACCTTCTCCAACGGCAATCTTTAATATTCATATTGGGAAGTGCAGATCAGAGGAATTGTTTGTGTTCTCATTTGCCTACGTGCTGTTGTAACTTGTATCACCTGAGAGATAACCCTGAAAAAATACTTTCCAGTTGGAAACGGGTAAAGGAAATCCTCACTGTCAGGGGTGGGAAGAGCTATGGTGTAGGAGATGACCACGCGCTGGTCCTACACCAGTAGAGCCCTTCTTACACCAAGACAACGCCTACCACGGCTGCTCCCTGTCCCACAAAGGCCCTGGAAAGACGCTGTGCTGGGAAGGGTCAGGCTGTAGCATTTCACCCAGTACACAAACGGCCTGCAGAAGTTCCTAGTGCGGCGTAAGCTCACCTTTAAGAGATGCGGGTGGAGACTTGGTTGTAGTGAAAGCGTAAACTTCAGAAAACTCTCCCTCTCCAGCATCATTATATGCCTGGATTTTAAAATAGTATGTAGTGGATTCACTGAGCCGCTGTACCTTGTACGTATGACAAGGACCGTTATAAACGGTAACAAACCTGGAAGAAATCCACAGCGTACAAATGAGAATTATTCAGTGATCACAAATCTGTATGTCCACATCGTAAGCGGAACGCTTTCGTACCTCAGGCAGGTACAAACACGTGACAGTGTGTCTGGGTGCCCCCGCTTCCTACGCACACGACGGACGTTAGGCAGCCTCAGCTCTGCTGTTGTCACCAACAGCTCCTGATGTGCATTCGACCAGCACACACCCCCTTCACACTGGTGCAAGTCCCGATTTACGTCCGTGAAGCGTCCATTCAGCCTGTCTCGGCACTCGGCCACAGCCATACGCAGGCTGCCACTGACCAACCCCTTGATTTGAATCAAGAGAATAACCCCAGTAGGTACCAGCTAAGTTGAGTTTCAAGTTAAGCTGTCAATCCCATGTTTCATACATGCAAACTGGACTTCATTTGAGAATTTCCAAAAAATAAAAAACCTGGCAACATAAGAGGATGGTAAGATATTGCTATTTAAATAGTATTTACAGTTTACCAGTAAATATTAGTGTGACACCTATTAACAGCATTTCTGGTTGAAAGATGGGATGAAAAAATGCAAACTTGGGGGCAAGCTTCAGGATGCCCAAATGACTCACTAGTGCAAACAGAAGTGAGAATACTTAAAATTTGTCTTAAAAACTTGACACAAAGTTGTCAAGCGACGATATCCTTAATGCTCCGACTATCTCACCTGCCAAACCTGTCCTCCATCTGCAAGTTGAACTGTGTAGGGTTGGTAATTAAAGCTCTGCTGGGACCTTCACCCCATTTCAGTTTAAGGCTCTGGTAGCTGAAGACGACGCACTCGAGATGAGGAGGGTCAGGAGGTAGCGGTTTCGTTTTGGCTTTAATGGAATGACTGAAAGGACCAACTCCAAAGCTGTTTATGGCCTGTATTCTAATTCTGGGATTGTGAGAAAAGCAGCCACGTGGTTAGTTTACTGAGGTCCTGAAAAAATGCTAGGCAATGAAGCAAGAGTTACACCTCGTACAGAATATAACCGCAAACAATAAAGCGGTGAAAACGCAGTTAAAAATTAACTACAAAAATAATCTGCTTCAAAACACGTCACCATAATTACACTGCTTTCAACATAATGAAGCCTCTGTGTTTCTCAGTATTGTTCAGGTTTATTCTGCTCCGTGCACAAGCGCGCAGGTCCTCCTCGTTAACCTGACCATTTCCCTCCCCCCGGCACGGAAGATCCATCCACTGAACCAAGCTTTAGCCGGGCCTATCCTGCTCTTTTCTGTACAGGTGGCCTCCTTCGGTGGGATACCCAGCACCCATTATACGCACCGCTTCAGAATAAAAAATTCTAAACCCAGAAAAATGGGAATAAAGCCTTGGCTTTCACATAGGATGTTAATCTTAACACAGCCATCTTAACTCTGGCCGCTAAAACATCAGGGTTTAATAGGGTGGTGAGGCCCTGGCCTAGGCTGCCCAGAGAAGCTGCCCCTCCCTGGCAGTACTCAAGGCCAGGTTGGATGGAGCTCTGAGCACTCTGGGCTGGTGGAAGATGTCCCTGCTCATGGCGGGGGCGTTGGAACCAGACGATCTTTAAGGTCGCTTCCAAGCCTTTCCATTCTATGATTCTACGAATTCTGCATATGACAATTTTATGTTGTTTTTTCAGAGCCGCAGAGTGCATTAGGCAAATAGTCTGCAAGCTGATTGCTCTGAAATTTTAAAACACTGTCCTCAAAGCTATTGACTGGAAAGCCTACAAATACGGTTTCAGAATAAAACGAGCTTGCTGTAGGTGACCCTGCTTCGGCAGGAGGGTTGGACTAGATGACCCACAGAGGTCCCTTCCAACCCCTACTATTCTGTGATTCTGTGATTCATTATTACCTGTACAGAGTGTCGGGCAGCAGATTCTCAAGAACATGGCTTGTATTTCTTCCAACAGTTACAAGCTGCTTCTCGCCATATTCTATGTTATATCCAGTGATCTCTGACCCGTGACAACACGGTTCTTCCCACTGAACTGCAAGGCACGTTGATAAAGGAAGAGAAACTTCCATTTGATCTTCTTCAAGTAAATGCAGCAGGGCCACTGCGGCAGGCGCCGACGCAGGCGTTGTCACCACAGCAGTCTCGCCAAACAGCCCGGCTCCAGCGACGTTCACAGCCTGGAAGAGAGATCAAGGAGCGTGGGCTGGATGCACGGCTTTCTGACCAGGCGGGCGCAGCCATCACGCTTCCTCTGGCATGTTAATAAAAGCCATTTGGAAGAGAATGGAAAATCTCCCAAATAAAATGTAAATACTGCAGAACGCCTGGTATTCAATGCAACGCTAGATCTGCATTTCAATTCTAGAAGTGTGTAGTTAGGAGGGACTGGGGGAGAAGGGAAAGCACCTTTACCAATGACCTTCTATACTGCGCCTGTAGGTGACAGTACGTAACTTTATGCGTCTCTAGCTGAAGTTTTTCTTCAAACCGTACCTACTTGTTCATTTCCCCAGTAACACGTAACAATTATCTCCTCATAACATCTCCTTCTCTGGAGATATTCCAGACCCTCCTGGACAAGGTCCTCTACAGCCTACTGTAGGTGACCCTGCTTCGGCAGGAGGGTTGGACTAGATGACCCACAGAGGTCCCTTCCAACCCCGACCATGCTGGGATTCTGTGAAAAGGCTTTTCATACCTGGACTCTGCAATAATACGTGGCTGCAGGTGTGAGGCCTCTTACTTCATAGCTCTGGCACGGGCCCGTGTAGATGATGTGCATCGACCCTTCTGCCTGGCCCCACTCCAGCCTGTATTCACTGATTTCTGCACCGTTGCACGCGGGACTCTGCGGGTTTAAGTGAGAAATTGCCCTTCAGCTATCGCACACACACACGTTCACCGTACGAGCGTGATCTCTCGTTACGCCAGACAGGCATTGGAACAGAAGCACCACAGCCAAGGGCATGATTTTAAGTTGAGCTTGTTAAAAGGTTTCCATCTAAACACTGTCTGTAACTCCACCACCGTTCAGACCGGGATTTGGAGTGACTCCCCATCTCTTACCACTTGGATGAACTAAATGTATTACATATGACACCAAACTGGGAGGGGTGGTAGATACACCAGCAGGCTGTGCTGCCATTCAGCGTGACCTGGATAGGCTGGAAAGCTGGGCAGAGAGGAATCTGATGAGGTTCAACAAAGCCAAATGCAGGGTCCTGCACCTGGGGAGGAACAACCTCATGCACCAGTACAGGCTTGGGGTGGACCTGCTGGAGAGCAGCTCTG
>Ga0065711_1049084_pt1 | contig 11483 bp, 12 predicted proteins | sample Hoacrofraction12_FD_59098 | JGI IMG/M metagenome (GOLD analysis project Ga0065711, IMG submission 59098) | Hoatzin crop microbial communities from Cojedes, Venezuela - Epithelial fraction 12 v2 (version 2) | ecosystem: Host-associated > Birds > Digestive system > Esophagus > Crop | place... | reverse complement strand
GAGGGCTGTGTGCCACCCTGTGCCGGGCAGGTGGCTGCGCTGGGCTGGGGACCTGAAATCATGGCTGCTCGCTTTCGCCAGCAAATCTTGCATTTGTGTGGTTTCCTTTTCCTTCTTCTTCTACGTACGCTTTTTTTTCCTTCTCTCTTCATTGTGTTCCCTTTGCTGTGGAGGCAAATTTCTGCCCTTACAACCTTTTGTTCCAGACTCTGCACAGGAGCAAAAGTAATCACGGAGTCCCAGCAGGGCTCAGCTTTAATCACCTGTGAGATGTTAATCTGCTGGAGGGTCTCAAGTGCTCCTTCGTCCAAGCCTTCCTTTTCCTTCTCCTGCTCTGCATTTCCCCTGGCAGATGCCTCCCAACTCCTCGCAGCCTCTCCAGGCTATTTTTTCTGAACAAGATCACAAGAGAACTTCCTAGCCCAGAAAAGCTTCTGTGGAGAGCAGCAGAGGCAAGGCCCAGTCATTCTGCAGCTCTCAGCCCTCTCTTGAAGGCCTGGCTGTTTTCAGAGGCAGCAGGAGGATGGAGGTTGTCCTCTCCATCAGCTTGGGATTCCCCCTGCCCACAGGTCTCAGGTTAGATGGCCACGAGCATAGCTGAAGGGAAGAGCCCTCATGCCTGGATTTCCTGGTGGCAGCATCTACAGCCCTGCCCGATGTTGGCTGTGATGCTTTGGGAACCTGCTGGCTCTGTTTCCTCACACTTGATGAGCTGCCAAGCCTGGAAGAAATAAGGGATATCCTTGGAAAACAGCAGCTGGAGTTCAGGGAGATCCTAAAGCCAGCCAAAAATGGTGCCAACAAGGCCAGCCCTGGCCAAGGACCTGCTGGACTGGCCCTGATGGCAGAGGCCACCATGGTGACACTGGCTGCAGGATGCAGCGGCTGCAGGAGCAAAGCAAGCACAGCCTGAAGCACATGGAGGAGAATCTGAGCTTCCTGATGGCTCTGCTGATGGGGACTCAATTTGGGCTGCCCATCCTCAGCGGCCACCTCGGGACACACACCTGGCAAGGGGCTGCTTCTCTGCTTGTCACTGGGGTCTGAGCAGGGACATCATTTTGAAACCTTCTTGGATGCATTTACAGTTTGTAAAACCCAGCTATGAGAGAGATATTTTGAAGTCAGACCCCCTCAAGCCCTCAGAGCTGAGGGGGAAGATGGCAGGAGATGGACAGCTGACCACCTTTCTGACCCAATGACCCTCCCCACTTTTCCCTCACCCCAGGGATTGGAGGCTGCTGCCTTTAAATTTGGCAGAGTCAAACAGCTGCAGCCCTAATTGATCCATTTGCTGCCATCAGGTGCTGTTGTTCTGGCTCTTCCCTGGCTCCTGCAGACCCTGAGCTCCTGGTAGGTGTGCGGTTTTTCCTCCTCCTTTTCTAGTTTATTCTCGGGAGCTGTATGAATCCAAAAATTGCTCTGGTTTGTAGGTCATTCTGCTGCTGTGCGTTTGTTGAAGTGGTTCCCTAATGTATGCTCTGCTGTGGGCTGTTGCCACGGGTTGTGGACTCCCAGCTGCTCCATCTGGGGGCTCGGCAGGGAGGCTGCATGCTTTGGGGTGTGGGGTGCCGCCTCACCGTGGCTCCCCAGCAGTCCCGGGGTGGCTGGCACCGGGGAGCAGGGACAAAGGCTGGGGGCTCCTGTGGGGGATGGAGCTCACCTTGGGGAATATCTCTGTCCCATTTCATAACTCAACTGAAAAGCGTGTAGGAGTCAGAGCCTGTCTCACCAGGGGTCTCCTGCCCACCCCCAGGACCCGTGCCGAGCCCCAGAGCCCAGAGTCGCCCTTTCCCTGCGCGTGAGCTGGACCCAAAGGAGCAGCACAGGGGGCAGAAGGGGCTCGGGACACACGGTGTGCGGGAGGCTGCAGCTGCCCACGGCGGGTGGCAGAAGGGAGGTGCAGGGAGAGGAGAAAAGCATCTCTTCTTGCAGCGTCTGTTTTATTCTCGGCCTCTGCAATTGGGGCAGCTCCCCTTGGGGACTGGAGGCCTTTTTTGTTGGGGCTGGCTTCATTCATCCAGCCTATTTATAGCCGCTGTCTCTGCAGCCGTGGCTTCCGTTAACAAGCAGGATCTGAAGCTGCCCAGCAGCCGTGAGGGCTGAGGTGTATGCTGGTGGAGCAGAACCCCTTGTGACAGGGAGGGAAAGACACAGAGACACCAAGACATAGAGACATCAGCCCCAAGGGGCTTTGAGGCAATGGGCACGATGAGCTCCGCTGTACCCTCGGGGGTCTGGGCTGTCTGGGAAGCCAGGCAGAGATGGGATGTGGGGAAAGAAGCGTGGTGCTGCCTTTCCTCTGTGAGGGGGAATGGAAAATTAAGGATGTCTCTGGGATCATCAGTTCGATCCTTCTGCTCCCCTGGACCTGTCTGCATTGTCCAGGGGGACAGCCCCTTTCTGGCTTTGGATGCCCTGGTACCTCCTCGGGTACTATGCATCTGTTTTGGCCCAGTGGGTTAATGATGATTTATTTGATTCTAGCTGTTATTTATCCCCACCCTGGTCAAGCAGGACTCGCTGTTTCAGCGCTCCCAACAGCCCCTGCGCAGGGAGCAGCGAGGCAGGGGATCCAGGCTTGCCCACCCCGCTGCAGGGTGAGGTTTGTGGGCACAGGAGGGAGCTGGCACCTGGCAGATAACGTGGCGGGCGCCTGGGCTCAGGCCTGCAGCAAAATACTCCTAACAAACCCACTTTGGAAGCTGTGTGGCCTGCAGCAAAGAGCTTTCCTACCGACTGTATCTTCTAAAAAGAGAAAAGCATCCCAGAAGAGGATAAGGACAACTTTTATCCAAGATAAGAAGCCCCTCCAAGCTAAGTGGGGTAGTAAAGGGCAAGGACAGTGTGTCTGTGACAGAGACCTTGGCTATGTGGGCCCGGGACAGAGGGACAGGCAGCGCGGGTGGCCTGGCAAGGGCTGGACGCGGGTCCAGTCACGGGGCCTGCGGGCAGCATTTGCTCCAAGCCTCCCGCGGAGCAGCGCAGGGACCGTGGCACACCTCCACCCCCAGCACAGCCACTTCTGGCACCGGCATCGTCGGGGGTGGCTCAGATCGCGCTGAGCTGCAGCCACATCTCAGCTGTGCAGCAGAGACCTCTGTTCCAGTCCTGCAGCCAGCTCGGGGGTGTTTCACAGTGGACTGAGGCAGAGAGGTACAGGAAAATAAAATTCTCTCCAGACTGCAGTTCTCAGGGAATTGCATGTGCACCCCTGGGTATCCAGCAGCCCTCGCTCACACCTGGGGCAGCACAAGGGACACAGGGACTGTTGTCACACGCAACGGGAAAGCGTCTGGCACCCAGCCAGGACAGCAGGAAGGGCCGAGCTGCGGTTTTTTTCCCCCCTGTAAGGGTGTAGGCGCATGGATGTCCCTAGGGAACAAGGGCTTGGCTTTCTCGCGGGGTGGCACAGCTCGGGTGTCACGGCACACAGCTGAGGTGGGAGCTGCTCCCCAGGGAACGGTGCTGCCTGGCCGTGGGGAGGGTAGGGGCACCCAGCCCCCCTGCACCAGCGCCTCTGCCTCCCCCCGCCCCTCCACAACACATAAAGCTGAGGCAGTGGTGGTTTTATTTCAAAGTACAACAAAGACAGCTTTTATTCTTTCTGGAGATGCGACATTCAGATTTGCCGTGAGCGTGTCTGTGCTCAGACTGGCCGTTTGTGTGCATTTAGTCAGGGCACATCTGTACAGGGAAAACCAAAAGTGGGAGACTGTTTTATAACCTGGCTGAGCCTCACCTCTGGTAAAGAAACCCTGTTACCCAGCCAAACAGCACGATGTCGTGGTCCCTTGCACAGCACAGGCTGCTGAGCAGACACGCTCTACAGAAAATCTAAAACCAAAAGGTACTTTCAGACATTTCACATCAACTTTCCCCCTAACTTTTCTGGGAAGCAGTTCTGGCTCAAAGTGTATCCACTCCCAGGCTTCTCATCTCCCTTCACACCTCTCCCCTCCACCCAGTTGCTAAACCAGAGAGTTACAGTGCGTCGAGGATGTTGTCGATTTTGGTGACCAGGTCCTGGCGCTTGTTGGAATGCATCTTCTCATTCTCGATGTACGTGTCCTTCTTGAGCTTGCCAGCTACCAGCCGCTCAGCCTCGACCGAGGACTTTAGAACGAGCTCCTTTACTTGGCCATCGAGCTTCTGAATCTCACTTACCTTATAGGAGTGAGAAACAAAGGGAGTATTAGTGTCCAAAAAAAAAAAAAAATCCCCACAGTGAAGCTGGAATAGAAGAGATGGTAAAGCTGGAGCAAAAGAGGAAGTCAACGCTAAGTGGAAACATCTCCACTCCCTGCATAGTGCCTCCTGAGCCACCACCTCTCTTTGGCATCACATTATGAGGAACATTTCATGAAAGGATAATTAAGCAGTGCAGATAAAGGAGCTCCAAGGACCCAGGAGCCATACTGGGAAGAGACAGGTGCAATGACTGTTAAAGACTGTTTAATGACAGATTTTAAAGGCTTCAAGCTAAATCACAACTATGACAGCTGGAAGCTGTGTCCCTACAGTCAACGTTACTGGTGTATGAGAAGCAGGTCTGTAATGACAGAGCTACTCTTTGAGATAACAACAGATAAGCAAGGTGGCTGTTGGTTGAATGGAGCTTAGGGACTAAAGTATCCCTCACTTGGGGGTTAAGTGGTTGATCCAGGTAAGTGTTGAAATACAGCGGAGGGAGGAAAGGATAGTGGGTGTGTGCTCACTGTGCCATGGCTGTCAACATGGTACAGCAAAATACCCCCCCGAGGAGCATCATGTTACCAAAATTCTGTCAGCACCAAATTCACATGTGCAAGAACATAAGAGATGAGGGAGATTTTGCTTTGACTGGTGTCAGTAGTAAAGTCAGAACTGATAGCGTGTTGATAGTTTCCATTTTTGCCTTAGTGTCACTGCCATGAGCTCAATCAGAAGCATCAGCATTGTGTTACAAGAGCATTAAACTGTACTCCTGCAGCTGGTTCAAGGGCTGTTTAAGACACAGCACAAGCAGCTGTTTACTAGCAGCACTTACAGGGCTGCATAACCAACATCACTGCAAAAAGAATAAACTGATCTTCACGCCCCCAGCAGGGATCAAACCATTTTCAGAGGGGAAAAAAAAAAAAATATACAGGCTGCAGAAAGTAAACCCCAAATTAAAATTCACCTAGAATACTTGATAGAGCCAAGAACAGGAGAGCTTAAAAGAAAATAAAATAATAATTTCTTACTTTATCACATAAGTCAGAGCCTTCTGTCTTCAGTTTAGACTGCAGAGAGGCTATTTCATTTGTCAGGGCCTTGTGCTCCGTCTCCAAAGCCTTTTTGCCGCTGTTCAGGGTGGAGATGTCCCGTGACTGCTTGTATTTATTCACTGCTTCATCAAAGTGACGGTACAGCCCAAGTCTCTTGTTCACCAGAGTAAGCACTTGCTCTGTTATGCAGGCAACCTTCATCCTAGCTTCAGCAGCTGGATCCTGCAAGAGGATAAAAAGCAAGATCAAAGCAGTCATATCTTTGATCTGTATGGAGCCATGCTTGCAGTCTGCCACAGGACCATTACAGAAACTGCTCCCTTTGCAATTAAGTCAATTGATGGTAATTAGGCAAATGGTACAAGTACTGACTAGGGCAAGCACCTTTCAGCACACAGCCTAGCCCAGCAAATAGCTTAACAAGTAAGTTAAAAGTGTTGCAGAAGGAGAACTGCAGACATGTCTGCTTCTCAGGGAGGAATTCCTTTTCATCCAGGAGGCAAAACTCAGGTTAGCCTTAGCACACCAGTTCAAGCGTTGCTACTTCTGCAGAGTTTAGGTAGCATAAAAACAGGGCTCCATTTAAGCATCTAGTAAGACATCCGATCAGCCAGAATACTCAGCAAGAACTACTGGTATGAAAAATCTCCAACCATCAGCTGAGTAAGCCACTAATGCTCCCACTGGGCTCTTTGTCATCCAGTACCTTAGTGATGGAGAAATCCAGCCTCACGTAGACAATCACAGTAAAGAACAAGATGTAAAAAGCTCCAACCACCAACAGAGGCTCCTGCAGCATCAAGATTTTGTTGAACGTGTAATGAACCTAGAAGAGAAGTTCAAAACACTGAGGAGTGACCCATGTTACCATGGGAGAGAGCTCCTCTCCTCAGGCAGCAGCAGAACCAGCCATGCAGTCCAGCAAGTGTGTATTTCTAGAACCTCTGACTGCACCGCTGAAGAGGAGGTGCAACTGCTCAGGCAAACCATGCAGGGAGGCCACACTCACCACGATGTCTTGGATGTGCTGCTCCACCAGGTTGCTCTTGTGTGCCACAATCACCGGACGTCCAAAAGTGTCCAGATAAGTGTAGTGAAGCTCGTCTGAAGCACGACTGATTTCATAGGGGCTGTCCACATGGATATTCCTGTGAATAAAGCCAGACAGTCCCATATGACTCCATAGTATTTGAGATGATGTAATCTAGGACTTGGCTGGCCAACCGTGGCCTCTAGCACAAGGCCAATTACGCAGCTTAAACAACACTCTAAAAGGAAGCAAAGCTGTGTTCCAACGTCTCCTGCACATGCACAGTCATGGTTTTGTTTCACTGTCCTCAGGCCATTAGAGCAGGCTGGAGAACTGCCACCAACACAGCACCATCTGCAGTAACAAGCCAGGAGTAATGACACTTACTTGGCACCTTCTGGCAGGACAATCTTGACAGTCAGAGAGTCTGTAACTTGCTCATCAAACACGTGGTCAACAAACCTCATTTTCAAGGCATACTGATCACCTAAGAGAGTGCAGACCAGAGGGTGGTTACAATTCCTTAAAGAACAAGGGGCAGCCTTGAAGCTGAGCTCCCAAGAGAAGCACGAGCAGAATCTGGCCGGATACACTGTGCAGCAGGGGGCACCAGCTCACTCAAGTAGATTTTAACCAGATGTCTACAAAAAACTGAAGGATGCACAGAAAAGAAGGTGGATTTGCGTATTCTAGAAATAATAGCTAGCAACTGTTGTTGCTAGGGTGCAGCATACCACAGCTTTCAATTCTTTACTGTACAGCAATCACCTTTAAACACAGAGAAGGTTTCTTATTCCCTTCCCCTGCGCCACCCACCGAGATTGTAGAGGTATTCGTAGCTTGGCAGGTTATAGCCGATAATGTAATGGGTTTTCCACCCCCCAAAAAGCGGGAAGCGGGGACGGATCTCCATCTCCACAGAGTCATCCAGGACAAGGAGGTGGCTGGTGGAGATGTTTCCAATTTCATCTCGGTAATAGACGTCCTGAGCAGCAGCTGGGAGAATGGTCTGTATGGAGAGAAGCAACAGCCAGGGTATTGGCCAGGAGTTATTTCCAGTGACACTGGCAAAACCAGTAATGGCTGTTAAGCATCGAGAAACTCCGCTCCCCCATGAGAGATGACAAAACAGCCATCCAGTCACACCGAGTGGTAAAATTGTGCTATTATAAGCAATCAGCCACAGAACTGACTGCCAGCGCTAAAATCACTTGGCCTCCAAATGAATGTGCTTTCTCCAGCCCAGTTTCAAATATCCCAGACAGCAAGGGATCTCATCATGCCCACCAGGACAGCAATTCCCTTTTCACCCTAGCCCGCTGCCCTAGCTCACTGAGCTTTGCTGGCTTTACGCTCAGCAAAATGAGATTTCTGTTTGGCTGCACTACCTCAGAGAATTACAACAATCAATCCTGGAGGCTTCAAGCAGCAAGAAAGGTTTTGGTTCAGATGAAAACACATAATACTTTTCACATCTGGTTAGCAGAGCTACAGCTTTAACTCTTGTTGAGTGCTTTGTGAGCAAGCGATGAATGGATGAGTTTCCAGTTAGTTCAGCATGATGAGGATATGAGAGAGAAAGCAACTCTGAAAACAAGAGGGTGGGGACAGAATAAATGGCCCTTGCACAGTCGAAAAAGGAAAGCAGAGCTGTCAACACAGGGATTAAGGATTTTAGAGGGTCCCTGAGATTGCAGGGGTGGGAGTGCAGAGAAACACTACCTGCCCTGGTATATGCAGTTTGTTTGGCCAACAGATACAATAACCCATGTAACATCCTAAATCTATCTCCAAAAGCCATTCATATCTAGCATGAGCCTCCTCTGGTAATTGATCAGTTTTAATATTCCCTTACTACTTGGATATGGTTACCAAACAGAAGGAAAAGGACAACTGTATCTTTTTTCCCTCAGGGGATGTAAGAAAGGGTGAAGCCACAGTTTAAAAAAAAAAAAAAAAATTATGCAAAATGTCAACCTTAAAAGACTTGACAGAAGAGATTCCACTGTCTGGCTGTCTCTGGTAGTCGTATCTGGAGAAAGGCCCTTTCAGCACTGCTCCTGTGTGCTTTAAATCAACCGTCTCTTCAACCGCAATGTTTCCCCAGTGAGACACCTCAATGACTCGGGTCATACTGGTGATGGTCAGGAATGGACTGTTATTTTCATAGTGTACCTTCAGAGTGTCCTAACAAGGAGAAAAGATAAACCATTAGACCTGAAGTAAGAAGCAAACTCCCCTCACAGTAATCTCTCTCCATGTCCCACAGGAACACTTCTTTGAAGGATTCTGTAGAGAGCTGAAGTTGTCTGCACGGGAAGGTCTGAGCCACGCCAGCCCCGTTCACACAGGGCACTGGCTACCTGGGGTGTACTGACAGGTGACAGCCCGCATGTCTGGCAGAGTTATAAAGGTGAGGGGGCTGGAGATGCAGTCTTCCCCACCGCAAATACACCCCTGCCAGAACCATGTCCAAACTTCCTTGGTTTGCTCTGTGGACACCAAGCAGCGGCCAGCAATCATGTCTGTGCCAGCAGCACCTTGTTGGAGCACACGTTCCTAGCCTGCACACAGGCTAACTCAGGCTCTGCCTGCCATTCTTACATAAAAGCTTCTGCCTCCCGCTCTGCAGCCCCTGAGACGAAGGCGCCATGTTTGCAAGATGCTCTCTGCAGAGCCACCACCTCTCTGCACAGACATTTACCTGGCTGTATGGAGGAATGTCCTTGAAGGGGCCATATTCAATCATGTCTTCAGTGCGGGAAGGGTTGCCCAGCTTGGTGTAACTCTCCACATTCCTAGAGGCCAGTTTGACCCGGGTTGTTTGGGTCTTGGTGAAGTATGGCGAGTAGAAATAGTGATTTCCTTCAAAGACCACAAACTGCTTCTCGCTTTGGGTGATATGGGTGGGGTAGGGCTGCAGGACGTGCGTGAAAACCATTTCGACAGATACACGGACCTTGGCTCCTGGTGCCAAAGGAGATGGCAGCTTCACAGAGAAGAATTTTCCACTGGAAGGGAGAACAACAGGTCAGTCATGTGGGATCTCCCCCGACAGAGCAATCGGATCCAACAGCTGCAACATCCCCTGTGGATGGGAGCCCATATATCACATACATCATGTGTGACCCGGGCCACAGTCTATTTGCTCCTCCAAGGCGTACAGACACCTTGTCCTGGGGGTGTGCTTACTCCGGACTGGGGAAGCAGGACAGGAGGCAACTCAGGGTGAACACAGGCACAATCAGAGTCTTTGCTTCACAAAGACACACAGGTCTCATATTGGAAAAGGAATAGTGACACGCTCTGGTCCCTAGTTCTGCATTTATAACGCATGCTTCAGCAGGGGTGTTTTCATTCTTCTCCAGATGACAAGAATGATTTGAATCAGAGGAAGCACGTGCAAATATCCAGAAGACAAATCACAAACATCTTAAGCACCTGTTCCCACAAAGTCTGTTCATTCTCAGCTTTTTGTTCACAGGATCTGAAACTAAGGAATGGCTAGAAAAAGAGCACTGTTTTGGACTGAGGCACTACAGAAAGAAATGAGATTTCACCAAACCTGTAAGCATGTACCGATGGACCAAGGTGATGACAGAAGTGAATGGACTTCAAATCATGCCCAGTGGCCCAAGAGCACCTGAGGCCTCCAGCTACGCCAGAAACCCTGGTCCACCTTGGCCATTTAACTCCACAGCTACTGCCCTTTGAAACCCAGCAGCACCATACTTCTGAGCCACTTTACCAGCATCCTTTATTTCTCAGGGCTCAGGAAGCACCCGCCTGCCCAGTCTTGCAGCACATGCACAACACCCCAAGCTTGGCAGTGCAGAGTGTCGGGCAAAACAGAGCATCCTCTCCTCCTGCAGCAGGCAACAGCCCGTGCTGGGCCGCAGTACCCAGCGCACTGTGGCACCCCCCACATGGCAGATCAAGAGCGGTGCTCTGGGGACACAGCCAAAGAGCACTTAACATCGCTCTGTAATCACCGCTGCCAACCATTTCAGGCCCCAAAAGGGAGCAATGGGGAAGAGCATGACTGTAGCTATTCTGCTTCTCATACCTGACAACCCTTAATGAACCAACAGGACATTACTTAAGGTACCAAGTAAAGAGACTGAGCACAGCTGAGCCCCTTTGCAGGCAGCTGAGCCCCTTTGCAGGCAGCTGAGCTGCATTTAAGAGAGAGACCCTCCCTTATAGGGCTCTCCCCTCACCAGCAGCCTCGGGTAGCTGTGAGAAGCAGGTAGGTGCTGCTTGTGCCAGGCTCAGGGAAGAGATCTAAAACCATGTGTGCTATTTTGCACAGAAAGAGCATCAGAGGTAAGGGAAGGACTTCTACTGGGGCCTCTTGGCTGCAGGAACTGGGTTTTGCTGCTTGTGCAAACTGTGCTCCCCAGCTCTGCAGCACCAGAGGATGCAGCCTGAGCGCAGAGCGGATCTCTTCAGGAACAAGACTCTGAGGAACTCCAGGTATGTGGGACTGGGGTGGTATTTCTGCTCTGCTGTGAGGACAGCTGTAGAACCCAGATGCACAACTCCAGGTGCTGACCTCAGAGGGTGACACTCACCTTTTGCCTTTAACTTTAGTCTCTCTCACTTCCAAGGTGTTCTCCTCCTCTTCCTCCCCCTTCACCTGTTCCAAAACAACAGACTGCTCAGTGTCCTGCTGTTTAGAAGACTTAACATGTCCCGGGAAAACTCCAGACAGGCCCTCTCCCCTTTTTCGGTGGATGTCTCCCCAGAAAGCACAAGCTGATAGAGAACTCCTTTATGAAAAAAAGGGCCCTTTTATAATATTTTTTATTAATACAAATTACAGCGTGATCACTGTGCAAGAACAGACACTGGAGATCTCCGATAGCCCTTTCAAGCTCCCCGCAGCATGGTCCCCGAGGCAGCCCCGTCACTGCGACCGGTGCAAACGAGAACCTCAGGCAGCCGCTTCCGCGCTGTCTCCTGCACGGTCGCTGCAGGGCTGGGCAGCGGGCAGGCCCACGGCACACCAGTGCCCGGACCCCCCGTCCCCGCCCGGCGGGGGCCGCGGCCGCTCCCCTGGCAGCGGTCCCGCCGTTCATCAGCAGCCCCCTCATCGCTCCCCAGACCCTGCCCCCTCGGCCGCTCGCACCCCTTTGTCCCGTATCGCGACAGAAACCCTCCCGCGGGCGGCGGGGCCTGGGAGGGCCGGGCCGGGCCGG
>Ga0065711_1049083_pt1 | contig 11483 bp, 8 predicted proteins | sample Hoacrofraction12_FD_59098 | JGI IMG/M metagenome (GOLD analysis project Ga0065711, IMG submission 59098) | Hoatzin crop microbial communities from Cojedes, Venezuela - Epithelial fraction 12 v2 (version 2) | ecosystem: Host-associated > Birds > Digestive system > Esophagus > Crop | place... | reverse complement strand
CCCCCCCCCCCCCCCACTTGTAAAACTTCGACCTTTTCCAAAGTCCTAATATAACTTTGAGCTTTTGAACATGCAACAAAACCAATGGAAACTTAGAAATTTAGTTTGCGGAAACTGTGCAGAGTGCTGTGCGCTGTCTGAGGGGGAGGGAGAAATAAAATTCTTGTTGTGTATTAGAGTACCTAATCTGTGAAACCAAATGCAACATTAAAAAAAAAAAATCCTTCTGACCAATGTAAGTTCTTAAAATAAAAAAGCAAACTCCTAAACATCAAAATGATTAAACTTACAGGATAGTACCTCTATTAAACATAAACTGAATACCGAATTTTGTGGCTGCTTTTATCTCTGCTATAAGAAAAAGGCATTTTCTGTGGGTGTTTGCTAGGCACTTCTTCAGAGCACAAATAGCTCAGACTGTACTGGAGTTTCTTGAAAAATCTATATTAAGAAGGCTAGATTCATTTTGTACACGTGCTTTGTTTGAAAGCTGAGAACCATTCAATTCCTCGTAAATATTTTTAATGAAAGAGATGAGAAACTTGATCAAAGTTTCTGGGAAATGCACCAGTGAATTATTTTCTTTTTGTACAAGTTATGATGATGCTTGTTTGCTTCCTTCTTTTGAAATTCTTATAAGTGATATAAAGAATGAATTTTTCATGGGAGAAATTGGGAGTCCTATACAATTTCAAATAACTACTAAGAAGTGTAATAGCCTTTTACTAAGATTTTCAACAAATATGTAGTTTTTGTCAGATTCTACTTTAAAAAAATCTTTCTTGTTACAGCTGGTATCAGAGGAATGAATTTCCAAATGAATATAAGCACCGTAACTCCTTTCATACAGAACATAGGTGAGTAAATGGAAATAGCTATTGAGTGCAGGCTTTGTGATTATTCACTGCGTACCAACCCCTTCGGGACATGGCATTTGAAACGAGTCATAAAATATGTTTTTCTGTAGCATAGGTTTTATGCTAAAGGTAGTTGCTATTTTCATTTTTTCTGGCTTGTTCTCAACAAGAATCTTTTATAAGTTGTTTTTTTTTCTCTCCTATGAATATTGGGAAGTTGGTCTTTATCTTTTGTTTAACCCTTCTATTAGAAGAGATTTCTAGTGAATAATAGTCTTTTTTTCTTTCTGTGGTGTTTTTATACAGGGGGCCCGGAAGTGGCAGCCTCTCTCATCTTAGGGACATTTTTCATCAGTTTATTCTTGATTCTGTCTGTTGCTTCTTTCTTCTACCTCAAACGTGCCAATAAACTTCCTAATGTCTTCTACAGAAGAAACAAAGGTAAAATACCTGTAATTGTCTATTTGATCTCGAAAGTTTTGGCCTTTGCCCAGTTTCTTAATTTTCTTAATTTTGTTTTAAATTTCTTCATGTCAGTGTTCTAACTTCATGCAGCTTCTGCTGTCTCTTTTGATCATCCAAATCAATGCAAACAACTAATGAAAGTTTTCTCCTGCTATGTGTTTAGAGTATCATGTTTTCATGGTAGTGCAGAGGATCTGTTCTCAGTCTAAGTGTGCTTAGGTGCATATTACACAACACCTTTCACTAACCCATGTGTTGGTTTTTGTAGCTTTCAAAGGTTTGCCAGGGCACAATAATTGACATCAGTTGTCGGTGAATATTAGGTCTCCGAGTTAAAAAAAAATCAGCCACGGGGCGTTTTTATAGAACTTAAATTAATTTTGGTACACAAAATGCCAGACACTTATAAAGCCTTAAAAAAAGCAGTTGTTGTTTGTTCTTGGTTTAGTGAGAAGGAAACTGTAATACTAAAAGGCAGTGTCCTTACCATGGATGTGTCAGCAGCAGGACAAAGGGAATGGAATTTGAGGTTCTTCATTATTGCACTACTCATTGAACTGTGCCCTCTAAATGCAGGATTTACTGGGGCTGTTGGGGTTTTTTGGGGTTTTTTGTTTTTGTTTTTTGTAAAGCAAATACCCCTTAGCTTTTCCTTTTATAATGAACTTCATTGTTTATTTCTGCCATTCCTGTTACTGAGAAATGAAGCCATGTAACTAAAATGCAGTGACCTGACTTCATGCCAAAGTGATTACAGAAAAGCAAGGGAAAGAACACCTGGGATGTGCTTAGCCATAGGGCATGAAGAGTTGGTGTAGACATCTGGGTCTTTCAGATGCTTCGCTTTCTGTGAAGTTGTTCTGTGTGTCCACCCTTTACTGGGAGGCGGTGAGCAAAATAGGTGGAAGGTGGTGTCTCCATTTTGCCCAGTGTTTGCATGAGACTGAGGCTGATCTACAGCTCTGTCTCACTCCTTCCATGTAGTCGCTTTGAATGATTCCTGTGACAACTTCTAGAACAGCATTTGCTGTGTTAGAGCTCCTTCTGTTGAAAGCAAGCTGTTTACTGGATAGATCTGCTAAACAAATAGAACTGTCATTTTCATTCATGTCTTACAGGACCGAGCTTAAGCTAGACTGTCACAATAGAAATAAGCTTAAAAAGAGAAAAAAAAGGGGGTGAGTGCAGCAATACAGTTCCATTGTTTGGCTAAGAATGTTGTATCTAGTCATAGTAACTTCATGGAACGCCACGTTTCCAGTCTCTGTGGTATGATTTCCTGTAAAAGTGTACAACAGTAGCAACCTATGGTCTAAACTGATCCGTCTTGCAGGAACTGCTAGTATCCAAATCACAACTGCACTATTGAAACCTCTAGGTTGCTTTTGCACGTGTCTTCAAGTAAATTTAGTTAGTACAAGATTCTCCTTCAGTTCTGAAGTGGGTCAAGAGCTGTTGTGCTATGACATTTCTAAGCTGGCAGGACACCAGGGCTCTGAGGCTTTGGTGATAATGGTCTGATTTCTGCATTTTGTACTGACAGTTCGCTCTGGTCCAGCAGGCTAAAGCATTGATGTGCTCCTTTGAAGGAGAAGCAGTAGAAACCCTTCTCCAGCTTGTTGTCACGTTAGCTTTCATTCTGTCTGGATGATGATTATCATGTGCCCAATAAAGGCAGCAAGCTCTTGTATATAAAAGAGTTGCATCTTTCACTGCTCAATTTGTTTTCTATTTGTATTGCCTTTTTCTGGTAGCTGGCTCAAAGCGCCTTTTTTTCCTATTGAAGCTTCTTCATATTAAAGAGACACTGCTGTGGCTACCTTCTCTGAAAGCAAAATAAGTCATTCTTGGAGACCTTTGCGACCCTTTATCTCTAATCTTGAAAAGAGTCCTACAGACAGTGTATTCTACTAGCAGGATTTCTGAATGTTTTGATCTGTTTTGGTAGTCTTTGACAGAACCATGTTTTTAACAATAGAACTATTCTATTGCACGCATATGTTTTTAGAAAACTAGCAGTTCTAGCCTTCTAGATTAATGATGGTTAGTCTCTCTCTTTCTCTCTCTTTTAGCATCTGTTCTCCAGCCTAGTGAAACAGTAAGTAAATTCTGTCCTTCCAATAGGAATAAGCAAGCATAAAACATCAATTAATAATAGCTTAAAGTTTTATACAGCTCATCAGGGAGCTACTTAATCTGATGTATGAGAGACTGAAATAAAAATAAAAGATGTTTTGGGGTTCTTTGTCCAAACTGGAGAAAAAGCTGAAAGATGAATACTGACCATATGGATTCTATTGAGTTACTTTCTCCAAGAAAGACTATGTACACAGTAAATGTTATTGGAACCCTAAAATGTTCCTATTTTTTTTTTTAATGAAAGACAGTGAAGACAAAAGATGCTTTGTTTGACATGATCATTTTTCTGTTATGCAGGCATCCATGATACCTCCCCCAGCTTCTTCAGGTGAGGAACTGTTCTCTGGCGCATGCTGCTACAAACATGTTACCTGTTGGCTTTCCTTTTATGCATCTGATAGTTGAAAAGCAGGCAAACGATCTCAAAGAGGATATGCTAAGAATACATAGCAAGCCAGAACGATTACCTGTAAAGCCTGGTATAGAACTGTGGAATCTGTTGAGGGGATGGAAATCTAATGAAATCTCTCTAGTAGAACTTTTTGATAGGATTTATTGCTTTAATTAATGTAGGCATACAGTATTGATGGAGTAATTTATGTTAAAGTAGATCTTTGGCAGCTCTTAAAATAGATCTTTGACTTCTCTGTCCTAAAACAAAAGTCTTACAAGTAGATGCAGTATTTTTTCATAAGTGTTCAAAAATAAATTACTCAGCCTGGGATCTATTTTCAGGATTGGATTTTCTTGACAATGCCAGGTTGGCTCATTTTCAGGCTTGCTGATGTGAAGCGTATCAGGTTCTTGAAACAAATAGCAGAGACTGTTTGGAATATATTTGGGGGGGGGTTGTAGGTTGGCTCTTTTTGGCAAAGTGGGTTTTTAATCTGTGTGAAACTCAGGCAGAAATTTAGTTCTTGGGGAAGACTTCATCTAATCAGCTTGTCTCAATTTTCCTTCCCAATTTTTCGTAATTTCAGCCTATAAATATTACTGAGAAGTGTACTTGGGCAGGGTAATACAGTAAAATATCTTTTCTCTGTGGTTGATCCCTGTGCTTTGAAGGTACAACGATAGAACTTGTGGTGACTTAAAGATGAGACAGACCAAATCTTTTAAAAACTTAAGAAATAATTGCCTTCTAAGCTGAGCAAAATTCCTGGTCTCACTTCTTGTGTATGCATAGGCCTTTTTAATCAAGATGGTATAATTAAAATTTAATATTTATTAATGCAGTCTTTAGCTTTTAAACATTTTTTAAATGTGTTCCAAACTTGGTCTGGGTCTGGCTGTTAAACTGACAGCCAGTGCTGGTTGTGAAAAGGCTTTGTTTCCCTACCTTAATTTATACATCTGTTTAAAAGGAAGGTACACTTGTGGATTTTTTTGTTAGGGCTGAAAATGGAAAGCTACATGTACTGTAAACACGTACAAATAATGGAAATGCTGGTTTGTAATGAGCACCTGATTTTGTAGGACATTAGCAGCTTGCTTAAAAAGTTTATTTGTGGACTTTTGCTATATCTCAGCTATATGTAGGGTTTTTTGTGTTTTGGTGGGGTTTTTCTTAAGGTCCAGAATGACTTTGGTCAGTCAGGAATTGTTGGATGGCATGTGGTGTTATGAATTAACGATAACGGCACACTTATACAGCAGGTGCTAATGATGTTTCTGTGCCCACCATTTCAGTTCGGAAGCCACGATATGTCAGACGAGAACGGTCACTAGTGACGTCTGCATCTGCTGCTATGATCTCTTCTTCCGAAACCAGGGTCAGCAATGTTTAGCCTTCATTCTTGACTGAGGACTTTGTAAGTGTGCACAGTGTCGAAGAAACTTTTTCTGAATCCATTGAAGTGCCAGGAAAACATCGCAAGCAGCTGACCTAAATGGAAGCCAAATTACTGTGTCAAAGGGTTTGTGCCAAATGTTAACAGAGAAATGAACTGATGCAAAGACACTGATGGCAGGATGCATCCAGTTCGGTGAACTGCTTTGGTGATCTTGAAATGCACTATTCCAGCTCTGTGGTTTCATTTGTCTCCTACAGATGCTGTGTTTAAAATCCTTAAAGAATCTGCCTTTCTCTGGTACACTTTCAGTCTTGGCAAGTTCTTCTTCCTGCGTTGTGATGTGTTCTGTGTCCCCGGAGCTGAAGGTCTCAGTGCTGCAGGCCAACACAAATTACTGGGATTACTCAAGGATGTGGACTTGCTTGAAGGACCCACTTGTAAATGCCAACACTAAGTGCCACTGCTTAAACGTTGTAGGACAGTATAATAATACTTAACATGCAGTATCCTTCTGAAGCAAAAAATGAGGCCTCTTGGAGTATCCTCTTCAGCCTATGGCATAGCTGACCCTTGTTTTTAACTGTGAATATAGACCCAGTGTCCAGATACTGTTGTTCTTGGTGCTTTTGAAGGCTGTGGTCAGTATGGGTCCAGTCCCACGTGTGGGAATTTGTTGGGAAGCTTTTCTGATGGCTTCAGCTCAGTCCCTGGATAAAGAGCCATTTGCTGTGGCTTTGTAACTGATAGGCTGCTATGTCTGTCCTGCAAAGACTGTCTCTGCTAGCGTCCTTCCCTTAACGCAGCAGCTGAGGGAAACCAAAATTCCTGCAGGGTAGCTGTGCATCCGTTAGACACGTCAGTGAGCGTTGAGATGAACTGGCGAGGTCAGGTGAATTTCTCCCAATGCAATAAGGGGTTGCTTTGGCCAAGCCCTTCGTTAACATGCCTGAGATCTGCAGGCCAGCACCTTATGACAGACCTCAACAAGTATTTCCTTGTTGAAAGTGCCAGCCTAAATAGCCTCCACTCTCAGATGCTTGTTCTTGCCCATCGTATGCCAGCTGTGTGGCTGAGTAGTCACTTGATCAGGAAACTAAAGTAGCTGTAAAATAAATTTTTTTTTCTTATTGGCTAGATTATCCTTCACCATATTTATTTTTTTCTGGCATGGTTGACTCTGTTGCCATGTGAACACGTATTTCAGCATAATGGGCACAGTGGTATGGGCATAAGAGTGGGTGACTGGGGGGGAAAAAAGTGAAAAACCTGAGGTTGCTAAATTGGTTGAAGCATCACTGTTACCATATGTGACATTATGACTATGCAGCTTGTGCATTCCCACCTACCTGTGTTGCTGTTGCCTGTTTTGGTTTAGCTGGCACTCCATTATGTGTGTGCTCCTAAAATAAATGACTTGGAAGCTCTTCATCAGCATTCACTGGCACGAACATAAACTGGAACAGTCAGTTCTCTTTTTCAGGAAAATGTGAACATAACTGTCTTGAGCTGACATGACACCCATATGGAGAGTCCAAGCCTTGTCATCCAGATTCCCTTTTCTCTGTGGTTAAAAGTTTATTCAGAGCTAAAAGATGAGAACTGGGATAGGAGGAGATATATTCATCTTATTGAACAGACCTGGTTTAATGTAAGTTTCAGTATTTACTTTTATCTCTTTACTTACAAGGTAGTGAGATGTCTTGTAGCATCCAAACAAGCTAGGGCAAAGACTGGGGATAAAGAGCAAACCATGAAGAGGTCCCCATGCCCCCCAAAGAAAGCCTGAATTGCTGTATGAAGAAACTTAAGATTGTCTTTCTGTCGCAATGATAAAGAAAATTTTTGTGCTACTGAACAAAACTAAAGACAGCAGACAATGCCATTTTGAGACCCTTCAGCTTTCAATATGGAATGTGCTTTACAATTCATATGTTCCAAGTTCAGGAGGTGGTGGGTTTGTTTCTGTCATTTTGATATCTTTTTATCTCTGTGCTGCTGCAGTTTTCCCCAGGTAGAAATTATGTCTGGAGGTCATAGGTTTTTCCTGAACTTAATTTCTGAATATTTTCCTAACCGCTAAGGAAAAGGAGTAACTATGCAAATAATGCCAAGAAACTGCACCTTTGAAAGCAGGGAGTTTCTGCTTGCAAATTTGTCAATGATAGTGCATTCTTGTATTGCTTAGTTGCTAATGTATTCTTTTTACACGTAAATTATTGAAGGATCATTCCTGTCGTACTGTCTGAACCCTATCTTATCCTCAAGTGCATATTGTAACTTAACGTCAAGCGTCTACTGCTCTAACTTCTGTGCAGTCAAGTTTTTCTCGATGATAACATCTCTCTTCCCCCTCTCATACTCTTTCCCTCCTCATCCCCCAAAAAAACTCTTTTAAATGCAGCAGATATTTTTACTATTTTATTTTGTTTCAGGAACTGTTCAGCTTCTGTTATTGCTGTCTGACCACAGTGGACTCCTGGTCTAAACAGTTTCTCATTTGTTTTGCACTGTCAAATTAAATATATAATGTTGTGGTTTGGTTTCCATCTCCCTTCAAAATAATAATACATACCTATATATATTTTAAAAAATTGGCTTTAATGAACCCTGATATTTAATGTATTTGTATATTTTTAAATTGTGCCAAAATAAACAATTTGAGCTTTTTTTTTAAATAACTGGAGGTCATTCATGTGTTTCCTTTTCAAGCACAGAATGAAGGGAGCGAAATTAGGAACCAAAGCAGATCCTTGTTTCAGATCATATGGCATGTTGCCTCCACCAGAACTGAGGTTAAAAAAAAAGGTCTGCTGAATGATCCTGCCTGGTTCTACAGTAGGGTAGGCAGGCTGTTCATCTGCAGGCTGTATCTTCACACCTTGCAACCACGTGGCAAAAGCCATCCATAATGGCCTTACCTGCAGTGGGGTGAAAGTAACTCCTTGGCAGAGAATGTAGCTTTAGTAAATGACAGAATTTTTACATCAGCATATATTTACTCATTCAAAGAAGACAGCAGGAGTAGCAAGAAAACCGTAAAGGCAGAGGCTGCTAAGCGGTGCCAAATGTACCAGAAGTTGAGATAATCAGGATCATTTCTTACCAATCGGAGTGAAGATTATGATCTTGGGGGTTTGGACATCTTCCCCCATCTGATCTCTTGTTAATTTTAAAATGTGTGTTCTTTTTCTCCTTCCCCTCCTTCCCTGGGGTTTTGGTACTCTTGATGGACTGCTTTCTTGCAAATGTAACCTGTGTTCTTAACTCCAGTTGCCAAAATGATCCATAATAAGGAGAGCTGAGCCAAAGGAGATTGGGATGCTGAGCCACATGGTCTGAAATACTAGGAGTTAAATTTGGCAGCGCTCTTTTCCCTTGCAAAGCTAACTGAAGTAGCCTGATATATGAGAAAGATGCTGCTTTTAGTGAAGTATGCAGATGAGGAAGGAGAAGCCAAATGCTTTCATACCTACTGTGCATGCACTGTGGAAAGTCTAAGAAACTTTGTTGTCAAAGCCAAGGTGACAGTGTTGCGTACAAAGAGAAACTGACCTGGAAAATGATCCCACTGGGAGAGGAGGACTTCAAAGAGGATTTGTCAGTTAAATGGACTCTGACCACCATGCACACCAGAATTGAACAGCCTTTGGGAAGAGGGAGTACTGTGTCCTTGCCATTAGTCACCCGAGTGAATTCAGTCGGTGCAACTGGCAGTGAGTGAACTGGGGAGAGCGGTCAGTGGCTGTACAGCAACAGGGAACGATTCGAGACTGTATTTTGCACAGCTGCGAGGAGCTGTCTCCCTTAGCCATATGTCACCATCTGAAGGTGAGTGCATCGTAGATGGAAGACTGTGACAATCATTGCTTAAAATTCTAAAAATTCTAAGTCTAAAATATTGTGTTTCAGTAGAATCTGTTACCCAGTTATAGGCCCTCCAGAAGGCTGGTGTCATGTGCATAAAGAACGAAACAGAAATGATATTGCATACAGACACTCCGAAGTATTTTGCTGCATGAAACTGCATGAAATTTGCTAGATTAATGATAAAGCTTTGTGCAAACATAATGACTTAGGTTCAGCCTCCCTTGCCCTAGTTCACAGAAACTGTTCTGAAGTTGTCTCTTGGTCTTTATCTACACTCTTTTTCTCTCCTGTGCCTCCATCAAAACCTTCTTGGGAATGTTGCTTGGAAATACACCTTTGATTGTGGGCGCAAGTCTGTAACATCCTGACAGTAAGATCTGAAGGCTGAAAGCTGTTAAACTATAGAAGAAAATTGAAGGAAAAAGAAGCTGGGGGACAACTGAGACGCTCACTGGGAAAAAGGAACAATAAGGTTTTTGCTCTTGTCCCTCTACAGTTACACAGGATGCGATCTAAGATGCCAAGTCAAAGAGTATGGAAGAGTAGGAAAGAATACGGACGTTGATACAAAAGTTTGAGGCGCTCTCATGTACTTGAGATTTGTAGGTGGCTGGGTGGAGAGGTTCAGCTGTGTGTGGTGTGACTGCATGGAAATGCTGAGTGCCACAAATGGCTGAGCTCAGCAGGAAAGCATAGCTGTGCTGTGCCAAGCTAGTGCCTACAATATTGTGATAGTAACTTTGATTTAAAAAACAAAGAAACAAAAGTTGTACCTGCTCGCACTTGAAGTTAATTTGGTTGTCACTTGAAGTTTTTTGAAAGAATGTGCTTAAGGTACAGTCGATATCTGAAGTGTGCGTGCATTGCTCTTGCTACCAACACTGTGAGGTCTGTTGAATGTCTAAAGGCTGCTTTGCATTTTTGTCATTTATCTTTAATGCTCCCTGGTGAGAAAAAAGAAGAAATGATACCATGTTTATCATTCTAATAGCCTTGACACATTTTTATTGCTAACTGATTAGAAGCAATAGTATTCAGATAATTGCACTTCCTGTTTCGGAGCCTGGTGATTTATGTCCATTACTAAAGTGCTGAAAGTGTTTTAAAATGATAGTTTTAATAAGATGTGGTGCAGCTGTGAGGTATCTGCTCCAAACGGTTAGGTCTTTACCATTAAGATTGTTGTATTCTGTAACGGGACTAATATAGTAGGGGTTAGGGTTGAGTCATGTCATATTGATTTTGTAATGAGTGTTGTTTATGAGCAAGTCATCTGTTTTGTTGCAATTTTACATCCATCAAACTGAAATGTTCTCCTCTGCTTCTCGATCCCAGTCCCCACAGGAATGCAGTCATCTGGAGCAGAGCACTGAACTTCCTAAAACACGCAGGCTGTTCCACAGTGTTGTGGTGTAGTCCATTAGGTTACTATTACTTGATGTCAGTGCCTGTAAAACTCCAGTAATTTTCTGATGGCAATTATTCACCTTTAAGTACCATTATGTGACTGTTCTTTCCTAGAGCATGATCTTTTACAAATTTATATCTCATTCTGCTGCTCTCTGTCTGTTACCTCCATTGTGTTCACAGTGCAGGCCCCTGAGATACAGCCTACAAAGGACAGGACGTGGCACCAACATTTGTATGTGCTCCTTATGATATGAAGAATTCTCAGGCTTGCATAATGAAATCTGAAACTTTCGATGGGGTAAGGAAAAGGGAGACCTGCAAAAAGAGTACATTTAAAAATATATGTATATGCACATGTACATACACACGCACGCACAAAACAAAGCTAATTTTAAATGCTGCTCAAACTGTTTTTGGCAGAGCTTAAAACAGCTACGGAAATGTTTTTTAGCAGTAATTGTGCTGAGGATAGCTATTTAGGAATAAGTTAACTATGGGGAGGCATCTTGTGTGCATGCAACTTTATATATTGCATAATGAACTGTTAGTTTATAATGTATAGAGAAATGAGCTGTGAGTAGTAAGGTTCAGGACCTTACTTGACTGAGAGCACTTGCAATTAGGTGTGTTACAATGAGGGTAAAATGCTTTTCATCAGCATCTGCTGCCAATTCACCTCAAGCTATAATCATTACTGACTGGAAGTTTCTGCAGCTCGACTGCTGTGAAATGAGTCTGGCAGGCCACTTCCCAGCACAAACTGACCATATCCCAGGCCTCCAGAACTGGGACGTTTGGTTGATATCGCTGCTGCCCTCCCAGCAGAATTGTGTCACGTCCTCTGCATTCATGAATAAGGCTGGGATTTGCATTCCTCATCACAGTGATCCCCTTCTGTGTGAAAATTGAGTATGTATAACAGCTGGCAAAAAAAAAAAAAAAAAAAAATCTA
>Ga0065711_1049082_pt1 | contig 11483 bp, 5 predicted proteins | sample Hoacrofraction12_FD_59098 | JGI IMG/M metagenome (GOLD analysis project Ga0065711, IMG submission 59098) | Hoatzin crop microbial communities from Cojedes, Venezuela - Epithelial fraction 12 v2 (version 2) | ecosystem: Host-associated > Birds > Digestive system > Esophagus > Crop | place... | reverse complement strand
CTTGCTGAACTTCATCAGGTTCCTCTCTGCCCAACTCTCCAGCCTGTCCAGGTCTCGCTGAATGGCAGCACAGCCTTCTGGTGTATCCACCACTCCTCCCAGTTTGGTGTCATCAGCAAACTTGCTGAGGGTATGCTGTGTCCCTTCACCCAGGTCATTGATAAGATGAATAAGACTGGGCCAAGTACTGACCCCTGAGGGAAACCACTCTGAGCTTTCCCATTCAGTCGGTTCTCAGTCCACCTCACTGACCACTCAACACAATTCATCAAATCTGGTATCATCTTGATGATGCAAGACGTTCTTTGAATAGAAGCCTGTCTGGTATCTACATATGCTCATTTTTTGTAATGATGCTTCATTTCATTTCATCTTCCCCGAACTGCAGCAGGAAGGCAGACCATTATGAACCGGAATCACAAAATGTCATTGATAAGCTGTAGTGTCAGAAGGTGTGAGGCCAAAAACTGCACAAGGCAACTAACAGATAACAGGTAGTTAGTTAGCATTTTTATGTATAGTTTGAAATGTTACTGTGAATTTACCCTTTGAGCCAGAGAGGTCTCAGGCAGGCAGCAGGTCTATGCAATCCACTGCTGTTAATGCTTCCTCCAAGATCGAACTTTTTTCTTTAAGAAAATAAAGTAACAAGTAGGAACAATGATTGTAACATGAGGAAGCAATATTGCAAGAGCAAATCTTGAGCATTTCTATTTCTGCATTAAGTAAAACAGAAGCTTTTCTTAGCTCTTGATTCTAGTTCCAAAAAATGAAACATCACTGCCCCCTTCTGTAATCCAAGAAAGCTGTATCCTTTGGCTACCTGAAATGTCTATATTGAAAGATGGGTAGGTAAATATTAGCTGACACTGACGTTGACATACTGAACTTGCCCAAAATACTAAACCAAAGGTATTAGTTCATTTGTCCATAATTATTTTCATGCTTGTATTAGTCCCAAAGAGCATGATAAAGATCAAGCCTCAAAGGGAACAAATAAGGAATAAATACGCTGGAATTTATTGATTAACAGTTTGTATAAGACACAGAATCATGTCCATTTCTGAATTTATTAAAAAGCTTTCAGAATTTTCCAACATTCATTGAAATGTCATCTGGATCTCTTGTCTAAAATGAACTAGCTTTCCCCCACAGTTTTCAAAGAAATAATATACAAAGTTGTTGTTAAATTGCCCTATGCTCCAGGGAAAGTGGAAAGTCATTGGCTGGATAACATTTCTGGAAGGAATCTGGAGATGCTTACCCACCTCCCAGACCACGGTATTCTGATTTAGCCTCCCTTTTTGCAATGTTTATAAATCCAATGCATATTCAATCTGCTCCTGATAACCTTCATGTAAACAAGCAATTCCCTTGTTCTACCCATATTACCGTATCCTCCACCCAAGACCTTCCCGTTTCTCATTCTTGTTCAGCTTCAGCCTGCTTTGGGACTGTGTCTGTAAGCTGCCATGATTTGATGCACCCTGGCTGTGGTACATGAGGAAAGTTTGTCAGAGTGCAGAGCGCAAGGCTTAGCTAAATGGAGTAAAAAGCTGTAATTCATGGTTGAATTGCCCTTGAAGCTTTTAACCTCTCCTAGTGTCCAAACCCCTCTATTTTTTCCAGTTCTTCCAACTTGAATCTACTGGCTTTCTTATTATCTTTTCCAGAGCCTTTCCCAGGACCTTTTCACATAGTGACATCTCTGGGTACCCACTGCTGCTATAAGCCTCGCCTTAAATACTTTTTCAGCTACAACCAACACATTTTCAAGCCTCACTTCTCCTGAAAGCAAAAAAGTGAGCTCAAGAAACTGAAGCGTCCCTCATGCAAGTTGTTTAAAATAGACTTGAAATGTAAAATTCTTTTATTCATTGAAAGCAGACAGTAGCAGCAGCCTTTAGCTATCCAGGCTGAAACTCTGGATTGTGGATTTCCCGGCAGTGCCAAGGTTGATTATTTCTTGGGGAGTAAACTGACCTACTGGACCTATCTCAAATCTGTATTTGAGAATAATAGATCTTACAGATATTTTTTCTTCAATACTATGAAGCTCATCTTCTTTCCCACCATTGCTTCCTATGTTGCTAGAAAGGGTACGTGTAAAAGAAGAAGCAGCATTGCGCTAAATGAATAATAGATGGTAGAATTTGAAAAGGCAAGAAAAAGTAAACTTCCTGTGCCCACAGCTACCCAGAAAGTGGAAAGAGTTCTTCCCAGTTTCATGATTATCCCTGTGGAGAAAATGTACAAGCCAGCATGCTGTTGAATTGTACACAGATACAGATAGCCTGCATAACCATGAGCAAGTTTCTTAACCTGCTCACTTGCCCTCTCAGGGAAGAGTATTCTTTATATCGCTGTAGTGCAGTGAAGAGAAAACTCTATTAATGTTTATAAATTGCTGAGCCAAGACAGGGAAGCCATGTGAATGATGAGATTCTTTTACGTAAAAAGTCAAGGAGTTATAGATTTCTTTTGCCATGTTAAATAAACATGCTGAACTGCAACAGTCTCTGTTAAGAGACATTCCTCATCTAGCACAGCTCTGCAAGCCAGAGCTGATTTATGCTGGAGGGAAGATAAACATATAGGTATGTTTTGAAAGCTGAGCCAGGGCCCTTACACTTTAATTGCTTTGAACTGCCCTTTGATTTTTTATGTCATGTCAGTCTACAACACTGACATATAGAGATACTGAAAGTATAACGCAAATATAATTATCTTAGTGTCAGCTTGATTCAGTGGGGTATGAGTAGCTCCGTTTCAGTCATTACTGGTGGCAAGGCCACAGACACCGTAATTTTTAAGAAAACAACAGTCTTCGGATTCTGGAAATACCTCCAACCAAACCTATGTATTCCAAACTAGCGGCACTGGGAAAGCAATAAAAAGGATGAGTGCTGTACCGGGACTAGGAACAAAAGTGAAATACGAGATAAGTAATGGTCAGGAAAGCAAAACTGGAATGGGGGTGGAGTCTGAATGACACATGAATGCGTCCCACCATGTGGTGCCCGGAAAGGCAGGGAATGAAAGTCAATAACCCAAGAAGTTCTTTCCATCCCTACACAGGGTGGTAGGTGATTAATAATAGTAATGTTTCAGTGGATCAAGTCAGGAATGAGTCCTTTTCTCCACAGCAAAGGAGCATAGCATTGACACACACAAGCCCACACATTGAAGCATGATGTCGTGTCCAAGCTGATGAACCCCACTGAAATCATACTAATACTCAAAGAACAAAACATTCAGTATCATAAAGCACTTTCCAACACTGTTTGAAAATGAGAAAAAGAACATATCTGCTGTAATGCGTAAGAACATATTTAATGTTTAGACATCAAGTGTAAGCTTGTGAAGGTGGTCAGCTTGGATTAACTGTGCGACTCCTATTATAATCTCTATTCTTCTTTGGCAAAGTTCCTCCTCACACTCATTTTGACAGCAGACTCCTAACGCCGTTTTTCCTGGCTGTTAACATAATACTACAAGGTGGAGACTACATAATGATCCAGGAAACATTTTTCTCTGCAACCAGTGCTTCAGTTGATTTTGAGTGATAACACAAGGCAGCTGCTCGCAGGCACCTCAGAACTGCTTCATTTAGGGCAAAGAGTGAGCTCATAGCACAGTTTGTAACTGGTGGGTGGCAAGTTATGCATCTCAGGTTCCCCCAATACAATCCAAGAGCAGCTCTGTGGCTCATTTCCCCCATCTTTCTATGAAATTGTCTCAGAAATTATTCCCATTGTATCATTAGGGGCCAGCGAGGGCTGGATAACTTTCCTCTGGAGCAAAAACACAATCCCAGTAAAGTCAACTCCTGCTCCTTCCCTGTGCAAGTACCACTGCTCAAATGGGTTTCAGCAAAGAGTAGTTTCTGCAGTGCCAGAATGCCACCAATCAACAGCTACAGAAGCAGTTATGGTTGCTCATTTGCCGACACAGTGACTTGTCAAATGAGCATCTGATGGTAAGTATGAATCACAAATCTTCCCATTTAAACTTAGGCCAGCACTTGCTATAACTTCCAATGATATAAACAGCTGTAACAAGGAGGTTGGCAAATGCACAGAGCATTATTCCCATGTACAACACCGAGCATTTTTGAATTTCCCATGTGAGGGAGTGATGTGTGTAAATGAAAATGAGTCCTTCTGCTGTGGTACTGGCCAATTTATTAGGCAATCAGATAACATGCTGTCAGTCACATATGCAGCATGCGTGAGTAGCTTTCACGGCAATTTTACCATGCTGTAGTGTGCACATCATAAACCACTAAGCAAATAAGTTCCACTTCCCAAGGAAGTCACAAAACAAGCAGAGACAAAGGCAAAACAGTGGGTGGCAAACCAAGACTCAGAGGATGTCAAGAAGTGGCCCTTTAGAAAATAAGCCTGTTTAGACCATAATTAACCACATGCTTCACTTTAGATTAATATTAAACCCCAGTAAAGTGTATGAAAAAACCTTTATCAGCATGAGATGACTGGAATCACTTTATCAGTGTGTGTCAGTGAAACACTGTTTCATGAAAACAGAGAGATTTTGCAGGGACTGCAGATGTTAACATTTTGATGAGCTCAGGCCAACTCCCTTCTACATAAGTAGACTTGATATTTTGATTCGAAGAAATACAGATAGTTTCATGTCACTATTTAAAAAAAAAATAGCCTTGTTTTTATTTTAGCCTGAAATAAAAATAAATCTGAAAATCATGAAAGTTGTTGCAAAACAGAATTTTATGTCTCCTGCCAACTACGATATCAAAGACAGGCAGCCAAGTAACATGGATCACTGAGTTGTTACCATAAATCCTTATTACACTGATCTACTCACAAATATTGACTCTGATTCAGGAATGCACTTCAGTGTGGTCTTTCAAAGTCAGCATCACAGAGCTGACCTTCATCAGGGAGGTGCAAACAGCCAGTTGGAGAAGTGCAAAGGGTAGTCACTGGGGGCTGCAGAAGCAGGAAAAAGAAGATGGCAAAACATCTTTGTCAGTCAGCTGATCTAATTTCCCCCTCACAGAGGACTACACAGAAATAGCATGTCAGGAATCCACAGATTTAACAGCAGCCGTTGCACTTTTCTTCTTGCGCAGGATTAAGGTGCCTACAATGGTTTCAAAGCATTAGGCAGGTTGGCCTTGCCCCAGGAATCCTGTTCTCAGCTGGTTTAAAAATGTTCTTGCATCTAAGCACATGGTCAATTGCTTTCCTGATTTGAGGGCCTTTGTTTCACACGTTATATATCGTAATGTAAACTTCTCACATATGTCCGCATCCCTTAGGACTGATTCTGATCCGAAAGCTGCCTTGGTGTGCTCTGGCCATGGCAATGTCATCAGAGACATGCAGTCCAAATGTGTATTTTACAGACAGCTTATGCCAAATTGCAGTCCAAAGGTTCAAACGAGGAATGGAGAAAAAGAGTTTTTTAACTAGAATGATTAAGGCAGACACTGTTCCAGTTTAAATTCTATGCCTTGCACAGGAGGACAGGCACATAGAATCCAATGTTTATGTTTTTAGATGAGTAGGTCTTCTCAAATTATGCTGTCTGCTTTGACATAAAGTTGCACTGCCCGTGTTAAGGTATTTTCATTTTTAAAGATCAGCATGAAATTCCTGAAATTCATCAACTGATTTTTTGTTTCCTTGGAAGCTTCTGGAAATATGAAGTGCTGTTCCCATCCTCTGAATCCCTGTGAAAGGGTTACTACCACAGCAGACTAGTATGATATGCACTATGATACACGCACTAGTATGATAGTACTACTCTTTATACTCTTTATAGAGAGAGACATACAAATGTAGATATAGATATTTGAACGTATATTACCCATTGAGAAAATGGTGAAGTTTGATGCTCACCATCAGCAGCTACTAAAATTCTTACCATAAATTCATGTTAGGAACATCGACAGTTTTGATGTATAATTTACACCATGTGAATCTACTTGAGTAATTATTTATGGTCAGGCCTACTTGCAGCAAAATCATGTTTAAACTTTTTAAATACATTCCCAATACAAGACAAGCCTTTTTCTTTTTTTGCAACAAAAAAAGAACCAAAACATGCTGTTGCTAAGCTGGATTTTGTACAGGGAGAGATACTTCAAGATTAAAAGCTGATCCTCTACAGCAACCTCTGGCCTCCTCTTCAAATACTCCACAACTGGCATGAAGAACTTCTCACTGGGCCATTGCTTTAATTAACTAAATTCCTCCACACATAAAATTTTACATGGCTGTATATGTTTTATCCTATATTCATCTCTCACTATGTATTCACAGCAGTCACAAGCAAACCTGACTTCAGTGGAGAAGCCTGAGAACTGCACAGTGAATATGATCCTTCTAACCCACATTGTGCCTTTTATTTCACATAAGCAAAATGCATTCTCCAAAAACTATTTTTCAAAGTGCAAATTCATCAGTGAGGGACCCAGGTCTTTGCTTGTGCTGTGCACCCACACCAAGTGAAGTCACTTGTGGTGTCAGATTTTAGCCACAGTCACATTCTTTATTTCGACTCTTCCCCAGACGTCTTTCTAATAGCAGGTGGTACATAAATCTGTCACTGCTTATGGTCACAGAGTCCCAACAAAGGAGCTTTTTAGTACTTCCCTGGACCTTTGATTCTTAACCAGCACATCTGTGTCAGCTGTATACAAATACTTTCACTGCATTCCTTTATGCGTTCCTTATATTGTGCTAAATAGACCAGGGATCAGAAATGCGAAAAAAGATTATATTCTATTTCACTACAAACTTCAAAGGCAGTAGATGCAATGTCCAGAAAAATACAAAAATACATTCTCAAGTGGAAGAAATTGGATAAGCACAAGTTACTGTCAAGAAATGTCAATAGAAAATGATGCAGCATGGGCTGTAATACCTGTACTCTATTTCTAAAATCAAAGAAAGCATCAAATTCATTGCTTTCAATACTCAGAATTGAATCTTGGGGGGGGTTGTTTGTTTGTTTTTCTTGTGCCATTCTTCCATAGCAAATCACAGAATTCCAGTGAGCTCAGGAAAGGCTTATAAAAATTATGAATCATAAAAATCTAAGAAAAATATTTAAGAAGTTCACAATATTTTCTTTTTTCACAGACTTCAGAACTTACTGATTTTATGAAAGACATCAAAACACTGCATCAATAGCTATCAAAATTGCTCCTACTGAAATAATTTTTAAATTGCTTTCCAAAACTGTAGGATGTAGGTGAAAGTCTAAGCAAAACCCAAACAAACAAGCAAGAAAAAAGTAGTGCATCACCTATAATCAAAGCCACTAAAGAACAGGTTCTCTGCGTGCTTCTTTTGTTCCTTCTAAGAGCAGTGGCTACTGCTATCCTATTCTCATTTTTTTCTTTGAAGATGATCTCTACTTGTATGAAGTAGACAATGCTGGAATGTTAAAATGCAAAGTATCTGCTTTTTTAAAAAAAAAAAGTAAGTTCATGAGAGTGATACATTCCAATGTGTCGTTTGATTATAAAATAAAACCATTCATTAGCAGAAGATTTTCTGTGAGTTTTCTTCTTGTGCTCACTTGAGCAAATTCCGAGCACTCCCTGTTAGACTCACAAACCCATGGGGTACTTTGGTTATTTTCCATCCAGTTATCTTCATTCTTTTGCACTGATGAACTGCAAATCCTACATGAATGCCTAAGTTGCTTTGGCTGTCTCTGATGGGCTGCATTGCAGCTGAAAGGCAAATAGAGGGCCAGATATCCTCTGGCAGTTTTCACCTGACTGCAGTTAGACAGACAGTTTTCATTTCTGGGTGGGCAGTGGCCAACCAGCTGCTGGGTAAACAGTCATGGTGATTGACATAAGAATCTCTATTATTGTTGTAAAAAAAAAAAATTTGGAAAAAAACAAATAATGACTTTGAATCACAATTATTTCTATTGTGTGCCTGAAGACAACACAGAGATATACTCTGCTTTGTTTTCACTCTTTTCCTTCAAAATTACAGCAAGGATCCCCTTATTTTGAAAAGCGATTAGGATGTTTTTGGGAAGGATCCAAATCAAATGCAGCTTTCAAGATGGGAAAGCTTTCTGTAAGAGTCCAATGGGAAAACATGGGAGAAAGTTTTTAAAAATCATTAAACCTTGAAAGCTTCTCCAACTTTCTTGCTTACATTAGTTGGGTATTTTGAAAACTCACAACCAAATGAGTAATTTTGCAGGCCAGAACTGAAGACAGGATCTTAATATTACATCAGATATTCACACAGAGAGATGGACAGATTTGCCCATACATTATTTTTGTTTTAAAGGAAGTAGACCTCAGCCACATTTTCCATATGGACTTCATCATCATTCACACTGCACTTCTGATTGCTGAATGGCCAATGCCTACCTGGTTACTGTGTAAATGAGTATATTTGTATATTTTGTAGAAACATATGTCTAAAAATGACAGAACAGTAAAAACTGATTACAGAGTATTACTTACTATGATGGACAACAGAGTCCTCTAGTGGTCTCTGGTTGCCATGATAGTAAAAGGAGTCAACAATTCAGGGAAGAAAGTGAATGATCTCAAACATGACCTGACGAGAAAAAAATCTTAGTCCAAAGCTAATAGTGATCACGGGAAGTTGCCCCCACAGATGTCCATGACAGTCTCCAGAGTTTTTCTACGCTTAGTCTGTAGAAAATCTTCAAATGTTGCCAGTCATTACATGTATGCTAAACAGATCTTAGGCAGCTCTTATGGAGCATTTCTCAACCATAGATGTGATGCTATTGTACCTTACAAGAACCATACTGATATAACAAGCACATATTATATACCTACACTGTGAACTGTATAAACATATAACTAAACTGTGCTGACATAACAAGCACAATACATACATATTCTCTTTGAATAAGTAATAAGATTAATAAACATGAAGAATTTGAAAATGTAACTGGGCTCCACAGCACATTGGCAGTGGCAGTCAATCTTTTATTAATGAAGGACAGATTCAAAGAGTGTTGGTACTTGAGATAAGGGCTTTATGTTTGACATAAGAAACTAAACTCGCAGAGAAAATATGTAAAATAGTATGAAATGGTCCAAATGACAGACTTGGAGACAAACTTTGCAGGTCAGGATTAAGAGTAGCTGGGAGAAACCTCAAATGTTTGGGTCAGAGGGAAGATTACCGCAGAAATGGGGATATGAAACAGCAAGACACAAATGTATTTTAGATACGTGGGTGTATATTGGAGGCTGTATTGAGATATACCAGCTCAGACTTTGGAAAAGTCTTTCCAGAGTATGATCATAGACATGTAATAAGCTGAGGAGGGAGCAAGTGAAAAAAACAATTTATGTAAACTTGCACAGAAAACCAAGGGGAGGATGAGGAAGCTTTGCCAAAGTATGTATATTAAAGGAATTACTGAAAACACACCAGGAGAGCGAGGGAAAAAATGGGATACTAGGGAGAGTAAACAAGACACAGGGTACAGGTGTGCTGGCAGTGAGACCTGCTTGTTGCCCATGCCAGGTTGACAAGACAAAATTACAGGGCTTCACAACAAAATAATATAAATAATTTGGCACAGTAGATAGGTGAAATAGGTATATATGTGTTGGTGCCAGTTTTGCAGCTGTTTTTATTCAAACCAAGAATTCATCTACGTATACAAAAAGTGTAAAATGAATACTCCTGCATTCACCTTGTAGGAATCCTGAATAATAGCTCATCGATGCAGTAAGTTCATAAAATGAAGTTTCGTAAATCAATCAACTCATTCTCTGTAGATATTAAAATTTCTTAGCGGTATCAATAAATATGTACATAGAAAAGTAGCATTCCTAAATTATACAATGTATATCCTGACATCTGCTTTATACACTCCAGGATCTTAAGGAATCCTGTGGCAAAGGTACATAACCAGCCACAAAAATCTGGCAAACAGCAGTTTCTAAGAAAGATTTGTGTGGTCTTCGTACCAGACAGTTCCCAGCACTGTCATTAAAGGCTTATCTCAGCAAAGCACTTGGAAAAATCTATTCTCCCTTTAAAGAACCTCATCAGTCAGAGCTATAGGTGTCATCTGTCATGACCATCAGCTTCCCTCTCTCTCCAGCATACCTCTGCAGAGTTAAGAGCACAAAAAGATAAGTTCTATATGCAAAAATTCAAGGGTCAAACATTGCCTGGCTATATTTCTAGACGGCATCTTCAATTCTCTACCCTTACCTACGATTTTTCTTCTCAGTGCTGGCATGGCTTTTATCAGCTTTACCACTTGTAGTTCGTACACCTATCAAAAAAGTATTGCTAAACTCAGTGCAGACATGAAATAAAGTTTGAAAAGACTCCATCTTTCATGCAGCAGGGGAATTTATTTCCTTTGAACATGCTGTCAGCCTCAGATAGTGTAATGGATTAGGGCAGAATGCTCAAACCAGTATTTTGTTTCATATTTTGACATGAGCAAAAAGATTCCAAAACACTGAAAGCTGCCATGTCTGAATCAATGCAGAACAGCAAACCAAGCAAGACTGCAGAGATACAACTTGGGAGGTAATTTAAGACAGTAGTGTCAAATAGGCAAAAGATGTACAATAACCTAGGACCAAAAATACTAGGAAAAAGATTAACCTATCATCTAACAAATGGAGGAATGCAAAGTAAGTTTCATAAGGGCGGTTATCTCTGTTTCTGCAGTAGATGTGACCACCAGAGTGCCGAACAGACACTTTTTCCTTCTAAATGGGAAAGGACTCTGCATATGGAAGTAAAAAATTGAGCGCTGTTCTGTTGTCATCACCATCATCACCGCAAACTCCCAAAGGGACCACAGTAGTCTGAATTGTGATTAGTTCTGCAGACTCAACAAGAGAATTATTTTTTGCTATCACAAGACAGTTTTTGGTGCATCTTTGCAGAAGTTAACTCCTGCTTTTTAGGCAAGAGTATGAAAGCAGGGGCAGACGATGAACTCTTTATTGACTGGTCTATTAGGGCTTCATTCAAAGAGCAAGAGATGCTTTTTATGGACTGTAAGTCCAGCAGAGATGATGGAGATCACAGAATGACAGAATGATTGAGGTTGGAAGGGACCTCTGGAATTCATCTTGTCCAGTCCTTAAGGAAGTACAATAACGTTCCTGTCCTTAAGCAAGGTTTAAGAAAGCATACCCCCCCCAATGAACAAGAATGGTAACACGGTATCAACAAAAGAGGAGAAGGCTGACGTACTCAACAACTTCTTTGCCTCAGTCTTCACTGGCAACCTCTCTCCTCGTCCCTCCGGAGTCTAAGGACCGTAAGATGGTGACCAGGGAGGTGAAGACCCTCCCACTGTAAGACTGTCAGGGAAGATCCAGTTCGTGACCACCTGAGGTACCTCAATGTACATAAGTCTATAGGACCTGACGAGATGCATTCCAGAGTCCTGTGGGAATTGCCTGATGTCATTGCCAAGCCACTCTCCATGGTATTTGA
>Ga0065711_1049080_pt1 | contig 11484 bp, 11 predicted proteins | sample Hoacrofraction12_FD_59098 | JGI IMG/M metagenome (GOLD analysis project Ga0065711, IMG submission 59098) | Hoatzin crop microbial communities from Cojedes, Venezuela - Epithelial fraction 12 v2 (version 2) | ecosystem: Host-associated > Birds > Digestive system > Esophagus > Crop | place... | reverse complement strand
GGCCGCCGCAGGCTCCTCGGCGGCCGGGGAGTCATCGCGGAGCCGGGGCGGCCGGGCAGCGGGGGAGGCCGCGGCGGTGGCGGGGCTGGCGGGGCGGCGGGGGAGCGGGCTGCGCCGCTCCGCTCCGCTGCTCGGGGCTGCGGGGGACTCACTGAAAAACTTCACTCCGGCGCTGCAGGGGAAACAGGAAATCTTAAACTTCGCAAACAGCTGGGCAGGACTTTCTTACTCTTACAGTAGTTCCTTCTCCCCCTTCCCACAGCCATCCCCTCCCCTGCGCTCGCCCTTTTTCTTTCTTTTCTTTTCTTTTTTTTTTTTTTAAACATGAAACCTCACCCAGTTTGGTGTCAATCATCTGCCAGAGGCCAGCCCCTCTCAGGTCCGGCTCTCCCACCGCCAGCGCCCCGGGGCCGGTCCCGACGTGCAGCCGGGATCCCTGCGCCTGCCTCCCTTCCCTCCCTCCCGCCCCGGACGGGGACCGCTCACGGCCCCCGGGGCCGCGGCCTGGCTTGCGAGGGGGCTCGGGGTCGGCGGGAAAGCGCCAGCTCCGACAGCTCCTTCTCCCCGCGAGCTGAGGAGGGCCCAGCCCTGCCATTCGGGGCGCGGGGGCTTCCCAGAGTCCCTGCTTGCATCTGCGTCCCTCACCTCGCCGGCGCCGCTGCAGGCTGCTTCCCCCTTCGGCAGGGCCGGTGTCGGACCGAGGGACGTCACCCCCCGATGAACCGAAGCGGGGGGCAGGGGAGGCTGAAGGCAGGGGAGTAACAGGAAACGTTCACACGGACTGGCTGGGCCCTCAGCTTGCAGATGGTGAAACTGAGTGGGACAGCTTGTCACCTGCCTCTGTTTTTTTTTCGCATTTTGCTCCCCGATGGGCTCGACGTGCACTGCTTGATCCAAAACGCTGCATATGTGACACAGATAAAGTTCTTCTCTGCCCCTCTCCGAAGCCGGTTTAGCTTTTACCAGAGATTTTGCCTTCTCCAGCAGGCAGAAATTGCACACAGGGTTCAGGGAGTGGGAGCACCCTGGTGATGCCAGCTTTGCATGGCCCAGACAGAAGCATTAGACTCTCAACATGAATAAGGCCTGAGCTCTCTGCTGGTGTAAATCCAGCCATCACACAGCCAGCTGTTTTTTCAAGACCCATTTTTGGGTCACAGCGTCTTTCTTCCTCTCCGAGTTAAATGCTGGGCATTGATTGAAAGCTAAACCGATGCACATGGGGATAATTTGAGGGTCTCTGCTCAAATGTTGGTGACTCACCGTTGTCTCGGTTACAGCACTAGTCAGAGATACAGGTCTGGGTATTTCAGAAAAAGGGCTAAGCCCTCAGGGGCAATATAGGTAATCATGTTCTGAATGACCCAGAGCAGCTCTGTATGAATTTGGGAATGTTTGCATAATGCATTTAATTGGCCTATAACAGACATAAAAAATCTCATTGTGATTTTATGTAAATTTAGTTTTAAAAACTCCCTAAATGCATATTTTCACAATGCAGTCCCCATTTATGGTGCAAATTCTCATAAACCTCTCCAAGAGTATTTTCCTCACCCCCACACCCTTTAAATACAGTCAAGATTTACTCAAACACAGTTGTCATCTTCCAGAAGTAAGAAAAATGTTGGACTCCCCTTTGCGCACAGGCTGGGGTGTTCTTATCAGTTCCTGTGAACCAGCTCTGTGGTAGAAGCAGGCTGTGTTTTCAGTAATCCACCTAAACGAAAGCGTTTCTCACCCCCCAGCAGTACATACTGTATGCTGTACACACCGCTCTCTCTCCTTGTAGCTGTCAAGCTGCAGGTGCCAAAGGGTTGCTGTTTGCTTAGAAAGTTGGCTGTGCATACTAAATTCTCCAGTTAGTTTTTGGTGACTAACTTCCCATATGAAAAGAAGCTTAAAAGCCATTAAATACAGATTTAATGTTACTGTTCAAACCTGTCGCAACTCAGGCGTGACTCGGCCTCTGCCTCTCGTGCATCTCTCTCCCTCACACGGGTGCCATGGCTCTCCTCCTCCATGGGCACCTTCTGGCCAGCCTCTCTCACACGGGGTCTAGGAGTAGGAGAGGGGCTTGCAGGAGATGGAGGCCTCGGGGAGGGCTGTACTCAGGTCCCCAGCATCACATCCCTCTGCACCCTGGCACCACAGGCCTTCTCTCTCATGTGAGGTGACACGGTGCCTGCTGCCCAGTGAGGAGTCTACTAGAAGTGGATTTCAGAAGTCTGGTATTTCCATATAAGCGTTGTTTTCATTTCCGCAGACACATCAAGCAGTGAGGACTGTGCTACAGCTGCGCTTTGGGTGTTCAGAGAGCCTGTGAGAGTGGTAGATGCTACTAGAAGGTTTTGGGGTGGAAGGAGTACAAGTTACCTGGATATCCTCAGTGGAGGAGTAACTTTGTCACCGAAAGTCCACGTTGAAGTTGAAGTAAACCCCAATTCGGTTCACAGATTTGTCCCAGACAGGCTTATTAACAAAAGCTCACATCCTGCCTTTCTGACTACTGTCAGGTTCCCTGTCAGGGCCCAAACGCAGCTTAATCAGGATTTCCTGGACAATCAAAACACATAAAACAAGACTAAGCTGGTCATTTCTTTCCATTTCCTTGTTCATAGTTCCCAGTTCCCTTTTTGCAGATGGCAGTTTATAACTCACTTCTAGGTCGAAACTGTGAATATTTAACCTCAGCCTGACTGAGGTAGGAAAGAGCTCACTTTGAAGAGCCGCATATTAAAGCTGTAAATAATTAACTCCAGCCTGACAGGGTAAGGAAGGGTGAGCTGATTTCAGTTCACTGCTCAGAGAGGCATAATATTGAAGCACTGAATATTGTGTTTTCTTTCTGAGCCTTAAAAAGAGATACCCAGAACACAAACAAGCTAGTACCTCTTGTAGCTCAGGGCCTCCTAGTGAAGACAAGCTAAGTGCTTTTTGCTGCAGATTTAGGTACAGCTTTTTAAAACAGTCCATAAAAACTACTGAGTAAAAATTATCTCCCTTCGGTATTCCAGCCATTTCTCAGCTTGCAGTATCTATTTCCATCAAAATCGCATGCAAACTACAATGTTATTCTCATACGAAGAACACTTTCAAGCTTCCACAAAACTTGCATTTTTACTAAAAACTGTTGTTTCACTGTACGCAACATACACTTTTAACCCCAGATCATTCTACCCACAGCCAAAAACTGCTGCGGTGCCCAGTAAAGCTGTTATTTTGATTAGTTTGTTAGCTCCAGTGTTGCTAAGAATCCCACAACAAGCCACTTCCCAGATCCTCTAACTCAGAATTAAAGAAGGCCTATGTGGCTGCATTAACACAGAGTAATGTGCATGCCTATATAAAGCTGACATACATAAAGTGAAGACATCTCACCTTACTCTAGCTGTCTAAAAGTTAGCCTTGGAGTGAGGTTCCAGGAGAGGGCTGAGACAACCTAGCACCTTTCCTGCCACCTGAAGGAGCGGTCTCATTTGTTTGACTGTAGTGGGTTAGTCCCAGATCAGATTCAAGGACCACAGGATGGAGGACAAAGTCTGGGTGAACAGAACGGCTGCTGGTGAGGACTCTACATATTTTAAAAACCTCTAGACATATGAGCTGACGACAGAGAGCATAATTAGCCCAGACATCTACTTTTTAGGTATCTGATGTTAGATGACACAATTCCTAAAGAAAATGTTATTTGAATTGTATACATCATATAAAGTAAGCTACAAGATGCTTTACCGATGGCAATCGTTGGAATTACTGTCTGTGATTTGTGTTTCGAATGAAACAAGGCAACGGCGTACATAGTACGGTGGTACTGTCTTGACAAAACTATTAATGACATAACTGGAATGAGTAGTTTGACCCAAATAAAAACATTCATGACTCCGAGTAAGTTTTGTCGTAACTGCTTTCAAAAGAAAAATAGGAAATCTGCTTTGAAAAGTTGATACTTCCCATTTTGACCTTTTTGGTATGATACAGATCGGTTTTCATTTTGAAGCAGCCAATTAGTTTTGAAATTTTTTTGTTCTCTCCATGTTATATATACAAACAAAACATGGGAGCAACATGAACCACTTCGATTTCACTGCAGCGAAGGAAGAGGTTTATTTTCAGGGAAATTTTGGCATTTTGGTTCAAATCAAAGTAAAATTTTGTAGCCCTGTATTGTTTGCAACCAAAGTCTTCCATTCCCTGAAGAGCTCTGTTCACAAAGCTGGTATCTGCCTGCGAATTTTTGAATTGAGTGTGCTTGACATGGAACATTGGCCTTTCAGCATTCTTGATAAACGCCCTGCCCATCTTGTGCATCATTTGCTGAAGAAGTCCTTTTCAGATAGGAGGAGTAGTATTAAGCTGTTGTGCCTTGTATCACTGCTTGCGTCTTATTTCTCTCTTAATGTAGGGTATCACAGAGCACAGAATTGCAGTTACTATTAAATGCAGTTTTCTTCTTTTGCATAATCACTGGTTTCAACTTGTTACTAATAAATTTGTACCATTATGAGAACACACACAGCCTCAAGCAAGGGCATTTACAAAAGGTTACATTCATTGCGAGATGTTTTGAAAGACTCATAAAAAGTCTTTGGACTTAACACAGCATTGTGCTTATCTCACAGACATAATCAAATTAAAACATCTGTTGTGTGTAATCATCCCTCAGAAGGAGACATTCAGCTTGTTATCAACTCCTGCATACATCAGAGGCAACAAGAATAATGTTATCTTCAAGATTTATCTTACTGATGCTTTCTGTACAAATCTCCTGAATGACACTTAGCAAAATAAAGTTTCGAAATATTATTCAAATTAGCACTAGACTCTCAGGGTGCTGCTGTTCACATGAGCTCTGACTTTTAGCTAGAAGCAAATCAACCATTTTTAAGCTTCACTGAATTGGCTTGTTCTGTGTATGTATAAATACCCCCAACAGTGAAAACAGAAGTACGCTGGTGTCAGAAGAGAAACTGTTCCCGCAGTGGTTCTGGCCCTACCAGAAGCAGGAAGCACCATTAATCTCACCACACAAACTTTTACATGAGAAATTCCATTCTATTTTTCCAAAAGCAAGGGACATTTGAAGAATTTAATAGTGTTTTCTTCAGTTTCTTGTACTTCTCATGATGGGTAACTGAGCTGGGGAAAAACCTTGCACATTTCCATAAGCATGCTCCATCTTTCGTCTTAACTCTTTTACACGTACAAAGAAATAGCCAAACTAAGTCCAGACAAAGTGGCATTTTTAAAAGACACGGAACCATATTATTACAGATATACTTGGGAGATAATTTAAGTTGCTCAAAAATGTGGTTACTTGTGGAACCTGTCTCCATCACCACATAATATGTAGTTTTTATTATCATCAAACCTTGTTATTTTGGATTTTTCATTAGAAAGTATTTTAACATCGGATGCCAAGCCTCAGAAAATGTCTGAAGGTATCAAAGAACGTAAGTAGCATAACATAGAGGTCCTTCTGTTTCGTTTTTCCCACTGGAACAAAAGGGAGTTGTGAATCTACGATAGATTATATCGCTAAATCTAATCTGAAAGAATCCCAATACTTAACCGCAAAGCCCCAGAACCAAGGAAAGCATCCTCCCACCTCACCAAGCAGAAGATGATGTCTGTGTTATTCAGGAATGCAGTACACTGATGATATTAAACTGACTCATTTGACCAGGATCTTTAAACAAATTTATTTGCGATAGCACAGCTGTTCCTCTTAGAAAGGAAATGCACGGTTCCATAATTTTTATCTGCAAGGCAACTTTATGGTCTGTGGTCACAGGAGGTGGCTACTGTGCTTTAGAGGTCAGAAGCAAGAAGTACAGGAGGATCCAGAATGCCTTGGGAGCTGGATATTGTTCCAGCAGAGCTGACCCTGGAACAAATGGGCTAACTGTGGCTTGCAAATAACTCAGCTAATATAATTGACTTTTGCTGTTTTCCTTTTCTGTGACTGAGACCATCACCAAACTAGCCTGAGAGCCCCATTTTCAGGCTGTGCACGCACAGTCTCTGACATCTTCCAGCTGGTATGACATCTCCTCAGCTGGAAGATGCTCTCCATGCAATCCTACCAGCCCTGAAGTTTGGGCAGGCATTTCCCTTCACAACTCAGGCCAGACGAGCTGGGGTACCATCAATAGTTTCAATTCTTGGCTGGAGATGTCTAACACCGGACGTTGAAAATTACATAGTGCTCACCTGAAACTCTCAATAGGTGTGAAGGATACCAGCTCCATCTGGTAGATGGGGACAAGCCTTGGGGGCATTAAGGACTTCTGCAAGGATCAGGGAGAGTTTGTTAATCCACAGCCTCAGTGATATTCAAGGCTCTCTGCATTACTATATTGATGTAGGGGCTATTAGAGAAAGCTTTAGTGCAATTTACACCCATTTTATGACCCTTTTACAATATTAAAGTGTTATAAACAGACTTTAACATAACTGAGAATTAGATGCTTTGCAGTTAATAAAAGATGCATGATTGACTCCACTGTCTGTGGAGAAATAACACTCTGCATTTTCTGTCAATTTAGCATTTCTGGAGTGTGTATTCCCCAGGTTCTACGTCCAGATATCGACTGCAGTGAGCAGACAAATGAGCATTGCTGGTTTAAAGTCAGTCTTCCCTTTTATACAAAGGTGCATAACATTTCTTGCTTGACTTTGCCTTGTCTGTAAGAACATTTTTGTGTCTCTGGTGACCTATGGCTGGAGAAAGTGAGTTGATAATTCCGCTACCTACTACAAATTGAGATGGAATTGAGACTGATGAGGGATGAAAGTGTGAGTGAATATTTGTGGCATCTTCACATGCTTTGAAGTATAGATAAGGACACATCTTGTCCAGTGATACAACAGTTTGATCTCTGAATCATGCAGCAATTGGAGCCCTCCTGTCCTGAGGGATTGCTGCCCGCCTAATATAAAAAGTGCTTAGAAATGGAGGAGTTTGTAGGCCTTATGGTGGGGTGAACAAGGCAGCTAGGCAATGGGGTCAGATGTTGTAGAGAAAAGTGTAGTGATGCTCATTAGTGAGTGAGGAAATTCTGTTGAAGTCAGGCTGAATTTTCTGAAGAACTTCTATAATACTTGCTATTTGATACATATATTTGCCTGACATAACAATTAGCTTGGTTTTCATCTCTACCTTTCTCTGACAATTTTTTACTGTGATTCAAAAATAAGAAAAGATTGAAAAATCAACTTTGGTAGTCTCCATCACGAATAAGAAGTAATTTACAGCTGTCTGCATGTTACTCTTTTATGATTTCAGTTTTTTTTCCTTTAAAGGGCGTGCTGTTCTGAATTGGCATATCTTTCTTTTCTTAATTTTGTTGCTTTTTTTGCCTCCTTTCCTTGTTTCCATTTCCCTTATTTCTCCTATCCTTTAATACCTCTTTCCTTCTTTGAGTTTATTTGTTCTGAGTGTTTTAATCTATCCCTATTGACTTTTTCTTTGGATGTCAATTACAGACTGCTATTTCAAAAATAAATCTTTTTTTTTAACATCTTTGCAATTACTGCTACTTCAAACCATGGTACTGTTAGACTTAACAAGATGCTTCTTCAAAAGTATGTCTGCTTGTGTGTTTGTGTGTGCACATTAATATTTCATTCAGAAGAAATTCCTGACTGTTTGTTTCACAACTAGCAGCAACAACACTCAGTTAATATATCAGTGGTAAGACTTCTGGGTCTTATATAGAGTCTTTTAGTCAAAGCCCAGAATAAAGGACATTGTGAAATGGGAGTGTCATAATATACTTTACAGCTCTTTTCTTTGCCCTGTTAACCACAATAAAGAGTCCCAGCCCAGGCTGGTCTCCATTCCATTACCTCCCTCAACAATTTCTTCTGCTTAACAAGGCCTGTTGTGATAGGGCAAGGAGTAATGGCTTTAAATGGCTTTTAACTAAGAGAGGGTAGATTCAGACTAGATACAAGGAAGAAATTTTTTACAATGAGGGTGGTGAAATACAGAAATGGGTTGCCCAGAGAGGTAGCGGAGGCCCCATCCCTAGAAAGGTCAGGTTGTATGGGGCTCTGAGCAACCTGGTCTAGTTGAAGAAGTCCCTGCTCACTGCAGGGAGGCTGGGCTAGATGACCTCGAAAGGCCCCTTCCAACCCAAAGCATTCTATGATTCTAGCTATTCTCATACTTACTGATACGCTGACAGGTAAAGCCCTGCAAAAAGCCACGGCACTGAGATCCGCTTTTTCTACCAGTGCAATCATATATATGTGTGTGGTGCTGGCAGGCTGTAGCCAAACTGGGGTTGGCATTGCAGAATGAGCTTGGCCTCTTATGCAGAACCTGTTTCCGCTCCTCTCTGATCTGCTCATGAAGCTTAGTGGCACATTGGGGAGTAAAGATCCTATTTTTACTTTAAAAATGTGCTTAATTTGCAGCAAGGACACAAATTGACTTATGTGAGCACTGCACAGCTTCCAGAGCTGTCCCACAGTTTGCCCTGGCTGTGAGCTCTTCCACCCTTCTCAGGGACTGAATCATTAGCTCAGGCGAGTGCTGCACTGAGAGACCCTCCCAGACTGGCTTGACACATTCTCCCTGGGAGACCCAGAGGGGACAAATGTAGATTAGGTTAACATCCACACTCAGATCCAGATTACCAGAGACTATGCTGACTGCAGTGAAGACCTGTCTTCCATGTGACTAAACTGGCAGCTAAAACACCAGCAGAATTTTACCATAACCCAGAGCTGTATCAGGATGTTTCAGTCTCAGAGCATCTCCTTTCTGTCCCCTTTTCCCCTGCCTTCAGTGCATTGTCTCACCCGAGTCCTCTCTTTCCGCCTCCCTGCTGCTATTTCTAGCCTCTCAGAGTTCCTGCCAGCTGCCTCTACCTCCTTGGCACACTCAGCCCGCTGCACAGCTTGCTGAGCAGCAGCCTCGGCTAGCAGGGTTTGACACACTTGCTTTGGGTTGCCGTGCCCCTCGAAGGAATACTTGAGGTACGTGTCCCTGCCCATCCCATATGAATCATCCTCTGTGGCTCTCATGGAAGCTTTTACGTGGTATTTCATGTAGTCTCTTAAAACCAGTAAAAATTCAAGAAGAAGAAAGCAATCTGAAACACTACTAGGTCATTGTTGAATTTCTTTCCTTACTTAGCTGCAGTGTGAAAAATAATTTAAAAGGTAAAAGAAATTTCTAGCACTGAATTGCCTTTAATACATCGATTAAAGTTTGCTGGTGACACAGTCTTATAATCATTGACAAGAGGCTTTTCATCACCGCCTTTCTACACAGAAAAATGTGGACTGAGGGCAGTCTTGGACTCTTGAAGAACCTGGATATCTAGCTGCTGCTTATTGATTAGTTTTGATGTTGTTCATCCTCTTGGGTGTCAGTGAGAACAATAAAAATCTGGCAAAGAATGAATTGACACAGACAGTTCAAGTATTGCTCCTTTCCTTCCCTGTACCAAGCCAGACGTGGCTGTCAGCCCAACCATTTAGTACACAGACTCCAAAAGTCTTCAGTCACACAGAAGATTCCCTGAAAGTCACAATTCCTTCCACGTGCCATGACAAATGGTGCCAGCTGCAGTTGTATTGCATGATACAACTGGAGCACAGAGTGAAGCTCCATTGACTTCCTGTTTTCTGTTTAATGTCCACCCACCTCATGGCAAAGGAAGCCATGTCTTTGAAGGGGCTTCACTGGCAACCAGAAGGCAGGCAGCTCATGGAGATGGTGAAGGGAGCAAGGTACCATTTTGTCCATTCTACATAGACACGCAGACCTTCACATCACTGAACTGCAGTCAAGTAGCCATGAGTGTAACTCAGAATCTTCCACTGGAGACAACGGCTGGATGCAACACCTAGAGGGACCTCAGTCTTTTTTTCCCCTGCTATTTTTTTGCATAAAATTATCTTTCTGCATTGGAATAAACCACTCAAGCTACAAATTATCACAGTTGTACCATGCATGCTAACAGCCTGCACCTCTCTCCAGGGAGCAACAGCAGCTTTCTAAGAATCAGAGGAAACCCAAAGCTTCTCATAGACTGAGACACACTACTCCTTGTGAAGTGCTTGAAGATCCTCGGCTGGAATGCATGGTGGAGAAAGAGACCCCTGGGAAGAGCAGGTAAGTTTATTTTCTCATGAGTGATCATTATGACCTAAAAAAATAGTCCCTTTTCTTACAGCACTGAGCAGATTTTTAGACAAGGATGTATATCTATTCTTATTTCTGTTGTTGACTTTTGTGTGTGGCACATGAAGTGACAAGATGGGGGATAACTCATACCTCTGTGGACATGTTTTCTCATGTGTGACATGGAAGTAATAATTACTGGCCCACAGTGTGAGTGAGACTTACAAATTAGGGTGTATAAGGCATACTTTACTTCCCAGGTGGAAAGCACCATAAATGATATTGTGTACTTCATAACTCTAGTACATTTTCTTCTACATGGCCTTTCAGGTGCAAACATCATTCTTTCTGCAACATTCATGTTGATGACTCTTGAGAAGACATCTGCAGTATCAAATGTTGTTCATCTCGGGCATACTAACATCACCATTTAGTACTTGTAACTTGGTGCCAATCATAGACCGGCAACGTGAGCTTCCAGGTGTGAAAGAAGTGGTGACAACTGAGAACTGGCAGGTGCTGATGGAGTGTGTAAACCAATATGTGATAAGCAGAAACCAGTGTGAACTTTAGTTTCAAAGCCTAACACACGTTTTGCAGCCCTAGACAGGAATTAGAGGTTGTTTTGCAGCAGCCACGGAATAACCTTCTGCTATTGTGCTGCAAAGGATGCACACCACTTTCAGCTTTTGCAAACCTGTTTACCACAGAGACTTCCTTGTGGGCTTACCCCTGCCGTGTTGATGCTATTGTACGCAGGCAGCTAGGCTGCTCAGAGTACGCAGCTGGTGGGGGGCTTTCTGCCTCCTTTTATGGCAGGCAGCCATTTCTGGCCTTCATCTACACCATTTTAGGAGATGGCCTCAAGTTGTAAAGTCTGAATCTGGATCCAAACACAGTTTTCTTCAGCATTCACAGGAGATCTCATCCTAGGTTTGGGCTTGCTCCATTCATGTCAAAGCCCGACTGCAAAGCTTGTCTTCCAACCAAAATTTCCTTAAAGCTTTGGGGTCTGGGTTTATAGTTCTGGTTTAGCTCCCTTTCTAGATATTTTTGAAAACTCTACAGGTAGAAAATTTAAGGCCAGACTTTTGACCCATTCAAGTTAGTAAAGTCTTGCTTTCTTGACACGGACTTAAAAAAGGGACCTAGGTCATACAGGTGAAGTCAATGCCAACTGGAATTTTCAGGAATTTTCTTACATGCCTAACATTTTGTTGCCAATCAGACACCTTAGATCTGTAGAAATCTCGACTCTGTGATCACATTTTATTTCATTAGTGTTTTGGTTTCGGCTGCCGCCGGCAACAAAAGCGCCACGCGGCCGCCCCTCCCCCCGCCGGCGT
>Ga0065711_1049079_pt1 | contig 11484 bp, 9 predicted proteins | sample Hoacrofraction12_FD_59098 | JGI IMG/M metagenome (GOLD analysis project Ga0065711, IMG submission 59098) | Hoatzin crop microbial communities from Cojedes, Venezuela - Epithelial fraction 12 v2 (version 2) | ecosystem: Host-associated > Birds > Digestive system > Esophagus > Crop | place... | reverse complement strand
ATCAAGATCAACATCTCCTGCAGACTGTGGGCACGGGCCGCACCAGATACATCAGCCGTGAGCTCTGGATGCAGCAAGTGACCGCCCATCACCACACGTCACCTCTCCTGCCACGGAAGACCATTACGACAGATGGAGCCTGAAGTCATGGATTAAATGAACTCAATGGACGCTTTAGAGTGATGATCCATAGACTAAGGGAATGATATCTGGAGACAGGAGAAGTGGTGGTGATCAACTGGCCAATGGGGGACCTGGGCATGACGTAGATGGTATGGAATAAGGGGTGGATAATGTCCAGGGTTTGGCCAGGACAGGGTTAATTTTCACCGGACTCCAGGAAGGGGCACAGCCGGGGGGTGGGGGCTGACCCCACCTGGCCAAACAGAGCCGGGTATTCCATACCATGTGCCATCACTCTGGGTTCCGGTGGAGGGGGGAGGGCGGCGCGGCGGGAACTCTCTCGCGGCTCGGGAGCGTGCGGCACCGGTGCGGTCGGAGAGAGCGGGTCTGTTTTTGTCATGTTTTCTCCTTATCTGTACCGTTGTTATTCCTGCTTCCCTCTGTTTGCTGTTCTGTTAAACTGCCCTTATCCCGACCCACCAGTTTCTGCCTGTTTCTTTTCATTCTCCTCCGCACGCCGGCGGGGGGAGGGGCGGCCGCATGGCGCTTTCGTTGCTGGCGGCAGCCGAAACCAAAGCATATGAGCACCAGCATTGGCTGTGCCTGCAAAATTTGTTGGTTAAATGAATAAATGTGTATCTTCATCCTAAAAAAATATAACGGGGGTGCTCACTCTGAACCAAGAAATGGCAGTGGTAACAAATTGCTACTTTTGCCAATATGGTTTATTCTGCTTGGAGAACCTGTTTTTTGTTACACCAGCACAAGAACTCTTAAATGTTTTACAATATAATGTTACCCTATAAATACAAGAGAATTCCTATTGTAAGATGCTGAGGATAAAAGCAGAAATATGATCTTGTTTATAAACAAAGCAGCAATGATGGGAAGAAAGAAGTAATTTTTATCTTTGTATATGCTGTTAGGGAGAACGATACTGAAATGTCACTAATTCTGATCTGCTCTGAAAAGGATGTTGGAAAATTGGAGAGAGTTCAAAGCAGAGAGAGGTATTTGAAGGCTTAAAATTAGTTCCCCACCATCACCACATGCGGAATTCCCCCTGTTCAGTTCGATCAAAAAGGATGACTGACTTGGTTAGTATTCAAGTACCTTAACAGGGATGAAGGTTACTGGTTGATAAAGGACTTTTATAATCTCACAGACTGGTACAGCACAAAGTAATAACTGGAGACTGGGGCCAGTTGCTCAAATTAGACAGCAGCCCCAAATTAGATAACTTCAGCAGCTTCTTCCTGGTACAACTGGTGCTGGTACAACTGTTTGAAGGATACAGTGAACTGTAAAAAATATTTTTTTTCAAACCAGGTTGGCTTTCTGTTCTTTTTCTTACAAGCTAAAATGAAAACTCTTAAATATGTGAAATACCTCATTCATTTGAATATAATGCACAAGTACTTTAATGGTTTAAAGTTGAAGGTGTTCTCTGGTTAAGATGATTTACTCCAGATTGATCGATTTGAAAAGGTACTATGCAGGGAAGGGTGGCAAGATTTAAAGCAATCAACAATTAAAAATCATTTCAGGAACTTGTTTTTATTTTGTGTGTGAACCTAGGTTTTAGGGGGGAGAAAGAGGAGGGTGCTGGAGAAATGGAAGATACCTGGAGAGAAGGACACTGTATGCAGCCTGTCCCTGTCTGTGACGATTAACACTTCTTCAGGTGGACTGCTCACAGCTAATGTTCGATTTATCTTTGATTTATGTGGCAAAAAGTGTTTATAGAAAGGGAGATGAAAATGTATCCAGATATGACTTTTCTTAGATTTCCCTTCCAAAGATGACTGATAATGAATTAATTCCTTTGCCTTTTTTTAATATTTCTCCCCAGCTGGTGCATAGCTGAAGTTTTCCAAGCCTTCCTTGTCTTCATTAATATAACTGTATTACAGAGCATATTCACATTTCCTTCCTTACCCCTGAGTAGACAATTGTTTCAAGAATTCAAGCTGCTTCAAGTAGCAGTACCTTGGAGTATTTAAGCACTGTTAAGCTGGAAAGATGTATCGGGTGGAACTCTGCACGGCTATCTTCCATCTCTGTTACTACGCAATATTTTCTTGAATGTTTTGAATGTATGCTTATTACATCTGCAGATGATGCTAAACCTGCATACTGTAGAGGCCAAGATTAAAATTCAAAGTGATCCTGACCATTTGAAGTGTTTGAAATTAATAGAATGCAATGGAGTCAGTACAGAGGCTTTGCCACAGGGGCACAGTCAAGAACAAGATGTAGATTAACTGGCTGGACAACAGTTCTTCACGAAAGGAGCTAGGTTTTTAGTGGACCACAAACTAAACATAAGCCAACAATGTTGTGATGTTGAAAGAAAAATGCAAAGTTGAGATCTCAGCTTGAATATTGTGTTTGCTTTTGGGCATATTTAAAGAAACATTTGAGCCAAGGGGAGGAAGACCAGAAAAGGACTTTGGGGGGAAGCTATCTGAGCTCCGGAAAACATGAACTGTGTTGAAAGGTTAAAATGTTTGCGTTGTATAATCTGAAGAAGAAAGGCTGAAAGGAGACGTAGAATGCATAAAGTGAACTGTCTTCATCAGGGCCCAAACTGGAGCAGGGGAGACTTGAGGTACATCTTGTCTGATGACTAGCCTCTGTCAAGTAAATTACTGTGTGCGGTCTGCACCTGTAGAGCATTCTAAGAGGACGGTGGACAAACATCTTCCAGGACTAGCAGAAGGCATCTGGATCTTTGCAGGAGGATGGAGCAATGAATGAACTGCATCATAGGATCCCCTCTTGACCTGTGTTTCTGTAGCTGTGGGATGGATTGGGGGTTGCTTTTCCCTCATTTTCTGAAAAGTGTATGTGACAATGGGATAAAGTAGGTTGGATTTGATCTAGGAAAGTAGGTTGAGTGCAGTTTGAGAAAATTAGTTGAAATGAAGTGCGATTAGCCTGACTGTTTTTATGAAGTAATTAAATCTATAGCTTTAATCAGAAAGGTGCAAATTCTTTGATGCAGGGAGAAACAAAGGGGTGAGAACTTCTAATCTGATCAGGGAAGTTGACTTTAATACAGATGAATTCAAAGGCTGGGCCTCTTAGAAGAAAGGTAAATTTAGATAAACAATCTGGAGGGAGAAGTGTTACTGCCTGATTTGGTTAAAACTACTCAGAATGTGGTGGCTCTATAAGCAGAGGCTTACTGGTGGCCTGGTCTAGAGGTGGACAGACTCATGGTCTCTCATCTTCAGAGGCTGCCAGTTGATATGGACACCAAAGTCCACAGGAACATGAGAGGTAAGCTCTGTGGTGCTTCATCTGCTCCTTTTCTTGTACCTGAAGACTTTGTTATACTGTGATATTGTTTTGCCTCCAGTCAGGAATTGTGACTACACAAGTTCAAGACCCTGTTACAAAAATGATAAAAACATGGTTTGCATGGATGTTTTTTCAGACAGAGTGACATCCTCAACAGTTTGTGTGTGCTGCTGAAAGCTACTGGTAGCTAAAACGTAAAATGAACCCCTAAAGCTTAATTCCACTATGCTTGCAGGTATTTCGCTGTGTAGAAAAGTTGCAGCAGCTTATTGCACAGTTTGTATCTGTCTTTTGCTGTGTTACTGTATTCTCATTTGGATATTGAAATAATGTACAGGCTCTTTTTTCTCCTAGTGACTTTCCCTGCAAGATAATTCAATGTTATTTTAAACAATGCTTCGGAAATGGGTTTCGCTAAAGTTCACATGCGCAGCCCTTGGCAAGTGACTGTCCTGTAGAAAGCCCATAGGCTTCCTAGAACATACACTTGCTTCTGGTCCTGCTCTGTGGAAACAGGATTTTCTTTCTATCGTTTCTTTGCCTAGGACACTGCTTAAGGACCTAGGTGTCTTGGGATTTGTGTGCAAGTAAAATTTTGCACCTTGATGCTTGTTTGTCTCTGGCTTTGTAAGCTTAGCTGTGGAGATGTTTGCTGATAGTCTGTCCTTTTAAAATGGACTGTGGAATAAACTGAGGCATCCATGGAAAACTAAGCTGTGTGGAAAATGGTGATTGCTGAGTGGACAGAAGGTTTGCAAGGCAGATTGAGAAGTGCTTCTGAAAATATTAGTCTTTGTTACAAGCAAAACACTTACATGAGAGTGTGAAGTGATAGGAATGAAAATGAGGAAGTGTTACAGCCAAACCAAAACTTCAGTTTTCATTGGGCTGAAGTTTCCCTGGCTTGGCTCATGCTTGGATCTTGTTAGAAGAGGGATATCTCTATGACTGGAAGAAAAATCCTTTCCTGTTGTTTTTCTCTTAAATTAAGGTCGTCTGCTGTAGGCTGGCAGCCTGGGACTGTTGTGGACTTTTTGTTATGTGTTTGGTTTTCTGATAAATTCTCATTCAGCTTTCTGGTTTGGCTACACATTCACTTAGTTACTGAGGTGAAATTGATCAAAACAGAGACTCTTTTGGCAGCAAGATCAGAGAAAGGTCTCATTTTAAGACAAGATGGACTTTACTGTGTGGCCTGGTATCGAGACTGGGGTGTGTTCTGGCCCTTCTCTTAGCCTGTGTGTACTGGTGATTTTATTAAGTCTTGTTGAATGCAGGGAGAGTGTGTAAGGTTCTCGTGAAAATTTTGTGGACTAATTTTTTAGTGTTGCAGGAGTTGAGCTCGAGGCTTAGTCTCATTAAGCCATTTTTCATTTGTGAAAGCTGGATTTTTATTTTTATTTTCTTATTAAAGAACTACTTTTTTAAACCACATGCTATATATTAATATAGGTTCTTCCTTATTTAATTGTAAATGAAATATGAGTAACAACACTATTTTAGGCTAAGTGAATATTTCCAGATTTATGATACAATTCAACTGTTCAAAGTATCTTAAAATCTACTCCTTTGGGCAGTAGTTGACGAAGAGGATAGGTATGCGGAAACAAAGTGCTCTGAAACCTATTTCAGGCTGGAAAGCATGACCATTGAGGAGGGAACCCTTATCTTTTATATACAAGGTGTAATTTGCAGATTTTTCAGTAGAGTGGCCAGTGAAATCTGCAGCAATGGTAGTCTTTGTTTTCAGCAAAGCAAACGATGCTTGCAGTAGGCACATAATTGTGGAAGTTCTCTTCAAACGTAAAGCCTCTTGCACTGGCCAAATGGAAGACAAGGCCTTCACAAATACAGGGACTGCCGTATAGAGAGGTATTATAATTCCTGGCACCGGAGTCTCTTGCAGCATCCTGTGAGGTAGTGTGGTTTTACACTGCCCCTTACTGGGGCTTTCTCATAGTGCAAGAACTAAAAGAGATCTGGATGCCCAAAAGTTTGCTCTCTTCTGTGTTTTTGCATTTTTTCCCCTATGAGCTAAATAAAAGATAGTGATATTCTTGTATGCAAAAATTTATTATTTATATTAAAGTTATTTTACACTTAATTTTAGTATTTCTTGGTGTTCAGGTGTTTCATTGTGTCCTTCAGGCTTCCTTGAAATCTGCTTGTGGAGTTTGGTGATAGTGGTCTTTGATACACATACAAGCTGGTAGAAGCTGTGGAAGCTTTGAATGAACTGGAATTTGTCTTTAATTTTTAAACTAGTGGCCAACAGGTGTGACTCTGGACCACGTTGACGCTACACTGCCATTCATTCCAGATTAAAAGATCTGAAAGAAAGAGGAATTTGAATCAGGGGGAATTGTGCCTGAGAGGTGAGATGGGGCTGAGTTCACTAGATACTGTACAACAATCTGGCCTTTCAGCTTGGTTTGCTAAGAGCAGTCTTCTCTTTAGAGTTGAGGACATTTTATTTAGCTAAATGGGTTGCGTGGGTGGAATGATAATCGGGGGGGAAACAGTGCTGTGAATTTTTCAGTTTAAAACTGAAAGGTAACTTAGTTGACTAATCAGTTCATTTCCCATGGGGTGTGGCACAAGTAGAGATTTAGGATTTACTTCTATGATCGTACAGTACTAACGTGGAGTTCTGGTATGTAATGTGAATCTCCTAGTATTCTGTAGATCCTAATGAATTACCATTTTGTTATGTAGAAGGAAGCTTTGAAGTGCTTTTAGCTGATTGATGCGAGCAATTGTATTTTCAAAATTTAGTTTAAAAAATAGAAGATGTCCGCATAACTTACAGAACATTGAGTTTATTTTGTATGACAGCTTTCATCTGTTTATATCTGTTGTACTTTTTGGGGGAGGGCTTTTCAGTGGTATCTGAAGTGCAGTAGATATTTGGTGGGAACAGAAAAACCAAAATGCTAACCTGGCTAGACTCCCAGCGCCCCTTGTGATGCACAGTTAAGTAGCCCACTGCAGGAATTAATGACTCGGGTTAAAGGATTTGTGCAAATGCTTAAATACTTCTTGACAATCTGACTGTATAGCTGTACAGTACAAAGTTTTAAAATGGTGATTCTTACTGGACTTAATTTGCTGGGACATGAATAAAAGGCAGCAAAAGTAGCTCTTGTTACAGACAGCTTTCCTTCACTTACTGCATAGCACAGTCTTTCTGTGCAAAAACTGCAAGCTCCTTTATGGAGTGAGGATGGTGATGGACATGGTGTTAGGGATTTGTGGCTGAGTATTCTGGTGAGGAGGAATCACCTGTGCTGTTCTGGTGGTCTGTGGACTTAATAGGCGAAAGTACAAAAATGTCCAGGAGAAAAATGCATTTATTCTGAGATTGCTCAAGAGTCAGGAACTGGTACTGTAAGGAAGAAATACACTATTAAAACATTAATGAAGAGTATTTTTCCATAACTTGTTGACCTGACAGCCTGTTAGCCCTTGTGGACTGCTTTATCAGGCTTTTAAGAGACCACATTCTAACAGGATGACTTGGTTTGCAAACACTCTTTCATTTGGTTGCACAGAGAATCTCTGAGTCACCATGGCCTCATGGCCTACATAATTCATAAGTTAGTCTATAAGTAATTGCTATGAAGAACTCCTGTAGTCTAAAGATTGTGGTCACAAGAATCAGTCTCTTCTAAGACACCTGCATTTGGATGTTTCTAGTTGTAAAGACCTGGACTAGCACTTTTTTCAAGTACCTAAAACTATCCTTTTCAATGGGCACAATTATCAGAAGTGTTACTGGGGACAGGTTGTGAGAGTTCCAGCACTAAATGGGAATATCTGAAGTTCTCTAATCCAAGGTGGTCTACTCCATTTCCAAAAAGGTTTTACTGAATGACTCTGTCAATCTTCCGGGGCTTGCCAAAAGCCTAATGCTGTTGAATGTTATGAATGTGCTTCTGCATGTGCTCTCGAAGGTTGAAGGCCAGCGTCTTGAATGCCAGAATAAGGAGAAGAAAGATTCAGATAATTCATTTGATAAATATCACTATGCTCAGCAACCGTGTCTAAGAAACTCTGACTTCGAAAAAAGCTATGAAGTCAGAGAAAGGTTAGCTAGCCCTTGTTAATCTAAACTCTTTTATCCTGCCTAATGAAGGGAAGCAACATCATAAAGCTAATCTGCAGGCTGGAACTGTCCGTACCATTATTAATTTAAAAAACAAACCAACCAAGACTGAATGAACCATGAAAAATAAATTAATGATAACCTTATTTTGTATCCCATGCAGGTTTTCTCAAGTTCTGGAAGTAGCAGGGCATTTGGTTGCTAACTGACCTGAAACTTGTGCTCTGCCTTGGAAAGATCTGCAGTGGGAGACATTGACCTTCACATACCCCATAGTTTTCTGCATCAGAAGACCGGGACTTCATGTGCAAGAGTGGTTCAAGATGATGTAACTTTGATAACACTGAAGGTGTACGGACAATAACTGACTTTGTAAGAGGCTTCTCCCACCCCTCTCTTTCCCTTCCTTTTTATTTTCAATAACTTCCTCTCTCAGAAACTACAAGCAAGATGCCAGCCAAGACACCCATCTACTTGAAAGCTGCTAACAATAAGAAAGGGAAGAAATTTAAACTAAGGGATATCTTATCTCCTGATATGATCAGTCCACCACTTGGAGATTTTCGTCACACCATACACATTGGAAAAGAGGGACAACATGATGTTTTTGGAGACATCTCCTTTTTGCAGGGCAACTATGAGCTATTGCCTGGAAACGAAGGAGAAACCACGATTAGCCAGTCTGGTGGCCACAATGAATTCTTAAGGGCAAACAGCACTTCTGAGTCCATGTTTACAGAAACTCCATCACCAGTGCTCAAAAATGCTATTTCCCTTCCTGCCATTGGGGGTTCTCAAGCCCTTACATTGCCCTTATTGTCACCAGTGACATTTAATTCAAAGCAGGAATCCGTAAGGTCATCAAGAAATCCTAGGCTTAGCTGTGAGCCAGTAATAGAAGAAAAATTGCAGGAGAAAACTAAACAGATGGAAGATGGCGAAACATACAAAGATGACCTATGGGAGCAAAATGGTGGTTCTTCGCATTTTACTAATGGTAGAGACAGTCACTCATCCAGCTTTTCTGAACGATGCACTGATTGGCAAACAGTTGATTTGCTTGATGACAGTCGACTTTCTTGTGAACTAACCAAGACAAAGACTAAGTCAGAAGAATCCCTTTCAGATCTTGCAGGCTCTCTTCTCTCATTACAACTTGACTTGGGACCTTCACTTTTGGATGAGGTTCTCAATGTAATGGACAAGAATAAATCTTAGAACTGGTACTCCCTTGCTTCTTTAGAAGTGATTCACTTAAACAAAAACAAATGTATTTCGAAAGCAGAGACATTTAAAAATCAGCTGTATTTGCAGTTGTTTGACGGGTTTTCTAAAAATATTCTTAAAATACTATTTTTTTACCTGTTGTTTTTCATGATTTTTATTACACTAAATTCTCATAGCAGGAAGGTAAATTTTAATAACAGTTTTCAGCAAATACAAAATGTTTTATGTACCAGTATTAATGATCAGAAACTTAAGAAACAGAGTTTAAGGATGATACCGATTGTGACATTTGGTTAGTTCACTTCTACAGGCTTCTGAATATATGAGAATCTGTCAGAAAGGAGACTGATAATTAATTATTCACTTTTATAAATTATTACAACATCACTTCACATATAGGCCTCTTTCTAGAACCTTGTGTTTGAGGGTTTGATAGTGGTTTTCTTCATTTTCTGTAGTACCATTTCTGTTATACCTTCACTGTAACTACTTTCTGGGTTTTACACTACCGCTCTGTATTCAAATGTGAACAATTTGGAGGCTTAACAATTTGGAGGCTTTTTCAGCTTGAACACCCAGTCCAGAATCTCAGCTGTTTAAATGGGTATGCACAAATTTACGCAAGTTGAGGCTTGACATTGTATATGAAATGATACGTTGTAAACAGGTGACAAATGCAAGGTATTATGGTTAAATTATTTTAAAAGGTGAAATATATTTTTTGTGTGCATATTGGCATTTTACTGCAGAGCCTACACATACAGTATCTCATCAAAATAGTTGCTTGGCATTATTGGTGCTCTTCTGAAAATTGTATATTTGTGTGTTTGAAAAGAAATATGTATTGATACTACTTGCTTTTTTTTCCCTCATTTATTGCCACACATGCTTAAACTTGCAACTGATTATTATAATTTTTGAAGAAGGCACTGGTTATTCACAATGCTTGTGATGTGTGCTGCAACAGCCAATGTTTTAGGAAATGTGGATCTTTTAATACAGTACCTACATGGATTGCATAGATATCTTGTGCAATACAATAAAAACCCCTTTAAATCGCTATGTCTTTGTGACTCAGTACATAGCCTCACCAAAACACAAAGTTTTGTTTTCTGCTGTAATGAAACAGACTGCAATAGAGCTGCAGAAATACGGGACCAAGGGGCAGATCATATCTACTGTCTTAATTCAGTTGGTTTCTCCAATTCGGTTTACTTCCTCTGAGGTTCTAAGGGCAGACTCCAGACAGGTAGGACTCTGGGATGTACACTGATTTTAAGTAATTGGAGACAAGAGAGTAATACTTTGGTCCTGGTGAAGTTAATGGCAAAGTTCCAGCAGATTTCCCTGAAGTCTTTAGGTAAAATCCTGACACGTTTTGTAGACGATTCTTCATTTGATAACCACATGTATCTTTATCTTCCTATCAGAACGTGTAAGTCATGGATGATTTAATATATATTATATTTATCCTTAAAATTTCTGGGGAGTCAGTGCCAACTAGTTCCATTCTTTCAGTGTGTTTTAGGAACACAGTCATTACTCCTGTTTTGGGTTAAGCACTTACTGTGCATTAATGAGACATGCAGCTACAGTCTCCCTTATTATTCCTGTAAATGAGGAAGTCAGATGTAGAATGGCCAAGAACTGTGTTTATTTTTAAGATAATTTTTAATTGCCTTCAACTTCATGCTCTCTGTATATAAATCTGGATCAAATTGCTGGTGCATTCATGATCCAAGAAGAATGGTGGTTCTGTGACTATAGTGCTTCTTGTATTTTAGAAAGCAGGTTCAAGGCTCTGCTTGGCCACATGTTTCTTATGGGACCTGGGGATTTAAAATGAAAATTTAGGCCAAAACTTCCACTGGAAAAATCTGTCAGTCATTAGCATAGGGGCAGGTTTGGGTGAAATTTGGAATTAGACATTTTCTGTGTAAACCAGCTTCAAATACCACTATTACAACATTGCAAATACTGCTGAGTGAAAAGTCATTATCTTGCAGGACTTTTCAAGTAAGTATTTTGTAGAAAGCAGTAACAGATTCTTAACAGCACCTATTGCAGTCATGTTATTTTTGCTTTGTCGTGTTGATTTCCTGGCTTAGTCTGCTGAAAACTGTCTCACTATTGCAGGAGTTTTTGGTCTGTGTTATCCCTCCTATGTGACTACTCTTCTAAATTTGTATATCCTTAGGTCTTTTGACGAGGGTGGGTGGTCTGAACTACAATAATAACCATTGCTTCCTGCAAAAAGAACTACTGTGCTGTGGAGGAGAACCTTTGCTCAAGTGAAGAACAGGACTTTCACACTGGCAAAGTAGATTTCGTCTTTCTTTAAACGCTTGTTACTTCCCTTAGAAGCTAGATCTCTGAATTGTTCAGATGTGCTCGGTCTTACATGCAAAGACCTAGAAGATGCAAAGTTGAAATGTGCTCAGCTTCTGTTCTGACATGGTGTTCTGTAAAATACTGCTTTGTGTGTGTGGAGAGGGACCTGGGCGTCCTGGTGGACGACAGGTTAACCATGAGCCAGCAATGTGCCCTGGCTGCCAAGAAAGCCAATGGGATCCTGGGGTGCATCAAGAAGAGCGTGGCCAGCAGGACGAGGGAGGTTCTCCTTCCCCTCTACACTGCCCTAGTGAGGCCTCATCTAGAGTACTGTGTCCAGTTCTGGGCTCCCCAGTTCAAGAAAGATGAAGAGCTACTGGAGAGAGTCCAGC
>Ga0065711_1049078_pt1 | contig 11484 bp, 3 predicted proteins | sample Hoacrofraction12_FD_59098 | JGI IMG/M metagenome (GOLD analysis project Ga0065711, IMG submission 59098) | Hoatzin crop microbial communities from Cojedes, Venezuela - Epithelial fraction 12 v2 (version 2) | ecosystem: Host-associated > Birds > Digestive system > Esophagus > Crop | place... | reverse complement strand
GACCCGCCTGGATGCGGTCCTGTGCAGCCTGCTGTAGGTGACCCTGCTTCGGCAGGAGGGTTGGACTAGATGACCCACAGAGGTCCCTTCCAACCCCTACCATTCTGTGAAGGAAAAGTAGCCGGGGAAAGAAAAGAAACAGCAGCAGATCTCAAGATGGACACAAGCTGATGGAAACTGTAAGAGAAGCAAAGGCACCGCACATACAGGCACTAACTCAAATTGTGTAACATCTGAGGACCATTTAACTTATGACTCTTGTGGTAACTTTTTATACCGAGGTGTGGTTGGTATACCATTAATTTGAGGAGAAAAAAATATTTCTGAATTTTATTTCGGCTCACTCAAAGATGAGAAACACAATATATCCCTCTCCACTAGTCTGATTCCCTTCAGTTAGAAAATGGTTGTTTCCATGTTGCAGACTTCATGAATCTAGCCATATCTTTGAAAGTTAGGTGGATTTATTTACTTATTAATTTAAAAGTCAATTTCTAAAACATTCTTAGCATGATATTTCGTGAGGTTATTTTGACAGTCAAGTGGTACTGCAGAATGTGTTGCCATAGCAACCAATATTCTTACACTGATTATTAAAAGGATTGGGTTAACTCTGCAGAGTGTGGGTCGTGAAAGACTATTATTGCTATGCATTTGCATAGACAAAGGAAGAAGACTACAGGTCTTTCCCTTCTATTTATGACGCCTTCTTCCATGGTGGTTGCCCTTTTTTATATTTTAAATCTCAGAATCGTTGTACCAGAGAATAAAGTCCTTCTTGCCCCCTGGAGCAAAAAACAAAGAACTGCAGCAGTGCTAGGTACAGGAAAGCAGGTAACACACATTAGCTGTGACTTTACAAGCCAATGTAAGTGAAAGAAGACAAAAGTCACAAAAAATTGGCAATGCACCTTCTAAAGGTAAAAAAATACAACACACACAATATCAACGAGAATTTTTCAACACAACTAAAGGAAGATGATTAATGAAATTCAATACTTTTGAATCATTGAAGGGAGAAAATATGAGTATTTAGCCGTCACGGGAACAGAGTAGAAAAAAATCATACCAAAATATTATTGAACAACAGAAAAAATACAGAAGCAGAATGGGAGATAGTTGTATTATTTCCATTAGATGTATTTTTTATAAATAGCCTAAGATAGAGTGAGGATCACGGGAATTTAAATTAAAGTCAATATGAATGAGAAGAAATGGGAAATATTACATAGTCAGATCTCCTGATCATTCAAAAAAGGACCAATGTCAGAGTTCATTATACACATTCCTGGAATAGACTGACTAGTACTCTTATGCAACTAGACAATCCAGGTATGAATAACACCATACAAGCTCATTTACAAACTACTAGAGTAGGGTTGGCTCTTTTTATTCCGAGTGACTGATTTCTGTCTTCTTGCCCAGATTTCTACTACTGATAAAATGCTAAAAAGGAAGCATTAGGAGAAATGCATGTGAAGGCTCAAGAAACAATTGTCCCTATCACCTTTCTCACCCATCCCCGCTGCCACAAGCCCAGTTCTTCCCAGACCACAGGCCCAAAGGGATATGTGGGAGTCGCTGCAAGGAAAGACAGCTGCATTGGCAAAGAGGAGGAAAGGAGTTAATCGCTGCATGAGAGAAAGGGGAGTCAGAAGTCCCTCAGATGGGGTAGACTCGGTTTGCATACCCTGGGGAAAGGGCTACACATGGAGGAGACAGGTGAGATACAGAAAGATCTACAGTCAATCCACAGACCTCAAACTGTCACACAAGCCCATAAAACTCCCAACCCGGACCACCCAGTTTCCTGCTATTCTCTCCCAGCCTTCATTCCTTTCCCAGAACTCCCTTATTTTTGTTCTGTTGTATAATTTAATTTTGCCTCCTCAGAAACCCTTTGGACAGGAAAATCTAATTCTGTGTGTGCTGCTGGGAAGCCTTGAAATAGCCCTGTAGGGAGAGTTTTAGTGAAACTAAAGTTATTTATGCCCACTTCTCAGAAAATAAAGAAATAAAGGGAGAGAAAGATATTTCTGTCAGCTAAAGAAAAATAGACACAACTGAGAACCTTTTATTCATGCCTGTTTTGACTCAAAAAAGAAAAAGTAAATGTAGTTAGAAAACGCCACCCAGATCACTGTTGCTCAATTAATTGAATTTGACATTATGAAATGGTGAAGTCAATATAAACTGTAATACTAAGCTTCAAAAAAGGCCAGCTCTGCCTAAGCTAGAAGAGACATGAGTATAAGCATCATATATGCTCCAACAAAATGGACAGAAAACCTTAAAAGATATTGGACATGGTACGTAACAAGGAAAAATTGGTATGGAAACCAGAAGACATTGATACAGAATGAAAGATTTATTAAAAGTTCTCATTTTTACTGGAACATTGAATTAAGCATTAAAAATTGCTTATAGCAGTAGAAGACTAACAATATAATAGCTCTATGTATAAAAAAAGAGGGAATAATAATATAGCAATAAGAGAGTAGTAAGATCTAGCATAAGCACATTGGATGATAACAATAAGCAGCAAGTTTTCCTCAGACTCTGCCACACTGGACACATCACCTCTGATTTTCATACCTAATGAGCATTTAGATTATGCCTGTGAAAATTTAGGTATGGAAGTCATCTTCTTCATGTCTCCATCTACATAAAAGGCAAAATTTGCTCAGTGGGATACTTTATTCTATAAACAGACTACTTGTTCTCCCAGAATACGTAACATACATCAGACTGGCTATCACAATAACTTGACATCTCTCTCCTGATCTAAGAGAATACGCCAATATTCAGCGACAGAATGATGAGCACAGACAAAAAACACAGAGAAAGTCTGTTCCACTCTTAAAAGTCAACAAGAAAAGGAGAGCACCTTTAATGTTAACTATTATTTAAAGCTACCAAGTTCATAGCTCAAAAAGCTTTATGCCATGTATAAAACATACATTTTGGCCTTCCTTTTTACAGATGTCAACGATTTCCTGACTACCATACAACCTCATTATCTAGACAAGTTTTCTCTGTAAATACAGTGAGTCATACAAAACCTCTTGTCTTCTTTTATTCCCTCTTTTTCCCCCCTCGGTTTTTAATGAAAATTGGTCTTCTTTCTGCCTTGACATTTGTAAGCAGCCATTGCTAGGCAAAATGTGATTTAATCTCCTTGTTTCAGGATACAGACGAGACTTGCCCTTAACAGTCCAGTGAAATCTGAAACTAAATATCAAAATCTTTCTTTACTTCTTCTATCTCTTTTTCCAGAATTATCATTCGTCTGCAGAAGTATTGCCAATACCCTTTCAGACAGTATCCACTAGAGTAAGATAGCACCAGAAAACTGCTAAAGATATAATAGTATCTTTACCATTTGCTATTGCATCATAGTTCAAGACACTGATGTTAACTATTCATTAATCTTGCAGTATATCGCATATTAAGAAAATAAGCTTTTTGAAATGGAGCAGCAAAGACAAAATCACGAAGGCAATCTGCTTCTACTTAGGGAAGGTAGCAAGCATCCAGGCATTTGATAAGCTAAATGCTGCCCCTCAGTCTGGAACAATGAAGTCAGTAGGAGTTTTTTTTCTGAAGAAATAATTTGTGAGACATAGGACCATGCAAATATTTCATATGATCCTAACTGCTGGATTACAGAGGCATGCCTCTACCTCCCCTTTGTCTTGCCCAAAGGATATGTAATTATGTCGTGAAATGCAAGTTAAAAAAAAATAAAGTTCTATTGTCTAATATTCTAATTTTACATTATACTAAGAAATAATAGAGAGCAAAACTGTTCCTGAATATCCTCTATAAACTAGGCCGAGCAGGTTGTTCTCTGTCGCTGCTGCTGCCAGCCCGGGCAGGGACAGGGGAGCCAGGACAGCGCTCCCGTGCACCCAGCTCTCCCCCCCTGCTGCTGCCCACGCTGCGCTGGGGGGAAAGGCCTGAGGGATGCAGAAGAGAGGCAAGCAGCCTTTGGGTGTGGAATGTAACACCATCAGTTACTATTCTGCCACTACAAGATCCCTATATTAACCAAATGTACCCTTCCGGATTCAGTAAGGATTCTCATTGAAAAGACACGTGCTATGTCTTGGAGCTGAATGACAGTGAAACATTTTGGTGTCCTGGGCACACCTTTCCCACATCCCCCAAAGTGGTCTTCTCCCTGCTTGGTGTTTTTCCATTTCCCATCCTCATTATCTTGTCCTTCACCTTGCACTGCATATCTGCAGCCATTCTTTCTTAAATATGTTCCTAGTTTACATTTCTGTCATCATTTCATCCACTATGAGTATGATTAGAGTTTGATTGCACCTCCTGTATTCAAGCAAGGGAATACTAGGAGAACAAGGATGGTCTTGTACCTAAAGCAGCTGAATGTTGGAGAAGTGTACTCTGTACCTGCCTCTGCCATAATCCCTGTGAGATGCTGGGCAAGTCATTTAAACTTCTCCAAGCTGGTCACTAAATTTGCGTTCCTGCATTCCTGGCTATCTTGAAATTGCGAAGGCAAGTTTGCAGAAGTGCCAGGCTACATCAGGAATCAGCATTAGATACTCTGTGACCATTTTCAGTGGTATGTGAGACTAAGTGCTCTGTAAATTCAAGCTCTAGCAGTTCCAGACAGGGAGAATCATGAACTCTACACTGCTGCACATCAGCCAAGCTGCATGTGATAGTACTTTCTGAATGGGGCTCTGTGGAAAAAAAACCAATTTGTCTCAAGCAGTCACACTTTTGAACTCCAGAACAGTAATGTTTGAACCTGGGAGGAAATTCCAGTAACTTGAAGTCTGCAGAGTCATGGTAATTGACTGTATGTAGCAACAGTAAAATGTATTAGCTTCAGGTAAACATCATTAATTCACACATGTGATGAAAAGTACATCAATGTGTAGTTACTGCCCCTCAGTGGGCAACTGCTATTGACACCTATCATGACGAGCACCCCAGAAATTAAGCAGTCTGTCTTCAGAGCAGGATCTGACAGTATGCAGTAAATACACTCTGGAACTAGACGGCAAGTACAATGCACAATGAGTAAGGCCAAAACTATAAGTAAAAATGAGATTTTAAAAGGCACGAGTATATCTGAATGGGAATTCAAAGCAGGACCACACACTGAACTTTTAAATTCATCCTTGCACAAATAATGACAATGAAGACAATTCTGAATCTTCGCACTACTCTCATAAAGGGATGCATACATACGATACAACAAAAGTTTTAGGATTTAAAAACCTGACAAGCTATTAATCAGAAAATACCAGGCATAAACTAAAAATGATAGCTTTACTTCCAATGATGCAGAAATTCATATTTTTCAAGACTTAGCTTTTCATTTGCTAAAAAATAACCACAAAAGAAAAAATGCCCCATCAATGGACTATCATTTTTTAATAAAAAGGTTGATCTTGGCTAATTGATTTTTTTACTAAACATAAAGTCTTTTGAAATGAGTGTGGTAATCTTCATAAGAAGAGTATTTCACCTATGTATAAAAGCCACTACTATGATGCTCATATTTAGTGATCTGATATTTTGTCTGTATATCTTCAGTGCAAAGCGAAAGACACCTCAACGTATTTCAGTAAGGATCTTCATTCTTTTTGAACTCCCATTTAATTTTGCCATGTGGGAGAAGATTTTTCAAATGACAGAAAATTCAAGAATTCATTAAATTGAAGAATTGCAGAGAATGGAACACTAAGTGCTTTCAGTAATTATAATTTAACCATAATAAGAAGGTACTTGTTAAGAATGATTTAGTAGATGAAGCCTATAAAATTTTCAAGTATCTTGGGAAGCATATAGTACGTTTATTTTTCAGTATGAAATTAACGGGATGAAGTATTAGCTGCTTGAAGCTGCAATACGCACTGTCCTAATTCAAAAAGGCACTTAGAACATCATTCTTTTAAACTAGTTTGAACAGTTTGAAAGCTAAGCATTTAGTATATTTGTTTAATCTGTGGATTAAACTAATTTCTGTATTGTTTAAACTATGGATTAATCTTGCTGTCTTTAACAGATGGGAATATGGGCACTTCCACAACTTATTTACTCCATCCTTATTATCTGTGTTTGGGACAGGATTGAATTGCCTTCCAAACTAACTTCTCCCTCTGAGCATTAGGTAAAATAAAGTAAACCTGTGTTTTAAGCACTTGTCTAACTTTGAGCATGTACCTAATACTCATAAATCAGACTATTTGCACACTTGGTATCAATATCAAATGCTTAGTATCAAAGCACTTTAAGTGCTTTGCTCGACCAAGACAAAAAGAACTTAGCACGCTGAAGCATAAAGCCTCAAGACAGAATTAAACCCAGTAAGCCACACAGACTGCATGGACACTCCATGCTACAGAAATGTATTTCCAGGGATGTCTTTCCATCCCACAGCCATAGCAGATTTGACCTAAGCTGGTATGTAGGAAGGGTATACACAAATGCAGGCTGTGCAAAAAAATACAGGAATTTGGTAATTTTTAAGTCTTGAAGTTTAAGCAGGTGAACAGTTCCAGTTAAGTTAATGGGATTTCTCATGTTAATGACAGGCTTATGTGTCTCCCTGAATCAATATGCACATGACTCATTCCAAAATGTGACTCACTTCGAAAAAATTCATGTACCATTTGAAAAAGAAGAGACTGATAATGAAAGGTATAGGAGCCTGCAGAAAAGCAAAGTCAAGTGTTAATATTTTTCAGAAATATTAAATAGAATTAAAAGCTTAAGCATATTTACCTTTGCAAAGGAAAAATATAATTCAAAGTAAAGACCAGTATTTTTGGTTTTAAATGTCACAGAAATAAAATATTGCTTGGAGAATGACTACAGAAGCATCTCTGTATTTAACATCCCTAAACTATCTGAATGTTATCATATAACATTTGAAAAACTCAGTGCAATATAATTGCAAAGCAAATCAGCTGTAAAACATGTATTTTTCTTTTTTTAAAGTTGTGAAAGAGAGGGTGGATAAGTGGGTGGCAGAATGATGAAACTTATAGAAAATACATTATTTGTCATGAAATAGAGCAGAAGGAATAGAAATTAAAGTAGGGGAAAAATCAGGTGGTAAGTGAGTAGGCAGAAGTCACCACTTTGTTACTCCCCCAGTGCACAGTCTTTTATTTAGCACACATATTCTCAGCAAAAGTGTGTTACTGAAAATGCAGTTATTATTCCATTAAGTTGCTGTTGGCTTCATGAAGGATGTAAGACAAAATCATACCTGAACAGACAAAGCCAAAGAGGAGCTATATACAGCACTGAGTCAGTCCTCTGAAGATGAATGCTGGTAAAGAGTGGATAACCAAAAAGGCCTTGAAGGATGTTTGTACTAGATTATCTACAGATTCATCAGTAACATATCACTAGTAGTTTGCCATATTGTCACTAAGTGCTAATTTTAATATAAAAACAATGCAGCAGAATAGCTGACAATCAGTAGCTCTTGACAGGCTACAGAAGTTGAAGGCCTAACTGGAAAAGATCAGAGAGTAATCTACTTTATGATTGCAGTAAAACATGCAAGGGCTCAGACTCTTCTAGCGGTGTTAGAAAAAAGCATCACACCGTCCCCCATCCTCGCTTCCCCCATAAGAGATACAGAACACTATCAACCGGACAACAGCTCTCTATGCAACCTGGTTTACATGGCAAGTGGACGCCTGATTTACATGGCAAGCAGAAGCAGAATTCAAAATCAGCTTCACTAGGCAGGCAAAGGTTTTGCTATGGCTGGTAGGAAAACCTGCCAGTGTGAAGCTCGCATACTGCAAGCTGCTGCTTTTTCCTGTCTTACATAATTAAAATAGTGATTTCACTGCAGTCATCTCAATAACCAGTACTACCAGAAGATTTAGGACAGTGGCTGCTCTTCCTGTGCTAGCTCACCTGTACTGTTCTTTTTGCCTATGGTAGATTCTACACAGTTTGTAGAATCTACCGCAATACAAGCACACCTTTATGTTGTTTTCCAGACATACTCCTAGGTAGCTGAAGAGCTAATACTTAAATTCTTACTTCAGCCAGTCATCATACAGTGTCTTAAAGGTCCTGTAAAATACAGATAAACAAGCCAGTAACATGCCTTTATCTATAACTCCTGTGTAACACGATTTCTTACAAAGTATCTATGTCTAAATGAGTGACCTGTTAAAACTGAGATTCCTTAAGTAAACACCATTTTGGACATAGACAAGGGCAAGGTAGTAGATATTCCAATACCCATAAGGAATCAACTATTAATAATTACAAGCAACACCAGCATAGGAATAAAACATGTTTACATTTTAATATTATTTTTGTCTAAGATTGACAGGAAATGTTGAGGCTGCTTCTTTGCAGGCTGTGAACAGTTCAGATTCCAGAGATATTGGGCAGAGCACCAATATCAACAGAAATAATAGCAGTAGTATTAATAGAAACTGCTCAATCTCAAATAACTACTGAAGCAAATAAAACTGAAGAGCCTCTTCCGAGATTTTCCCTCATGGTACTGAACTGAAACCTATTATAAGCTTAGAAAGAATAGATGCCAAGAGAAAAAAGATATAGATGATCAAAAATTGTGTAAATCATTCAGCTCTTACATCCCTCTGGAAAAGTAATGAAACTGATGTAAAAAGAGATGCATGCATGGTCAAGTAACTCTAGTTTCTGCTTCTAATGTCAATTTTAAAACTTGTACCACTGAACTCAGCCATGGGTTTCAGTCTATAGTGAAGTTACAGAAAAGCTAAGGGGTGCATTTATAGCACTCTGTCAATCTGTATTAACTCCATGCGCAAACACTTCTAATGCATAGTAAATATTGGGCAGTTGCCCCTTAAGTCTGAATTACTGCTGATCTTATATTTTAGAGAGGTATAAGAATCTGGTCCAATACATTTTTCTGCTATTCGTTTTCTACTTGCTGAGCTTACTCATAGGGACTGAAAAAGTCTGCCAACAGAATGCAGTGGAACTGTCATGAGTGGTCAACTACTTCAAGACTGAAGGACAAAAATACTTAATCTTTTTCATACGTCAATCAAAATAAATGTGCTTACTGCCATTAGCATAGAATAAATATGAAATTAAGCAAGTAGTTCAAACAAGTTGCCCAATGTTCTAATTTCAGCTACTAAACAATTTTTAAAGAAAGCATTCCTTTGTAGTAGCTTATCATGAGTGGTCATTTTGCCCTGTGCAATACGGCAGAATATCTGCCATTAGTGTTACTCATATACCTCTTCTTCAGAAGAAGCGGAGAAGGGAAACTGGGACTGTTGCTGCTAAGAGAGTACCTACTTATTCAACTTCAGAAGAATCGTAGAATGCGATACCGTGAAACCATCCATTTACACTTATCTCCACCCCTTAATGGATCCTGTAGGGGTTCACATAGCTCTGATGGATTAGCAGGCTCCATCTTCTGTTTACACCAGAGGGATAAAACTGTGCTGTTCCCTTCAGTACAGAAAACAACTGAGGGACATAGCCATATGGTTTTCACTCTTCTCATGCATTTCCTATCAGATTGTGATTATCAGGCTTTCCTGTCAGTTCCAAGCTTAATTACTTTATTCTTATATTAACAGAGTAGACATGAAATCAGTGTTGACTCTAGGTATATACAAAAGCTATTTAAGTTTTTTTTTTTCCTCTACTCTTTGTATCCTGTTCTGTACGTAGAACACTCATTTGCTCTAAGGTGACTGTGTTAAAAAACACAATCAAACCTGCATTGGTATCTGCTGACAACAGTGATAGAGTTCTAGAAATATTACAGAAATACCTACCTTTGCAACACACAGACACCTCAAAAGCTAAGAAGTTCTAGAATTATGTATTCCTTGTTTAAGATTGCAGGATAGAAAAGAGTACACTTTAAAGCATTATTTCTCCTTCTTTCCTTAGTAACTCAGTTATCTTTCCCTAGGGTAAATATCTACACATGACTGTGAAAAATACACCTCCCACATATTCAAGCTCTGGCTTTTTACAAACCATCAAAACTAATTTTTCAAGAGATCAAAAATATGTTTTCAGAAATTAAAATCTAATCATACTTAAATATTGGAGAAGTCCTTCATATTCATTATAGATCTCGTGCACTGTTACGTACTCTAGTGCTCAAATGCGATAAACCAAATACATTACTAAAAGTTTCACAAACATTTCTCAGTCCTTAATGCTGCCAATCTACTGGCGGGACATTTGGAGCTTGATTACGTTGCCTCTACACTGAGATCCAGTGTCTATCTTTGGGCACTCTGCCTAGCCTCTAACTGCCACCCCAGAACACTGTGAACTTCCAACTGCTTTGTCACATCCACCAGCTCCCTGCAGACGTCTCAGCTGCTGACCAGAACAGTGCTAGATGCCTATGTTTACACAACTGACTTCAGGGCTCACAGTGGGACTCAGCTGTCAAGTGCAGGCATCCAGTGTCATTTTGATGCTACAGAGTAGCTGTTGCCCCTTAATCACTGCTCCTGAAGGCATACTGAGCCCACATTAGCCCTACGCAAAAGGCACCTTGCGCATCCACAGTGACATGAGATACTTAACGTTAAGGCAGCTGGAACCCACCTTTGGAATTTCAGCACCTCTACTAGTAATACTATGATCAAACAGGGAATTTTAGCACCTCTACTAGTAGTACTCTGATCAAGCAGGGAAAAGAATTTTAGGAGAACCAAGGAAGATCCTAATGAAAAGAATTTTTGGGGTTTTTGTGAGGGAAAAGTTGAAAAACTGCTTCTGGATGAACACTGGAGAAAAGTGTGAGGAGAGGAGAAAGCAGAGGGAAACACAGGGCAGGAGACCATGATTTCAGGCAAATCTCTAGGGAAGGTCAGGGCTTCAGGGAAACACCTCTGGTGACTGAAATCCTAGTAACAGAGAAGTCATCAGTCTTCCTGATGATTTGGTTTTGTAATAATACGACAAAGAGAGAGCTGAAGCTAATATTGCAAAATCACCTGTCTGGATGGAAATCTCATGGTATTATCTTCTCTTTCTGTTCTTCAAAAGTGACTGAAATTCTCACAGAAAATCCCAAATGAAGTTGGAGACTGTAGCTTAAAAATGGACATTGTGTTGTACACTACTGCATACTCATGGGACAACAGACATAGAGGGTATGGGAGAAATGGAAGAGACAAGTGTTCTGCTATGTAAACCTGACAACAGTGTCCACAATGGCATAGGCTCAGGGATCTTAAAAAAAAAAAAAAAATAGCACAAACAGGGATGAAAAAGAAGGTTCTCTAAAGCACTGAATAACACACACAAAGATATTTAATGAAAGCAAATATACTTCATATTGGGTCACATTTGGGACCTGGGTGTCCTGGTGGACGACAGGTTAACCATGAGCCAGCAGTGTGCCCTGGCTGCCAAGAAGGCCAATGGGATCCTGGGGTGCATCAAGAAGAGTGTGGCCAGCAGGACGAGGGAGGTTCTCCT
>Ga0065711_1012443_pt1 | contig 11484 bp, 6 predicted proteins | sample Hoacrofraction12_FD_59098 | JGI IMG/M metagenome (GOLD analysis project Ga0065711, IMG submission 59098) | Hoatzin crop microbial communities from Cojedes, Venezuela - Epithelial fraction 12 v2 (version 2) | ecosystem: Host-associated > Birds > Digestive system > Esophagus > Crop | place... | reverse complement strand
GGCGCAGGCTCTGCCCGCCTTTCCGCCAGGCCGCCGAGCGCAGGAGCTCCCTCAGGGCGGGTAGAGCTGCCCCTAGTGCGCCTCTCACGGCGTTTTGCATCGGTGGCTGAAGGCGCCTGGAAGGCAGAGGGATCACGCCGTTACCCGTGACCTCCTCCAGTTCTTACCCTGTCCACGCCAAAACGTGAAATGCCATGGTTAGCATGGTAACTCCTTAGCTAAACCTGATAAAATTCAAAGTTTGGATGCCGAAAGCTACGGGAAGGGGAAGGGGAGCAAGTGGGTGGACGCATCCCTGCCACCTCACAGCAGGCGCTCTCCCTCAGGCCAGATTCTTCCCCATAAGCTTTCTCGGGAAGATGTTTTGTCATATTTCAGCCCTAGACATACCACGTCTCCACCCATTCATCTTTCCCCTCACACTGAATATTTTACCAGGTAACAGCACTACACCAGTTCTCTTACCACCAATGCTGGAAAACTAAACTTGGGGTCTGAAGCAGACATTCATTAAGTCACCTCAGGTTATCTTTTTACTAAATAGAAAATAAACTTGCAGGATCAGACCAGCTGACAAACAAAAATGGGTGCTCAGGGTGAGGTGAGTCACCTTCAGAGGGGTTCGTTTCGCTCCACTCCATTGATTATAAAGGAAATTCAGGGAGACCCTGAAGCCTGGTCTGGACATTAGGACAGGTAACTTCTCTTTCCCAGCATCCACCAACTCCATCCACAGCCAAATATCTCCTCTTCAGGCTCAAATTCGTCAAAGCAAACCACAACCACAAAGCGCAGGTACGCCAAACACCTAGTGTCTGCAAGGCAAGTATTTTATTTGAGAGGGAGATGAAGTTCACATGTACTTTCCACTGTAATACATGTATTTGTGTTAACAGTAAATACTAGTACACATGCACTGTGCTGTTTTCTCAGACCTGGGTCTTTCAGCTATCAGCTACAATTTCAACTGTATTCTCTTATTGCACTTTTCCACTGTTATAATTGTATTAAGTGTTATAACCGCGCTGTGATAACCTCCCCTAATTGTAACCCAAATTCAAAGGAAGTAAAAAATTTTAACCACTTGTATTATATTTACAGAGAATGAAATGCATTTGTTTAAATCGTATCAATTGCAACACTAACTTTAAACTTTATGAAATCTTTATAGCACAGCCAAAGTAAAAAAAAAGTCTAAACACACTTAAGCATTTTTTAATATAATATTTTAGGTATTAGTCATGACAACTGTCTGAAGCCTAAAGACATAAGTTCAGTCATTCAGATCTTCTGATTCTCATAAGCATTTGTTGGGACTGCACTTACATTTACTTTCTTTACAACTTTCATTAAAAACCCATGGATTTGCTAATGTACTCTAGCTCACATTGTATGCCAATATCTTTGTTGCACATTTTTTTTCCCCAAATTCTCATTGCCTATGTTTTCTGTAAAAATAAAGCAGCTAGGAATATTAAAAAACATTATAAAACCATATAATTTGACACTGTTCCTTCAATAATCCAGCAGTGGCAGAACAGACTAGCTTTGCCTACTGTATATTATTTTCTAAAATTGAAAATACATCAAGCACCAACCAACACAGCAGCAATAGATGCTTTCTTGTAATCAAAACCCTAAGCCTCCCTCCCACTTTTTGCTATCTTCCTACAAAGTTGTAACACACTAAAATATCATATTAAAACTATGATATGTTACTATCAAACCTGTGTGGTAACAACCCACTTTCTGACTACACAGTTAATCACCAAGGAACTACAGAGACATCCTTTTTACAAAATACCACTGTAACTTAATTTCTCTTAGCAAGAGAAAAACAAAAGCATGTAAGTAAACTACATTAAAATAAATACTAGAAAATTTATTAATTATATATGCTTGTCAAGTGCAGTCCAAAGGGCCATTTCTGCTCTTTAAATCAAAAAGAGAATGTTTTCATTTTCAGATTCATAGAATCTGATTTAAATTTTGTATTAGGACACTTAACATGGGAATGACGACAGAAATATAAATGGGAAAAGGGATGGAGACAGAGACAGAAAACTAAAACAGAACAAAAAAGGGGAGATGTAAGGAACTAGTTATTACTTCCAGCACCACAGCCCCACAACAGTAGCTCTCAGTACTGAGCTGCCGATAGAGCAGGAGCAGCAGTGGCAAGGTGCAAACAACTGTGGAAACGCAGCAGCTATGAAGTGAGACTCTGTGAAGAGTAAGGTTAGGCTGACTGTCACATTACTTTTCCAACCTAGTGGAGTCCTCACAAGGAATGCAGTCTGTTCCTGCAGCAGGGTATGACTCTGTGCTAGTAAACTAGTGTACAAGTCAAAAATTACACAATAATTTAACATTTAGTGAGGCTCAAAAGTGTACTAAATCTTTGACATGTCAGATGTTTTATCATCAACATTAATTCCTAGTTTGCATTACTTCTGATAAGCAGAGGCTGTTCATTACTAAGGGACTGTGTCAGAATTTCTCAATCCTATCTGGTTACTTTAAAAGTTTTCTCATCACATTTAGGGTAGACCCCCTGTACCCCGTCCCAAAATGGTTCCAGTGGTTTATGTAATTAAAGAGCTGATACAATTTGTTTCGTTTCTCAAATCCCGGAGCTTTGGGTATTTTACTGTGATAGGCAGAGAAAAAAGAGCTGCTAAACCCACCAAACATTCCAGCAATGGCCAGTTCAAATTCTGAATGGCCGTAGAAGGAAGCAGGGTCAAAGATAATTGGTCCAGAGTCATCCTCAGCCACGTTTCCTGCCCACAGGTCCCCGTGCAGAAGAGCAGGAACAATTTCTACGTCACAGAACATTTCAGGAATCTTTGGCTGAAAGAGCACAAACAAACATGCAACAATTACATAATTTTGAACAAAATATTAAATAAAACAAAGCACTGTAGTATAAAAGAGACCAAGCTGGTTAAATACTGCCTGTTTTCAGTCCTCATGCAGTGCTTTTGAAGTTGCTAGCTACAAGCATAAACCTAAACTCTAAGCCAGTAATAAATGTTCTTGGTTGTTCTTGATAGAGATTAGCAAATCATTTAATTCAGTCTAGTATCAACATCTAGTTGTATTGTTTCTAGATGTCGATACTATTCGCTGACACAAGAAATATAAAATAAATTTCATGTAAATTAAAAGGTTTCAGTGGCAAAAGGGCAGCAGTAAACATCTGTACCAATTAACCAGAATTAAGGAACAAATTTGTGATGTAGAGCTTGCAGAGGAATACATTCCTGGCTGTTTCCCAAGTGCTGCATGGAGTGTGACCTGAACCACAGTCTCACCTGTGAGCCTGGATCAATTTGAAAAACAAAAAAATCTGCCTGAGCAGCAGATTCTTACCTATTTTGCAACATCAAGCTCTTAGATAGTATTTACCATCTTATTAGTATTAGCTGTATTCTAAGAAATAAATGTCAGTGCTGAACTGCAGGTTTATGTTCACTATCTATTCACTATCTATTAAAAAAAGGAAAGAGCAACATTAATTCTTTTCAGCTGACAATGTTGTTGGACCAGCTGTGAAGCTAGTGCAGTTACTGCTGTTCATTAAAAGCTATGTAAATCTCGTACAAACACCTTTAAAATTCCACTGGTACATTTTTTTCTAACACTCTAAAAAACAGACTCAAGACATGGTTCATACTTTTAGCTGTGACCAAAGTTCTCTGGCTTCTCTGTCTCCATAATCTTTTTCAATCAAATCCAGTTGAGCTTGGAGTCGGTGACGAATAAAGAAGGACGGCCAATCACTCTGCCATTCATTCACCTAGAAAATATGATGCAGAGGTTTGTAATAAGTAGTTTCAACATACCTATGTATTATTAATACTATGTATATCAAGTTAAAATGTCCAATGCGGACACAATGGCCTAGACAATGTTAGTCTGACCTACGCACAATGTTATTAGACATTTCGTGGATTGTCCTTTTGGGAGTGATGCTCTCTTCTATGCTTAGGTGGGGCTGTCTTTAACATGAGATGTAAGTTGAGGTTCTGGCTATTTTCATTCATTCAAATTTTCTTAATGTATCTTAGAGGAGAGCTTCTGGTGAGATCATTTGAGTTGTTCCATATGAAATTCCAAAAATCTTTCTGGAAATGCATAAATATTTGTTCATTTTTGTAATTATTCATTGATTTTTATTGAGTAATGTGTTTCTAATCGGGTGAAAAGTTGTACTTTGCAAAGAGTGAGATATTGAAAGTTCATTAAGTTAAATAGTAGAATAAATTCTACCACGAGCAGAGACAGCAAATGACTGATTTATCTCTGAGAGCCCTTTCCAACATCTTATGTGATATGTTACATGATGAGGCTCTCTAAAAGCAGTGGATTTTGCTATTTGAGATCCATATAGTAGGGGTTTAGAAAAAAACAAAACCAAGACAGGGTTTGTGAAGGGATACTTATTTTACTAAGTATCACCAAGCTAAATAACCACCACAAAATTTCAAACTCTTACTCAATCCACTGTGTCTGCTTGCCACATGCACTGCAGCAAGCCACACACATTGAACAGCCATCATAGTCCCTTCACTGTCAGGTTAAAATGAAACAGTGAAAGCAAAACTCTGATCACAAAGCTGAAGGCCAAGGAAACAAGCTTTTGTATAAGCAGTTTATAGAGCTGTATGGGTACATGACAGCTTTCACAAGCACGGAACATACCTGTGGTATATAACCACAGCAAGTGGCTGTATGGAATCCAAACTTATCCACATAGTGAGACTCAGAGCAGCCTGCTCCTTTACCTAAGAAACAAAATAAATATTGGGAGTTTTGAGATCCTTACATAGTAAAGTTTGCAAACACAGAACTAAATTTCAGAGAATAGGCATATAAAATAATTTTAAGCAGTATGTTACACTTACTTCATGGTCACAACCCGCTCTGAAAATGGTAAGAACTCTGTTACACTTGAAGATACGGAATGGAAACAGAGACACAGTTAGTCACAGTTAGTGACTTTTTCTTTGCGTAAAAGAGTTAGACATTCAAGAACAAAGTCCATATACCAGATTCACAATTTACTGTTCCGACACTTGAACTCGTTGTCATTAAACAGGGCTTATTTTTGATTTACAGATTATTTGTGACCTGCCAGTAATGTGGCCTTCACTCAAAAATAATGGATTATAATATGTCCACCACTAAGAGTCAAACCTGGTCCATCCCTGAAGTCATGGGAAAGACACAGGTACAGACTGGTGGTTCAGATTTTAATAATAACAACTGTAAAATAATAATTCTTTGTATAGCTTCTTTTTTTTTTTTTTCATTTATGCCTTAATCCACTTTCCAAAGAATGATGGAAAGCATTTTCACTGAAGTCAACAGAAACTGGATCAAGACCTCACGCTGCTGAATTACAGTTGTCTTCAAGGAGCAGCAATTGTTGTATATTTTGCCACATATTTGAGTCCAAAAACGTAATCCCCAGCATCTTTAAAGAAGAACTTAATTATGTATTTACTAACTGGGACCATATTCTGTAATAAGTTAAACGTCTAAACCAACAGTAAATAAAGAGGATGTCTGTAAGATCATGAGCATTTTAAGAGATTGATGGTACATGAGGTTGAAAAGTTTAACTGACACTGAAAAAGACAACTAGTCCAAATTTTCAGTTTGAGTTACTAAATGTTGAAAGCTTGAACTATCAAACATTGGCACTTTTTCTTAATAAATTTCAGTATCCGCTTAATTTTATACAACAAAGTATATACAAAATGCAGAATTAAATTTAGTTTTGTCAAGGTTAAAATGGTATGTTTAAAAATTGTAATAGTAATTATAATTCCTGTGTATATAACGTACATTTGAGAAGTATAGGGACAGGAGGGACATATCTCATGAAACAGTGTCCCAGTATTGGCTTTAATTATCTTTAAAATTATAATACAAAGCAGCCAAATGATTTATTTCATTTGTGGTTTAGTACATGTTATCAATACTCTACCAATTGTGTTCCCCTCCTTTCTCAATTTCTCTCCAAGCTTCTGGTTATAAAGATGAAGATCTGCTATCTGCTCTCCAAGCTTTGAAGAATATCTGTAGGATCAAAAAACAAAATGAAATTGAAACCAGATAAGTGAACAAAATATTACAGGGAAAAAAAATTTCAATTAAATATGACGAAGTATATTTTTGGCAAATACAGAACCTTAATCAACTTCACAAGTACATAAGAGAGAGCAAATGACTAGACAACAACTCTGAAGAAACAGGCAGTAACAGATTAGAAAATGAACATAAGTCAATGCTCTTGCAAGAAAGGTAAACAGAACACAAGGTTATATAAACAGGAGCACAGAATCAGGAGGATCAAGTAATCTTCCTTATCAGCTCCACATTAATAAGCAGAGAATAGAACATGGTATCTACTTTTGGGCCTCATACTTTGAGATCAGCTGAACGGCAGTAAGAATGGTAGATCTAAAGAGAAGCAAGGATTGAGTTGAGGTTGCTTAATGCAGAAGACAAGCAACTGAAAAACAGTTAAAATATTGCACAGATCCCTGAACAGGAGCTGCAAGGAAGGAAAATAACTACTTCTCCATGCCCAGAATGGGTAGAAAATAATGGGTTTAAAATTGCAACCAGGAGGACTGAGGTTAGACATTAGAAAACCTTTCCTAGGAACAGTGGAATGGATTGGAATGGACTGTTTGGGGAGGCTGTGGAATTGCCATTATTCTCCCAATATAAATAGATAGGATGGACAAACAGCTGCCAGAAGAGCCATAGGCATTACTGTGTTCCCGTAGAGGCCCATAACAAAACAGTTAACTCCTGAGAGCCTACTNNTNAGGAGCCTATGGCTCCTGAGTTCCATGTTCAGCTTGGTTGACAGACGAAATGGAACTTCATGTTACCTATTCATTTAGTTCTTCCTCACCCTAGTGCCTTTGACCTTGTTGACTGGCTTNNTGACNGTACTTGAAGATTATACTTAGAGAAGCAGAGGTTTCAAAGACATGAGCAGCCTATAAGTTTAAAGAAAATTGGTAGGCAATGAAAAGAAACTCAAATTAAAAACCTCGTGAGGGCAAGATGGGCTAAACTCAGCCATTATCACATTCATTTTAGTAGCATCGCAGCACACGTGGACCAGCATACAAAGCTCTAGGCTAGTGATAGCATGCCATTGCTATTGCAGGTAGAGGGTCAGGGAAGAGCAGACTATGGGGAAGGAGAATATACACACATAACTATAGAGGTGTCGACGTATTTTTAATGTGTACACATACACACATGCAAACATGGATCTTGACAGATATAAGCCCTATCTCTGCGAGAACAGAGAGGTTCTTCTCATTAAGTTTTCTGACTGACTGTAAGATATAAGAAAATATGCCCCAAATCATAGCAAAAACAGATGTGCAGACATACTTGTTGAGGTGCTTCATCTTTAGGTACTCCATGACGAACATTGCTCCTCCTCCAGGCAGGTCAATTACTTTAATAGGCTGAGGCACTCTCACAATATTGGTTTTCTGAATAGCTTCCAAACTTGCCATTTCCCCTTCAAACATTTTTCTAGCCTGTCAAGGAATAAGAACATCCTTGGGCTAAACTATGGATGTCTGCAACAAGTACTTCGGAAAAACCAGCCTTGTTTACAAAGTTATAAGGAGTTAATTCATCTTGATAAAAGAATGTAGCTGCAGCAAGTTTTCAGTCCACACAGGGAGATTTGAGGACCTTAATTCCAACTTCTTTTTTTTCCAAATTCGTTCCAGGGTAGTAGGATATGTCACATTTCACCATAATTTGCAGATGCTTAGGGAGATACCAAACTCCTCAGATGTAACAGTATCTCTGAGGATAATATCCAAGACCTCCTCCTTCAAAACCCCAGCTGACCACTACTAAATGAAGTAGAAGATTGAACTCTTAACCTCGTTCTCCTTTCCATGCAGGTCAATGGCCACCAGATGGAGATGACAGTACATATATTAAGCCTGTGCTCTGCATTTCTGAAGTAAAGATGCTGTTCGTCACAGCAGTTTTAGTACGGTTTTGATATTGGTAAAGCAAATTTCTGATGCCTTTTTTTGTGTTACAAAAAGTAATTGCGTATTTGTTTAGTAATGGTAAAGTCAAGAGCTTGGCCTGAAAAATTGCAAGAGTCTTACTACTAGAAACACAAAAAGCATCGAGGAAGTTTGAAACCTCTGTAGCTTTAAAAATAATACACGACTTTTAGCACTGGTGCCCTGTTTCCTCCCTCCCACTATTCTGTCTTCCCAACTGAAACATGCAGAGGAACGCAGTGAATGCAAATTCAGCATTAGGCTTTTCCAGACTCTAAGGACTACAATAACAGCTCTGTACGTAGCCTCCTTTCTACATATCGCAACAGCAGTTCCTGTTGTTGAGGGTTATTGCATTGCATTACATCTCATTTAGCATTAACCAAACCTGCTGCATTAATACTTGATATAAAACAGACTACAGCTTTTAAAAAAAAAAACCTGAAAGGAAAACTGGAATAATTAAAAGTCAGCCTGAAAATGCAGAACCCTAAATTATTAATAATCAGGTGCTTTTAAAATAAAAAGCCCTCTACATACAATATTAGTAGTTAAATAACTGCTAGCATTAACCTGAGGTTTGTGGTTGATTTTCACAAATACTCGTCCGCTGTCTGTTTCATAGCCTTGGCTTTGGCTAATGTATCCTCCTCCCGAGCTTCCAAACGCCTTCAGAACGGAAGTTTTCAATTCTGTTTTCAGGATTTTTTCCATGGTAATTTCCAGGCTGCTGCAGCTGCTTTCTGCTAAATCCACTGCAAAACAAGATTAAAGGTTTGGGTCCTTCTTTCACTGTCACTCTGCGATGAGGTAGAAAGGGCCACCCACCAAATTAAAAAAAAAAAAAAAAACAAAAACGCAACCCCCCCCAAAAAAAAAACCAAACCCAGAGATAATGTTTCAAAATGCTTTGTTTCCCATGGGCTTTTATACATGAAAAATAAAAATCTTTAGAAATATTTGCTAGAATAAAACTGAGAGGCGTGTCCTGGGTCCTCTCTCCGCTGTGCTGAGAGCTGCTGGTATTTGTAGTTTGGACCCGTTTTTCTTTTTTCAGCTCTGTGATCGCGTTGTAGAAGAGGTCATTTTTAAGCCAACCCACTAGAGGGAGTCCAAGTGCAACAATACCAGCTCCGTGCCTCTGTTGTATTGGGGTCACTGAAGATGCAAACACAGCTGCAGCCCGTAAGATGGAATTAAATCACGCTGCTGACCACAAGTCAGGCTCCAGAAGCATGTGGAAATGTTGGTGGGTTTTTTCTCTGCTTGTAGTTGCTTTGTGTGGACTGGAGTTCTGTTGTCACCACTGAGATCTTTAGAATGCTTTGCTTTCTTGGGACATAATTCAGTCTCTTACTTGTAAGAGACACTCAAAAGACTTTGATTGCCTGAAAGCACCTTCAAGTCAGTGATGCAGTAACATGCTCAGGGTTGTACATTATCAAGTAAAAATTCATACTAAAAGCATCAAGCTGGAAATAAAGAAATTTGGGATACTGTTCCTATATGCTTGTCCAGATTTAACATGATCTTTAGGACATTTTTTCCACCTTTTTATCTCCTTTCATAATCTCTAACACAGAGAAAGAAGATCCCTTGGGTACTGCTGAATTTCATCACTTTGTACTTGCAAAGTGCACTGACACCCTAAGATATAGTGTTAAACCTTTAAAACATGTTATCGTAACCCAGACCCTACAATATTTGTTTTAATAATGTCTCTGTAAAGATAACATATTTTTTTAGGTGGCTATGATCGACTTCCAGCACATTACAATCCATGGAGCAGCAATGCCTACCATCTCCCCACGGAATTTCTGGATTCTGTTGCCACTGTCGCACTGTGCTTTCTTGCATTTATCTCTTTTCACTACTATTTGTTTGCATCAATTCATATATGCCATTTGGTTTTGACAGAGAAAGGAATGATTACTGGACAAATAATGGCTTCATTTAAGTAGGCTTTTCACTATGTTCACAAATGGTTCCAGTCCTACATGGAGTGAAAAATATCAGTGTAGTAACAAGTTACTTCTCAGACAAGCAATTTCTCAGAACATAGCTCCGTATGGTACACGGCGCAGCTGGAACATAGCAGACCTCAGAGGGACAGACTCGCTAAGGAGGAACTTTTTTAGCATCCAGATTTATTTGAGCAGGACATTGCTTACAGAGTAAGAGCACAAGCTGGAGGGGTGCAGCTCATGGCCTGTAATCAGAAACAGCGATTCAAATACAGAAGAGTATTCAAGAACAGCAAGAAGCCACACTCGAGGTTACGTATCTTGGTTGGACATTTGCATTATTTCTAAAGTAACCAGTGACTGCTTTGGCAATCATTCTACAAAGTCCAGCTGTAATATTTTATAATTGTTGCATCACTGATAGACTAACTGTAAAACAGATTATTCACAAAACAGAACTACAGAAAATACTGTAGGGGAGAGGCAGAGTCAGCACTTACTGTAGGAGTCTCAAGTAGTTGGTCCATACAGCCTCATGGGGCATTTGTGCCTAGCAAGGGAGCCACAGCTGCTAAAGCAAACAACTATGCCCAGCCCAAAGCAAGCTTACAGCATAAGGGCTCAGCATACACATTAAATCACAGTAAACCAGTGCATACGCACTCAAAGCAACTTGATGATGACTGTAGATCTTGGACAGTTTGAAGCAGTTAGTTAATACGACTCTCATTGATTTACAGATGGTGAAAATGCCAAGCAATTTGAATTTCAGGAACGAAGCCATAAAGAGTACCCTACTACTAGAACAATGGTCTCCAACTGCTGAAGGGAGGGAATCATACTCTAGGTTGCAATGGAGCAGCTGGGGAAAGGAATAAACTTTTCTGGCAACAAAATAAATAACAATGAGCATGGACTCTTGTCTCTGCATAGTGAAAGATACAGTAATTCATTTTTCTATTTACTTGTTAAGATAAAAAAAAAACAAACCAACCAAGGAGAATGGATCTTCATGCACTATATTGCTATTGAACCCGAAATTTTTGCAGTCCAGTATGCCATGGATGTCTCTTCTACAATGTCCAGTGAATATGCAAACAGTTACTGACTGTAACACTTCTTTCAGCATTCTGATGTTTTGTTTCATTTTTGGCTAAACCAGAAACAGGACTCTGTTAATCCACATATATTGCATCACTTGCATAGTAGCCAAGAGATAAGAAAGCCTTCAGTCTGCTTCCACGGTGGATCAATATTTAACTAGTAACGCAGAGGTGAGAGGCCTGGTTTCCTAACATTTTGTTCACGGTGTTTCCAGTCAAGCTGCTTCGAACAGCATCATTTCAAACACCAGAAGTGAGAAGCGTCCCAGGCGGGCCCGGCCGGGCGCGGCCGGCAGCGGTTCAGCACCACGGCCAGGCCGCGGAGGAGCCAGCGGGCAGGGA
>Ga0065711_1011470_pt1 | contig 11484 bp, 9 predicted proteins | sample Hoacrofraction12_FD_59098 | JGI IMG/M metagenome (GOLD analysis project Ga0065711, IMG submission 59098) | Hoatzin crop microbial communities from Cojedes, Venezuela - Epithelial fraction 12 v2 (version 2) | ecosystem: Host-associated > Birds > Digestive system > Esophagus > Crop | place... | reverse complement strand
GACCTCTGTGGGTCATCTAGTCCAACCCTCCTGCCGAAGCAGGGTCACCTACAGCAGGCTGCACAGGACCTTGTCCAGGCGGGTCTTGAATATCTCCAGAGAAGGAGACTCCACAGACAATCACGTGTTTTTTCTTGCCAACGTTGTAAAGATCTCAAGTAAAGAAGTGACAAGTTCTTAATACTCCACGTATCTGCTTGCTCCTAGAGGCTTGCATTACTGCTTATACCTTATATTTTATTCAGGTGCTTTCGTCCCACGGTGCAACGAAGAAGGTTATTACAAAGCCACGCAGTGCCATGGCAGCACAGGGCAGTGCTGGTGCGTTGATAAGTACGGCAATGAGATAGCTGGCTCGAGAAAGCAGGGGACAGTTAGCTGTGGTGAGTAATGATGCGTTTTCCTCAGACAAGGAAGGCATGAACGCTGTCATAAGCCCTGCCATTGCTGTACGATGGACTACGATAACAAAAGTGACAACAGGGAAACGTGACTACCGGTGTCCAAGGCGCTCCTGTATTTTCTGATTCAGACTACAAATGGGGCCCTTACATACGTATCGGTCCTTTGGGCTGGGAGGTGCAGCAGAAGTTAAGAGGCAATAATCACCGAGAAGAAGATATTTTTGCTACCAGCCTGAAAAACATAGTGATTGATATTAAAATTAAGGCTATGGGATTGCTGTGCATGGTTATTAAATATATGCTTCTGTATACTCTGGAATGCACTTTTACTGAGACTGCATGAATAATGCCTTTCCAGACAAAGAAAGGCCTAAATCTGTAAAATTTTATAAATTAACAGCCAAGCCCAATAAAATTGCTGACAGGACAATAATGTGTAGATACGTGAAATCCCCAATTAGTGATTATACCTAGACAAATCTTTTTCAGCCTATTCCCAATTAGCTGTTACACATAGGCAAGCAAGATTTCAGCCTTATTCCTTCGGAGTGCTTCAGTGATGGTGGGGGATGCAGCTTTGTTCTTCGAGAAAGAACAGAAAAAGCAGAGACCTAGAGATGCCCAGAATCCCATCACAGACTTTAGGCTCAACAGCTACATTTGCAGAGTGTGGTTTATGCACGCAAATCTCTTTGTGGAATATTTTTAGCCTGGTTTATAGAGTTGTGATGTGGTGAAAGTGTTTACAAATGGGTAATGATTTTCTAGCCTGCATGCATGTGAACTGAGACTCTCCAGTCGAGTCTCTAGGAGGAGGGCAATGCATAGATTTTTATGCAAGTATATTTTTCAGAGTTAATTGATATGTGTTTATCCCAGTTCAGGAATGCAAACTGAAGTTTAGAGATTGTGTCATGAATAGCTGAACCAATGAGTTTAAAAGATAACATTGGAAATGACAGTGGCTTGAATGGCAAGAGTAGGGGTGAAGGAGGGATTTGGTGTCGTGTGAGGGAATGACCTTTCCTGCTCCCCTGTTTCAGAAGAAGAGCAAGAAACCTCAGGGGATTTTGGCAGTGGTGGATCTGTTGTATTGCTGGATGATTTGGAAGAGGAACCTGAAGCAACAAAAAAAGACAAAGAAGGGAAACTGAAGATTCGTGTAAGGGCAGCTAATGAAGATGATGAAGATGAAGATGATGATAAGGATGATGAAATTGGTTATATATGGTAGTGCCCACCATAATGAGGACTCACGTTTTGCACAATATTGCAAGTCACATCATATCTCTGCAGTTGTATCTGAGAGTACCTGGCACAAATATTCCCTCTCTACTGAGTTTAATTTTGTATCATCTGTTTAATTTGGAAGACAACTTTTTTTTTTTTTGGAGCAAGGACTGTTTGGAATACACCTGTTGTTCAGTTGGTTTGGGGGATTTTTGTTCTATCCACAGGGGCAATGAGTTTTGTTTCAAAAACATTGCATGTCTTAATCCTCACTTGCACAGCTTATGAAGTATATCCTGTGAAAGAAGAAATGCAGAAGGGGCTCAGCAAACCAATACAAGGCTTAGAAGCCCTTCTCACGTTAGAGAAGTTGTGTCATAAATTGTTACCTGGATGATATCAGAAACAGTTATTTTTCTTTCATGAAGAAGGAAAAGTAGGTGCCTCATTTTCTAGTCCACATTTGTTACACTCCAGTAAAGATTAAGTCTCTTTGGATAGTGACTTCTGGCTGCCCAGCGCCAGGGGTTTAATCCAGAAAGAAACCCACTGGCAGGACTTTCTCTTCCTTACGTTCTCTGAGAATGACGCCAGCAGGCTTAGTGCAGACCCCACTGAAGGCAGAGCTCCCACCAGCACGTAGATCCGCTCACTCACGCTATTCTTTTGGTTAAGGAGCATGGTCTTGATCTTAAGAGATGCTGAGTACCTGCAGCTATCATGGACCAACCCTACAGGCAGGGAACAGCATCCATCTGCCTTTTAAAGCATTTAAGGAAAGAACATTTTGTGAATTTGCAGCATGATGACCACCTCCATAGCTGTTTCTCAGCTTCTGCCCGAGCTCGTTTGCACCGAGAGTTGCACTGGCGTCAGGCGGGCAGCCTCTGCTCACACGCTGTGGATCTGCCTGTTCTTCATTTACTCTTAGCAGTCCCTCATTCCAGTTAGACAGCTGTCAAAGACACTAACCACCAAAAGTAATAAGCTGTCATTGCTTTAATTTAAATAGTTAATATTTATTTGGCCTGTTTAAAAAAGCAGCTCTCGATGGTCATGTTTCAAAAGCATGACCTCTTTGCTCAGTGTGACAAGCTGCACACTCGTCATATACACACGTATAAGAGAATAGTATTAAAATACAACCTGTGATTCCCTGCGCATCTCCCCTATGTTCGTAGCTCTTCAGTTTTCAATTGTATCACAGCATATTGACATTAAATTGCTGTGTCTGTTCCCATTGCAGTTCTCTGATGCAGTGATGTACGCTGGCGACCTTTTATTGTCTTTGCTGTTTTCAGAAAGGGTAAGAGGTACCTTAACCCCACTCTTGCATTAGGATGCAGATACAAGTATTTTATCAGTGCCTGTGATTTGCCTGTGAGTTATTTTGCAGGATGAGAAATGTGCTTATTACACAGAAAACTAATTAGATCAATTTTTTTTTCTCCTCTGAGTTAGTGTTGGGTATTGAGCTGTATGGAGTCAAACCATGGCTGGTCACATATTCACTCACAAGCAGGAAAATACCATGCTGGTTGGCGGAAGTCAGTTTTAGAGGGACTCTGGCCCAAGGGCTGTGGTCCTCAGCCCTCTCCAAAGTCAGTGCCCACAGCAGAGCCTGGCAGGGCTCTGCAGCCCCTCTCCCACTCTGGGTAGGACCTCTGCTTTCAGATGTGATCGGAACTCCTTTCAGACACCATGTGTTGCAGGGGCTCAGTTGTTTTCTCCTCTTTCATTTCCGATTTATCTAGATCAATGACCTGAGAACAAAGAGCAAGCCTGCATAATTGCCGTTAATGCAGAAGGATGTGTAAAATCATGAGGGATTTGTTGTGTGTTGTTTCACGCCCCCGCATCCTCCCAAAAATCTGTCATCGCAGTCATTTGCAAAAGGCCTGCAGTCCGCCCTGCCTCAAATCCCCTTGGTTTTTCCTATAGCTTTTGAAAATTGATTTTAAAATCGTTGCCCGTGAGCTGCACAGCACACGCACACTGTTTTTCTACTTGCCCTTCACAGAAAATGATGCTGACTTGCAAGTGGAACAGATACAACCAGCGTTTGTTTCCCTAAATAGTATGATTTGGTGAGAAGTTGTTGAACACCATCAGTAGCTTCCTTCTCAAACGTCGTGGCTGGTTTCCTTCTGGTGTTTTATTAATTAACCCATACTCTCTGGGCCTAGCTCATCTGTCCTGTGCAGGACCTGCCTGAGGCACAGAGCTGCCCTTGCACTCTGAGGTAGAACTGAGGTCCAGCATCAGTAGAGTTACACTTATCCTCCTGACTGGACTCATTCTCCCCACACAACGAGGTTTTTTTTTCTGGAGTCCTGTGTCCCTTTGCAACAGCTTTTCCTGGAACTGTGCATTACTTCAAAGGCCACATCGTAAATCCCTTCTTCTGGCCAACACCTCACCAGAGCAAAGCGTGTCTAACCAAGCCCTTGCAGGCAGCTCCAGGATCCAAGGTTGCAGCCCTGCTGTGTCACGTGCAAACATGCAAGGTGGTTAAATAAAAGCTGTTAAAGAAGTCTTTAAAAGTGAGTGTGGAGATCCTTCAGCTGACATGAGCGAACATACCACCCCCATCCATTTCTCAACACCACTGGTCCTCTCCTAGCTTTAATCTCTCGCATGCAACTATTCCAGATCAGAGCTGGCAGTTTTTATATCTTAAACTATACAATAATAGACTCAGTCTCAGACGCACCGACTGGAGCATGCTGTGGGTACCACACTGCTCTGTGCCCAGCCCAGCCAGGCAAGAGGGCAGGTGCCTTGGCTGGTTCAGCTGACCTCTGGTAGCACAGCACCCTTCACACCAACACACGCACACACACGTGTGCATGTACACACAAACATACACAGTCCCCCCGCTTTGAATCCCGCCGGCCTGGATTCAGGAAGCCATCCCTAGCCAGGTGATCGTTCCATCACCTGCTTCAGTTGTTCAAATGTTCTTCTGCATCAGGGCCAGCATTGGAGAAATGCCATTTTATTGACGAGTTCACTTGGGCACCAGCACAAGAGAGTTTGAAGAGAGTAATGCCAAATCACAGGGCGTCCCAGCCCGGTCAGGGGCAGGGCAGACGGGCCCTCGGGCTTGGAAGGGCAGCTCAGGCTACAGATTGCTTTAAGAGCAAGTTTCCAAACCTTACAAAGCTCTTTGGTAAAGGCCTTTGGTGATCCAGTGGTTGGGGGATCTGCAGCCTATACATACGTGTGTGTCTGTCTACATACATTTATGCACATATATGTGTGTGCATACATATATCTGTGTATATGTGTGTTCAATTTGGCAAAATGCATTAAGAAAATGCTTTATTTCTTTAAAAGAAACCAGTGATCCTACCAAGAACCAGTGCTCTTCCAGATCAAGTCCCTTCCATTCCTCATGCTTTGTAAAGGATTAAATTTGTGTCCAGCTTAATTTAATTCCTCTTTTTTTGTTAAGCAGGATTTCCCATCTGCATCAAGTCACTGACCTTCCAAACATTTTCTCATTGTGAAAAATGGAATCAGAGCTGTCCCATTCTTTTAGAGACAAACCAATTTTTAATCTCATTTTCTTTTCATATTAGAGACTATGAAATACTGTTAGGCATTGCTTTATGTTTCAAGGTGTCCTTTTAACTACTGTGGTTAAATCAAAATCTCCTTGAGTCCCGATTTCAGCACAGTTGGGTTTTTTGGGTCATTACTGGCCTTTGCTGTGAACACAAAGAATCCTTTTCATTTTCTTTTCTTTTTTGTTAAGCTATTCTGTACTATTATTTTAAACATTTTGAAGTGTTTATTTAATATTTATTCTACAGTTTATATTGAAAATGTAAAGTTTATATTTAAACCAACACTGTTTGTTAGTGAATGCTTCTCTGCCTCTTCAGCCTAGTCTGTTAGTCTCAGTGTACATTTCTGGCATGGGAATATTTTGATATTAGGAGTTTTGTAGCATTTTTCCCCTCAAGCAGCAAATGACATAGATCTAAGGTCACCACTTGATACAGACCACCAGCTCGCTCAAGCTTAGCTTCCTACATTTGTTGGCTTTTATTGCAGTCCCTTCTGTATGCCATTCAAGTTTCTTTAATACATAGACTGCTTTGTACAGTTACTATACATCAAAAAGCCCTTTCTACAGTAGGTGGGTTTTGGTCTTTTTATACTTTTCTCAATGCTGTTGATGTCCGTTACTGTTCAATGCGTAGATCTGTAAGGAGAGATCCAAATATTATGTGTTTCAGTTTGATGTCCCTACTGTAGATGGATGTAGACTATCATAGTAAGTAGAATTGCATAGTAAATTCTGAATGCTTTTTCCATAAGGAGTTAAGTGGAATGTGAGCATTTTGCTATCTTTGGTTGACTGTAAATGCTTAACTGTAGTCTGAAATAGTTGCATTTTTGTCTGTCTCAATAAATTTTAATTTGTCTGCGACTCCTTATTGCCTGTCCTGAATTTTATTAAACTTTGGGGATCAAAAACACTGCAGTACCTTGAGTCAGCATTTAATCATGCATGGAAATGGATGGTCTTTTGTGTTTGGTTTATGCTTTATACCTCTGTTCAATGTCAACTGTAATCTGTGAGGTTAACGTAAGGTCTCTAGAAAGCTGTATTTTAAAAGCAGAAATGAAACCAAACTCAAAGTAATAACTGTACCAAAATCAGAAGTTTTCAAATTACATCAAAATTGATTTTTAAGGAACTAGCAGGAGGGAGGAAGCTTTCCATTTATTTCCTCCCCAGTCTGCAAATCATGATGTTTTTCGGTCTCTTCCCAAGGTATCCAGGGCAACCCTATAAGCACAGCCACATTCCACAGTGGCCATTATCTACAGTATAAATGAAGACAAAATTATATTGAACACAATTGGCGGGAAGCCATGCTCACTTAGAAATATCTGGGTTTGTGTCTCTATTATTAAATTAGAGTTCCTCTTTAGTATTATTAACTAATTTAAACAGCCAACATTATTACAGTGCTAGTTACAGAGATTAAAATGTTATGCCATCACCTTTCCTCCGTATGTGCGATATTAAAGTACCACATGAAAGCATGAAACATCTTTTCAACGTTTGTGCAATTATCGTCTCATCAGGTAATACATTTGGAACTGCTCTGTCCGTACACCACTGGCCGGGTTGTGTCATCTCGGGTCAGAACCTGCCTTAGATTTCTGTTGAAGTGACTGCATTCATTAGTTTATTTTTCCTGTGGATACCACATGTTACTTCCAGTGTGTTGCTTTACCTGACTCTGAGAACAAATGGGTTTTCCCTTTCCAAAACCGCCCTGAGACTCTTTGAAGTCTTTGATCTTTCATGCTGAAGTGATCCAGCTGTGGATGTGGTGGCACTGAGGGCTGGAAGGCAAGCAATCCAAATCCCAAGCTGAAGAGTGTGCAAGTTGCAAATGAGATTTTTTAGTTGTCAGGAGGGGTTAATGACTGGAGTTTTCTGGAGAATTTTTTAATATCCCTTCTAGATTCAAAATTTCAGTTGTCTTGCAAGCTTTGTTTTGTATTGCACATGCATAGCTGTGCACACCTACACTTCTCTGTTCTATATACCAATGTATATATATGGTCATAACATGTGTGTGTACATATATACACACACACACACACTGTTATGATCACCTGCCCTAAGAAGTGTTGGTCAAGGCCAAAAAGTGCCAGAGTACTCTGGGGGGGTGAGGGAGAGCTCACGATGTGCGTGGGCACTGAACCCCAGGGAGCCCGGCCGGCCGCGTCGCTGCCATCTCTGAGCTGCTGCTGCCCAGGAGACTGGCAGGTCCCGACCGTCGCTGCTTGCCTGCTTCGGCCACTGCTGCCTTTAGACTCTCCTGTTGTGGGATATCCACTTCTGGGAATGTCTTCCCTGCCTCATAGAAGGATGAGCTGGTGTTTTACCGCCCATACTATGCTAATCGCTTTTGCAACAACTTGTACCGAACTAAATACTGGGGATTGGTTTCATACATTAAAATACTCGTAGTGTATCCCCCTGTCATGTCCTGCTAAGCTGTGCTGCTTCATATTTAGCTTTTCCGTGATTATGTCCTCCATTCTGGACGAGGATCTTGGACTAATTTTCATGAACTCCCTGCCAGGGGATACAGCCTTTGCTTCCCTTGAGATACTGAAGAGGGGCCGCTGCTGAGAGGTTGCTCCAGGAGTGGTAGAAGGTCAGTGTGGGCTTACGGCAGAATGATCAGCAGGGCTGGCTCTTACCTGCAGGGCAGTGGAGTCCATCCTCACCCAAACGTTGTACGTTGTGTCTTCAGTCAAATCTGCCAGCCTGGGCTGTACCCCAGAGGGGGTGATGGGTACCTCTGCACGGAAAGGGGCACACGTGACAAAGTTGTAACATTAACAGTTTACAAAGAAACAGCCTTTTTTCCCCATTTTCCAATTTGCCCATTTTCCAATATATAAATATTCTCCTTATCTTACTGATATTACTTTGGTAATTATTTGGTTTGTTCTGTGAAACCTCCACCATGAGATGCATGCACTTACACACACACACACACACACACACACAGTGACTTTTATTTTTTCCCTTATAAAATTTTCTGTTACGATCTGCACCAGCTATAAAACTGTAGCATTACAGCCTGCACTGATGATTAGTATCATTTTTTCCTTAAATACTGACAGTTAAAGGGTGAGATATTAAAAATTATGTCACAACAGCTTTGCACACTGTACAGCTTTTTGAATAGATTAAGCAGAGAGCTATTAATAAACTTTTGACTTTCTGAGCACTCCCATCTTTGAAACCAGACCATTTATTTCAGAGGAGGCAGAGTGAAGAGCTGGCTTTATTCAGTCTTGGAAAAAGGAAAAAAAAAAAAAATGGTGAAACAAGTAGATTTAGATAAGCTGTGAATAAGAGGGACAGACCCACTGAGCGTGGACAGAGCAGTCCAAAGGTTCACTGCTTTCAGGACAGAGCCTACTTTTCTCCAGTGGAAAATTCCCACTGACTTGAGCAGCTCGGGGCCAGCCCATGACAACCCCCAAACCGCAGAGGCAGGTCCCTGCTACCAGCTGGGTTGGTCCTGTCCCCTGGGTGCAATATCCAGGAACTGTTTAAAATGAATCCCTGAAAACTAGGATTTAAAAAAAAAATTTAAAAAAAAATTGGCACTCCAGGAGGAAGGCAAGAGCAAGGCCAGAAGCTAATTCAGGTTTTGCCAGCACTGTATCAGCGCAGTAATGAGGCAGGGGTATGTAGAAAGCTGTAACGTGCGCGTGCCATGGCTGTGCAGCCACCCTCCCAGCTGCAGCTGGGCAAGAAACCCCTCTGCTGACACCGGAGTTAGGAAGAAATACAATGTCTGGCAGCTACTGGTCTTGAGTATCAACTTCCTTCATGTATCACTATAAATTCCTGCAATTCCACACTAAAGGGTTGGGCAGAGAGAGAGTTTGTAAAGAAAACTCAAAATGCAGGGTCTTTGCCAGGTAGTAACTGCCTTTTCTCATCTATAGTTACTCAATAAAAATCATTGCTGGAGCATGACTCTACTTCATTCGCAGCCAATACATTTGCAATCTGGCCCTCAGATACGGGAAAACTCAACCCCAGAGCATATTGTTAGAGGAAAGGTCCAGAAGCATATTGGTTTATGCTTTGAAAACATATTACCGCTGAAATTACTTGCAGGTTTTGACAGACTTGCAGGTTTTCACACTGATGTTTCTCTGTTGAATATCACAAATCCAGTTAATATTCAGGTAAGAGTCTGTACTAGACGGAGTGTACAGGCACAGCTTTGCTCCGTTGCAGATGATGTATCACTTTATCACAACTAGAAAGGAATCGACCTAAATAACTACTAGCCTAAAGTAAAATTAAATAAAACTGGGATTGTAACAAGATGCAAGTTTTCACCAGTTAATGTAGGCTATTGGAATACTTTGGGTTACAAGGGGTTATTACAGAAGATCAATATTCCCATTGCTTTTGGTAAAAGCCACGTAAGAATCTGACACTGAGCATGAGCTTTGGTGGCTGTCAGTGACAGGAGCGCTGGCGCTCACCTCCACCCCTACGACGAGAACTGCTGCTACAGTGAGATGAGATGGGGTGCTAAGAAATACATCTGCTCAGCTGCTCCCTTGTCCTGTACCATCGGCCAGCTTGGAAAGGTGGGCACTATTTAGTTGCATAGCACTTACCACAGGTTTATTCTGGCAAGCAGAAGAGCGCAGTTTGGCTCAGCTGGCTGTAGAGGTAGAGACAAACATCAGGCTGGTTGTTCAACTATGCAGAACTCCACTGTCCTCTCAAGGCAGGGCTGTCATCCCGTCTGGTCTCAAGCCCAGTTTCCATCCTCAGCTGAAATAATTCTGTCCCAACTGATTCTTCAGTACGATTTTTTCCTTCTCCTTCTTGTTTTAATTTTGTCCCCAAGCCTGTGAGTTAATTAAGTTTCAACAATGAGCTGTATCACTGTAGAACAGGATATCTGATTGCTCATCTGTTTTACATAATTGATTAATTAATAACCTTGCTAATTGAGTCTCGTGAAATCCTCTGTTAAACTGGAGCAAGGCTATGTCCCAAACCGTTGCTTGGAGGGCTGCACTAAGATCAGGCCATTCGGGCTGCTCCATCTCCCCCAGGCTCTGGTGCAAGGCACGGCACAACACTAATTTAATGGGACTCTTGGGCTGCTGGAGTGACACACGGTTTGGAAAGTGAACCTTCCTTTCACATGTACCCCAGAATTGGAAAACTCTCCCTGTTTCTTTCCTTCACCGCTAGTAGCAGCTCCTTGTGTTTGTGAACTCCAGGGCTGCCTCTCTCTTGCTGTACACCTCCAGCCACTGCTCACACAGCGCAGGGCAGCACAGCCCCACAGCCCATTCCAGCTGGCAACGTCTCCTACCCCTTTTGGCCAAGCGTGAGTGCCAGCACAGCTGTAAAATAAAGCGGCAAAGCCGCCCTCCCTCTCTGCTTCCTGAAAACTGCACTGTGAGCTCTCCTCAAAGGCACGGCGTTCGACATGATGTGACCTACATCTTTTCTCTGGAGCAGTCACTGCTGAAATAAGGCATAACATGATGGATTTGGTGCTGTTAAATGGAAGAGGACTATCCATAGAAATAACCACTGACAAGAGTTTGCATTTTAATGTCATTTCGTTTCTTCTTATTACCCCCTAGACATGGAGCACGCTGTAGTTCTGCCATGTGGTATTGTTTGCAAGCCAGCAGCAATGTGGAGGGGTGCAAGCTTTGCCTGAAACACAGCTCCTGAGACTGTTTTCCAAACAAGCTTCAGCTGGAACAAGCTGTAAATATTTTCCTTTGAATCTGTCCACTAAGGAAAAGTTTTCTCAGTCTTAACCCACCTGCACCTAACAAGACATCAACCCAAAGCAACTTCACCACATGCTCAGGCTTTAGTCCACCCATGGTGAGCAGGGACCTTCCTGCTGTGCTCCGGCAGTGAGTTAAAGACATCCAAAGACAAAGCAACCATTGTCTGAAACAGCAAATGGAGGTTGAAGTGTCATCCCTCACCTTCCTTTTCAGAAGTCTGGAGTCACCCAGGAGGCCAGGGTGTAAATCCACCAGCCCCCATCCATCCCAAATCTCTTCCCACACTGCTGGATCCATCCTCAGTACCGCGCTCTGGCTGCTTTAGAACTTCTGCGGCAGCACCGAGCCTCATCCCTAATTCCGGCTGCAGTCCCGCTCGTGCTGGAAGGTCTTGGCACAGGCTAGTCTTGATGAGAATTTAATCCTGAGGATCTGGAAAGGATTTAGGATGTGGAAACAAAGAGATGGGTTAAAATCCTACAAGGCGGACAAAAAACTGTCTTCA
>Ga0065711_1009190_pt1 | contig 11484 bp, 9 predicted proteins | sample Hoacrofraction12_FD_59098 | JGI IMG/M metagenome (GOLD analysis project Ga0065711, IMG submission 59098) | Hoatzin crop microbial communities from Cojedes, Venezuela - Epithelial fraction 12 v2 (version 2) | ecosystem: Host-associated > Birds > Digestive system > Esophagus > Crop | place... | reverse complement strand
CTCTTCTCCAGGCTGAACAAGCCCAACTCTCTCAGCCTGTCCTCATAGGAGAGGTGCTCCGGCCCTCGGATCATTTTTGTAGCCCTCCTTTGGACCCGCTCCAACAGTTCCATGTCCTTCTTGTGCTGAGGGCACAAGAAGGTGTAGTGGAGGCCCCATGCCTGGAAACATTCAAGGTCAGGTTGGACGGGGCTCTGAGCAACCTGATCCAGTTGAAGATGTCCCTGCTCACTGCAGGGTGGTTGGGCTAGATGACCTCTAAAGGTCCTTTCCAACCCAAAGCATCCTATAATTCTATGATCTGAAAAAAACCTTCCTTAATCATTCTACACACAGAAGAACGTTGGAAAAGACTATCCAAGAATAGTGAGAACGTATTTTAAGAACTTCTAAATAAGATGTTAAGCTGTGTATTCCCTACAATTTTAACAGCTTTCAGCATATGAAATTCTAATTGGCCCTCAAAGCACTGAATGTACACAGCCACAAAAACCCTCAAGAATGAGGAATGAAATAGCCCTCACTACTCAGCGCTTGTCAGGCTGCGCCTGGAGTACTGTGTCCAGTTCTGGTCACCACAGTTAAGGACAATCGACAGATTAGAGAGGGTCCAAAGAAAGGCCATGATGATGTTCAGAGGGCTGGAAAATCTGCCCCATGATGAAAGACTGAGGCCTTTAGGTCTTTTCTCCGAGGGAAGAGAAGGCTCAGAGGGGAACCCATCACAGTATTCCAGTACTTAAAGGGTGGTTACAAAGAGGATGGAGGCTCTCTCTTTACAAGGAGCCACATTGAGAAGACAAAGGGCAATGGGTACAAGTTGCACTGGGAGAGGTTTCATCTCAACATGAGAAAGAAATTTTAAGTAAGAACAACCATTCAATGGAACTGCCTCCCCAGGGATGTGGCAGAGTCATCTTCACTGGAGGTTTTCAAGATGCTATTGGACAGGGTGCTAGATAATCTCCTCTAGGCTTCTTTGCCACAAATGGTTGGACCAGATGATCTTTCGAGATCTCTTCCAACCTGGGCTGCTCTGTGATTCTAAAATGATATCTACATTTTAAAGACTTCTAATAACCTTGAAATCTAATGTTAGTATACAACTTCTATTCCTGCAAAGTACTTCTTAAGGAAAGAGTAGTTTCCTGGGAGTTCCAAAGGACAAAGAGTATGTGGTCTTTGCCATGAAGTTTAGATGCCATCAGAAGACACAGAAGCTGACAGCTATTCCAACAGGAATGATGTTATTGTTTTTGTCAGCCAAACAAAATTGTTAGGTAAGCATGGAAGCTGCATGTTTATTTTAAACATTGTTTAAATTAATTCAATTCTTGTCTACAGAATTGCAAAGCAAATAGAAACAATATCATGAAAATTTTTTATTTCACCATATTTCTGAATACTGCTACACACCTATTCTTAACCCATTTCTGCTCCAGTCTGACAACTAGATACAAACATCCACAACACTAGTTGGCGCAGATCATTTTCATGCCCAAGAAATTTTCACAAATAAGACATTAAACAGTTTGATTCCTACTCAATCACAGTCCAATTTCATCTCTACAAAGTTCCACAGCTGCAAAATAGTACCAACTAGGATGCTGTAAGGTACAGTCAGGTTTTCTGCAGACTTTCCTGTATTATTTAGTTCATAGCAATTTTTTCTATCCCACAAAACACAAGTCTTAATAAAACTTGTTGGCAAGAGACTGGCATGCTATTCCTTTAAGGAATTTCTGTGGTACCTACTCTTTTATTTTGGGCCTACACAATGGGTCATTAAATATTAAAAATTTACAGTAGTTCGTAAACCCCATCCTCCAAGACAATTACAAATTCATTTAAGATTTTTCTCCATACACAAGAAAGGAGAATGAGCTAAAACACAAATTACACAAGAGCCCTACTATTTCCTTTTAGCCAAAAACAGTAATAGGGTCACTATGTGTGTAGATATACTAAATCTAGTAGTAAAAGCTATTCTGCTAATAGCATTATTGCACCAAATAAAGAGCCACTGCAGTTATATGCTTAGACTGTCTTTTTCGTGACAGTAGTGACTTCAGATCTTATTTCCTTAACCTACCTTTTTCACCCCTATTATACCTCCATTACCTCAACTATTTTATCTAGCAGACTTGTTTCTCTCAGGATGAGCAGCATTACATTACAAGCCGCATCTTACTCACTCAAAGAACACTGCTTCCTCACCTGTGACCTACACCTACACGCACAAATTGTCTTCTGCAGACACAATACCCTTTCCTTTTGCAACCACTGCTTATGCCTGAAATATCAGAATTCAGGGAATTTTGATTAAAATAAGTTATACTAGTATTCATTGCTTAAAAAGAAAGAGACTCCATGAAACAGCAGGTAGTGCTTTTTACTTCTCGTCATAAAAATAAATAAAATAAAAACTATATGGGAAGGCATAAATCATGCACTGCAGATATATAAGAAAAAATCTTTCACTGCTTCAGAAATGAATTATTTAATAATTCACCTTACCACGTGCCATGGTTCATCGTGGCTGGACACCAGGTGCCCACAAAAGCCACTCTATCACTCCCCCTCCTCAGCTGGAAAGGGGAGAAAAAAATATGACAAAAGGCTCATGGGTCGAGATAAGAACAGTGAGAGATCCCTCACCAGTTACTGTCATGGACAAAATAGACTCAACTTGGGGAAATTGGTTTAATTTATCACCAACCAAATCAGAGTAGGATAATGAAAAATCTAACAAATCTTAAAACACCTTCCTCCCACCCCTCCCTTCTTCCCAGGCTTGACTTCACTCCCAAACTCTCCACCTCCTCCCCCCAAGCAGCACAGGGACATGTGGGTTGCAGTCAGTTCATCACATGTTGTCTCTGACGCTCCTTCCTCTCCTCCTGCTCTGGCGTGGATCCCACCCATGGGAGACATTTCTCCAGGAACATCTGCAACATGATTCCTTCCCATGGGCTGCAGCTCTTCACAAACTGCCTCAGCGTGGGTAGTTCCCCACGGGGTGCAGTCCTTCAAGAACAGGCTGCTCCAGCATGGGTCCCCCACGGGGTCACAAGTCCTGCCAGCAAACCTGCTCTGGCGTGGCTTCCTCTCTCCATGGGTCCACAGGTCCTGGCAGGAGCCTGCTCCAGCAGGGGTTCTCCACGGGGTCACAGCCTCCTTCAGGAACATCCACCTGCTCTGGCATGGGGTCCTTCCCAGGCTGCAGGTGGGTATCTGCTCTACCATGGACCTCCATGGGCTGCAGGGGGACAGCCTGCCTCACCATGGTCTTCTCCACGGGCCACAGAAGAATCTCTGCTCCGGCACCTGGAGCACCTCCTCCCTTCCTTCTTCACTGACCTTGGTCTGCAGAGCCGTTTCTCTCACAGTGTCTACCATTACACAGGGTTTTTTTCCCCTTCTTAAACACGTTATCACAGAGGTGCTACCACGGCTGCTGATGGGCTTGGCCTTGACCAGCAGCAGGTCTGTCTTGGAGCTGGCTGGCACTGGCTCACAGTGGGAACACAGGACACAGGGGAAGCTTCCAGCAGCTTCTCACAGAAGCCACCCTGTAGCCCCTGTGCTACCAAAACCCTGCCATGCAAACCCAACACACTGTGAAGAAGTGCAAAAACTGAACAACATTTACTAGTGACATCACTAGTACAGCCATTTACCATTACTACCACCAGACTACCGATGATGCATGAAACTAAAACATTTTATAGAATGAGGAAAGGAAGAGAATTATTATATTTATCTTTCCACTCAAGCAGCTCTGATCACTCTAGAAGCCTACTACTTAGAGTAAGTTTACTAAAAGAAAAAAGAAAAGCAAGCAAATGAACTCCACAGCCACTAAAAATCAGGAATAACATAGATCAGATAGAGACAAGTAGCTTCCATGGACAACTCTAGCAGAAGCTTTAGATGTGTTTATAATACCTTTTAAATGCACCTACATGAAAAAAGGTGCACAAAGTTGCAAAAGTGTCAAAATAGCACAGTACAGCATACCGTTTTGTGTCATTATGGTGGTAAATGCAAATAAATCTACAGATGACAAGCACACTTACAGTAACTATGACATGCAAAAATTACAGAAATCACAAGCAAGATGTACTATATACGTTGTCAGTGACAGAACTTAATTTGTACACCAAAACTACTTCTAAGCATGCATTTTGCTGTAAAAGATATAACAATGAAAACATAGTAAGTCAACAAATACAGACATGTGACAGTAGTTCTCAGAAACATGTTTGAGATGATTGCCATAGAAATCTAGAACAGTTGTTAATGTTTTTCAGTACTATCTCAGGTAAAACTCGTTTAAAGTGACAGAAGATGGAAGAAAACCATACAACTTTGTGATATAGTAAAGACAATATATGCATCACTTTGAATTGACATCAGGTTTTATATCAGCTAGGATATACCTGTGATTAAATCCCAACTTCTGTAGCTGAATGCTTTTTGATGCCCCTACCATTTCTGGACTAACTATATTTACTTAGCTGGTCTGATAAAAAGGACACTTACAGGAAATATAAAAAAATCTGTGAAAAAATCTGAAAACTCTGTGGCCAGCAGTGAAAACAAGAAACCACCAAGACAACTACAAGATATGGCTTAATCTCCACAGCACAGAACAGTTAAGAAAGGAACAAATTTCAGACAACTATCTGGGGAAAAAGATGGCTCCTGAAATTACCCAGTTTGCTTTAAAGATTATCAAACACACATATATTTGAATACAAATTTGTAATATCACTACTTCAGGACTACAGGTCTTACTTGGTCCAGAGACCTTCAAACACATTGTCTCTGTATCCACTCAGAATACCACTTACTCTCTGCTGTATTATAACATCATGCAAATTCTTTTATTCCTGAGAAGGAACAAAAGCATAATTAATCACTCGTGTTTTTTCTGTTACTCTTTCTCTCCTACCTTTTCAAGATCTTTAATTGTCCTGTCCAGTAGTATCATATCTTGCCAGCAGGCACGCCACACAGCTTACTTTAACGACAGGAAGAACATATGCTTTATATCCTCCTTATTACAATATTTGGTCTACTCTGCATTCATCACAAATCCAGCACTCCTAGGTAGTACCAGCTATACTACACATACAGTATTACACAGTACAGGGATAAGTACCTCTCCACTTTCTAGAGCAGAAGGCAGTGAATGACTTGCAATCCCTGAAAAGACAGTTAATACAGCTTACTCAAATTCTCTCTCTCTTCTTTAGGGCAATTCAATAGACTGTGAGCCAGACTGCTTTTTCTAACAACAGTGGCCTATTCCTGGCTGCTGCGTACTGGCATTGGTGTACATGTAACTGTAAGGTAGTACAGATGTAGCCTTTTGGCCATAGCATATTATGTTACCTTTTTTGAAACTGTTTTGGTATCTATGTGCTAAGTCTTCTGTATCACATGAACAGATACCCGCATTCAAGCAGTGTTCACTGATCGCTGTTGTGTGAGCTGATACATTTATGACAACCTCAATCTATTACTAAGCAAACACCCACATCTAAAACTCTTAAGAAAATGAGCAGCTGGGTTAAAGAAGTGCATCCATGGGGAAAGTCATTAGTGTTCTGCCTCCTTGACTTCCTGGTCTGGCTCACCACAGGATCTGGTGAACACCATGGCCAATATCGGGGAAAGGTAAACACAAAGTGAGAGTAGGTGTATGGGGAAACATTCTGTAGCAAAGCGCACTAAGTTTCAGAAATGTCATAGAGATTTTCAGCACCCAACTGGAATACGCTGTGAGCAATCTGAGACAGCCCTGCTTTGAGCAAGAGGCTGGACTGGATGACTTTCTAAAGTACTTTCCAAACTAAAATATTCCATGATTCTGAAAAGAAAAAACAAACCAAGAAAACGACCCAAGTCACTATGAATGTTGTTTCACGACCCTTTTGTTATTCGGAGCTGGCAACATCAGATCAATTACCTATCAAAAATCAATTTTAAAATGGTGCTCATATTGTTATCACTGGCCTTTTTAGCAGAACAGCCAGGAGTATGAAGCTTGGAGAACTATTCTTTCAGAATTCTTAACTGCAATGGTTTCATGAAAATCATAAAATTCTAATTCCTGTAGCTGAACATTTTTCCACTTAAAATGGCTATCCTTCTTCCTTCCAATTTGTTTTGTCTGGATCCTATCTGAACACAAAACCAATAAGCAGCAACAGTCACTATATTCCGTCAAGACTATGCTTTGCTCCTTAAAAACATATTATATTTAGTGTCAGAACAGACAGTTGCCAGTAAAAGTATTCTAATGAAAGCAAATTTAGTCCCTTACAAAGCAAATGAAACACTTTTTCTTGGTTTTGTTTAATTCTTCCTTCCTCACCCAGTACTTCTGAAGGAAGTTAAAGATTAAGCATTGTTATTTGTCATGGCCTTAAGAAAGTAAAGGTCTATATACTTAAACTCTCAAATCTGGATAATCCCTTTAACTACACTGCTATGGGATTACCCTGACAACTTTGATACAATGAAGCCATGTATTTTACCACAGACAAACATATCGTGTGTTCTGCCTGCTTTAAAACATTTTATACAACCCATTGCAATCACCAGTCTGCTTTCAGTGTGCTCCTACTGACATGAAGTATGCATTCAGAATATATCAGTCATTTCCATCAATAAAATGCAATTTCTTTCAAGCCCTGTGTTGTGTAATATATATCTTCTTAAAATTTGAATTGTCATGGTATATTTATTATCTCAATTTCAAGTTTTTAAAGAATAAAATAATTACTCACAGTGATCTAGCTTATTACCAAAATATTCCGTGTTTGCAATATGATGCACAAGCCGCTGCCTTCTTCCGTATTTTTATTTAACTCTGCAAACTTAGAAAATCGTACTGGTAATGACAAGGGGAAGAGTGAAACAGCAATTTTGCTTTTTGATTTTCTCTATTTCTTATTTGAAATAATTTTTTACTTGCAAATTCCATTTGCCTATAACCCATTTGCCAGCCTGTCAAGGTTCTTCTCTGTACTGCACGTCCTGAATAACAGACTGTGAAGCAAAAGAATGTTGGGGGGGTGGGAAATAATGATTTTTGCTCAGACATCATTGAAGCTCGGGGAGAAGGAGAAAACAGTGCAATTTAAGTTGCTAAGTTCCCATAATCACTCCAAAAATCTTTGTCACAATGTGACAAACACTACGTTTCTACCCCACTGTGTGATTTCTCCCCCCTTCTCTGACAGAATGACAGCAGGTAGCAATTGTGCTACTCAAATGTCAGCCTACACACAATATTGTTCACAAAGCTTAGTTATGAATATGAAAAAGCTAAAGTACAAAAAGGAGTAGATTGTCATATTACACATCTATATTTAGATGATTATGATGTCCTTCATAATCCTCAAATAATTTCAGAAACTGTACATAAAACTGAGAAATGAGAAGCTTTCAAAGTCCTTTACTAGCGACTGTTACTGCTAAGGCACGCTCTGTTCTTTCAGCAAAGCAGCTTCCTCTAGAACAATTAGAAAATGCAAACAGACATTATCTTGAATTAGAACAACATCTGACTCCAATACAAGAGGAATATCAACAACTGACCTTTCTAAAAAGCAATTTAATCTAGATCCATTACAGTCCAGTAGCAAAAAACAGCTTCACTAGGGTGGTGGGGGGATGGGAACAGAAGGACCTAAACACAGTATCTGGAAAAGAAGGCAACACAAGGGGAAGGGAGAAAGAAAAAGGAGCAGCACCACAAGATGCGCTCTCTACAGCTCCTATTAAAGCAGAACACATTACAATTGTCTTTCAGACTCAGACTCTTAGGACACAGCCTTATCATAAAGCAGAAAAGCAGACAGAGCTCAGCACCATGGCAACATCCACTTGCTTAATTACCAGCCAAGAAAGCTTCCAACAAGAAAACTGGAAACTTGTCTCACAAAAACCGTTTCCTTGACTTTTCCACAGTAATGCAAACAATCACGAAGGCAAGAGCAAAGGGACTGACACACAAAGAAAGCCAATACTTTCATCGTGCATCAAGGAGTTTCTACAGAAGTACACTGGTTTCATATAAACAAATTCTCATGGCAAAACCACCATCAGTAATGAAGTTATTTAACTTACCTTTCAGTCGATGACTTAGAATCTGCTCCAGAATGGCTGCAAAATTATTAAATTCAGGGGAAGTATCATCTATAGTCTCAAAACAGGAACGGTCAATCAGAGTCTTGACTGAAAACCTAAAGCAAAAGCACAGGACAATCCTAAATTATATGAGTAGCTACTGGTCCTCTATAGCAGGACAGTAGTTTGTATAAATCAAACAAACAAAGAACCAGAAAACCACCTTGATGTTTTCAAGTTCAGTCAGAGCAACACATCCAGAAACAGCCTGGAACTACAATCATCATTACTGGTCTTAGGCATAAAGCCTTAAAAACAAAAAGAAAATAAAAATCCCCACAGATTCTGTGTAGAAGTGAGCTAATTATTTTCTAATCATTTTCCTCTTCTGTAAATTATTTTAATAAAGCTGTAGAAAAACAAGTACTCAAAAGCATCCAACATCAATTTCTCATTGTAATCCTAAACATGATTTTTGCTTGACATTTTGCTCAATGCTCCTTTTATTCCCAAAATCCCTGCCGAAGAATCAGAAGTACAAGCTTTATCCTATTACGAGAACACTGTCATTTCATCCTAATGCAAGAATAATCCAAACATACTATAAAACAATGAATTTTTATACACTGTTAAATCTTTGCTGTAACTTGGACAGGCTGATTTTCCTGTGAATGGGGGTAATCGCTATTCAGCATCACATTACTTCATTATTATGCCAGAAAAGCTATCAATTTAAATGACGTAAAATTTGAAATTGGAAAGGCTGAATCAAGCCACTGTAAAAAGCAGTCAAGATGTAACTACTCAATCAACCCATGTTATCTGTGTTTAGTTACACCTGCACTTACAGAATTTCATTCTTGTTCAGAAGAAGATAGTTTGAACCTCAAGAAACATGGTAAAAAAATATTTTTCTCTTGCCTTCCCCATTTTCATCATAATCCATTTTTATTTTCTTTTCTGCTCCTTGTTCTTCAGTTTTTGATTTCAAAGCAAGTTTCATATGTCCTCAACTTTGAAAGTAACATTTATTTTCAGCCATTTATTGTGGTTTTTGCAACAATCCTTATCTGTATTAATGGAGCTATACTAGAGCCTGAGGTGACAGTTTTCACAACACCCAAACTTCAACCGTACCAACTTAAGAAGCTCTCACTCTGCCTGCTCATCCCAGATCCTGCACGCGAGCACACTGCTCCGTCAGTTGTGCCAGTTCTACTTTTTATGACACTCACTACAAATTGATCTACATTTTCAGTACTTGAGAGAAGGAGGGGGGGAGTGACTCTTAAATATGGATACTTTCAAAACAAATATGCTTCACAGCATCTCAATACAAACCATTCTACAGCACAGCTGCAGAAGCAGCATACTATACAGGCATGGGCAGGAACAAGACTCCTTAAACCAACAGTGCTATTTTCAAATGCTCTGTACTGTAAAGGTAACTTAACTGCATCCTTAGTGGAGTCAGCAAAGCCTCCTGATGCTCATTTAATGCATAAAACTAATTACACTCAAACTGAACAGACATATATATTTCAAGAGTTTCAACTCAAGTATTTTATACTAAGTAAACTTCTGAATAAAGACTCCCTATCCTACCTTTCCTGCAGGCTTCTATTGTTGTGGTGGTTTTGGCAAGACAGGAATTAGGAGTGAGAAGGGTGGGGGAGGAAGCTTCTTCTGCAGTGCCAAGTTATGACTCAGTTTTGAACTCCTCCACATTTTAACCAATTTTGAGTGAGAGACATGCATGCCCACCAGTACATTTCTATCTAGTCAGTATCATTGTTATTGACTACTCTAATGGCAGTAATGATTACTTCCTCAAAGCTATAGGCGAGCCATGAAATTCTCTATAAAAAAACTTCTTAATTTTGAAAAACAAATGCATATAGCAATGCCATGACCAAGTCGGTATTAACTGTAACAAGAAGACTTCCCCCACACCATGCAGATCTGAAAAAGAGAAGGTGCAGTGAGTTAGCAGTGTAATGTACTGGACTATATACAGCAATACCATCTCAAAGCTCAGAGATGCGATCACGCCACAGTCATCCACAAACTGCAAAACAAAGTAGTGCATAATATGCAGCTATGCCTCTATTCAGTGTCCTACTTAAAAGTTCACCAGTTAATACTGTTTGGGATTCATATTCAGAAATGGAGATACATTCAGGAAAAAACACTTAAGAGCAATTCACATACACTTCTAAAAATCACAGATTGGTAATTTCTTTTTTTTAATTTTAAAGCATTCTGCAATTCAGTTGAAGAAAAAACCCCAATATCTAGTTTTAAGGATATAACAATTTTTAAATACCTAGGGCCTGATTAGAAAAAACAGTTTGACAGCTCATCATCATTAATGGTGGTCTTTTTAAGTACTCAAATTACTGCCACCGTGCTCTCCATAGACATATTAATTTCCATCTCTCTACACTTTCATCAAAAATCTAAGCAACCTTTATAACTACATTAAGTTTGGATGAAATTGGCTTTTAGGAGAACTGACAGAGAGTGAGAGTATGTACACTTTATTTCCATAGACCAGGAAGATAACAGTGCTGCCAGGCAAAATTTCATTGACCGGAAATATTTTGGGGGACATTTAAAAAAATTCTTAGGCAAATACTCCTGTGCTGGTTTTTTTTTTTTCTTCTTTTTCTTCCCTACTACAGAGAGGCAAACATATCTCTAAGTGTAAGTTAAAAGTCACAAACACATTTTGCATGATATTCACACTTTGCCATGCTTACCACGCAGACTGGAAAAGGAGTTTAAGGTATGCAGAAGCGATGCCTTTGAAAAAAGGTTACACTGTAAGCATCGGGTAAGCAATTTTACTCGGTCATGAAAGATGCCTTCTATGTTGTTTCCAGTGAACGGTCCCCCAGAAAAGAAAGCCCATGCTCTTGCACAGTTATTTGGAATCACTTGGGGACTGAAAGTCAAGAAAGAAAAGGTCAGGTCTAAAGTATACAAGAGCTATGAAGAAAAAATGTCCAAGTAGGTAAAGTTAGAGAAGCTTTCTTGTTTCCCTTTGTTGGTCCCAACTTTGTCTTCTCTCCACTGGGCTGCTACAGCAGCATTGAACTCTAGAGCAACAGAGGTTAACAGAGAAACTGTAACAAAAAGGCACCAGAAAGTAAAGTGGATTGAAATCAAAATTTTCTAAGATGAACTTTTGGGTGGACTGTAGGAGCAGAGGAGTAATATAGCTCCAATACGTGTTGCTTCAAGACTCTTTAAAAAAATCGTCTTTTATCCAACCATTTCCCATTGTGTCACCGCAACAATAGGGTTGTTTCGTTGGTGTTCTCTTCCCCCCCCCCC
>Ga0065711_1049077_pt1 | contig 11485 bp, 16 predicted proteins | sample Hoacrofraction12_FD_59098 | JGI IMG/M metagenome (GOLD analysis project Ga0065711, IMG submission 59098) | Hoatzin crop microbial communities from Cojedes, Venezuela - Epithelial fraction 12 v2 (version 2) | ecosystem: Host-associated > Birds > Digestive system > Esophagus > Crop | place... | reverse complement strand
GTGGAGTCTCCTTCTCTGGAGATATTCAACCCCCGCCTGGACAAGGTCCTGTGCAGCCTGCTCTGGGTGACCCTGCTTCGGCAGGGGGTTGGACTGGGTGACTCACAGAGGTCCCTTCCAACCCCCACCATGCTGGGATTCTGTGATTCTGTGAAAGCTGGAGGAGCAGGGTCGGCAGGAGGGTCTCATCTGACATTGTTTTCCCCCCTCCCAGAACATGCTGCGGCGCCAGGAGGAGCTGGAGAACGGCACGGCCTGGTCCATCTCCTCCGAGTCCTCGGACGACTCCTCCAGCCCCCAGCTCTCCGGTAGCGCCCGCCATGCTGCGCACAAGCCCGTCGTGCAGCCCGAGGTGCAGGCGTCCGCGCCCGCCATCGAGATCTCCTTCTCCCAGCAGCCGGAGGAGGCCGGGGCCGGCGTTCTCGGCGTCCCCCCCGCCGGGAGCCAGCCGGAGGAGCCAGGCAGCCGTAAGAAGGAGACGGTGGCCAACGGGCACGTGCCCTACTCACGGACTCTGAGCCACATCAGCGAGGCCAGCGTGGACGCCACGATGGAGGCCAAGGCTGCGGAGAGCGCCTGGGAGCCCGCGCCCAGCCTGGAGGATGTGGGAACAGGCGAGGGGGACGTGGACCCTCTCCCCGGGGCCTCGGTGGCAGCCGCCGCGGCAGGGTGGGACAGGGACACCGGGGCCAAGCCCCGCGCCACTGCGGTGTGGGCCACCACCTGCGAGGAGGAGGTGGATGAGGACGAGCCAGCACCGAGCCAGGCACAGGCACAGGGCGGCAGTGGCACCGGCGTCCCCGCGGCGCTGCCACAAGCGTCAGTGGAGGAGAGCCCCGTCCCGGCCCCGCCGCTGCCTGCCGGCGTCCCCGAGGTGCCACGGGGGAAGGCGGTGGATTCGGGTCTGGAGGAGGCCATCAGCCTCCTGGGCTCGGCCCTGGACGACTACCGGGGGCAGTTCCCGGAGCTGCAGCCCCTCGAACGGGAGCTCAAGCGCCTGGAGGAGATGCTGCTGGTGAGGGGCTGCCCAGGGGCGAGGGGGACGGGGCCATCTGCGATGGCAGCGCCTGGGGATGATGGGGATGGGGCCATACCTGATGACAGTACCTGGGAATGATGGGGATGGGGCCATCCCTGGTGGTAGAGCCCAGAGATGATGGGGACGGGGTCGTCCCTGATGACAGTGCCTGGGGATGATGGAGATGGTGGCATCCCTGATGGCAGAGCCCAGGGATTATGGGGACAGGGCTGTCCCTGATGGTAGAGCCCAGGGATGGTGCGGACAGGGCCATAGCTGGTGGCAGAGCCCAAGGATGGTGGGGATGGGGCTGTCCCCAAGTGCCTGGAGATGATGGGGATGGGTTGTCCCTGCTGGCAGAGCCCAGGGCTGATGGGGACGGGGCCGTCCCTGATGGCAGTGCCTCAGGATGATGGGGATGGGGCCGTCCCTGATGACAGTGCCTGGGGATGATGGAGATGGTGGCACCCCTGATGGTAGAGCCCAGGGATGATGGGGACGGGGCCATCCCTGATGGCAGTGCCTGGTGATGATGGAGATGGTGCTATCCCTGATGGCAGATCCCAGGGATGATGGGGACAGGGCCATCCCTATGACAGAGCCCAGGGACGCAGGTGGCAGGGTGCCTTGGCAGGCAAGCCAGGCTCCAACCCTGCCATGCCTTCTCCCACAGCAGAAGCAGGGCATCTTCCTCAGCCGGGCCTCCAGCATCAGCCTGACGGTGGAGCATGCGCTGGAGAGCTTCAGCTTCCTCAACACCTCCGACATGGAGGACTCGGAGGGCTCCGAGGAGGAGCCTCTCCAAGATGAGAGGTGCACAGCAGGGCTTGTGGGGTGGGGCGCAGGGTGGGATGTGGCCCTGGGGCAGTTGGGATGGGGGATGCCTGGCTTTGCCAGGGTGCCTGTCTGTGTTCAGCCCATCACAGCTCCGGGCAGGTCTGGGTCGAGAAGCAGCAGAATCTGGCCCTTTTCTGGTGGCACAATGCCACCCTGCGTCTCCCGGCGGGGGCTGGGCTGGGAGGCAGCCCCCGTGCCCTGGGACCTGCTCCTTCACCCTGATGCTGGGATACTGTAGGTCCTACAGAAACTCTGCCCAGCGTTGCCTGGTGGGTGGGGAAGGGCCAGGTCCAGGTTTCCCACGCTGACCGCGGTCTCTCCCCGGCTGGCAGGAGGACTGGCAGAGCCCGGCGCGGCAGCAGGGCCCCCAGCGCCGGCGAGATGGGGGCAGACGACGCTGGCACGTGCAGCGGCTCCGAGGCCAGCACCGACCCCCTGAGCACCGGCAGCGAGTTTCTGGATAAGGCCCTGGTGCTTCACCTCCACAACTGCAACCGCCTGCTGCTGGTGAGGACGGGGACCGGGGCGCGGTGGCAGGAGGTGGGGTGGGTGGTGGGTCCTCCCCTCGTGGAGGCTGTGGCGGGTGGGTGCCGAGCTGCGTCCCTGAGGTCCCCGTTTGGGCCGTGCCTTGCAGAAGCTGGGCACCTTTGGTCCCCTGCGGTGCCGGGAGATGTACGCCCTGGACAGGCTGCTGCGGGAGGCGCAGGTCCTGGAGATCGTGTGCCGGCTGGTGGAGGAGCGAGCGGGAGCAGCCGGCTCTGCCGCCGAAGGTGAGGATGCGTGGGCACGGGGCCGTGCTGGCTGGAGGGCAGGAGTCACGCCCGGGGAGGTTTGACATCGCCTGTCCCTGCAGTGGTGCAGTTCTCGACGCGGAAGGAGGGCGTCCTGGCCCTTTGGGACCGCTGCGTGGAGGTGCCCAACATCTACACGTGCCCCGTGGAACGGTTCCTGCAGGTGCTCAGTGCCCAGTACGCGGCACTCATCAGTGAGCGGCACCCGGGGCTGGCCGACGCCGGTGAGCGAGCACCCCGGGGTGTCGGGGGAGAGTCACCGGCCCCGCTCGGTGACCGTGGCGGTGGGTTTGTGGGTGCCAGGAGCCCCACAGAGGCACGCTGAGCCCAACCCTTCCCCGCAGTGTGCGTGAAGCTGGTGGAGGACGTGCTGAACCGGCGGCTGCCCCGGCGGCCCGGCAGCGCCCAGGGCGAGCAGGTCACCATCTTCCAGTACTGGAGCCACTTTGAGTCCCTGGGCGCCCTGGTGCTTGACACCTACGTGATGGAGCTGGCAGAGGAAGGTGGGTGCCCTCCTCCCACCCTCGCGGGACTCTGGGCATAGGGCACCACCCTGCCGCACCACCACGACCGCCCTGGGGCATCGCCCAGGGGCTCAGCCATGCTTGGGGTGGGCGAGTAGGTCTGACCGGCATGCAGCCTGCTCCCATGCTGCCTTCCCGAGCACCCTGGGTCCTTGCTGGAGGTCCCCAGCATCTTGGCTTGGGTGCCCCAGCAGCCCCACGCGTTGGCACCATGTGTGCGGCCACCTCGGTGCGGGGTGCCGGGGATGGGTGCAGGGTGCATGGGCAACGCTGCCGGGCTCCCCGTGCCTCAGCTCGGCCGGTGATTTCCCTGCAGCGCTCCTGGCTCAGAATCTCAACTCGGATGACCAGGACGTGGTGCTGCGTGCCCTGAAGCGCGTGCCCGAGAGCCGGCTGAAGAAGGAGGGACTGAAGGCGCTGAGCCTGCTCCTCGTGGAAGGCAACAGCAAGGTGGTGAGCGCCGTGTCGGCCCAGCTCCGCAGCCTGGCAGAAAACCCTCGCTTCCGCCAACGGGTACGTGCCAGGGACGAGGTGGGATGGTGCCGCGGTCCCCGGGGTGCTGCCCGCTGGCTCCGCTGCGGGCGGTGGCCCTGATCCATCCATCTCGCCCAGGCTCTCGTCTGCTACCTGGAGCAGCTGGAGGATGAGGAGGTGCAGACGCGTGTGGCGGGGTGTGCGGCGCTGGGCTGCCTGAAGGTGAGAGGGACGTGGGGAGGAAGCGGTGGGGCTGCTGGAGGAAGAGGAATCGCATCTGGCCGGCGAGTCCGGACACAGCTGCGCAGCCTCCTGCTCCCGGGATAGAGGAGCTGGGGGTGCCCCAAATGTGCCGGAGAAGCGGGCAGGGCAGGGCAGGAAGGGAGATGGGGAGGGAAGGGACAGGATGAGGGACTTCCATGTCCCATGGGGCTGCGGCACCCTGTGCTGCCTTCCTCCCTACCCCGGGGCAGTGTCCCTGCTGCCAGCCCTACCAGCCCCACTCAGCCCCTCGTCCCTTCTCCGGCAGGCCAAGGAGAGCATCGAGCAGCTGGTTTACCTGTGCCAAACCGACAAGGAGCCTGTGCGGGAGGCGGCCAAGCAGAGCCTGATGCTGTGCGGTGAGTGTCCCGCTGCTCCTCTCTGCTCCATCCCACCCACGGCATCCCGAGCGGCATCTCCCGGTGCCGGCAGTGCCCGCAGGAGAAGGGGCTCCTGGGCCGGTCCCTGCCTACCCCGCAAGCTCTGGCTCATCGTGCCCCAAGCTCTGCCGGGCAAGAGCAAGCTGGCAGCGGGCAGCGATGGCCAGGCGTCCTGTGGCTACAGAGCACTGAGCCCGCTTGTTATTTATTATTTGCTAGATGGCCCTGAGAGAACCATCTGAGTGGGTTTCTAGGCCTCCAGATCGCGGCAGCTGCTGCGCAGGTTGGGACACGTGAGCCGCCCTCGTCCCCCCACCCCCGTCCCCCCTCCTGCCGCTTTGCTCACGAATGTCTCCGTCTTAGAGCCTGTCAGCCGTGTCACGTTTTGGAGTCTGTGTGTCTTGGTTGTTCATAGAGCCCATCCCCGCGGTGCCCCGCCATGTGTAGACGCCTTGTGTCCATGTCCCAGCACTGTCCGTCTCGCCACCCCGTGCTGGGGATGGCCGCTGCGGGCAGACTTGTGGGCAGGGGGTTGCTGGGCGAAGGGCTCAGTGCCAGCTTGTAGCGCTGATGTCCGGGCATCCCTGTGCATGCCTGGGGCGGGGGGTCCTGGGGCAGCCCTTGGGATCCCCATGCCGGTGCGGGCAGATGTGTCCAGCTGTTTGCGATGCCAGAGCTGGCAGAGCCCCAGCTCCTTCGCCCCGAGCTAGGCTGTGCACAAGCCAGTGCTGCTGCAGCCCACCCGTGCGGGAGTCCCTGCCCGGCGTGGGTGCGGGCACGGCAGGCAGCACAGGAACAGGCTTTGGACCGGGAGCTTGGGGGGGCTTTTTGAGCTGGGACCTGCCCACAGGTGTGCTAAGAAGCACGGGAGAGGTCTTCGCTGTGTGGCCCGTAGCACACCAGCTCGGCTCCGCCAAGCGTCATCTCCCCAGAGAGGCCGGGGAAGGCGGCTGGGGATGGGTGGGGGTCAGAGCTGCCGCGGCCCGTTCCGCTGACTGCAGCATGTGCTTGCAGGGGAGGACGGCAAATCAGCTCACCGGCGGCTGGAGGAGAGCCTGGACAGCCTCCCGAGGATCTTCGCGCCCGCCAGCATGGCCAGCACAGCTTTCTGAGATGCCACGCGAAGCCACCTGCCCTCCCCGGAGGGCGAAGGCACCGCGGCCCCCCGGGCTCGCTTGGACCGGGCCCGGCAACACGCCGCAGCATTACCCGGCCGGCAGCTCGCCGCGGCCGCACGCTGCCTTACGGAGCACCGCTTCCCCTGCCACCGGGTGCCACGACCGCAGCCCCGGGCCGGGCCGGGGGGACTCGCCGCACACCCCACCCTCCGATTGCTATTTAAACTACGCGGGGAGCCCACTCCTCCTGCCCCCTCGTCAGCTGCGGGGACACGTGCTGGGCTGCTCTGCCTCCTCTCGCCTTCCCCTTGCTCGAGGGCTCTGTCCTGTCCCGGGAGGACCTGCACTTTGGAACCCACGCCGTTTCTGTCCAGGAGCTGCCTGGGCCATTGGGGACTGCTGCCCTTTGCCACCTGGAGCCCCTCCCAGGACTTAAATAAAACAAAATATGAGATATTAATATATTCTGCTGGCGTTTCTTCTTTCCAGCTCCACGCGCTCCTGTCCCTCCCGGCTGTGGTTGGAGGGAGCGTAGCGAGACGTGGCCCTGGCCCAGAGCCCTTCCTGGTCTGCTGGGAAGCACCGTGGAGGGCAGGGGCAGGAGGAGTGGCAGAGGGACGGACAGACGGACAGACAGAAGCTGCCACCTTTTTTGTTTGTTTGTTTGTTTTTATTTTTTATTTACAGATTTTTGCAGAAAAACAAAAGCAAAAAATTCTTTTCTATAATGTCTCTATAAATCTATATATAATGTAATTACAGAGAACAACTAATTTTGATTTTAAACCAGAAATAAAACCAGACCTTTAATGAGTGACGGTGTCGCTGTGCGGGTGTTTCTTCGTCCCCGCTGCCCAGGGGCAGGGTAAGCCGTGGGTCAGGGTGGTGGTGGGGTCTCGCGATGCATAATTAATTGTGATTTCTGGCATTGCCTGCACCTCGGCCACCAGCACAGTGGTCTTTGATTTCACCAGAAGAGCAGGTTACTCCTTTTCAGCGGTGGAAGGAGTTTCCACCTCCTCCGAGCTGATGGACACGGGTAAGCAACCACACCGCAGCCTTCATTTTTCCAAGCTAAACAGTCCCAGCTCTCCCAGCCTCCTCTTACATGACAACTGCTCCAATCCCTTGATCATCTTAATGGCCTGTAGGGTCCTGGGAGAGGGGAGCAGCAAAGGTGCCCAACAGCAGAGGCAGGGACCCCCAGGGCCAGCCACGCGTGCCGGAGCAGAGCATGGGCACCGCCAGCACCGGCCAAGCTGGGGCTTTGTGGCCCCCAGGCTGAGCAGGGTCCGTCTGTCGGCGCTTCCCGGGGTTTCCATGCAAGTCCCGGCAGGTTACAGCCTCCACGTCCTCTCTCCTCACTGGAGCAGAGGTTTTGGGGCTGGCCTGGGGCAGAATGGACACGCAGGGCACGACCAGCCCGTGGCTCCATACTATCGCTGCCTGGGGTGTCCCAGATGGGACATCGCGCTGGCGTCACCACTTTTGGACATGGTTTTATCTGCAGGTGGGATGGCAGAAAGGGGGTAACCAGGGCACACTTCGCAGCATCGCTGCTCACTTAGCCCTCTTCCACCTGCTGTGGGGGCTGGACAAGCCCCAGGAGGGAAGCACGGTGTTTCTCCCAAAGCAATGCCTCGCACCGTCAGCTGCAGGCAGCAAGAGCTGTGGCACGTGGGTCCCAGCTGGCACACCCAACTGTGGACAAGAGCACCCGAGAGGTGGAAAGCGGCCCAGACATCAGATGTATTCAGTTCAGTTTCTTTTCCCCCTGAATAACTCCTGGAAATAAAACCAGCCTGGTGCTCCGGTGGCCAGAGCCACAAATTCAGTTCACTCACCTACGTGGGTGTTCTCGTTGTCCTGCCGAAACCTAGCCCCATCCCTGCAGCACCACACCACCTTCCAAGACGCGCTGCTCCTTGGCTGTAGAGAGAGCGCAGCCTTCTGTCAAGGCAGGCAGGGAGCTGCAGGCCAGGACAAAATGACTCTGCTCCTGGAATTGCAAGGAATACTCTCATTATTTATGTGGCTTTAAGAACACCTGGGGAAAAAAAAGAAACAGATTAATTTAGGGATGTATTGCCCAGCCCCTTGCTCTGAATGGGTCTGTGCCAGCATCGCCAAGGACCTCTGCCCCATGGACACTGCCAGGTCACCTGGAATTACAAGGAATACTCTCATTTTTTATGTGGCTTTAAGAACATCTGGGGGAAAAAAACCCAGATTGATTTAGGAATGTATTGCCCAGCCCCTTGCTCTGAATGGGTCTATGCCAGCATCGCCAAGGACCTCTGCCCCGTGGACACTGCCAGGTCATCCGGAATTACAGGATTGCCATTTTAACTGGAATCAACTTAAAAAAAAAAAAGCCTTGGTTTTCAGACAGCACTGACTTAGAATGTTCACTGCAGTTCACGTCCTGCTTGGGCTTTTTTTTTTGAGGGCTGGGGAGGAGGAGGAGAACCATCACACGAGCCAGCTGTCTGAAGAGAGGCAGGGGACTCGGCTTTCCCTCGGGGCCCTGACGTCTGCCCCAGCCCTTGCGCAGGAACGGCACCGCTTCTCGGGGTGAACTCCCTGGGAGCCACTCTCGCAGCGCACGGGGACGGATACAGCACCGCAGAGCACGTTTTGCGGCGGCGTGTTTGCTGTTTCAAAGGAGACGGTGTGCCAGCACCACGTTCATCAGCCAAATCTGTGTCAGCACTTGAAATATCTCTCTCTCGCACGGACGTGCTTGTGCTCAGCAGCACCGACGACTGTTGCAGCTACTTGCTTTTCTTGTAGGAGCCGCAGCCCGTGGGAGGGTGTCTGTGTCACGGTTACATTACCCACGTGCTCTGCTCTGGAAAGATGTTCCTTTTCCCCATTTACTGCTGTTTTCCTTTTAATTAAGGGGGTGCATATGGATTCTGGAGCACTTTGCGGCATTGGTTTTTACCTGCTGGTCTCTGGGTTGTGACACCAAGAGCACCCAGCAGCCAGAATGACCACAGGCAGACGCTGCCGCTTCGGAGTGCCACAAGCTCTGATCAGCCCTTGCGTGAGAAACCACTTAGATCTTGACGGCAAGTCATTCTGAGGTGGGTTGTAGTTTGGGAATCTCCGGATTGAGCAGCCTCAAAGCTGGACCTCTCACCTTGTCCCAGGCTCGTATGAAATCATGTTTCCAAGGCATTCACTAGGGCACGTAGAAACGATTCGAACAGCTGAGTAGTCTGCATTGAACCACAGCAAAGCAACAACAATCTTCTCATGATCATTGACGTGTTCCTCGCAGGGCGGTCAGGCACATACATATGGGCTTGTTCTCCAAGGACCACTCCCAGGGTGACAGCTGGGGCCTCGTTACATACAGAGACCAAAGAGCGCTCCAGGCAGCCTCCAAAACCTAATTTAATGCTGGCTCTCAAACCCCAACAGTGTCTTCTGCAGCGCTGAGTGAGGAGGGGGGTGGTGACTCCTGAGGGCTTGTGCAGCGCAAGGGTGATGGAAGCACGGAGCTAAGGGAGAGCGGGGAATGAGGAGGGTGAGCTCACCCAGAGCCTTGGCGAGGTGGTCCAGAGGTCCTCGGCTTCGGTTTTTGCTGTCCCACTCAGGGGCAAGGCGTCTCTGGGAAAGGCCTTGCTCAGGCAACTTTTCTAGAAGGAGCATCTGCCTCTGGGTGTCTAACTTGGACTGGCTCAGAGGCTGATTTTCAGGAGCACCCAGAATTAGGATTGAAGCCGGGGGCTTGAACCCTCTGCAAATCGGCTCAAGAGCGCCAAGATCAGCCGGCCAGACCCCCAGCAGACACCAGCAGATGGTCTGGGACAGGAAGATGGGCAGGAGATGTCCAGGAATTGGTGTTTGCCAGAACAACTTCTGCTTCCTAAGCAGCGACATTCCTACTACAAAGGACAAGCGACCGTTTGTCATAGCACAGCCACAAACAAAAGGCAGAGGGATCATTAGCACTCATTTACTTCCAGCCCTGGGTCAGCGTTTAAAAGAGCACAAGAAGTGATTCTACGTGTAGCTAACGCTCCTCTCCATTTTGATTTGTGCCTGAGCTAAGGTTTGAGCTTAAAGCAGGATTCATGGCTACACACAAAAGATAAACCGTTCTCCCCAAAATCACAGCATGAGACTTGATGGGTTGACAGCTTACAATAAATGTAAATCACTTTTTAAAAATTCACACTGTAGAATCTTGTTTCCCCAGAAATGTTCTTAGCAGATTCTTCGTGCCGTACTGACATAATTTCCTTTCACATCAACCCATCTAGTGGACGAAGGGCAAGCAATGGATGTAGGGTTTTCTCGATTTTAGCAAAGCTTTTGATAGTCCAACAGGACTTGGGCTCGAAGATCCTCGCGGGTTCCTTCCAACTCAGGATATTCTGTTTCTACGGCTCAAATTTCTCACGCAACGAAGACCCCAGAGGTCATGGTTGTGGACTACATCCTGTCACCTCTCATAGTTAATGGTCACTTTTTGCCATTGCTTTGCAACCGATCTTCTTCTCCTTCAGCCAAGGCTGAAGAAACACAGCTCGTCCCCTCCGGCCGCTGGGTGATCCCCGGTTCCCCTGCTGTAACAAATTCAAGGACTCGGCCTGGCGTCACAGTCCTCAGCACGGAACTTGGTCTCAGTCAGCAGCATCCTCAAGAGGAGTACCGGTGCTGACCCCGCAGCCCACGGCACTGCTGCTGGTGCTCTGCTTCTTCGCAAGGACGGGGAGGGCTTCGGCAGCAGAAACCCCTGAAGCAGGGTCAGGAGCCGATCTCCTCCCTCGCCACCACCTCTCAGCCCAGCTCACTCCTCGCAGAGCCTGGCAGACCCTTCTCTCCATGACACAGCTCAACACGATGGAAGCGTTACCCAGCCCAGGATTTAAGGGCACAGCTTCCACATGTTAATGTGTGGTACGTTTGTCTGATGGTTTTGTTGCTTGCCAGGCAGGTTGGGGTAAAGCCTAGGCTGTCGAACAGCTTTTACTTTGCCCTGCAGTGACATCTGAAGAGGAACAAAATTGGGGGCAAGATTTTAATACCAGTTTCAGCTCTAACAGCCTTATAACTCTTCAGTCCTACTAGCACGGGCTTGTGTTGAGATTCCTTTACGTTTAGAATTCTGAATTCCAAACGTTATCGTCCTCCAGGGATTGATAGGCAAGGAGCAAAAAAAGGCAGCTTCCTTCCAATGCACCTCGGTTTTGAGCTGTTAATATTGTAACCTATCACCCTGGCTTCATTCCATACACTTTCACGGTAAGACAACACCAAGAGGATGCAGTGTGAGCTGGTGGAAATCTCCCCTCCTCTCAGCCTGCCTGTCAGCCAGCTACGGGTCTGCGAAACCCAGGAGATTTGGCAGCACAGGAAACTGCAGAAAAAGAAAGACAGGCGAGCCCAAGCGCTTTCTCATACAAATCCGTGCACCTTGCTACGGATGCCACGGCCGCTTCCACCTTTCAGGGGCAGAGGGGAAAAGCTGAGCAGCGTCTTGACTTCTGACGGGCAGGACCCAACCTCGTTAACCACCCTGGAAGCTCCCTGCCGAATACCTGGCACCACATGTACCGTTCCTGCGGCGCCGAAGCTCACTTGAGCCGCGTGTCCCACCCAATTACAAGCTTGGCAAGCCCGAGGTCCTTCAAAACCGGCAGGCGAACACCATCTAGTTCTGGTCGCTCATCGGTGTTTACAAAACCGCCCGACAGCTTTCCCAGGGATTAATTCGCGATTGTACAGACTCCTCTTGCAGCTTAACAATGGCCTGGGCCCTCTCAGCCGGTGAGCCCCTCCTCGCCACGGAGCAAGGCACACGTTATGCCGGCGCAGGCCTCCTCCTCCTCCTCAGGCGCTCCTTCCCCCGCCGCCGAGGCAGGGGCGGGCCTGGAAGCTTCCCTCAGGTGAAGGGGGGGGATGTAGCCCCCGTAAAGCCTGGGAGTGGCGGGCAGAGCCGGGGCGAGGGCGCTCGGGGCCCACAGGCCCCGGGGTGCCGCTGACAGGGCCGCAGGCCCGGCGGCCCGCCCTCCTCTCACCGACGCGTGACGCACGCACAGGCACGCACAGGCGCGCGCCGGCGGCC
>Ga0065711_1049076_pt1 | contig 11485 bp, 6 predicted proteins | sample Hoacrofraction12_FD_59098 | JGI IMG/M metagenome (GOLD analysis project Ga0065711, IMG submission 59098) | Hoatzin crop microbial communities from Cojedes, Venezuela - Epithelial fraction 12 v2 (version 2) | ecosystem: Host-associated > Birds > Digestive system > Esophagus > Crop | place... | reverse complement strand
CCCTGGGCAGCCTGTTCCAGTGCTCCGTCACCCTCAGAGGGAAGAAGTTCTTCCTCATGTTCAGATGGAACTTCCTGTGCTTCAGTTTGTGCCCATTGCCCCTTGTCCTGTTGCTGGGCACCACTGAAAATAGTCTGGCCCCATCCTCCTGACATCCACCCTTCAGATATTTGTAAGCATGTATTAGGTCCCTGCTTCAGTACTTCCGGTGTTGAGGTGGAGAAGGAGGAATTTTGATAATCACAACATTATCTATGGTCAGGACCCTACCTGGCTTGCAAGCCAAACTCTCCCCGCTCTACAGGCTGAGGTAGGGAGCATACAAAACACGCTGGGAGTGGAGAGGATGTGGAGATCTGTTGCCTTTTTTTCACTTGGGCTGCAATTACCGAAGGGACTGTGGTGTGTATGACCTTGTGTGCTTTCAAAGAGCTATGGTAGGAGGCTGAAGGGTCTGACACTGGTGTCTGAACAGGTTTGTGAATATGCCATCTGCTTGCGCCAACATTTTCAGAGGCTTCTAAGAATGGGTTTACATTTAGGGTGGTTGAAGGAAAGACTTCACTTTTCCAGGAGAGGTGTTGTACAAGAAGTCTACTTTCAGCATAGGTTTGTAGGACCAGAACCAGAGACCTTACTGAATTCTACTCAGATGTGATGGGTTAAAAGCAGCAAGTCACTTCACACCAGAGCAGTGACTGTAGAGGCCTGACAACCAGAGAAAATCAAAGCCTGTGCAAGAAATAGTAAATGCCATGCTACAGAAGCCAAATTTGTTGCTTTTCTGGTATTCAGGATCCCTTAACGCCGTCGCACATTCCAGATGTGCATTCCAGACTGCTCCAGTTCTGTAAGTATGCTTGGCTTAACCAAACATGGGGGGTTTTGTTCCAAGTAGAGATGTATTCATTTGCAGTCATCAAAAAAAATGTATATTTATGGAGGAAAGCTTGGGCACAGCATGCCAACACATTGATTATGCATGTGTAAAGTAAAGAGGTATTGTCAGGCTCCGTATGTTTTGAATATCTAAATTCAGAGACCAAAATACATAGGGACAGCAGATGGATTAGTGACACATTCAGAAAAGTATGGCTATATGTATTCTGGTAAATTAAACAGTGTCAAGGCATGGGCACAGGCACTGGAACTTACTCATCCACACTATTCAATTGTTCGAACAGTTCTTGGTGTGGTTTTGGCCCAAATCAACTAACAATCTCCCAAACAATTCTTAGGTATGGTTTGTGAGTTAGTACAGGCCAGGGATCATTGCCAGTAGGCAACATGCAGGCAGCTGTCCTGTTCTAGAGGTTAAGAGAGTTTAATATTATGGATCCGATCAGATTGTTCCAGATGGCTTGGTGGCCCTGACACTGTTTAGTTTACTAATATAGACATAACCTTTAGGTTTTTATACTCATCCACTTGAGCCTGTGACTCACATATGCCAAACGAGCAGCTGTGGTGATTTAAGATGTTATTGCACCTGAGCTCTTTGTTACTGGCTCTTGCTGGAGGTTGCTGACCCCACTGTAGAGCTGCCAAAAGTAATGTACTTCAAGTGTTTTAGACCAGTGAAGGTCAAGCTACGATGTGAGGTCTGTGCATGTACTGAATGTGAGGAAAAGTTCGGTTTAAGAAAATTCTTCCTCCTCTCATTACAACCACTTATTCATAAGGCGTTATCTAAGGCCAGAGCTCTCACTGGAGCTGTTGCTGTCTCATTCTTCAGCACAGGATGCCCTTAATCATGAGTGACCTTTCAGATAATACCCGTTTCTTAAAGCTACTATTTGGCTTCCATGGCTTGCACTGCTTTCCCTGAATCTGTACTTTTCTGACTGGTATTGCACAAGAGTTTTGCACCCTAAAATCTATAAAACAATGATATTGTCCCCAATTGCAATCACACTGACATTTACAGACAAATTAACTTTAAACAGTTTAATGCCTGTTCAGTCTTTCCAGGCAGATTTATTGTGAGTAGCGCTTCCAGTTTCTGGTAGGACTATGGTGAAGTATGGAGATCGTAGGTGGTGCGGTGCTCCCTTTGTCCATGGCTGTGAGGAACCTCCAGCTGCTGGTAGGACTATGATGTGGTAGTGACTGGGACTTTGTGTGATTCCTTATATCTTAGATCATTTTCCTTTTAGAAAGCTGCAACACTCTCTGGCTGTGTGGCAAAGGCTGTGGTCTTATTCCCATATCCAGAGCTGTGGCTGTCAAAGGACAGCAGAATCAGCAATTGGAACAGCCACCCTTCACCTCCACGGAGAGCCCTTGCCTCCCAGCCTCATTCCAAGGCTGTCCATCCCATGTTTTTCTCATGGTCAGGAGACACCTCTCCCAGCCCACTTGGCCAACCCAAGTGTTCTGCCTACTGTGACAAGGCCATTTCTTCATCAGGGATGGTGCCAGGAGATCATGTGGGGTCCAGTTAGCCCTTGACTACCTATGGTAAAAGGGTGTTGAGCTCCCTCTGCTCATGGCTCTGGAGTGTTTCCAGCTCCCTGCAAGACCATGATGGGGTATGTATGGGGTACTTCTCTGTCCTGTAGGGCTTTGACAACTCTCCAGAGGGAGACGACAGGAGCATGCTGTGGTCTGGTTGCATCCTCATCTGTGTATCCAGCTGTAATACACAGGAAAAGCAACAAAAGTGGAGCAGCCACTCTGCCCTTGCCCACCGGGCCAGCCCATCAGCTTGTCTGCCAGCCTGAGCTGGCACAGCCCTTTCTGTACCCACTGGAACTAGCTGTGTCACCAACCCACCCATGACATGACCACCACCAATGTTCTGCCTGCTGTGATACGGCTGCTGCATCACCAGGGTGATGTCTGCTGTGACATGGTCATGCCATCACCAGGGCTGGTGCATCACTGTGACATGGCAATTTTCCACCACTCATGCAATAAGAAACAATTAAATAAAAATAAAATAATAATAATAAACAACAACAAATAATGCTGGGGAGGGAAATTAAGTAGCTGTAGCAGCAACTGAAAGAACAGCAGTACAGTGCAGCTCAGCACAGGTTATAAGAGAATTAAAAGCAGGAGGTCCTATCCACTACCTAATTTTGAAGACTTGTGCTACTGCTTGTTGCTGAGCTGTATGGATCTGAAGGCCAAATTCTGGAAGGGAAATGCTTGTCAAGGTGACTGAAGGTAATATTTCACATCTTTGGAATTAAAGACAGGTCCACTTCCAAACCCTGCACCCACAAGTTACTGACGGTACAGGACTCACATCTTTCTCTCCCTAACATGAACCAGAGATTTTGCCAGGGACTGTCCTGGGCTACGCACTTCAGCTGGACACTGGAACAAAATACGTAAGTTAGTTTTCACCTCCTTGGTCCACTGCAAAAGTGTTGCATCCTCTTTAACAGGCAGACCAGAGACAATGAGCACGACTGAAACACAGGCTGTTCCCTCTGAACATCAGAAAATACTTTTTTATTGTTGGGGCGTGACTGAATACTGGCACAGGTTGCTCAGGAGGCTGTGGAAACTCCATCCTTGGAGATATTCGAAAGCCATCTGGACATGGTTGTGGGCAACTGGCTCTCAGCGTCCCTGCTTGAGCAGGGGGTTGGACAAGATCACCTCCAGAGGTCCCTTCCAACCTCAACTATTCTGTGATTCTGGTTCTGTGAAAGTATTTAATGAACAGGGCCATGGTCTGACAATTGCTTACTGTGCCTTTTGGCAGCCAGATCAGTGGCTTAAACAAAGGGTAGAATACGGAGAAAATCCTCTGTGGCTTTCTACCTGAGACTTCTAGGACAGCATCTGAAGGGACCTGAAAAAGACATAATCAACTTTGCGTACAAGGGATGGAAGCAATTACAACCCTCTAAAAAAGGTTCCCAAACTTTGGCATGCATGTTGCAGTTGATGTACATATTGCAGTGCTACAGACACTCCTAGAAATATGTGCATGTATGCACAAATGGTCTTTCTTGTGTAGTTTTTTCCCAGAGAGTACTATCCCAAACAAACTATGCTTCACAACCTGGTCTTAGAAGACAAGCTTAAAGGTAAAACTAATTGGGCGTCAGCTGCTTGTCTTGCTCAGAGTGTCCTTTCTTTCACAGTGCCTCTCCGGTTGGAGAAACGCAGAGCAATAAATGCAATTTAAAAGGCATCCTCAACATTTCTGACATCCTTAGCATCATAGCACATGCCATTCTTGTCCTCCAAAATACGTGGGGAAAGTGTGGTCATCTCACACAGTGCAAAAGGACAGCTGCTGGTTAATGGTTCTGCTTATCACAAGTGCATTCTAATAACAAACAAACAAATTCTACTACTTCTTATTTTAAGCCAAGTTTATGTGTTTATTTTCAGAACAAAGGCCCAATTGCATAAAGTATCAGTGTTGCTCTAGCCAAAAACTGTAGACATCCCACCTTTCCCTTTCCCAAAAGAAAAAAGAAGCCTTATCTGGTTGACTGCAAGAGCAACATTCTTAGGTTAATCTCAAAAAGGCATCTAATGAGTAAGAGGAATGCATTACATCAAAACGAAAGATCACTTTTATTGGCCTATCTTTTCCCAAAAACAATTTCTACATATGTCGAAGATAAACAACAGCAGCACAGAAGGGAATCTATGACCAGAAAATGTCACTGAAAGCAATTTTCTTTGACTTCCAATGTGAGTGGCAAATGCGAACTTCCTCCACTTACATTACACTAAATAATTTTGGGAGCACAAGAAGTGCTGAAGTCGGGTTTAATACACATTTGTGGTGCATGGTTGATCGTGAGTTTCACTGGATTATTTTCCTGTGGCTGGGACATTCATAAATCAGCTTTCCTTTGAGGAATCTCTGGCATTAAATAGGTGTGAATTCACAGCCTTTCACTTTTTCTGGGGTGCTTACAGAGTTTAGGTCTTACCATGAAATTGAAGAAATTCAGGGTGGAAGGTACCTCTGGAGATCACCTAATTCAACACCCTACACAAAGTAGGGTCAACTTTGAAGTTAAATTAAACTTCGAAGTCAGATGAAGTTGCTTAGGACTGTGCCCATCTGAGCTCTGAACATCTCTAGAGTAGGAGATTCCACCACCTCTCTGGGACCCTCTGCTGGTGTTTGATCAATCACAAGGTGACTTTTTTTTCTTCACATGACTTCTGTCTTCTCAGTTTTGTCTTTTCACTCCTAGAAGACCTTGACTCTATGTTGTCTATAACCATGCAACAGGTTGTGGAAGGCAGCAATAATGCCTCCTCTTAGTCTTATCCTCTTAAGGCTCAACAAACCATCCCCCTGTGATTCACATGTTGCTGGCCATCGCTGGACTCACTCTTGTACACCCATTGCTCTCTTTCACTGGTGATCCCCAGACCAGACACAGTAATACAGATGTGATCACACAAATGCCAAACAGAGAAGGATCTCTTCCTTGAATTGCTAGCTACAACTGCTCAGTATGCAGTTTGCCTTCCTGGGCAAAAGATCATACTGCTGACTCCTATTCAACTTCTTCTCCACAAGGAAAATACAGATAGGTAGATTTAATATGTAAATCATCGAATCATAAAATCATAGAATTATTAAGGTTGGAAAAGTCCTCTAACACCATCAAGTCCAACTGTCAACCCAACACCACCATGCCTGCTAAACCGTGTCCCAAAGTGCCATGTCTACATGTTTTTTAAACACCTCCAGGGATGGGGACTCCACCACTTCCCTGGGCAGCCTGTTCCAATGCCTGACCACTCTTTCAGTAAAGAAATTTTTCCTAATATACAGTCTAAACCTTCCCTGACGCAACTTGAGGCTACTGCCTCTCGTACTATTGCTAGTCACTCGGGAGAAGAGACCAACACCTGCCTCACTACAACCTCCTTTCAGGATAGCCATATTAAATATTATATCTATATATATCCTAACCTTTATCCTCCCCAATGGAAAAAAAACATGCTTGAAAAAGTTCTTTTGCAAGCTTACCCACAGCAGAACAAATGGGCTATCTGCTAACTACATTGTGGTGGATATCAATAACCACTGAGGGAGTACTCAGCTTCAGAAACAGAGACTGCCTGCACACCAGATACGGTACAGAAATGGAGGTGGGGTGAAGAAGCAGCTGAGCTTAGCATCAGACTTTTCACTATGTGCTGACTTTTCTGTATCAATCTTTGCAAGCTATGCTTTTCTACTTTAAACACTTTTTTGTTGTGATTATTTGGTTTTTAATGGAAAAAAAAAGTAATGTAATTTTATTAAATAAATCACATTTTCCCTGTAATATCGAGTAGTTTCCATGCCTTGCTAAACATTAAACCAGATGAAATGGGGCTTGGTTACATACGGTTAAGTGGCATGCTTTTTGTGAACGGTAAATGAGATAACTATTTGTTATTTTTAAACAAATGTTCACCCGTAAAAAGAAACATCTCTATTAGACAGCAAAGTGACTTCACAAAGGTGCATTATGTGTCAGCCAAAAATTGAAATGGGTGGCAGATTATTTCCAAAGTTAAAAGTTTATGGTGAAACCACAATATAAATTAACTGCTAGCAGCCGTTGAGTCCATTCCTCGGATCATTTATCTGTGTGAGAGTGTTATATGTTTGATGCCTGGTATGTATGATGATTTTGGGGTGGACTAGAGTGTTTCTGAGTGATTTAGCCCATGAAATCAACTCCAAGTTTCTAAAACAATAAACATGATGATGGGAGAGAGAAGTCAATACATGTATCTTGATTTCTTGTTGCCATTACAGTGTGTATATCTACTTCATGGTCTTCAGCACCATTAGAGTTATTAGATTATCTGCATGTCATGAATTAGTTTTATTGTGACAATGCCATTGAAAGGTAGAGAAGTACAATTCCCATTTTACTGCTGTGAAACTAACGTATGAGAAAATGAGGTGACTGAATAATGCAGTGGATCCAAAGCTGGCCTAGGGGCTGAACCCCAATCCAGAATGTGAGCTAATAAAACTAGATCCTGTCTCTGTAATGGGTAATATGTTGTCAGGGTAATCAGACATGCGGTATATATTAAGAAGATTTGTAAGAAGCGGAAAGATAGTGACATTCAGTGGAATCCTTAAGAGGGAGGACACAGAAGTCCAGGTGACATATACATACACATGGCCACAGAGAAGTCACCAGGTTGTTACTGGGCTAGGAAAATATCAACAAACTTTTTTAAAACAAAATTTTGTTTCTAAAAGGACTGGAAAATTTCAGTTGAAATCTTTTGGAGGAGGGACTGGCCAATGTTGAATAAGATGAACCGTATCACTTCACAAAATTGTACATCAAATTCATCAGCACATTTCTGCCAAAAGGAGAACAAAATTAAGTCAAATTACCTCACTGCAACATTTAAAAAGTATAACTTTCACATTTCGTGTTTAAACAAAAATTGAAGCTTTAGATGATGAACTTGATGGAACACCATTGGTGAAGTTCCTGAATTAATGGGACCTAAGTGGGAAGAGTTACATCAGCTAACTGCTGACTTGTTGGGAAGGCTTGGCTGGCTCAATGTGCTGAAATGAAGGGGATGACCTAAGGATTAAGGATTAGCTTTAGGCTTTTAACTTGACAGCAATGTACAAGGTACGTGTGCGTGTGTTTGCATGGATGTGTGCACATCTACACAGATGTGTCTGAGAGAGAGACGAGGTGGGGTTTGTACTGCTGTAATGTATTGGACTTCATAGCTTTGCGTCTACGGGCTATGGGTGAGGGATGTGTGTTCCTTCAAATTTGGCTGGTTTTCCGTCCTGCAACTTTAAAATGAAATGCTTTTGCATAGCTTTCCATATTGTTTGTAAGTAGTTGTAAGCCAGTCATTACCATAGAGAAAAACAAAGGCTTATTAAAGAAACAAATATAATAACAACTGAGAAAGAGCATTATGGAGAGACAAACAGCCTGCTAACAACGTGAGATGTCTGTCTGAAATGTCACACAGCACAAGGGCAGTAGGCGTTTGTGAGAGCTGTGTTTTATTAATGTCTCTCTGAGAACATTCAAAAGGTCGCAATCCTGAAATAAGTTAAATTAACACCTCAGAGAAGTGATACCGCCTCTCCATTTTTCTTCTTTGCAGCATAATGTGATGCAGACTAAGTGGGAGTGTGAAGTGTGAGGGAGTGAGCATGCACCTGGGAAATGGGGATTTTCTGGCTAAATGCAGAAGCTTGATTCGATTGCCTTAGCATAGGGGTCTAGTAGCATCTTGTTACTGGTTTTGGATCTTGACTATCTCTCAGGCTAGCCACTGATTTAAAATTTAAGAATACTAAAGGCTTTAGAAGGAAAAGAAACAAATGGCATCTCAGAATCACCAATGGGTGTCATGTGGGGACGTTTAAGAGACTGATGAGAAAACAGTATATTAGTAAATGGAGTGATTTCTGGGGATTCCAGCTCAAAAACCTTCCACACACAGAACCTAGCAGTAGAGCTATAATTACCAGTGTTTTCAGGGCAATGGTGGAGTTGAACACAAAGGCCTCCACAAAACACTTTCTATGGAAACAGTTCTGAACAAAAATCTATCAAGCTTTTTAGAAATGAAGTCCTGTAATCATAGTAAATACCAGAAAATGTACTACTGCAAATTAATGAGTAGTGTATGCTCTTTTTTTCCTCTGCTTGGCAACAATATTGGAATACAACTTAACTGTAGCAGAGGTAGTGCTAGCAGGGGAAAAGTGTGGAGAAGGAAAAGTATGTTATGGAGACTAACTATTTGCTTTCCATCCTTTGCCAAAGCTGTACACAAACCAGAGCAGCATATTACCTCTGTAAGAATAAGCTGGTTGCCCGGAAACCCAGGAGTCTCCAGTCTCTTTCAGTATAACTTCCACAGAGTAATTATGGAACTGGCAGGCAGCACTCAGAGTTGCAGGTCTGTTACTTTTCCCCATGCATCTCCATGTTTAAGACCATCTTTACTCACCCTAGTGGCTTCCTCTAAGTATCTAACCATGCCATTTGTAGGGTAGATGTGGTGAGCATTTTCATTCTGTATGAATTTGCTGCTGTTCATTTGGTCCACTCCTTGCTTCAGACTAAGTATCAGGTTCCCCGGACATCTATACTGCATATGGCTTTTGGCTCCAGTCAGAAACAACCAAAAGTACACTCTTTCAGGAAACTTGGACACTGAACAGAGAGTTGTTCCAAGTCCTGTTTCCTACCGGCTATATAATGCTTGAGCTAGTTCATATCACTTGTTCAGAGACCAGAACTTGCTCCTTGAGTCCCAAAGGCAGTACAGATTTACCCATAAATTCAAGATTGTTTCTAGCATGTCCTCTTGAAATCTTGTGCTGGGAAATCAAAATGAGGTTAGAACTTGTGGTGGGTCTCTGCTCACAGCAAATACCTGGCAAATTCTTCACAACAGAAGCATGGTGTGAGCATCTCACATGACCTTTATTACTTCTGTCAGTTGTTGGTGGTACTGCTTCTCCGTGTGCTTGATCCTCTCACTCTGCCAGTACTCAGACTAGCAGATGACCCTTCTTCAGCCATTCTGAAAAGATCTAATGATGCTGTTTATCCTCCTAACAGCTACCAAAATCACACTGTCAGAATATAAATGGTAGGAATCACAGCATGCTTCTGTGGTCAGTTGCCGTATGCTGGGAAAGCATCCATGGTTTGGTAAGGCAGAGGGGTACTTCTGTGTAAATTGACATGAATTACACAGAAGAGGAAAGATGCAGGACTGGCTCAGAAGATTTCAATTGCTGGAATGCAATGATTGCAAAATTAGTATGGACCAGATAAAGAGTACAAGATACGATTGTGGGGAATGATAGCATTAGCCATGAAGAATTTGTCCTACATTGTTACCTATACTACCCACTTGAGTTTGCAAACTTAGACTCATGTAGGTACATATGCAGTATTATAGGACTGACTGGCTGATTGTGAACACAGTTACATACCCAAATACATAGCAGGCTCACAGAAGAAAAATACTGTAAGGAAGGTACAGAGCAAGCCTTGGCCTGTCCCCACTGCAGAGACTTTCTCATCAGTAAGAGAAACAATGAAGTGTTGCTTCTTGTACAAGAGTAGGTGAAAGAAAAGGTTTCCAACCCTATAAATTAAACCAGGTTTGAAATCTCCTGGTGTCACAGATTCTGGTGGGCCTGGAACCCAGAAATATTAAAGAAAAACTAAGGAATATTTCTGCAGATGATGGTCCAGGTTGATACATTGAGTATCACAGGCACTGAGGGTCACAGGAAATTATGTATTATACCAAAGAATAATATCAGATAGCTGGCAGGTAATACCCTGGGAACCATGCAGTTTGCCAGGGGTTTTGTGTGTTTTATGTATGGTTAAGGATGAAGCTATTTCCTGGAGAGAAGACAGCTGGAATAGAAACATGGTGGAAGAGCTGTTGTAATATTTTCCTGTCAATCTAAAGACAGCAGATCAAGCCTCCTAGCAAACTTGCCCTGACACCTACTTCCCCTTAGTTCAGCCATGACTGGTTATTAAGAGACAAAAGATAGATGGATGTGATCGAGTTTGCCTTGACCACACGTATTTCGGTTTCCGGCTATTGAAATGTGCTTCATCACACCAGTTCGGCAGCATTCAACACTGCCAGCAGTCCTCTAACTGAACTGTTGAATGGTGGATATAAAGGTTTTATCAGAAATACACTGATACGTACATGTGTGGTGTTTGATGATGCCAAAACAGTGGTGGCTAGTGACAGCAAGTATTCAGATTGGTGGTGGCATCTGAGTTTGGCATGGGGACCTACGCATCACGGTTGCAATCAGAATGACAATGCATTTACTTGCAGAGATACCATAAAACTTCTCTGCCTTTATATAATGATATATTAGAATGATGATGAAGCCAATTGCTCACAAACCATTTACCAAAGGGTAAGTATGGTGTTAAGTACAGTAACCTAAAGCCACACCACTTTAGTCACAAAGAATCACAGAGCAACTTAGGTTGAAAGGGACCTTGGGAGGTCAACATCTAGTACAACCTCCTGCTCAAAGCAGGGACAACCTTGAACTCAGACTGGGCTGCTCAAGACTTTGCCCATTTGTGTCTTGCAAACCTCCAATATACACTTTTGTTCTACAGGGTCCCAGTTTCCCTTAATGCCTTGGATGGATAATAAAATGAGGGAAGGGCTGATGAGAGGTATATGGAAATTTTCGAGTTTAAATATGGGACTAGAACACAGGATTCTTGCCCCTGGCAGACTTTCCCTGTGATACTAGGTAAAACTGGGTAAAAATAGATAAAGAGGCTCTGGTTAGTGTTGTGCAGGTAACCTTCATTCTGGCCTGTCTTGAATTTGTTAGTGATTATTTATCCTGTTTGAATGATTTTTCAAAGATATTTTTGTGCAGATTTTTATAGATAATAATATAGCCTTTGTCCTACAAGATCCCAAAGTGCTTCTCAAGTTATACACATAACTGGCCAAAGCCTACTCCTGCTGA
>Ga0065711_1049075_pt1 | contig 11486 bp, 7 predicted proteins | sample Hoacrofraction12_FD_59098 | JGI IMG/M metagenome (GOLD analysis project Ga0065711, IMG submission 59098) | Hoatzin crop microbial communities from Cojedes, Venezuela - Epithelial fraction 12 v2 (version 2) | ecosystem: Host-associated > Birds > Digestive system > Esophagus > Crop | place... | reverse complement strand
TTTCAGATGGACAAAACGCACGAATGCACAATATAATAACTACAGAATAAGCACAATGTATCTATTTTTATACAAATGTGGAAAATACAAATTATCTGTAATTATCAAACATGGCTTTCAAGTCTGCTATCTCCTTCCCATTCACATTTCATTGCAATTTGTGTTATGACTGTATGGTCATCTCTGTGTCATAGCAGAACAGCATTTTTTCTACTGTTTCTCATAGAATGAAATATCAACTACAATATATGTTTTCCCAGAAGACGTTTTAGTTGTTAAGTCTAAATGTTAGCTTTCTTTTCTGTCCAAAATGGATTTGCTTAACTGTTCACAGCAGGCACTAGTGATAAAAATAGTCCTGTGGCCTTTTTAATTAAGTGAAATTCCTTTTTTGCCTTTTTTTTTTTTTCCCACAGAAGAGATGTCCTTCTGTTATCACTGAGATTTAAATATTTGCTTTATCACAAAGAATAGGTGGCTGGTGTATATCCTTGTCCTGACCATTGGCTGCAGAGCTAAGGCTAACAAAATGATCAATCCCAAGGTACACAGAGGGTAAAACGCTCAACAGACTTGAAGCATGACAGATTGCTGTGAAGAAGTCGGCACAGCAGAGGCCTGACTGAAATAGGTCATGTCTCACTGTGTATTCAAAGAATGTTTTATGTTAATAGAAACCTATTTAGTAGATGTAACACAACATTCATGACAGATGTATGCAATCTTTCAGTGTACAACTCTTCAAGCTTAGCTGACTGAGTCTGGCATTGTGTTATTCCAGCACTGACTTTGGAGAAGTGCTCACCTCTTCGGTTCCATGCACAGTGACAATGGCACTAGCTTCTTGTATTGACTCAGTCAATGTCAAGGTAGTGCCACTGGCAATAGAGAATCAATTGCCAGAGCAATTTCGGGGGAAGAAAGAGGGGCCCTTATGTCCCCAGATTGACATTAATTTCATCTAGTTGTTGAATACACACTAAAGAAGAGGTAGTTAGTACAGTACCAATCAGTCTGTTAATATGGCTGGTCAGAGTCTGTGCTATGCAAGAACGTACCGGAACCAACTCCTCCTGACTGATGTAGCTCTCTGTAACTGAATAGTGGATTTTTCTGTAGCAAAAACCAAGCGTGGACAGAGAAGACCCCAAAAGGTGGAACTGACGAACAGAGGCTACATACGAAACTTTGATTTGATGCCCACGTTTGACCTAGGAGCTGCTCTACAAAATGTTCCCTTCATTCCTCACTGCAAATGATGGATGCTGAATGAGGCAGTCGGCCATGGGGAGGAGGAGGACACCGTTCTGCTTTGGCTGCTACACTGTAAAGCTGGACTCTGTTTCTGGCTCTCACACAGACTCCCCGTACAAAGCCTGGGTAAAACTATTAATCTGTATATAGAGAGAGGTCAAACTAAGGCAACTTCATATTTCTTACTTTTTCACAGCTTAAACTTCTTACTGCTTTTCCTAGCCTTCCAAACAGAGAAAAAGATTCTAAAATGTTCACGCTGGAAAAAAATCAGTTGTTTTCTTACTTGGTTGCAAATCTGGTTATGGATAGCAGTGAAGAAAACGAGCAGCTTGAAGAAATTCCAGTGTAATCTTGATCCTCAAATAAGGCAGCTTATATTCTTTATTCCCCATCTTTTTAACCCATTATTTCAAGGAGCTTTTCTTTGAATCCTTTGCTCTGAACTAGAGCTATTTTCTAATTCCATTCTTCTATATGTCGCTGCACCATCTTTTGGCTCAGCACTTGCATGTTTCTGTTGCTTAATTCCTTGTTTCTCAACCATTTAACAGCAGATGAAGCCTCTAAACAAAGAACCAGAGTTTTCCACAACTCACTTCTACTTTCTCTAAAAATTAGCAGATCTCATTGACAAGAATGATGAACTCAAACATTTTGTACATTGCAAAATGGTTGAGAGAGACCACGAGGACTAGAAAAGCAAAAACGTGTGGAGGCTGAAGTGTGACTTACTTTCCTTTAGACTGAAATAACATTTTCAGTTCCTCGTGGCCCCCAAGACTGCATTACGTGGCCATACAATGCAGCATTTGCTCTGGTCTCCCCCTACGCTGACATCCTCTGCTCTCACCTCCTCTTTGTAGACTTTGCAAATGTAGGAGTCTTTGCTGTCAGAGTGATGGAAGAAGTGCAAGACAGACCAGATTCTTGCTCCAGCTCCTTCCTCTGGCTGGGCTAATTGACGGAGCAGTAATTGACTGAGCGGTTCCACAAAGGCAGACACGAAGTCTAGCAAACTGTCTCTTTTGCCTTATGTTGCCTGAGTGGAAGCAGTGGGATCTGAAGTCACTTTCTCTACTCCGTATCCACCGCAACTAAAATCAGCCTGGGCATGACACATTGATCTCTCTGCCTTTCTGAGGAGGGCCTGGTTACACCACCATTCACTGGGTGAGCGGTCCCATTAGTCCTCCAGTCTGCAGCTGCCACAGTCACACAGTGGCCATCAGCCACACCATGTCCCTTCTCAATGTGTACTGGCATATTGTGCAGCAAGGGCTGTAGCATTTTGACACTCGTGGCAACGTTTCTCTGTGAAGTTCAAAACATGTCTCAAATCGGCTTTACAAACGTGATGCGCCACCTCAGCTACTGCAAACCTCAGCAGACAAGCCAGACCACTGCATTAGAGGCATGCGACGGGATGCCAGAGGTCACACAATACTGCGGTACTTCCCATCTTATTATGTTATGACCCATTTCCTACTCAGTCATTTCCCTTTCACACCTATGCTATGAAACGGTTAGCCAAGATGAAGGACCATTTCCATCTGACATTAATGATTTCCACCGATTTATACTTGGATGGCCTATTAAATGGAGAGTATTTCTGATATTACATCTGTAGAGATGGGAAAACCACGTATATGAATGAGCATAATCCATTCATGGTTTTATGGACCTGAAGATCTCTAGAGAGCGTCCCTGAGTGCTGGATTTTACATCTAGATTGCTGAGTTAGCTGAAATAGTGTAATATCACCAGCAGGCAAAGAGCTCCCTATTGACTATGGGCAGAGGAAGGCCCTTGTGCATTGTTTATTTCAGCAAGGATGTGAGCTGGCGTGCGCCCATGAAATGCTGTACAGCTATATTTGTTTTTTTTTTTTACAGGGTATGTGAATAAATGATGTGTGGAGCTGAAAGCTCTCACTCACTCGGTTCTTTTTCCCGAACACAGGAATAGAGGTGCATTAGACATGCTTATATTTCTTAATGTGCCTGTGGGAGAAATAATCCAGTACAGCTATCTTCTTGTGCCCCTCAGATTCATAAGTAATCTGGCTCTTTGGGGCTAGCAAGTGTAGAGCTCAGCTCAGAATCAGGTCTTCAATATTTTCCTATCTGTATGGCTGTTTTTCCCAGTTCTTGACAGTGACAGTTCATACTGAAATCCTTCTTTTGTATTTACGTATTTATTTAGTAGCAGATGTCTGCTTCCAATGACTTATGAGGCAATATTATGGCAACTGAGCACAATTAACGTGTTTTATAAATGGCATTATTTCAATCCCACTTTAAAAAAACAATGCAGTGCTAAAGCTTAACTCTAAACCACACCTTTCTACTCCTGTGCACATTCACACAGAGTAACCACAAATCCAGGGATGGCAAGGGGGTGGACAGCAGTGGCAAGCCCCACACTTGCATACATCTCTTTTGCTCTTTGGGGATGGCAGCTGAGGCAGAAAGGGTGCTCAAGGAGCTCTACTTTGCTGGGGCAGAGAGGGATTTGTCCAGCTACTCAGCAACCCAGTTTCTTGCATTGTTCACAGGAGCTTCAGCCCAGTAAGAACCACTTCAAAGGCTTTATGCAGCTTACGCTGTGCCTTGGATTGAAACGTAGCAAGCCTGTTTCAACAAAGGCAATGAAGATTTAAGGATCGTGAGGCCTTCTATAGGCTTATTATTAATTTACACCGATTTTAAAAAGAGGGAGGGAAGGAAGGATTGATGCTCCTCTTTCTATTTTCTTTCCTTGACTTCTCAAGGCTCTGAATCTGAGTGCAACCAATACCAAAAACCAGACCCTTATGCTTATATTTCCGTAACTGTGATGACTTAAACTTTTGATTAATGAATCAGTTAGAAGAAAGTCTTTGAAAACTACTTATGGACTCAGAAGCAGAAAAATCTGTAATGTGGACAAAGCTGCAGAAGAAATTGCAAGCATAAAAAGAGCCTGTTCTGTTCCCTTATTAAAGTCAACGACATTTTTCTCACAAGCACTGCCCCCATTAACTGCCTAAAACTCAAATTATATAATATTTATAGTGAACATTTATGAAATTAAATAATTCAAGAGATGAAGAAATAAAGGAAATCCTCTAAAATAAAAATTGGGAAATGGAATTCACCAAACAAATAGAGAAAAGAGAGAATAATTAAAACTAAACAACCCACAAGAGAGGAAGAAGTCTCCATCTTCTCTGCATGTTGTCTTTTTGGACAACTATTTTCCCTATCTTGCAAACAAAGGTCTAGATTAGACTTTTGCTGTAGCTCTGTACACAAACATACGTGTGTGTAATGATGAGATAAGTGATAGTGAGCATTACTAAATGCTGCAATCGTTATATTTCATGCAAAATGAGGGGAAGAGTTCCACGGATATGCTGCAAGTTGTATTCATACTACGGAATTTTCACAGCCTATATTTTACACATATGTTTATAAGAACTAGACACCACATAGCTTAATTGCAGTTCAGATACTTCTTTGAAGTTAATTCACCCACTATCATGATGCAGAACGCTTGCAAAATATTCAAATTTTCTATTTCCGCTACACAACTGGGAGTTTGCATTTAACCATTGTTGCGGTTTTTACTGTTACCAAAAACTTTGCTAGTTAGAGGTTGGTATGTCACAGTCCATAGACAATCCATCAGACACCCCTACTCATGGTGAGAATTATAAAAAATGGGACTCACCTATAAAGTAGGACAGCAGTATTGCCAGCAGCACTGAGACCCCTACAGCACAGAGTGCAGTACATTTCCAGCTACAGTACTTCGAAGACTTCTTGAATTTAAAAGCACTTCTGGATAGAGTGTTCCTAGGTAGTGGCCGAGTAGGAGGGGAATAGACCGAGCCGGATGCCATTGTGTACCCTGGCGTTGCAGTGCTGAACAGCGGTGTGGTCCCTGTTCCTGTTTTGAATAGGAAATGCCTGCGGAAGAAAGAGCGTAAGGTAAAGTATAAAAGTAAATAAAGCTGGAGCACAGGCAGTCATACCTCTTTCGTTTAATGCTGCCCATGTTTCAAACAGCTAACAACATCCAATCTACCAAGGGTCATGGAAGCAATACTTGTCACGACACTCACACATAAAAAAGGCACTTGCCCTTTAAGAAAAGACTGACCCCCCCCCAAACATTAGTAATACGCTGGTATCCAGGCAGGAAACAGAACTACCCAAAACACAGTATGGTAGGGAGGAGGTCTCTCAGAGTTTATCCGACAAGTAGGGACAGGCTTTCTGCTGCTGTTTATTTTTGTTGGCTTCCGCTACAGACTACGGGGAACTCCATTAAAAAGTCAATAATGAGCAATCTGACTCTAGCCCACACTACTTATCACAGCTTTCCTGGGTTAAGCACAAAGAAAACAGCAATCTCGCAGAGACAAACTTTTGGCAATTTTGCCAAAATTAGTCACTTAAAAGATTATTTTTATGTCCTAAATACTCAGTTCACTATTTCTAACTCCTTGCACGTAATCTTACCATATCAAGATCTGATTATGGATACAGACGCTAGTTACAGCCCGGGAAGTACTCTAAAGAAACATATTTAGTAAGTGCTCAGAAAGAACCACAGCCAGCAACAGAAATGAAAAGCAAAGCCAAAGTTAAGATACACTCTGCGAGTTACCAGTAAACTTAATTTTGTTCAATTAAAATTTCTAGAGGAAACACCATTCCCTGAGCCCATATATAGTAGAATCCTTCAATATTAGTCTATGCAAGCAGAATTATTTTGGAAGAGCCTCTAAGCACGGCATATACTACCTGGAGTCTTTCTCCTGAGGCACGTATACAACTCTATGAACAAAAAACCTCAGCCAAAGATCTTTGCACCAGGGGTTTTTCCACTAATTTTTTATGCTGGCAAGTCTGTAGTGTAAGGCTTGGCCTTACCTAATAAGGCTTTGCAAAATGAACACATTACAGCTAAAAATGGCAAGAAAGCACACTGTGGAGAATTCTGAACTTACCAAGCGCACAAAGCAGCTAAACAGAACCAGAGAGGTGTTGGCATTTTTTAATAGGTAAGAGACACTCATGAATTGCTGACACCCAGGTCCTCCTGAAGCCAACTGTGTCAAGCCTACACCGCGTCTGCCTTCTGCATGCCACCTATACAGCATGGGTCAGAGGCTCCAGCACCACGTGAGGTAGCTGTGGAGGGGTAAGCCCTCCAGTTACACCACATGGCCCTGTGGATTGCTTCTCAGCTGATGGGACTTCCATCCGCCAGGACCCATGCCTGGATCCTTGCATAGTAATGGACCAGCCTATACAGGTATAGCGGCTTCGTCAGAAATGCGCCGTAGAGACACTGGAAATTAATTTGCCCCACTGCAGCCTGAGAAAAAGACCAGTGGTTGATAAACGAGGTTTGTTATTTGCAGGTGATTTTGCTATGGGAGGTTAACAGATGAACTAGAACATGGTGGCATAAGCCCTTTCCTTGAAAATATCTGCATTACAAACATGATCCCATGAAATACGCTACACAGGTTACTTCATTTTGAACAATATTAAAGTTGCTGGCAGTAACAACAGAAGGATACGCACTAGATCTACCGATGCACAACAGCACATCCCAATTTTTCTTGGCTTCTGAGCTCAGAGGATTACCAATAATTTCAAAAGACAAAGCCCTTGTAGTTTAAATCCCGTCTAAGAAGGTATTTCATTAAAAGTTGTGACATTTTCTATGTAGCAAACACCAAAATAATAATAACTAGCCCTATGTAAAAAATGTTTTACGCCTTACAACACCATTCCTTTGATTTTACAGACTCACAGAAGCATGTGGATTAATTAAGTCCTGATAAAGTGTCTTATCCACTTGACCTTTATTGTTCTTTCATTTCTGGCTACTTATAGTAAATGCTATGTCCAGGTGTATTTCACAAACAACATCTACATAGATCTCAAGAAAACGCCAAACACAAAGGTGGCTGTTTCCCTCTCTATGTGCAATGTGTACTCTTTTAGGGGACTGAAGGAAAGCCATACAGTAGATATAATAATAATACTCCCCCTAAACATCAGCTTCCATGTTAAAAATAAGAAGCTGCCTGACCAACCTGCAATTTTTACATCCTCCTGCTCTCGCTGTTAGGCTCAACAGACTAAAAATGGAAACTGGCATTATACGAGCACTTGAATGGAACTCCATATACTCTAAGCTTTAACAAAATAATGCAACAAAACCGTCAGCCTCTGATCTCTCTTTTTTTTTTTTCTGAGAAAGTGAGAGCCAAGACATTGGCTTTGGTAAAGCACAGCCTACTAGAGACTGTAATCCATATTCTCAAAGCCTTTGAGGAGTTAATCCCTTAGATAAACTCGGGAGATGGCCGCGTATCTGTGGTGGTGTGAGCTGTCATAGCTCTGACAGTCCACCTCAGGCATCAAGGCAATGAAAGAAAACTGTTAACTTTTCAATGTGAATTCAGCAGCGTGTAGTTGCAGGCAGCACACAGCACGGCTCCCCTCTTCAAGCTATTCCTCATTTGCTTCGAATCCCACGGATACAATGCCAGAGTGGTCGCACGGGCTGGCTGGAGAACGCTGAGGTAAAAATAACGACAGAAAACTGAGCCTGGCATCTTCCTCTGGGTTAAGAAAATTTGTTTAGCTCTCTCTATTCCTAATGAGTGGAGTTACTAACAAAGTTGTCAGAGACTCTCCTGCTACATTAACTCTGAGTGATAAGTATTTAAAGAGTAACGCTATCAGACTTGCACATCTTGTCTGCCTCACTGAGGCATGCCAAACAGCGTTCCTCGGAGACGCTCAGAAGGATATGGTATCTGACAACAAACCCAGGCTGCTTCCAGATAATGCTGAAATTCTTACGCTCTTGAAACATAATCTATCCACAAATGATTTTAATTATCTATATATCCATCTACCTTGTCTTTTCAAACCGCGGAACTCAAATAGCTGATTTCTACAGCCCAAGCTGTTTGCACGACTTGACCAGGCACTGACTTACTGGCAATTACACTATGTTTCATCTCACAGGGAGCTTACAGCATCTGCAATAGCGTATCTTCCATTCAAAATTGATCATCTAACAAGCGCTTGCTAGATCTTCATGTAAGCAGCACTTTAAATATTTTATTAAGCTTCAGAGTACAAAAATCCAGCAAATCATGCTAATACTTTACAAGACAAGGTAACTATGTTTTTATTAAATAATTCAAATCACTTTTTAGAGCAAATAATCTTCTACTTTAATGTTTATTCAATATATATTTCTGACTGCTTATTCAATGCGGATTTCTATTAAAAGTGCAGTTAATCTTAACATTTTAGGGGGTAAGAATTCAGTACCTAACAAATCTAAACTACAGACCGGTAGCAAAACACAAAGTTATGTCACGAACTAATCGTTGGATGCAAGGACAGATGGGAAGTCGCTTTATTTCACAAATGGTAGGCATTTTACTTAAGCTTCCGCCCTTATAAGATAAGACAGAAATACAGCATCAAAAACCTCTAAGATGTCAGCTCAGAAAACAGAAGGATATGAATAAAAATAAAATACTCATGCTTTTAATTTAACTCGGCACTCTCTGAGCACCAAGTGCTGATGTGCACCTGCTGACATGCAGATGGTTTTCCTCCTCCTCAAGTGGGGGAGAGGATTCACATCAAATAAGATTTTCTCTGTGCTGCCACTTCCTCTGTGAAAAATAAAACTGAAGCACCCTCTTCTAAAGTCAGTAAATGGGAAAGCAGGAGGGGGAAAAAAGTGATAAAAACCCCACGAGTTGGGCAGAAAGATTAAGTTAACTGAAAACCGTGGCTTTACAGAAATGGAGATAGATTATCAAAACATTCAAGGACAGTAAGGCTCAGACCATAAGCCCAAATACCTCTGATACAAGACAGCCAAGTGTCCAGCAACAGAAATGGGATTTAGAATAATTTCCTTTACGAAAGGGTCTGTGACTCTAGTTTAGAAGAAAATTGACACTATGCACCACTGAATGCAGTATTACATAAACACATGTGGAAAGGCCTGAACTCCAGACTGTATTATACAAATAAACTATCACCAAGCAAAAAGGAGTATTTCGCATTACTTTTAAACAGATTGGTCTCAATCTGTATGGAATTATTGTGTAACTTTAACATTCCTAATATAATTTTTACATGAGGTACATGACTCCACTTTTTCAGCTTATGCTGAAATTGCTTCACCTTGCAAAAGAATCCCTGAGATCTGCAGCTATGATTTCTCTGGGTTTGGGCATCCTATAGAGAATGCTTTGCATATTCTTGGAAGACTTGTGAAAAAGCCTACCTTATAATTTCCAACTACTTTCTTAGCAGCATTTTCATTCTGTTTTACAGTATTTCATACAGCACAACCACATCAACAGAGTGCTGAATCCCACGGCAAATACGTCACAAGGCATGAAAAGTCACACAGGACTTCTCTAAGTATGTCAGAATATGCATCGTAGTTTATCCCCTCACCAGAGAGCTTTAAAGGCAGCTATTGTTATTTTGTGCAACATTATTATCTAGATGCTGACTGCTGTCACAGAATAAAGGTCAATATCACTGAGCCTTATGCATATACAACAACGAAACACTCCTCACCTTAAGAGCTACAACACTATTGATCAGAATAAAACTGTATTTAGAGTGTATGTGCTTAAAAAAAGCTAAATCCCTCTCTCCCTCCTAAATCTTTGAATCTTGTGTTTCATTGCATACCGCCAGCACTTGAAGCAGAATAAATCTATTCGTTTGGTCGTGTTTCTGAACAGAAAGATTCCACTGTGATCAGTAACCAATGTCACAGTGCCATTGCAGCATAGGTTTTCTTGCAGCGCTGTCTCCTATACTGTCTCCAATGCAATTTGGTCAGTTCCATGATGGTGTTAATGATATGGGGCTCTTCAGATCACTACAGACCGCTACCAGAAGACCACTGAGGAAGAACAGCTATAACACTGAGAAGACTGCACTACAAAAGGCATTCAATGTTAGACATTATCTCTGACCTGGACTTTTGCAGGTCTGTGTCTAAAAAGCAGTGCAAGGGGTAGGATTCCCGCAAGCATATGCAGTACAATGACCAAGTCAGCTCATTCAAGGAATTATGGAGAACGAGGATAACCTTATTTGATAGGGAACATGTGCAAAATCCATGTGCAACTGTAACCAAATAAGCAGAAGCAGGAACGACCACAGTAGGGCAGACCACCAGGAACACCCCATCTGAACATGGCCAGTACAAAGAGAGGGTATGAACACCTTCCAGTCTACTTATTCACTAACAGCTCACTCTTGCTCTAAACAGTCCAAACCTCACGCTCTCACTGAGGTCTTGTGGCATTTTGTTCTGCAGGCTAAACACACACCGTGTCAAAATGTATTTCCTTCTATCAATTTTAATTTAAATTCAACTGATTTTTCTCTTGTTCTTGTATAATGAGTTTGCCTGCAGTACATAAAGACAAATTTTTTATAATCTTACTGTTTGATTCACTTTATTTTAGGGTAAAACATAAAAAAGCATTAAAAAGTAATTGCCTAAAAGCAAAATTGCCTAAAAGCAAAATTTAGGCTCTTTATGGGTCAGGCAAAGGCAACTGTGGAGTCGAGGAAAGCTGTTTTGAGACACCTGTTGTTTCAGTGCAGAATATAACAAAACTGGCATTTGTAAGACAAGAGAATAGAAAGCGACTTGAGGAGAGGTGGAAGAGCAAAGAAAAACTATCCCTAACATTTTTTTGCTTTTCTTTCTTTTACTCTTGGGTACCAAAAGACCTCCAAATATTTCAGTATATTCGTGGCTCTCTAAAAATTTCTTTCATGTAAGTTACACGTTCACTAATCCATTATACTTGACTCATCTGCTCTCCTTGCAATTTGAGAAAAACCCTGGACATATGAGCAATTACCAGCGCAGGGGACCACTGCTGGCTCAAAAGATCACCCTACTTTACTTGACTCTTCCAGCCAAGGCAATAACCGTTCTGTCTTCTGTAATCACAGGTTAAATACTTTATGAAACGAGCATACCGATTTTTACACTGTGAAGCAGAGGCTAATCTTCCTCCCCAAACCAATTCAAATCAGCTTTCCCTCTGAGGGTGACGGAGCACTGGAACAGGCTGCCCAGGGAGGTTGTGGAGTCTCCTTCTCTGGAGATATTCAAGACCCGCCTGGACAAGGTCCTGTGCAGCCTGC